>Ga0209705_10002427_pt1 | contig 10006 bp, 6 predicted proteins | sample PPLLaktember2015_5_FD_187262 | JGI IMG/M metagenome (GOLD analysis project Ga0209705, IMG submission 187262) | Freshwater sediment microbial communities from Prairie Pothole Lake near Jamestown, North Dakota, USA - PPLs Lake P8 Core (1) Depth... | ecosystem: Environmental > Aquatic > Freshwater... | reverse complement strand
CGACGACCCGTACAACTACCGCCTGCACGGCGTCGAGGAGATCATCGACCCGGAGCTGTGTCTCGCCTACCCGGTGCGCCCTTATCCGGAGAAGGCAATCACGCCGGCTGCCGACATCATCAAGGTGCTGGAGCATTTCAAGGCACTGCGTTTTGCAGACGAGACCATCTACCTGCGTTCCGGCTCGCTCAACATCATGAACGGCATGATCGGTCTGACCTTTTCGTGCGACGGTTCGCACTACATGTCGGTCGAGGAATTTCTTCGGCACGACATCGGCTTCTGGCTGGGCACGACCACCAGTTTGCAACCGGCGGCGCGTCTCGCCGCCGTCTGACGGCATTTCCCCTTCGGCTCGACAAGCAGCCGAATGAAGACATGCCTGCACAACAATATTTATTTGAGCGCGCGCAGCAGGCCGGCCAGGGTCTTGGCATCCTCGATCTCACCGGCCTGCGCCATGTGCAGCGCCTCGCTCCACGGAAACCAGTGCACTTCGATGACTTCGTGATCTTCGGCGCGGGTCGGCACGGCGGTGAGCGTGCGCGCGAGAAAAAGGTGGATTACCTCGGTAAACACGCCCGGTGAACTCACGATCTTGCCGAGCGATTGCCAGTCTCCTGCCTGCATGCCGGCCTCCTCCTCGAGTTCGCGCTGCGCGCAGAGGAGCGGTGCCTCGCCGCCATCGAGCTTGCCGGCCGGCAGCTCCCACAACCAGCCGCCGGCCGCATGCCGGTACTGGCGCAGCAGGCACACGCGTCCCCCGGCATCGAGCGCCACGACCGCTGCACCACCGGGATGATGCACGATCTCCAGCTCGGCGGTGGCGCCATTCGGTAATTGCACCGTATCGAGTGTGAGGCGGATAATCCGGCCTTCGAAGATTGTGCGTTGCTGAGTCATTCGTTCTCGTCTCCCAGGTGGGATGCCGTGGTGTAAACAGCGAACTCGCGTATCAACGCGGTCGCATAGGTTCCCGCTGGCAACCCGAAACTGAGCCGCAGCGATTTGTCATCCAGCCATTCTGCCTGCAGATCCTGCGGGATCACACGCAGTGCCCGCCGCTCCTGGTCCAGACCGGCCTGTTCCAGCCCGCGTGCAATGTCCGGATGTTTATCCGCCACCGCCTGCTCCAGCGCGCGGGTCGCCGCGCGGGTCGGCAACTCGCCGCGCCCCCAGAGCGGCCCGCTCGGATGGATGTCGCCCTCGGCCAGCCGGCGCCGGATGATGTCATCGACAACTTCGGGCACAAAAAAACTGCGCGTGCCATTCAGGATCATCGCGTCGCCGTCCATGGCCACGTCCCAGGTTCCTGCCAGCACGCGTTTCGCCAGCACTTCGTTGAACAAATAACTGCGCGCGGCCGATAGATAGATGCCGCCTTGCTTGCGGTCGACTCGTTTGTTTTGGCCGGCGAACATGGCACGCGCCTCGGCGATATTCCCGCCGCCGTGACCGAAGCGCTGTTCGCCGAAGTAGTTGGCCACACCGCGCGTGCGTATCTCGACGCTGCGCTGCAGCACGGCAGGGCGATCTCCCTGGCAGTCGCGCAACACGATCTCGAATCGGTTCCCGGACAATGCGCCGGTTTTCAGCTTGCGCGTATGGCGTGAGGCCTCGACGATTGTCATCCCGTCCGGAAGCGCGCCCCAGTCAGGGTCGGCACGACCCGGCAGATACAGGCTGAACCATTGCATGGCAACGGCATGCCGGTCTTTCATGCCGGCATAGCCGACCTCGCGGCGCGTCACGCCCGCCATGCGTGCGAGTAGTTTAGCCACTTGCTCGGTATTGAGGCCACGCTTGCGCACCTTCAACCACAAGTGCTCGCCCGTACCGGACAGTATGAATGGCATCTGTTCCTCGACAACAAAGTCCTCGGGTGCGGCGCGCAAAATGGCCGACGCCAGCGGTGGCGTGGTCGTTTGCGGCCAGCCGAAACAGAGTTCTGGATGGTCAGGCATGTGCCATGCGGGGCATCGGGATTCTGGTAGCGCTTACCGTTCGAGGACCGGGTGATTGGTGCACGCCATGTTCGGATGATATCCCTGGAGCCTGCAGATACCAAAGTCCTTGGGCAAGCTCAAGGTACCGGCATCTTTGGCAGACCACGAACATCTGAACCACCGGGCTTTCGGTGAGTTCTTAGCGGGGACCAGGCAGGTACCAGCATGACTGGCGGCGGATATCGCCCTCCACTGCGGGATTCAGGATGCGGGCATTGCCAGGTGAGGACTCGGCGCTGTGTGCAGGGAGGCCGGCCGGTGGATGGAATAACCCTGGGCGTAGTCCACGCCAATCTCGATCAGGCGCTGCCGGATCGCATCGGACTCGACAAACTCGGCAACGGTCTTGAGTCCAACGACGTGGCCGATGTTATTGATGGCCTCGACGATCGCATGATCCATGGGATCGTCGAGCATGTCCTTGATGAACCCGCCGTCAATCTTGAGGTAATCGGCCCGGATCGTCTTGAGATACGAAAACGAACTCAGGCCGGCGCCGAAGTCATCCAGCGCCACCCGGCAACCGAGCTGTTTGACCTTGTCGATAAAATTTATGGCGCTGCTGAGGTTGGCGATAACCGCTGTTTCGGTGATTTCGAAACCGACCAGCGCGGGCGACAATCGATGCGCCTGCAACTGCTCGGTGACGTATGCCGCAAACTGGTCATCGCCGATGGTCGCACCGGACAGATTAATGAAGTACATCTCGGCCATCCCAGTTCGTTCGCTGGCCTGACACTGCGCCAGATAGCTCAAGGCGTTCCGGACAACCCAGCGATCAAGAGCCGGCATCAGGCTGTAACGCTCGGCGGCCGGAATAAAGGAACCCGGCATAATATGCTTGCCATCGTCGTCGAGCATCCGCAGCAGAATTTCGCAATGCCGGCCTCGGCTGGAGCCGAGTGGCAGGATGTCCTGGTAGAATAGTTCAAAGCGGTTTTCCTCGAGCGCCCGGTTGATACGTGCCACCCACTGCATCTCGCCATGGCGTTGCAGCAGCTCGGCATCGTCAGCGCGGTAGACATGCACGCGATTGCGGCCACGGTCCTTGGCCGCGTAGCAGGCCATGTCGGCCATGCGCAGCACATCGGATAACGTCTGGGTCCGTTCCTCGAGCATGACCAGACCGATACTGGCTCCGATCGAGAATGTCTTGTCCTGCCAGACGTAGCGGAAATCCTTGATGGTATGCAACATGCGCTCGCTAACTTGCATGGCTTGCTCGAGCGGACAATTACTGAGTAACACGCCGAATTCATCACCACCCAGGCGGGCAAGCGTGTCGGCATCGCGTACCGGCCCACGCAGCACAACTGCCAGCTGGCGCAGTAATTCGTCGCCGGCCTCATGCCCGCAGGTGTCATTGATAATCTTGAACTGGTCGAGATCCATATACAGCAGTGCATGCTTGACGCCATTACCGACCGTGCGCAACAAGCGATCCAGCTGACTCTCGAACTCGTGGCGGTTGGCTAGGCCGGTCAGAGAATCGTGGAAGGCAAGGTGCTGGATGGTTTCCTGGGCGAGCCGGTGGGCGTGACGGTTCTTGGTTTCACGCAACTCGCGTGCAATCGCCGGGACCAGGCGTGTGAGGTTGTCCTTCATGATGTAGTCATGCGCGCCATTTTTCATGGCCTCGACGGCAATTGACTCGCCGATCGAGCCGGAGACGATAATCACCGGGATATCGAGTTCAGACCGCTTGATCGTGGCGAGTGCTGCATCCGAGCTGAATCCGGGCAGGTTGTGGTCAGTGATAATGATATCCCAGGCGTCGTGCACCAGCGCCGCCTCGAGGTCAGCGCTGTTATCGACGCGTTGAAATTCGGGGGTGTAGCCACCCTTGCGCAACTCGCGCACCAGCAGCGCGGCGTCGTCTTCGGAGTCCTCGACCAGCAGGACACGCAACAGCGTCGTCATGTCTTCAGTCCTGGCGCGGCGGCGGAACGTTGAGCACCAGCCAGTAGAGACCGAGCTGGCGCACCGCTTCCATGAACTGATCGAAATCGACCGGCTTGCGGATGTAGCTGTTGGCGCCCAGCTGGTAGCTGGATATGATGTCGCGATCCTCGTTGGAGGTTGTCAGGATCACCACCGGGAACAGTCGGGTGCGCTCGTCTGCGCGTATTCGCCGCAGCACTTCGAGACCATCCACCTTCGGTAGTTTCAGGTCGAGGAGGATGACCTGCGGCTGATCACTCACGTCCCGGTCGGCGTACGCGCCGGCTCCAAACAGGTAGTCGAGCCCCTCGACACCATCGCGCGCCACCACCACCTCATTGAGAATGTTGTTCTTCTTGAGCGCCCGCAACGTGAGCGCCTCGTCATCCGGGTTGTCCTCTATCAGCAGAATGATCTTGTTATCGTTGGCCATACTTCCCCCGTTTTGCACTGCTCACGGCACAATCCGCAAAGCGACCCCGTCAACCGCGCGGGTCCGTTGTGTTGCTCAATATGAGAATAATAGCGACTGCGTTGGTCGGTCAGTTCCCGTTTTGTCACGTCTTGGTACATTGCAGTGGAATCAGGGCTTTAGCGTGAAATAGAACGTCGCCCCCTGCCCCAGCTGAGCCTCGGCCCAGATCCGGCCACCGTGGCGGGCAAGAATGCGCTGTGCAGTCGCGAGCCCGATACCGGTACCCGGGAACTCGGCACCGTGCAGACGCTGGAACGCGCCAAACAGCTTGGCGACGTACTGCATATCGAAACCGGCGCCGTTGTCACGCACAAAGAACACCGCTTGTCCATTGATCTGGTCCTGCCCGAAGACAATACGGGCCGAATCGGTCTTGCCTGTGTATTTCCAGGCGTTGTCGAGAAGGTTTGTGAGCACGATGTGCAACAACCGGGTATCGCCATGCGCGCGGAGTTGCGGGGAAATCTCGACAGACACTTGGCGTTCGGATTCCGCACCAGCAAGTTGTTCCACGATCTCGTGGGCCATGGCGCTCAGATCCACTTCGGCGGGGCGCAGCTCGCCACGGTTGACACGCGACAACTGCAACAAATCATCGATCAATGCGCCCATGCGTTGGGCGGCTTTGCGAACCCGTTCCAGATAATCACGGGCGACAGCGTCAAACCGATCAGCATAATCTTCGTTGAGCACCCGGGCAAAGCCATCGATGGCACGCAGTGGCGCACGCAGGTCATGCGATACCGAATAACTGAAAGCCTCGAGTTCACGATTCACGGTTTCCAGCTCTGCGGTACGCAACCGCACCAACTCTTCCAGACGTTCGCGATGCTGCGTCAGTTCCGCCTCGCTCACCTTGCGCTCGGTAATATCCACGAACGATACCACCGTGCCCACGATCTGGCTGTCGCGCACGATCGGGCGCGACCAGTATTCGATTGGAAAGCTGGTACCGTCTGCCCGCCAGTGCACCTCGTTGTCGGCGTGCGCGGTCTCACCAGCCAGCATAGCCACTCGCACCCGGCACTGCTCTTTCGGATACGGGCGGCCGTTCGGAAGGGTGTGGTGAATCAGTTCGTGCAGATTGCGGCCGAACAACTCTTCCGGTCGTGCATAGCCGAGCATGCGCAGCGCGGCACGATTGATAAAGCTGCAGAGCCCATTGCCGTCAACACCGTAGATGCCCTCCTCGGTGGCATCCATGAGCAGCCGGACCTGTTCGGCCTGCTCGCGACGCGCCTCTTCGGCCTGTTCGCGTGCCTCGCGCAAACGCAGGGTATGGATGGCAAGCGCCGCCTCGCGCGCCAGGCCTTCGATCAGCGCCACCTCGCGCGCACCGTAGACATGGCTGCTGCCGGAGTGCGCCAACATCAGCACGCCCAGCATCTCGTTCCCGAGCTTGAGCGGTGTCGCCAGAGCCGAGCGGATGCCGAAGCGCGCGCACATTTGCTGACTGACGCGCGGGTCGCTTTGTGCGTTCGTAACCGCCACGGTCTGCCGGTGAGTGAACGCCCAGACCGCGAGCGACTGATCATCCAGTGCCAGACGATAGTGTCCGTCGGCACGGTAACCGGTATCGGTCTGGGCCACGCCCACCAAGGTGTTGGTACCCGGATCGTGCACAATCAGAAAGGACTGATCGGCGCCAACCGCCTGGCGGCAGAGATCAACCACGCTGTTAAATACCGCGGCCGTGCCGGCTTCACCCCCGGCGCTGCGTAACAGGCGGTTGCTGAGCTCAAGGATCTCGCCATGCAACTGCAGCTCGTCGAGCAGCAGGCGGTAATCCTTGGTGAGCAGCCCAATCTCGTCGGTCGAGTGTGGGCGCAATGCGGCAACGTGTTCTTCCGGCAGTGGGCGTGGTGCGCCGATCAGTCGCTGCAGCGGGCCGAGTGACTGGCCGAAGCTGTGGGCGAAGATCAGGCTGCCGCCGATCGCCAGCGCCTCGAGCAACAACCAGACACCAAAGGTCTCGAAGGTGAAGTAACCGGTACGGGTCCAGTAGTATTGCACCAGCATGGTGTCAATCAGCAGTGGCACCAACGCGCCGATCAAGAATACCTTGGTCTTGACGGTGACGATCGGGCGCTTGAGTTCGACCCCACCGAGCGCCAGCCCGAACAGATCGAAGATCAGAAAAAAGATCGGCAGGCCGACAATGATTGAAACGATCAGCGCCACCAGTTCAATGCGGAACCAGTCGTACGGCGTAGCGACGAAGCCGGTGTAGATCTCGGCCGCAACAATCACCGAGGCCGGGGCAACCGCCAAATAGATCAGGAATGTGGTCCAGAAGATCAGCGGGAAGCGCCGCACCGCGCGCACCGCCTGCTCGGAGCTGCTGCCCGACTTATTGTCCAGCCAGTCGGCGAGCGGCTGCATCGTGCGCGGCAGGAACCACATCGCGAATGCCAGCCAACCAAGAATGTAGGCCGGCTCGAGCGGGGTAGTCAGGATGCCGAAGATCTGCGTCGGTGTGAGTACGCCGATCAGGAGAATGAATCCGAGACCGAAGACCGGTGGAATGTTCCAGGTAAGGAAAATCAGCCAACGGAATCGTCGCCGGAACTCGGCGGCGGTGAGCGCGTGAAGGACACCGCCCCGGATTGTCGACGCCGGGCCCTGATCCTGCATGGAGACCTCCCTGTTGATACCACCCTCGCAAGCCAGTGGCATATTATGTTTCTATTATATAGTCGGTCGACCCGTGTTGGCGCCAGACCCTGGATGGTCCGGCAAAATATTTTCAAATTTAGCGCTGATTCCTGGCCATACCCGCCAGCAACCATGCTGGCTTGGGCCCTAACAACCCCGCCCCGTTGAATTAGCGCGTCAGCCCGGCATACAGCATGGGTAGGCGCTCGGGCAGGCGATTGACGTGATCGACCACCATAAAGTTCTTCTGTCCGAAGATGCGTGACACGTAGTCGTCGGCATTCGGATCGAGCGTCAGGCAGAACGTCTTCACGCCACGCGTGGCCAGCTCTTCCACGGCCTTCTTGGTGTCGTGGCGCAGGTACTGTGGATCGCGCACGTCGATGTCGGCCGGCTCGCCGTCGGTGACCAGCAGAATCAGTTTCTTCTGCTCCGGCTGGCGGAACAGGAACGAGGCCGCGTGGCGCAAAGCCCCGCCCATGCGCGTGGACAATCCGCCCTGCATGCCCGCGAGTTTGGCCTTCACGCTGTCGTCGTAATAGTCGTTGAAATCCTTGAAGCGGTAGTATTCCACATCATGCCGGCCGTCCGAGGCGAAACCATGGATGGCAAACGGATCGCCGACGCCGTCGATGGCCCAGGACAAGAGCGCCGTTGCCTCGCGTGCCAGCTGGATCACCGGCTTTTCGGAATCGCCGAGCTTCTCGTTGGTGGACTCGGACAGATCGAGCAGCACCACGATCGCCAGATCGCGTACCTTGCGGACAATGCGAATGTTGATGCGCGAGTCCGGCGTCTGGCCCATGCGGATGTCGATCATCGCGCGGATCGCGGCGTTGAGATCGATCTCGTCGCCGTCTTCCTGGCGGCGAAAGCGCTGCACGCCTTCCGGCTGCATGGCGTCGATGATGTGGCGCAGGCGCGAGGCCACCGGGCGGTTGTCGGTCAGAATGCGGTCGATATCCGCCGGATCGCCTTTCTTCTGGCGCTTCTCCAGCACCGTCACCCAGTTGGGGCGGTGCAATTGCACCGCGTAATCCCACTCCTGGTAATGAAACGGCTCGCTGACCGGCTCTTTGCCTTCGAGTTCATTGATGGTGCAACCTTCCTGGTCGAGGAAAAACGGCGTGTCGAGCACCCAGACTTCCTGGGCGTCGTCACCGGCAAGCTCGTTGTCGAGCTCGTTCACCATTTCCAGGACCGAGACGTATTTGCGCACCTGCTGCGTTGCCGGCACATACTCGGCTTCGTGCCAGGCGATCTCGTCGCTGGCCCAGCAGTAGCGGTTATCGTCGCGGTAAGGGATCGCCATGGACTCCAGCACGCGCAGTGACGGAATGGCGCCGCGCTCGCCGAGCCGGTTGCAGAGCGTCACGCCGAAGTCCCAGGAAATCTGATTGTCGTGCGCACGCGCCGCCAGTTCGGCGCGGAAGCCCGCGGCCATTTCCTGAATCAATCCGTCGTCGTCATGGTAGCTCTCATCAAGCAACGCATAGGCGAGGCGCTCCAGAAATCCCACTACCGGATCGGTCGGGCAGCTCACTTCGCGCACCTTGGCATGAAACTGCGCCCACATCTGCTTCATGCCGGGAAATTCCTGCACCGCCAGGTATTCCACACGCGCATCCTCGAACAAGCCGATCATGAACATCTGCGCCGGATTGAGCTGCTCCATGGACAGCGGTTTCTTGGTATACGCAAGGTGCGCGGCGGCGTGCGCGGCGGCGGCACGGTACAGGTCCTTGCCGGGCAGCCCCGCGAAGTCATCATAGGCGTCTGCCAGGTGAATGACGCGTGTCTCGATGTATGGCTTGTAGCCCTCGCGCGTCTCGTAGTCGCCGGAGGTCGGGCGCATGAAGAAATCGCGGCCCCAGAAGGCGCGCAGGTAGAAATTCAACCGGCGCTGGTTGTCGATGAACAACGTGCCGCGCCGTTCCTTCTGCAGCATCGCCTGACTGTCAGCACTCTTGAGATCGAAGTAGGTGAGCTGTGCCGCAAAGTCGCGCTGATGGGCTTGCGCGCCCCACAGCGCCCAACGCCGCAGCCCGCCGAGTGTCAGTTTGGAGAACAGCTCATCCAGGTGCGCCAGCATCGGGCGCAAGCCGCGCGGTGCCTTGGCGGAGAGCTGGCGAATCAGCCCGAGATAGCCACGCAGCAGTTCGGCATCGCCAAGTCGGGTGGCCGCCGTGGGCAGCGTGTCGAAGAGCAACTGGATGACCTCGCCGCTGACCATCGAGGCGAGCTTCATAGCCTCGACAATACAGTCCTTGATGACTTCCTCGCCCACCTCTTTCGCCACGCTGGGCATCGCCTGGATATAGGTAATGACCAGCTCGTTACCACGTCCGAGCTGCGACAGGCCCTTGGCGCCCTCCAGCCAGTTATGCAGCCCCTGTGGCGACATGACGCGCGCCGCCTCGGCGAAACTGGCCTCGAGTGTTCCGCGCACGTGCGGATCGAGCGCATCGAGCTGTTCGTGATAATCCTTAAGATCAATGCTCATATTATTTTCGCGGCCACAGATGAACGCGGATTACGCTGGATAGAAAAAATAATTCCAGGATCAGCGCCTATCTGCGGCCAAGGATCAAAAATAGGTATTAATCGCCGCATCCAGCGTGTCGCGCATGTCCGGGTCGTCGGTGATCGGACGTACCAGCGTCATCTGGCAGGCGGCCTTGGGATCGACGCCGCGCGCGATCAGCTGGCCGGCATAGGCCAGTAGACGCGTGGAGATGCCTTCATCCAGGCCATGGCCCTTGAGATTGCGCGCGCGGTGTGCGATCTGCACCAGTTTGTCGGCGGTCGCCTTGTCCACCTTGGTTTCGTGCATGACGATCTCGGATTCGACTTCCGCGTTCGGGTAGTCGAAATCAATCGCACCGAAACGCTGTTTGGTGGATTGCTTCAGGTCCTTCATCAGGCTCTG
>Ga0209705_10002423_pt1 | contig 10026 bp, 13 predicted proteins | sample PPLLaktember2015_5_FD_187262 | JGI IMG/M metagenome (GOLD analysis project Ga0209705, IMG submission 187262) | Freshwater sediment microbial communities from Prairie Pothole Lake near Jamestown, North Dakota, USA - PPLs Lake P8 Core (1) Depth... | ecosystem: Environmental > Aquatic > Freshwater... | reverse complement strand
AAGGCTGGACTCGCACTCTAATTGCGTTTGTCCTTACCAGGCTTTCTTCGCTGCAAATAATTCAGAATCCCAGCCACGAAATTCATTCTCGGTACTTGCTCCATGTAAACTTGGTATTCATCACCAAACTTCACCAACGTATTTTGTTCTTCTCGGCGCATATCGCTGTACAAAATTCCAATCACAACCATTCCCAATACTGCATTTAGCCAGTGTTGAGATAACGACACAAGCGCTAAAGAAAACATCATGAACGATAAATACATCGGATGGCGAACAATACCGTAGATGCCACTCGTCACAACAGTTCTTGTCTTAGTTAAACTCTCACCTGCTCGCGCTCCCCCTTTTATTTCAAAAGCCACGCGGGCTTGCCAACCTATGACAATCGCTGCTAAAAATATTGCCCACCCAAGATACACAAAAATTGCTAATCCAAGTTGGTTGTAAAAGAAAAGACACAACACAATTTGAGCAATAAACGCTACAGATTCCAACACCATCAGAGCGATTTCTTTTGTTGTCATATTCCAACCGGTCTTTTCTCTGTTGTTCATGCTTGTTCTGTTCCATTGTGTAGCGATATAAATCAAGTTCGTAAAGGATTCACAGGTCACAGACAGGTCAGCTCTATGATTACAGGGTGCTTACTGTGTTACCCGATTTACGGCCAATGTAAAGCATGTGAATAGTTACCCGTTTTATAGACAACTATGCCACGGGTGTTGACCGGGCTGATTGACTGTCGGAAGCGGTTCAAGGGCAACCACCACCTTACCTCTCGGCAACCAGATTGCAGGTTGCAGTTCTAGCCCGGCGGATGCACTACGGGCATCCGGGAGACGGCGCATGAACCGGATCGCCAGTACCGTCTCCACATCACGGAAGGGAAGCATATTCAACCCATCGTCGCCGAAACGTTCGGCAATTACCTGAGCGGCATTCTCGTCCGCGTTGGCTTTGAAGCCGCACCACAGGCAGTGAAACTCAGCCTGGGAGCGGCGGTTCATCGGAAGGGTAAACCCACATTGGGAACACTGTTGGCTGGAATAGGCTGGCTGCACCGAGCGATAACGAATACTGCGCTCGTCCAGCTTGAATTTGAGCTTGTCTCGCACGTACCCCAACTGCGAAGCGCGCAAGGCCCGGTTCATCTGCCTGGACTTGAAGCGCATGTCTTTGACCGTCAGCCGTTCCAGCGCCACCTTGCTCCCGCCTGGAAGCTCATCCAGCATTTGGTTGAGCGCCCGGCCGATCTCGTTGCGGGCGAAGGCTTCCACCTTGTCATCGTTCAGGCTTACAGTTGGTTGGCCCTTGCGTTTCAAGCAGGCATTGAGCTGCTGCTTGCGGCGGCGCTTGGCGTTGGCGCGTTCCACCCGGCGGCGTAGTTCTGGACTGACCTGACCATAACGCCGGCCTTCCGAGGTGGATACGATCGAGACCATGCCGATGTCTACTCCAACCACTTTTGACGATTGGGCTTTCGGCCCTTTGCGTTCTACAACGAAGGTGGCAAACCACTCATCGTCACGCCGGTTGAGGGTGACGCCGCTACATAGCTTTGGGAATTGGGCCAGCGTTTCCCTTGCCCGCTCATATAGGGTGATCGGTATGCGCACCGGATGCCCGGCATCGAGTGTGGAAATCCGCAGCCAGAAATCGAACTGCGGCGTGTTGGAAGGCTCGATGACGACGACATTGGTGTTGGCCTGGATGCACACATTTCGCAAAACCGGTGGATTCTCTCGCGCGTTGCTATACCAGGACTGCACAATCCCACAGGCTTGCTGCCAGGCGCAGCGCTGCCAGCGGTCAGACAGCGATGTAGACACTTCCGTTTCGGGTATGGCGGCATACTTGTCTGGCTGGCGCACTTCGTGGGCGATCAGCCAATCCACATACGCCTGCACCACCTGCTGGTGTTCAGCGGCCAACTCATCCAGCTTATGTATCTTGCTCAGATTAGCCCGGTCGAGCTTGATGTGGGTGATTGCCTTCTTCATTCTGCAATTCCGCAATGATGCGCTCAGTCTTGCGCTTCGAGCACCGTTGGCCGTACAACCGGGCGCAAAAAGAAGTCACAATACTGACAAAATCCTGGATCAGGTCTTCCTTCCCGTTCTCTGCCAGGTTGATGACCTCGATCTTGCGACCTTGCATCGCCAACAATTGCTCGATGTAATTGAACCCAAAACGGGTCAGGCGGTCTTTGTGTTCCACCACAATTTGGCCGACAGTAGGATCGGTGAGCAATTTCAGCAGCTTTGGACGAGTGTCGTTGACCCCCGAGCCGATCTCTTTGACCACTGCGGCAACCTGGTAGCCTTTTGCCGCACAATAATCCATCAGGCGTTTTGCCTGTCCCTCAAGATTGTCTTTGTTTTCTGCTGCGGACACTCGTGTATAAATGACGGTCTTTTGGTTGGCGGTGGCCGGAACAGTTTCAACGATCGGCTCGGTCACGATGATGGTGCCGGTATCAGCCTGAAAGCCGGCGACCTTTCCGGCCTTGAACCAGCGCCAGGCAGTACGATAGGAGACACCAAGTGAACGGGCATAGACACTCAACTTCATGCCCGGATACTAGCACAAATGTTCTTGTTTGTCAACAGATGAACACAAAACGAATAATCAAATTCAATACTTGAACCAAGATTGCTGACATCTGGAGCAGATTCGATAAGGATTTGCAGAAAACGATCATAGGCTTCCCGGTTTTCTTTCGCCAGCTCAGCCAAATCTTGAGCTTGTGATGCGACAAAGCCTGAATCTGACAGGAGCTCAACTTTTTCAAATCCATGCTCCTGCAGAAACGGGACAACCCGATCAGGCATCATCCCATAGCCACTATTGAAACGACCGGCAACATCATTTTGAAAGATACCTTCATTCATCAGTTGATTCATAAACAGCGGATCGGCCAGGTGATGCCGTTCATCTTTCAATGCTAGCGTACGCCGTAAAAATGAATAGACGGACATGAAAGCCGCGAACACCAGACCACCGGGCTTCAGTACGCGGTTGATCTCCTGGGCAGCAGCGGTGCGCATACCCGGCTCAGTCAGGTGATAGAAGGGACCCAGGCATACCACAACATCAAAAGCTCCATCTGGCCAGCGATGCAAGTCACAGGCATCAACATTGACCACCTCCTCCACCTGTTGGTTGACACCGTATTCCTGGATCTTCCGCCTGGCTATCTCCAGGAGATATGGTGATAGATCCGCAAGCGTTACCCGGAAGCCCCTTTGGGCCAACCATATTGTCCAGCGGCCCGGGCCACCACCTAGATCAAGTATGCGTGCATCCTGCGGTAAGTGACGGGAAAATGCATCCTGAGTAATGACGAATTCTATTTGGCCCTCTGGCCATGTCAGCCGTTCCCATTCTTTTTCACCAAATTGTTCATAGTAATCAATGATAGGTTGTTTAGACATGATATGTTCCCCATTACCGTCAAAAATATACTCTTGAATAAAGGCTCTTTCGTGTTCTCCCAGCCAGATCAACAGCGGCGATTCAAAGTTGTCAACTTAATCAATTTGAGGATCCGTCCACACCATGATATATGCTCACTATTACATCATGTTGCCAGTTATGTCACAATTCGGTTACTTTTTACGTGCCTTGAGCGCCATAGCCAGTGGCACGCCTAGATGATCTTCCAGGGCTGGAAACTGGCCGATCAACCAACTATCAATTCTTGGCTCCCGAATTTCCTCAGTTGCATGTCGTACTTCTTGAACAACTGCCAGTATTCCTCAATCAGATGAGGATATTCTGGAATGCGAAACTCTTTCCCGGTCTCGTCGAAGAACTCAACATAGTCATGGCCAGAGATCGGCCAGTAGGGGTGAATGTCCGATATCACCATTCGCCCCTCGCTCTTCAGTACGCGAGCGACTTCTCGAAAAGTTGGCTCTAAATCGGAGATGTGGCTCAACGTTAACGCCGACACTGCCAGGTCGAAGGCTCCATCTGGAAAATTCATCTGGCCTAGAGTTCCGTAGAATAACTTTACGCCTGGGAAGTTGATTGTCTTTCGTTTGGCTTGTTCGATCATTTGAACTGCAGGATCGACTCCCACTACGGAGGCTCCCTGCTTAGCCAGCAGAACACAATAGCGTCCTGTCCCACAACCCAAATCGAGCACTCGCATGCCCTGAACCTGGCTGATGAGTTCCAGGGTCACGTTTTCTTCCAAGGCCACCAGAGGGTTTGCTTGCTCGTCATATGTGACAGCCCACCAGTTGTATCCGTCAATGATATCGATTTGATATGCTGGTCTATCGTCGGGGCCAAGTCTGATCATGGTTTTTCCTCTTTCCTCAAAGAAGATGCGAAACATGCGTCAATTGGCTCGCTTTGTGAAGAATCCCCTATACTCCACCGGGACAAGGATGCCCAGGCCAGACTGAATATGAGCAAGAAGCTGTCCAAGCCAGTGAACACCACCAGCGCACTGGACGAATCTGCCGCCACACCTGCCAGCCACATCACAACCGGTTGCAGGCCCAGGGTCAGCAGTCCGATGTTGCCAAAGAAGCGTCCTTGCATTTCTTTTGGAACCATGGTTTGGAATAAGGTCGTTCTCAGCAGTGTGAAGAGGCTGATGCTGAATCCCATAAAAATAAATCCAGCCAGGGTCAGTGGATAAGCAAGGGGCAGGCCAAGTAAGAATGTGATCGCCGAGTGTTGAGACAGTCCGTGCAGCGACGAGTTTGGAGAAATCGGGGCTATTTCTTAGCAGCTTCCAGGTGGAGATGGATACTATGGTCGTGTGTGTGCAATATATTTCCCTCACCTGACCTTTACTCTACATACTGGATGAAACTCATTCCGCCGATCAATACCAGAGCGATTCCACCGATCGCGTGCGCCAGCCAGGGGGCTGCGATATTCTCGGTTTTCAGGAAAAGATATCCGAATAACGTTCCAGCGGCAAATGTGGATATGAACCCGAGTGGAGAACTCAAAGGCAGCGTGGCGGTCGCTGTGCCCTCGAGCTGCGGGAAGAAATGCCACAGCGTAAAGGCCAAAGCGGTGATGACTAATCCCGGCCATTTTCCGAAGACCATTCCGAATCTGGGCTGCAGCCAGCCCCGGAAAAAGAACTCCTGAAAAGGGCTCATGACCAATAACCAGATCGGAAGTGCCAGGACGACCTGTAAAATCCAGAGAGGTGGCAAGGGACTATCCTGTCGAAAGAAAAGGTAGGTGTAAACTGCCCAGATCACGCCGGCTATAAATCCCCACATCAGGGCAGGTAACAGGTTGCGCTTCGAGAAACCCATGGCATTCCAGGTATGGGAAAGCCCAGCCCATACGAGAGGAAACGCGATCCCAAACAGCACGAACAAAGCGAAGATTACTGGGATGAAGCGACTGGCCAGCCCAAGCGCACAAAACGCGAGATAGCCAATCGATGCCTCAACCAACGCATGGCGAAATGTTACAGGTTCGTGGCGGCGCATAGGATGATCCATGGAAAGCCCTTCCTTTACCTACTTGCAGCATTGGAACCAAATGGCTGCATCTGAAATTTCACCTATTTTTTCTCTCCCCTCCGGGCACTTGTCAGGGAAAGGAAAATTTTCTTTTTTACACTCTACGCAAGGAACGACCATTGGGCACACCTCGCGCAAGACCGCATATTCGTTTCTCTCCTCAAGATAGTCGTTGTATTCCACCTGGCATTTTTGATATTCAGCGCAAGCTGGACAAATATCCGGGTGGTAAAGATCAACCCGCCAGGCAGTTCCTCCGGCATGTTCGCATTCCTCGAATGTAATCTTCCGAGTGCTGTTGGATGTTAGATGAAAGATGGCGAATCCAATTCCTAAGGCCAGGAACCCTATCCCTACGAGCAGAATAATTCGTTTTATCATGGGTCCACCGCCTTTAGATAGATAACCTGTGGTTGGTAGATATACAACCAGAATAGCGGTTCTCGATCCAATGGATAAACATCGCGAATGACCCAATCGCGTTCCGGATAACTTTGCGCGCCGCCAAAATAGGGTTGTTCACGGGCAAATACATCGAAAGTGTATTGCAATGGATTGCCAACCTGATCAAGAAATTGAACCCTTATCCTGGCTCCGCCAGCATCTCGGGAATCATGGATTACGGATAGTTCACAGCACGTTCTCCACCATTCGATGTCCATGATCGTGTATTCTGGATTGATTCCTTCTGCGATCAAATCGGAAATTACCCTTTCTCGCCTGTTTATTAATTCGCTTTGCGTGTTCGAAGACGAGTCATCTTGAATTTCCCATAATGTGACAGCTCCTGCATAGTCGCCGCGAATAATCGCTTGGACGAAACCATCTACCTTTGATTGTGGCTGATTTCGAGTCGGGAGCTCGAGTAAATAATATCGAAGATGGTCATTGTTATTTATGACCAGCCATAATCCACCCACGCCGATACAAACTCCAATCAAAAAAACGAAAACCAGACCAATTTTTTTCATGTCGATCGCTCCCGATTGGCAGGAAATTCAGGGATCTGCCAGTTACCCGGAGGAGACCAGCGCTCCCAGCCATCGCAAAAGGGGGGCTGGTTATTTACCGCCATCTGAATTACTTTTTCTCCCTCAGTGCGGAGAGTCTGTGCTTGATTGGGAGAAATAATCCCGAGCGCGATCATATCGGCGAACTCATCTTCATCCTTCCAACGCCAACTTGAGCGATCAGGGCATATGACGATATCCAGGGCCAGATCCATAGTGTCGAAACCGAAGGCTGTACGGCGCAACGGTTCTTGTAAATTGACATACCAGCAGAGGAAGTCACCCGTGCTACCGTCCCACATCACCTCGACGGAATGAGAGTTGCCTGGTTTTACGAGCATCAATAGATCCGTTCGAGTCCAGGTGCTGTCGATCAGTTCCGGTGGTTCTTCGGTTAATAAGTCTCGGGCCGTTAACCGTGATGGCGGAATTTTATTGGGCGTGCCTGCGCGCCAGTAGAGGGCAATGTGATCCTCTGAATCCTGAACAACGTAAGCCACAATGGCAAACCAGAGTTTCCTGCGCCAAACACCCCTCAGCAGAACGATGTCACCAGGGTTCCAACGGGAGTTCTGTTCCATGGAGACTCCTTCTAATCCACACGCTTGAGCACTCGAAGCACATCGAGCGTGATCCATTTGCTGGGTTGATTGCGCTTCTCAATCGGCCAGGTGCGGGAGACAGAATTGCACAACCACTGTCCCTGGTCGTCCTGACGGCTGAGTATCACTTCAAGCAAGGGCAGGAACCGCGGATCGCGGGCATAGCCATGCGCAGCAAGTGCATTGAGAGCGCTGAGCAAATCCCAGGTACGGGGTACGCCGAAGGTCAGCCAGCGCTTATGCTCACCCTCGAAATCATAACTGGCATCCAGTAACGAATTGGCCAAACGCCTCACGACGTGTTCAGACTCAACTGAGTGCATATCGGTTGGAAGTACAGCTAAGCCCTTCAGAGCTGCAATAGCGCCCCAAAGGCAATCTTGATGCTGGTAACGCCCACAATTGAGGGCATCGTCGGTAGACATGTCCTCGAGGAGGAAAGCAAAAGCTGCCTGCACCCGGGGATCGTTACCAAAGCCAAAGTAAATCAAAAAAGGGAGATGCTCACCCGTGGTGCAAGGGAAGATCCCACTGCGTTGTGTCCTTGTCATCGAAAAGCCGCCGCTCTCATGCTGGCAAAATCTCAGGAAAGAATCACATCCGGCGGCGGTCCGCTGATCGGGTGCAACGCCCAACATATGCAGCAAAGCGAGTACGGCAACTGCCCCCTGGGCTGTATAAGGTTTGGATTCATCTTCACCCCAGTAACCTTCCGGGTGTTGCAGGGTGAACAGTTCTTTCACAAAGGGTTGATCGGCGATGGCGCTTCTGGTTTCTAGCACTTCGGGATCGCCGATAGGCCTGTCGAGAATATCAACCAGAGTCCAGTAGCGGACGGATGGTTTTTCTGGCTCGAGCAGCCAGGAAATCGGGTCGCCGTTGAGTTGTTTCTGCCAATTTTCCATTGCGCACCTTTCTTAAAAATTGGGGGGTTATCGCCAAATTTGATTCTTACAGGAGTTGGTGATATCCCCACCTTACCTCTGGATCCAGGATATTTTTCAGGCGCCACACCGTTAGCCGGGCGAATTCCATAACCAGGTTCTGCAAATAACGAGTAACTGTTCTATCGAAAAGTAATGTACCGCTGCTATCCACCTCATCGTCTCCCTGCCAAAACACAAATGAAACCGGCGCTCTTGGCAAGGGCCATACCTCAAAGGCCAGATCGCCACGCGCAACCTTTTCACCGAAGAACGGTATGCCGGTTCTCCTTAGCAATGTGAAATCTTGCTCTACGTACTTTAGCAAAGCCTCACACTCCTGAGCCGATAGTTCTGAGCGTCTCAATGGGTCCAGGTATGATAATGAGACTTGTTCTCCAGAAAGTGGAATATCTTCTGCCGCTGCATATGTAGACAAAATACAGAACATCTCGGGGACTGCGCTGTATTCAACAGGGATGATATTGGCTGCGGCAGAATTTCGGGGGTCAAATATCTCTATTCCACGAAACGGATCGAACACACGGCCATCATCCATCAGTTCGAATCCGAGCACCCAGATTCGTTCGCCATAACCCATACGGCGCTTTAGAGATAGAATCCGATCGGCGCAGCGCTGCCAGGTCCAACGTTCGTAAGCGGATTCAATATCGGATATCAAAGATGATCTCCTTTCCCAAGACCAGCTTTTGATTTCAATCCTATCAGCCAGTTGGTCAGGTAGGCTGACTGTCCGGCCCAAATTCGGTTCAACTCGTTATCCCTGCGCATTCTTGAAAGCGTATTCTTCCACCCGGTCGAGCCATTCGTTCGCCAGGGCTTTGAACAGGATATTCTGCTCGTAGGCTAGGGCATGCCCAGCGCGATCCAGTATGGCAAATGTCGCTCTTGGATAGTTTTCCAGGATGCGATAAGCCTCCTGGTAGCCGCACCAGGGATCGTAGCGGCCCATCAGGAACAATGATGGCCCAGGGAACGGTTCAGGAAGTGTGTCCACGTCAAAAGTGAACGCATGGTTGGCCTCTAGCCGCTTTATGAATTCTTGATCGGCCTTGGCAATCGCGGGAATAATCCAGTCCCTTTGATATTCAAGCAATCCCAGGCTTTGTACGACGGCGAGCTCTTGCATCCACTGTTCATCTGGCGCCAGCGCGGTTAGAAACGCCTCGTCCTCCTTCAGAACCCGGTGTTTTGGGAGGGTTCTTTTATCCCTGTCCGGTTCAATCACGGGTACGATCAGCAGCAACCCGTCGATCTGCGTCGGCCTTTGATGCACCACACCACGCGCGAGATACCCCCCATAAGATGCTCCTGCAACTGCAAAGCGCTGGTCCGGCGCAACCACGTCGATAAATTCCAGGACGACGTCCAGCATATGGTCTTGATTGGTGATCCATTCTGCTGAGCGAGTCTTCCCGGCGCCGGGCAAGTCCGGATAAATGCGTCTCCACCCGCCTCGGTCTGTGAAGAGAGGCTCCATATCGTTCTGCATATGGCGATGGTCAAGCCCGCCTCCGTGGAACATGAGGCACGGCATTCCCGAGCCAGCCTGCTCATAATAGATTGTTAAGTCTCTTACCTTGCATTCCATTCCGCTCTCCTTGCTCCGGGCAGATCGCGTTGAGTAGTGGCGACAGCCTGACCCAACTTCTTCTGCTGGGATCGATAAAATATAAGACCGCCTTGCCTCCTGGAATCAAAACCCGATGGATTTCCTGTAGTGCGCCGATCAACTCTGTCAGGCCAAGATGGAATAACGCGCAGATGGCAACGACAAGGGCAACGGATGAGGCCGGGGCAGCCGCCCTGGCTTCGGCCCAGGATGACCAACTGTTTTCGTCGCCGTCGATGGTCCAAATCATTTCTGTGATTCTGTCGTTGACATAACCTCCTGGCGCGATTTGAAAGCACCTTTCCAGTATAAAACCAACCATACTATGAAGACGGGAGCGAGCGCCATCAA
>Ga0209705_10002422_pt1 | contig 10029 bp, 11 predicted proteins | sample PPLLaktember2015_5_FD_187262 | JGI IMG/M metagenome (GOLD analysis project Ga0209705, IMG submission 187262) | Freshwater sediment microbial communities from Prairie Pothole Lake near Jamestown, North Dakota, USA - PPLs Lake P8 Core (1) Depth... | ecosystem: Environmental > Aquatic > Freshwater... | reverse complement strand
TGTCGAAGCGCCGTTCATAGTCCTGGTCTTCAACGCGCGTGAGCAGATCGATCAGCAGCGTGCCGAGGCCGGCGTCGCGCAGTTCGCGCGCCACGTAATTGTTGCGCGGGCTGAAGCGGCTCGAGCCGCTGCCGTGCACGAACAGCACCAGTCCCGTTGCATTCGCGGGAACGGCCAGCGCGCCTTCCAGGGTAACGCCGTCGACCGGAATGTGAACCAGAATTTCCTTGTCTGTATCGGTCTGCATCGGCTTTGTCCTTGTGCCGGTCACGCTTCACGCGTGATGCGGAATGGCGATCGGAATCCGGCGATTGCCGAACTGGCGGGTGAACTTTTCGAAGTGCCCGGCAATCTGCGTCTGGCAGTCCGGGCAATGTCCGTCCGGTGTCAGGCGATAATCCTCGATCCGGTACCAGTCGCGCACGATGAGCGGCGCGCGGCACGACGGGCAGTAAGTGGTGCCGCCGTCGGTGTCGTGCACGTTGCCGGTGTAGACGTAGTGCAGTCCGGCCTTAATGGCAATAGCGCGCGCGCGGCTAAGGGTCTGCGCCGGGGTCGCCGGAATGTCGGTCATTTTGTAGTCTGGATGGAAGGCGCTGAAGTGCAGTGGCACGTCCGGACCGAGTTCGCGCGCGATCCACGCGGTCATGGCCGTCAGCTCTTCTTCCGAGTCGTTCTTGCCGGGGATCAGCAACGTGGTGATTTCGAGCCAGGTGTTGGTCTCTTGCTTGATGTAACGCAGCGTATCGAGCACCGGCGCCAGATGCGCGCCGGTGAGCTTGAAGTAGAACTCGTCGGTGAATGCCTTGAGGTCGACGTTGGCGGCGTCGAGCTTGGCGTAGAACTCGCGGCGCGGTTCGGCATGGATATAGCCTGCGGTCACGGCCACAGTCTGGATGCCGCGCGCGTGGCAGGCGTCGGCCGTATCCATGGCGTACTCGGCGAAAATAACCGGGTCGTTGTAGGTGAAGGCGACGCTCTTGCTACCGGATTCCTCGGCGACGCGCGCGATTTCATCGGGCGCGGCCTGGTCCATCAACCGGTCCATGTCCTTCGACTTGCTGATGTCCCAGTTCTGGCAGAACTTGCATGCCAGGTTGCAACCGGCGGTGCCGAACGACAGCACGCTCGAACCCGGATAGAAGTGGTGCAGCGGCTTTTTCTCGATCGGGTCGATGCAGAAGCCGGACGAACGCCCGTAGGTGGTGAGAATCATCTCGCCGCCGAGGTTCTGGCGCACGAAGCAGGCGCCGCGCTGGCCGTCGTGCAGCTTGCAGTCGCGCGGGCACAGGTCGCACTGGATACGCCAGTCGTCTAGACGGTGCCACCAGCGTCCTGGGTAATGGCTTTCATTCATTCAGTTTGCCCCTATCAGCTTGTCGCGAATTCCGATTCGCGCCATTTGGTAACGGTGTAACGGGAGAGTCGGATCTCTTCCGCCCAGAAATCGGCTGGCAACCCGGCCTTCTGTTTTAGATGCGCGAGGAATGCGCGTGGTTCCGGCAACTGCTCCCAGACCTGCGGCAGAAACGTGCCGCGCCGCCGGCCGTATTCCAGCAGTACGCCGTCGACCCCGGGGCGCAGCAATGACAGGGCATGGATTTCGCTTTCAACCGTGACCGGTTGCATCGGGGAAATCAGTGATACTTCCACTTCGATCTCGAGATACTCGCGCTTCGACAGCGGCGGAAAGCGTGGATCGTTAAAAGCCGCAGCGAGCGCATTGTTTTCCACGTCCGCGCGCAGCGGGCGTTCTGCGACGAGGCTGCCGATGCAGCCGCGCAGCGTACCGGCACAGGTCAGGGTGACAAAGGTTGCGCCCGGTTCATACAGCCATTCGGTCTCCTCGATGGGCGGAGTCGGAACGCCGAGCTGTTCAGCAATGGCGCCGCGCGCGATGGTGAGCAGCGTTTGCCCCCGATCAGTGTGCATGTCCAGACTCCTCGGTGAACGCAAAGGCCGCATAACCCACCACGCGTTCGCGGTCACCGGCGGTGTCGCCGGAGTTGCGCAGGTCGAGTAGCTGCGGTCGCAGATGATGATGACGTGCCGCGAGCAGCAGGCCGTTCACCGGTGTCGCGCCGCACGCTTGTTCGTGGCTGTCGAGTGTCTGCAGCCGGGCAATCGCCGCGCAGGTTTGCTTGTCGATGTGCTGCGCTGCCTTGTACGGCAGATAATGTGACAGGTCGGAACTCACCACGATCAGTGTTTCCGGTCCGCCCCACAGGGCCTCGATGACCTCCGTCACCGCTTCGGGCGTGGTATCGCCGACGGCCAGCGGGACGATCTTGAAATCACCGAGCACCTGCTGCAGGAATGGCAGTTGCACTTCCAGGGAGTGTTCAAGCGCATGTGCGGCCACGCTGGTCGTTACCTGACGCAGCGCGAGAATATGGTTGACCGCCTCGCGGTCTATCGGGATCCGGCCAAGCGGCGTCTCAAACGCCTCAGTGCCGGGCAGGGCCAGCCCCCGCACTGGCACACGATGCACGGGTCCGAGCAGCACGACACGCTGGATCATGGCGCGCAGCGGCCGCAGCTGCGCGTAGGCGGTGGCGGCCACCGGACCGGAGTAGACATAACCGGCGTGCGGCACGATCAGCGCCTTGGGCGTGCCGGCTGGTGATTTCGGTTGTGCCGCGGCGGCAAGCAGCGTCTGGACTTCGCGCGCCAGCACCGCGGCATCACCGGGATAAAATAGTCCGGCGACTGCCGCTGTCCGTGTGTCCGCGGTTGCCCGCATGAGAATTTTCCCTTTTCCCTTTAAGTCTTGACTATAAATGGGGGGCGCCCTGATGGGATGCAAGGGTGTGCAGGCTTGCAAACACGGGGCGGGCAGATAGGATAGTTTTTCGTATCCTGGGCACCACATCAGGCCAAACGTAACGGAAGACGCAAAGGGAGAAACCATGTCGATGCGTACAATGAAATTACTGACCCTTCTGCTTGCCGGCAGCACCGGAACGGCGTTCGCGGCGGGGCCGGATTTCAAGGAGGGCGAGTGGAGCGTGAGTTATCGAATGGAGGTGGTGGGCATGCCGTTCCCGATGCCGCCGATCACGGCCAGGAAAACCATGTGCCTCGACAAAAACAACTATGTTCCGGACAACTCCCAGCAGGGTCAGGAGTGCAAGGTCAGCGACCAGAAAGTGAACGGCAACACCGTTACCTGGACCATGCGCTGCCGCGCCCAGCAAAGGACGATCGAGGGTCAGGGCAAGATCACCTATAACGGTGATCGTTACGACGGCGTGATGGACGCCAAGCTGATTTCTGACGACAACCAGGGCCCAGCGGTCGGCTACAAATACACCATGCAAGGTCAGCGCCTGGGCGCCTGTGGTAAGTAATTAGCCTCGAAAAAGCAGTCAGCCGCAGATAAACGCGTATATTCAATGCGCTGCCCGTATTCGCTAGCCCACAAAAGGGTGAATGGCCTAGATGCATCCATGGCATGTTTCATTTGCGTAAATCTGCGTTCATCTGCGGCTAAACGCCGTTTTTAGGATCAGTAATCGTCTACCGCGTCAGCGTGCCTCCGGCGGCACCGGGCGCTTGCGGTAGCCGGCATCAATGGCCACGTAGGCGAGCGTTGCCTCCGCGACCTTCTCGACCGTTCCCGGGATACTGCTTTGGCGCAACCCGCGCTCCACATACACCACGACGTCCACGGTGATGGACGTCGTGCCGACACGCGTTACCTTGGCATACAGGCTGACCACGTCCCCAACATACACCGGTTTGTGAAAGCGGAAGGCCGTGACCGCCACCGTGGTCACCGGCCCTTGTGCGCGACGGATGGCGACGATGGAGCCGGCGATATCGACCTGCGACATCAGCCAGCCGCCGAAGATGTTGCCGGCGGCGTTGGTGTCGGCCGGCATAGGCACCACGCGCAGGGTGGCGTGTCGATCGCGTGGCAATTCCTCGTTTTGCATCAGACCTCCTGACCGGTTGAGTGGATCACTCCGCGGCACGCGCGTGCGCGCGCAGGCCGTACTGGAGAATGAGCTGAATAAAGTCCGTGTAGCCGATGCCGGCCTTTTTTGCCGAGAGCGTCGAATCCTCGTCGCGCGCGATGCCGGGATTGGGATTGGCCTCGAGCACGTACAGCTCGCCCTGCGGCGTGAGGCGCAGGTCGATGCGCGCATAGCCGCTGAGTTCGAGGATGCGGTAGATGCGCTTGCACAGCTTCACCACGCGTTCCGCCACGCCGTCTGGCAGGTCGGTGGCGAACTGGTAATCGATGCCCCAGCGCTCGCGGTACTTCGGATCCCACTTCACCTTGTAGGTGGCCATGCGCGGCGCGCCTTCGGCGGCGTGCCGGAAGGCGAGCTCGCGGATCGGCAGCACCTTGAGCTGGTTGTTGCCGAGCACGGTGACGTACAGCTCGCGTCCATCGATGTACTGCTCGGCGATGGCATCGCCCTGGAATTTTTCATGAATCAGGGTCACGCGTTCGCGCAGTTGCTCGGCGTTTTCCACATACGAGGCCTGGGCGATGCCGACCGAACCTTCCTCGGTGAGCGACTTCACAATCACCGGGTAGCGCAGCGAACGCGGTGATCGTACCGGTCGGCCATACGGAAATACGGCGAACTCCGGTACCGCAATGCGGTGGTAGGCGAGCAGTTTCTTGGACAGGGCCTTGTCGCGCGCCAGCAGCAGGCCGCGCGGGTTGCAGCCGGTGTACGGGATTTTCATCATGGCGAGGTAGCTCACCATGTAGTAGTCGAAGGCGCTGACCCCGGCGAAGTCTTCGGCCAGGTTGAAGGCGATGTGCGGTTTCCATTCCTCGATGGTCTTGCGCACCGGCGCCAGGTCGTCGTACACGCCGACTACGCGCACCTCGTGGCCGAGAGCGAGTAGCGCCTGCTTCACGTCGTACTCGGTGCGGTACTGCTCCATGCGCGGGTCGTCCGGATCGCTGAGATCGTCCGGCGGGACGAGCGTCACGTGCACCAGCATCATGACGCGCAAGGGGCGGTTGGCTTTGGTTTTTTTCATACGGCGAGTCGCGCCGCGCCGGAGCGCAGCGAGCCCATGTACAGCATGACCAGCGCGGCTACCAGCGCCACACGGTTCTGTTGCGGATCGTTCCCGGCAACCAGGTCGAGTTCATCGCAGCGGCTCGCCATGTCTTCTAGCGTCAGGTGGATGCGGTAGCGCGAGTCCGAGGTCCAGGCGGCAACCGTGGTGAGCAGCTCGCGCTTCAGTCGTCGCACCAGGCGCGAGGCACGTTCGCGCTTGCCGTGGCGCGGGCCGGGAAAAATCTGGCGCAACTGTTCTTCGTGGAAGCGCGGGTAGTCGGCGCGCAGGCGCGCCTGTTTCTGTTCGAAGTACTCGCGCAAGGTGAGCGTAAGCGTGCTCACGGCATCGATTTGCCGGCGGGTGCGCACCGGTGACTTGCTGCCGCGTATCTCCTGCATCAGTGCATCCACGTATTCGAGCTTTTTCAGCGCCGGCCAGTTGTGGTAACGCTCGCGCCAGCGTGAGCGCGGGTCGAGCCAGACGGCGAAGGTCTCGGCCCAGTCCTCGGCCGGGTGGCTCTGCGCGTACCAGTTGTCGAGATGGATGACGTAGTTGCGGCTGCCGGGGCGCGGCAGGTAGCTCTCCGGGTAGACACGGCTGGCACGCCCGAAGCGCCGCCGCCAGACCTGCTTGAGATGCAGGCGATAAGCGTTGGCAAGCGCGTGCGCGGTTTCGTGACGCAGGATCTTGAGGCAGCTGTCGGCCGTGCCACCCTCGGCCTCGAGCATGAACTGCTGTTCGAGTTTTGTCAGGCGCGGATGCGCGAGATAGAAGGGGATGGCGAAACCCGGCACACCATCCGGGCAGAACCAGCAGTCCGACAGCCACCAGTGCGGGCGAAACAGGATGCTACGCGCGGCCAGCTCGTGCTCGAGCTCACGCAGTGCCGGCGGCACCAGACCGCCGCTGAGCGTGAGGCGCAAGTCGCACAGGCGTGTGTCGAGCAGCCGTTCTTCCGGCCAGCGTGTCCAGCTGGAGGTGCGGCGCGTGGCAGTTTTCTTTTTGCGTGCCGAAGTGATAGTTGCTCTCCTTTAATGAAGGCTTACTTCGTTCGTCTTGCCTTATTATTTGTGAATCAGTAGACGCGAGTTACACGATACCCGGCATTGCTCAGCAGCCGCAGCAGCCCGGTATCGCCCGGCAGGTGCAGTGCGCCGACCGCGACAAAAGCGTTGCCTTCCTTCAGGCGCACGCGTATGCGCTCGGCCATGTTGGCGTTACGCCGCACCAGCAGCCGGTCCATCATGGCGTTGTAAACGCGTGCATCCTGCGGTTTGTATTTTTCGCTCAGTGCCAGCAGTGCGCGCAGGTCGCGGTTGAGATAGGCCCGTGCGAGTTCTTCCATGACCTCCTGCGTGAGCTGGTGCGTCTGCACGGCATCACGCAGCAGTACGATCTGATCTTCAAGGCTCATTCCGTTGAATACGGCAATCTGCTCCTGCATGGTTTCGAGTCCGTAGGTGGGTTTGCCCCGCTGCGTGGCCGCGAATTGCAATGCCATGTCGAGAAACAGACCGCGCCCCTCGCGCGGGGCACTGAGCATCATCAGCACTGCCCACGGCTTCATATTATCGATGCCGCCGGTCTTGCCTGCTTCGCTGACGCCGATGGCGCGCAGGGTTTCCTGGTAGAGCGAGTTACCGAGCACGGCCTGCAAGGTCTGGCCATCGCTGAAGAACATGGCCTCGGCCATGGAAACGATGCCCACGCCGTTGGCGATGACCTCCATGGTGTAGCTGGCGCTGCGATCGAAGGCCTCCTGTACCGGGCAGGGCAGGGTGGTGATGCGCGGATCGTTCGAATGATAAGTGCCGAACAAGTGGCTCGGCGCGACACCGGGCGTCTCGATTTTCCACAGCAGCCCATGCGTGAAGTCCTGTCGCTTGCCGGCACCAGGCGGATCGGCCGTCACCGGCCGGCAGTCGGCAGCGTGACCGGCGAGCGGGATGAGCAGGAGCAGCCCACACAATGCCCGCGCAACCGAAAGGTGCCGGAACAACTGTGTGGGCAGGAATCGTGGCAGGCGCCAGGTCATGATGAACAGGTTGGAAGTTGTTACCTTGGTAAGGAACTATAATCCAATCTGCCCCTGAGTAAATGCGCGGCATACCTCCTCGCGCCAGCCGTCGGCGATGTGCTTAAATGGCGGCGGGGGCACTATAATCTTCCGATCGAACCCGGCGGGTTCGCGGCCATTGGCATCGCATCTTCTCGAATGGGTTCATTGTCTCGCATGTCTCTTCGCCGTGGATTCATCGCGGTGTTCCTGGCCTGTGCCACGAGCATCAGCAGTGCCGAGGAGAAACCGCTCTGGGAAGCCGGTTTCGGGTTTTTTGCGCTGACCTCCCCGGACTATCGCGGCTCGGATGAGTCGCGCGAGTACCTCCTGCCGTTGCCGTATATCGTCTATCGCGGCGACGTTCTCAAGGTCGATCGTTCCGGCATCTACAGTCGGTTGTTCGAGTCGGATCGCGTGAATCTCGATCTGAGTGCCGATGCTGGCGTGCCGGTGGACAGCTCGAAAAATACTGCGCGTCAGGGCATGCCCGACCTTGATTTTGTTTTCGAGATTGGACCGGCGCTGGAGATCTGTCTGTGGCAGAACTGTAATGGCGACCGCAAACTGCAATTTCGCCTGCCGGTGCGCGCCGTATTTAGCACCGATTTCAGTTCGATCGATAGCCGCGGCGGGAGCGCCCAACCGAATCTCAATTTGGACATAAAAAATATCGGTCCGGGTGGCGGCTGGAATTTCGGCGCGGCTGCCGGGCTGCTCTACGCCACCGAGCGATATCACGATTACTATTACGAAGTCGCGCCGCTCTATGCGACCAGCACGCGCCCTGCTTACGATGCGCGCGGCGGGTACAGCGGCAGCCGGCTGACCCTGACGCTGAGCAAGCGTTTTCAGCGTATCTGGTTGGGCACCTTTGCACGCTACGATAACCTGAATGGCGCGAAGTTCGAGGACAGCCCATTGGCGCGCACCGACCACTCCTTCATGGCCGGAATCAGTGTCGTCTGGGTACTGGCTGAATCCGAGCAGCTCGTGGACGCAAAAGACTGAAGCGGCCGACCGTCATAGAATACGCCGCGCCGCGCACCGCAACCCGATTTAACGAGGACGATACGCATGTACAAACCGAAGAATGTGGATGACTACGTGGAACTGATCAATCAGGCATTATTTGAGATCGAGGACCTGATAATGTGCGCTGACGATGAAGGCGACGGCGACACCGAGTTCTCGACCATGATGCCGGACCTGCGTGTGATCGAGGCTGGCCTCAAGGCCTTGCATGCCGAGATCCTGGGCGGTGACTACGTCATCGGCCGGGGTGAAGACCTGCCGTTCATGCCGGTGGTGCAGAAGGTGCGCAAGCGCCTGCCGATAGTGGTTTTGATCGACGCCATCAATAACGCGCACAAGAAGGGCCTCGCGCGTGACTGAATGCAGATTTGTGCCGGCGCGCGTGGACGATTAACATCGCTCCATGTCCGGAAACTCCATTGGCAAGCTGTTCAGTGTCACCACTGCGGGCGAATCGCATGGCGCGGCGCTGGTGGCGATTGTGGACGGCTGTCCGCCCGGGATGGGTCTGTCCGAAGCCGATCTCCAGCCTGATCTCGACCGACGCAAACCAGGCCAGTCGCAACATACCACGCAGCGCAAGGAATCCGATGAGGTGAAGATCCTGTCCGGTGTGTTCGAGGGCAAGACCACCGGCGCACCCATTGCGCTGCTCATCCAGAACACTGATCAACGCTCGCAGGACTACTCCAAGATCATGGACCGGTTTCGTCCCGGCCATGCCGACTACACCTACCAGCAGAAGTATGGCCTGCGCGACTACCGCGGCGGCGGACGTTCGAGCGCGCGCGAGACCGCGTTGCGTGTCGCGGCCGGCGCCATCGCCAAGAAGTGGCTCAAGCACAAATATGGCACCCTGATCCGCGGCTACCTGGCACAGCTCGGGCCGATCGTGCTCGAACTCAAAGACTGGAACGCAGTCGAGCAGAACGCATTCTTCTCGCCCGACCCGGCGAAGATTCACGAACTGGAAAAGTTCATGGATGAAATCCGTGCCGACCGCAATTCTATCGGCGCGCGAGTGAATGTCGTGGCTACGAATGTGCCGGTCGGTCTCGGTGAGCCAGTATTCGACCGGCTTGATGCCGACATTGCGCACGCCCTCATGAGCATCAACGCCGTGAAAGGTGTCGAGATCGGCGCCGGCTTCGGTTCAGTCGAACAGAAAGGCACGCAGCACCGTGACGAAATCACACCACAGGGATTCCTCAGCAATAATGCGGGCGGCATCCTCGGTGGTATTTCCACCGGCCAGGATATCATCGCCAGCATCGCGCTCAAGCCGACTTCCAGCCTGCCACAGCCCGGACGCACGGTGAACGTTCGCGGCGAGCCGGTCGAGGTCACCACCACCGGCCGGCACGACCCCTGTGTTGGCATCCGCGCCACGCCCATCGCCGAAGCGATGCTCGCGATCGTGCTCATGGATCACGCCATGCGCCAGCGTGCCCAGAATGCCGATGTTGTACCTACGACCCCGGTGATCCCGGGAACCACCGAATAAAAGCAGCATCCCCCGCCGTCATGCCGTACTGGCGTCTTGCCGGTTTCTACTTTTTCTATTTCGCGGTTCTCGGTGCGCTCGTGCCGTACTGGGGCCTGTACCTCAAATCAATTGGCTTCACGCCGGTGGATATCGGTTCGCTCATGGCGGTGCTGATGCTCTCGCGCATTGTCGCGCCGAATGTCTGGGCCTATATCGCTGACCACCGCGAGGATCGCATGCGCGTGGTGCGCGTCGCTTCGTTTCTGACGGTATTGCTGTTCGCCGGTGTTTTTGTCGGCACGAGTTTCTGGTGGCTGGCGCTGGTGATGCTGGCGTTCAGTTTTTTCTGGCATGCCTCGCTGCCGTTGATCGAAGTGCAGGTGATGCACCACACCCGCAACAAGCCTGGAGCCTATGGGCG
>Ga0209705_10002419_pt1 | contig 10033 bp, 10 predicted proteins | sample PPLLaktember2015_5_FD_187262 | JGI IMG/M metagenome (GOLD analysis project Ga0209705, IMG submission 187262) | Freshwater sediment microbial communities from Prairie Pothole Lake near Jamestown, North Dakota, USA - PPLs Lake P8 Core (1) Depth... | ecosystem: Environmental > Aquatic > Freshwater... | reverse complement strand
AAGATACGGCTGGGCTTACCTAAAGGGAATCTTAAATGAACGAGTCGGGCAGGGTCTTTGATAATGATGCTGGGACTATCATTGGTTGGATGTGAAAGAAATGTATTCAGTTCAACTTTGAGACAGTACGATTGAAGTATTGGTAATCATAAAAAGCAGATACTCATCGGCGGATAATCGGATTATTTTTTCATCCCGAATCATTGCTAATGGATTTATCCAGCATGAGGAGCGCATTTTGCCGCTTTGGATAATCTATTAAACCAAAGGGAAAAGTAACAACAAAAAACTACAGAATCAATGGAATGGCAAAAGCACGCAGTTGAATGAAAGATTTGTCACCTGGAGAACTATGGAGATGATTATCATATGAACAGGATCATTCATTTTGAGATACATGCAGGAGATCCGGAACGGGCGGCGAAGTTTTACCAGAATGTGTTTGGCTGGGAGATCCATGAGTGGATTATCCCCGGCATCCAGTTGAAAGATGAAAATCGTTACTGGTTAGTAACGACCGGACCCGGAACTGAAGCTGGTATCAACGGGGGCATCGTGTTCCGCCAGGGTCAGGCTACAGCCCCTGCCGATGAACAGGAAGTTAATGCCTTTGTCTGCACGATTGGGGTTGCCAACCTGGATGATTCCGTTGACAAAGTGCTCAAATCCGGAGGGAACGTCACGATTCCCAAGATGGCAGTACAGGGAATCGGCTGGTGGGCGAACTGTAAAGATACCGAGGGAAACCTGTTTGGCATGATGCAGGAGGATGCAAACGCCCGGTAGCGATATTACGATCAGGGTGAGCAGGGATTTGCCCGCCTGAAAGAACAGGTGGATCCAATCCGGGACAAGATGAAGATACGGACTGGGGTTACCATGAGGGACCTTACATGAACTCCCTGGTCCGGATTTTTGACAATCATGCAGGGGTTATGACCGGTGGTTCGATGAGCATTATGATGTCTACCAGCACAGACGCGTTTGCTCCGTGCAGCACTGCCGGATTCCGGTCGCGGGTTAGAAGTCGGCGTAGGGTCGGGACGGTTTGTGGTTCCGCTTGGTATCCGGTGTGGAATTGATCCATCTCCTGCATTAATACGGATAGCGAAGAGCAGGCGTTGAGGTCGTCCCCGGTGAGGAGAGCACGAGCCCTATCGTGAACATTCTTTTGATATTGTCCTGATGATGGCGGTCATCTGTTTTCTTGAGGATCCGTTTTGAGTATTTCGTGAGGTCTGCCGGGTATTGCTACCTGGGGGTACCCTGGTTGCAGGTTCCATAGAAAAAGACGGAGAGATTGCCATGCAGTACCGCCATGAGAAAACAAAAGGAAGGTTCCTACAGTTCGCACGGTTCCGGACCGTTGATGAGGTCAGCCGTTATTTTTATGAGGCTGGATTTTCCAGTGTCTCTGTTATCAGGAGATCCCGCGGATTTTGCGTAATGAAAGGACAGAAACAATGATACCGCCCGGATGGGGAGGTTTTTGCTCAGCCCTGTGGTGTGAAAAAATCAGAGCATGCGGACCTCATCCTCATGCAATACCTTCATACCGGGGGTAATTCCGGATTGTGAGTGGTTGCAGGAGTTTCCGTCTGCGGGAAAGGGATTATTCAGCGGGCAGACAAACCTTTCTCCAGTGAAAGGATTCTCCCATGAACATCAGTAATTTATATGCGGAACAGTACCGGCATACCCAACCAAACCTGGCCGGGGGCAGCAAAACCACTCTTCTGCTCGTTGCTCTTGCTCTTGCCGGTTTTGCCGCGGTAATTCTTCTCCCGGAGCTCGGTTTCCTGACGGCAATCATCCTGCTGCTTGCACTCCTCGCCGCTGTGAACGCGGTCTTCTCCTCGCTCACGGTCGTAATTACCGATTCAGACCTTGAGTTCTGGTTCGGTATGGGGGTCTGGCACAAGAAAATATCGCTCTCGGAGATAGCAGGGTGCACTGTTGTGAAAAACTCGTGGTGGTATGGATGGGGGATCCGATTGACGCCCCACGGCTGGCTCTACAATGTCGCCGGCCGGGACGCGGTGGAAATTCTCCTGAAAAATGGGAAAAAGATTCGGATCGGCACCGATGAACCGGATCAACTATCCGTGGCGATTGACCGTGCAACCAGGTGAAGACCGGTTCCCACCCCTCACAGAAAGTTATCTGGCAGATTGAAAATGGGGGGATGAAGTATTTTGTCTCCAAAATCCTTCTTCGGGTTTCCCGCCTCACCCTTCAAACGAATATATATACCAGATATTTTTGCAGACTACGTCAGAAGCGGAATGAATTTGACAGCGAACTTCACGCTTCCGGTTAAAATTCTGAATGCTGTACAATACTGTTCTTTCATCTACCTTCAGGCACGGTTATTCAAACCAGATCTATCGTAATAATTGATATGCCCTATGAATAAATTGAACATAGTAGGACGGGTTCACTCTTGTTTTGCACACTAAAATGGACCCGGCCCTGCCGATAGATAGACCACCACAATCAGATGCTTTCAGAAACCTAAAACTCCACAAAAATCATTTTTTTTACTATCCCTCCTCCTCTGCCAATGATATTTCTGCCGGAGCCATGGATCTGTCAGGAATATCCCTCAAGTCGGGTATGATTGAGGGATAACCAGATGTGCATTCCCCTGGGGAGCCTATTCACCGACGGAGAAATAATCCAGGCCTGTGTCTGACAATCATAACCCCTGAAATTCTCCGACGTGGAAATGCAATTTTCCGGTTCCCATGGCGATAATCACATCGTCCGATAGCCTATTGGCATCGAAAGATCTGCCAGCCGGATGCGAATATAGAGGTCGTTTAACTGGGTGATTTTCTCGTGAACCCGTACCGCAAGTGCAGGCCGTATTTCGGATTATCCTCAAACCGAAAGGGTCTGTCAGGGCACTATTCCGGGCATGATAATGCCATATACAGGCCAAACGGGGGTTAAATCAGGCAGATCTCAAAATAATACAGCGGTTTATTGGCAAACAGGTGATTTCCGGATGGTCCGGAGGGGTAAACGTAGGCTGAAACGGGCGGAATTGGGGGGGGACAGGGATCTGTACCCATCCCCATCCAAGATCACCTTTATTTCCCTTAACATCAATAGTTACAGACCCAAGCTTGGAGCCCTTCATTAAGGGACGGCATGGTGCAAAGACTATGGCAGAAGTGGTCGAGGTTTTAGTACCCGGCGGAAAGGCTACCGCTGGTCCCCCATTGGGACCGTCGCTCGGACCACTCGGTATCAACGTGAAGGCAGTTGTCGACGAGATCAACAAAAAGACCGCCTCATTCAATGGAATGCAGGTCCCGGTCAAGATCGAGGTCGACGCGAAGAAGGCTTTCACCGTCACGGTGGGTATACCGCCCACTACGGCGCTCATCAAAAAAGAGGCTAATATCGAGAAAGGTTCCGCAGAGCCCAACGTCAAAGTGGTAGGGAATCTACCATTTGAGGCCGCTGTCAGGATTGCCAACATGAAACTCGAGGGCATGCTCTCCTACGACCTGAAGACCGCGGTAAAAGAGGTCATCGGTACGTGCGTCAGCATGGGAGTAACCATTGACGGTCAGAAGGCAAAAGATGTCTTCGCCCTCATCAATGAAGGCAAGTACGACAGCGTTCTCGTGAAATAACATGAGAAAACCATAGGAGATCGGAAGGTCGCGAACTATGGAGGAATCTGATGGTTGATAGGGCCAAAATTTTACAAGCCGTGAACACGGCGATTGAGAAGGCGCCAGAGCGTAAATTCTCTGAGAGCATCGATATTACCATCAATCTCAAGAATATCGATATGGCGCAGCCGAAAAATCGTATTGACGAGACGATTCTGCTTCCCCACGGTATCGGCGAGAAGATCGGGATATGTGTGATCGGGAAGGGAGATATTGTCACCCAGGCAAAGGATGCCAAGGTTGATCTGATTATCGGCCCTGAAGAAGTTGAGCGGCTTGGCGGCGCACCCCGCGAAGCACGGAGGGTTGCCAGCACATACCGGTACTTCCTTGCAGAGATGGCGGTTATGCCTCAGGTTGGAAGGTACCTTGGTCCACGGCTTGGTCCGCGGGGCAGGATGCCGATGCCGATTTCGGGCAGCACGGACATCCGTCCGATTGTCGAGCGCCTGCGCAACTCGGTGAAGATCAGGACAAAGGATAAGACGGTCTTTTCTACAAAGGTCGGTTCAACTGCCATGAAGCCCGAACAGGTCGCGGAGAATATCGAAGCGATCGTCAAGAGGGTCGAGGCAGTTCTCGAACAGGGTCCGCTGAATGTCCGTTCTGTTTTTGTCAAGACGACCATGGGTCCTGCAGTGAGGCTGGAATAATGGCGTTGTACACACACCATCTCCCCTCCTGGAAGAAGGACGAGGTCGAGGAGATCAAGGCGAACGCGAAGAAATTCTCCCTGATCGGGCTTGTTGACATGTACGGGATCCCGGCACAACAGGTGCAGCAGATCCGCAGGAACCTGCGGGGCAAGGCTGTCATCAAGGTGACGAGGAACACGCTCATCAAGCATGCATTTGCAGAGATCGGGGGAGATGTGAAGAACCTCTCGAAATACATCTCCGGTCATTCTGCGATCATATTCACCAACGATAACCCGTTCAAGCTCTTCAGGCAGCTGGAAAAGACCAAGACCAAGATGGCAGCAAAGTCCGGTGAAAAAGCCCCGGAGGACATTGTCATTGAGAAGGGTCCGACCAGTTTCAAACCGGGTCCAATCGTAGGCGAACTCCAGCAGGCAGGCATTCCCGCCGCGATTGAAGGCGGAAAGGTCAAGATCAGGGAGACTAAAACTGTCGTCAAGAAAGGCGGGGTCATCTCGGCAAAGCTTGCGGCGATCCTGGTCAAGCTTGATATCAAACCGATGGATGTCGGACTTGCACTGCAGGCCGTATACCATGAGGGCGATATCTTTGAGCCGTCCGTGCTTGCCGTTGACGAGACGGTCATTCTCGGGCAGATCCAGCTCGCAGGTCTTCAGGCATTCAACCTGTCGGTCAATGCTGCGATCCCCACGAAAGATACGATGGGCGCAATCCTGACCAAAGCTGTCAGGGATGCACGCGGTCTTGCCGTTGAGGCAGCGATCTACGAAAAAGACGTTGTTGATGCGATTATCGGAAAAGCGTACAGAGAAAGCCAGGCAATAAAAAGCCTGGTTAAATAATTTACAAAAATTGAGGTGAACAAGATGGAGTATATCTATGCAGCACTTCTCCTGCACAAGGCAGGCAAGAAGGTCGATGAGAACGGCGTAAAGGCAGTCCTTACCGCCGCAGGTGTAAAGGTTGACGAATCACGTGTAAAGGCACTTGTTGCAGCACTCGATGGCGTAAACATTGAAGACGCCATCAGCAAGGCAGCTGTCGCACCCGTTGCCGCAGCAGCCGCAGCACCAGCAGCAGCTGGCAAAGCAGCACCCGCAGCTAAGGAAGAAGCACCGGAAGAGCACAAGAAGGAAGACGAAGAGAGCGGTATGGCAGGGCTCGGTGCCCTGTTCGGATAATTCTCTTTTTTCTTAACCGATTTGTAAATCGTTTCTTTAATTATCGCATTTCTCAATACCTATTGTACATCCGGACAAAATAGAGAAAAAATTGCGGATTTCATCACCAGCATGACCGGAGGCTGTTGTAATGTTACGGCCAGCCCCAGGCTCCTTACGATGAACCCCTCGTGAATCCTATGGTCCGTTGATCCCGTATCCCTGCAGGCAGGAGTCTTGCGAAAAATAATTTCAGCCGGAATGGCTGACCAACTGCCCTTCAAAGTTTTGTGGAGTGGATTGAAAAAAAGAGTACCATTCAGTTTTTACTCTTCAAAAACAATCGGATGCCATGAAATCCCCTTCAAAAGATGACATCCTGACCGCTCTCGCCCTCATCATCCTGCTCTTTTCTGCCATGATGACATGGACGATCAGCTCCTGGATAATCCTTGTTGCGATCATCATTATTGCCATTGCCTGGTATTACAGGAAATAGAGAAATCGGCTTTTAGAAACCCTGAGTTTTCAACAAATTGTAAAGCACCTGTTTACGGAGGGGACAGTGCCTGTCCCACCGAGCAGCCTCTGCGCTTTGCGACTGTGTCGTCGCATTACCTTCTCTGGAGTTATCGCTCCAGTGGGGTGCCACAGCGGCGGGAGCGGAGGATTACATGCCGTAGCCCCCAAAGAGCGTTAAGAAAAATATTTTGAGGATTTCTACTAATTCGAGAAATCATTCCGGAATTCCCCAGGACACGGGGATTTTTCCGGAAATGGCAGAATTGCCGGTTATCACACCGGCACGCCAACGTAAATATTATGCTTTGTCGCCACAATCTTCACCCGTACCTGCCCGGACTCTTTCCCGCAGTTGAACACCGACACTACCCGGTCACGGGCTACCCCTAATTTCTCACCGTGTATCCATCCCGGTGCCCGGACCTCGACGGTCACTTTCTCACCTTTGGAAAAGACCAGGGGGATGAAAGGACGCCGTACGGTGCCAAAATCCCGTACCGGATCAAGTTTCAGCGGCATCCCAAACTCTTTTTCCCATGGGCGGATGCTCCTGTTGAAGAACTGCCACCAGCTCTGGGCTTTCACTCCTTTGGGTGACCTGCCATAGCGGTAGTGCTCGAACTTCTGGATGCCCAGGGACGGGAACCGTTTGCCGGCGCCAATTTCCTGTGCAAACCGGATCAGCCGAGGGATCTCCGCGTCGTTGATCCCTGGCAGGTATACCGGTGCAATCAGCAGGTCGATGGAGCTCCTGCAGACTCCCTTTGCCGCCCCGGTAATTTTTTCGACATCATACAAGTCAGTTCCGGCAAGTAATTTTGCAATGGCCGAATCGAGTGCATGGAGGGAGAGGTTGATCCGGTCGAGTCCTGCCTTTTCAAGCGCAGCAATCATCTCACGGTCAAGGAGCGTGCCGTTGGTCTGGAGCGAGATGACACTCACTTCATCGATCTGCTTCAAGGCGGTGACGAGTCCGGGAAGCCCGGGATACATCAGCGGTTCCCCCGGTGAATCGATATGGCATTCCACCCCCTCCCCCTTGAACTGTGCGACATCCCGAACCGCATCCACCAGGTAGTCCGCCTCAACTTCATAGCTCGTGGCACGCGTTTTTGACTGTGGCCCGGCGTCTACAGAACAGAAGGGGCAGTTTAAATTGCAGCTGCAGCTCGGGCGTACCTGCAGGAGGCTGGTACCCCGATCAATGATACCAAAGTAGAGCGACCCGATGAGCGGGATCCCTGATTTCCGGGTGATTCTGAAGTGTGTCATGAAAAGCAGGACAGTTATTTTCGGTCCGGCAGGAGCCGGCAGCCCTTCCATTCACCCCGGTCAGATACGGGACCGGGGTTCTCCATGCGGGCGAATATGAATTCAAACACTTCCTGTTCAACAGGTTTTCTCCCCGTTTTTTTGCAGTACCTTACGAAAGTGCCGTACATTTCAGCGTACGGGATATGTGCTGACGGATCGGCGACGAACAGCTCTCCGTGGAAACTCCAGATCCCGTTAAAATCCCGGTCGTCATCGAGGAGGGGCACCATGACCTGTCCGAGGCGTATTGCAGCCTCCCGATCTTCAGAGGCATGTTCAAGGTCGTTATAAAAATCCTGGACGATCGCAAGACCCTGGCGAAGATCATTCAGTTCCATCTCGAGATGCCTGATCTTCTTTTCCTGCCTTGAAATCCGGTCAAATGAATCCATCGCTTCTGATTCCCGTATCCTTTCAGCCTGATTCATACCCGTTCCCTCTATACCGCATGACCCGCAGGGATCATTCCTTCCGTGCCATCAGTTTCCCGGCATACACGCACTGCCCGAACGAAACGCAGCCATCACCGAGGGGATAGTCAGCATTCAGGACACATGCACGGTTGGTGCCGGTAATCTCTTCCCGGATTGTCTCCCGTATTGCATGGTTGTATGCGACTCCCCCGCTGAGGGCGATCTTTTTCAGCCCTTCCTTGTCAGCTGCACGAAGGGCGAGGTGAGCAATTCCCCTCGCTAGGTTGTACTGGAAGGACGCAGCGATATCGCGGACAGCCCGCAGGTCTCCTCCGCGTGCTGCCTCCATCCGGTCACATGCGTTTTCTATCAGGGATCGGCCTGAAAGCATCTCACATCCACTATGGGTCGAAAAGCTCAGCTCCCATGCTTCAGCGCACCCGCCGGCCGCAGTGGATTCCAGTTTCATCGCGGGTTCGCCGTCGTACGTCCGTTCCCTGCAAATCCCCAGCAGCGCGGAAGCGGCGTCCAGCAACCTTCCCGTACTGGTTGTCTGTGCGACATTAAAACCGCTCGTGACCTGTTTTTCAAGCACACCGAGTTCGATATCGGACCAGCCACGCCGGGAAAGAAGGGAAAGGATCTTTTTTTCCGGAAGAATCCCATAGAGCATCCGTTCGGGAAACCGTGTGGCAAGATCCCCCCCGGGCATTGCCGCAGGCTCAAGGTGGGCGACACGCCGCAGATCCGGCACCTGCCCCGAGAAAATCTCGCACCCCCAGACCGTGCCGTCGTCGCCATACCCGACCCCGTCAATTGCGATGCCGATGCAGGGATCAGGTGTCGTCGCGGCTATGTGCGCCCGGTGGTGCTGTACCGGGACCAGTTCAAGCCCGTGGTCAGACGCGATCTCGCGGGCAAACCGGGTTGAGAGGAACTGTGGGTGCAGATCGTGGGCGATCACGTCAAATTTTGCCCCGAGGAGTCTCTGCAGGTTCCGTACTGTCTCCTGAAGGTATTCGAGGGTTGGGGGGTTGCGCACATTCCCCACGTGAGGGGAAGTGACGGTAAAACCGTTTTTGTAGATTGTCGCATTTGCGTTCAGTTCCGGCCCGACACCGAGAATACAGTGATTCCCCAGCGCTACTGCAGTCCGCTTCGGGGCTATCCCCCGCGAGAGGCGGATTATATACCCATCCCGCATAACGGAATCATCGCAGCGGTTCACGATCTTCCGGTCGTGGGTGAGGAAGAAGTCCACATCGCGGTTGAGTTTTGCCATGGCCTGATCGGTACCGGTAATCATCGGGTAACCGGGCATATTGGCACTGGTCATGATGAGCAGGGGATGTTTCAGGCGGGAGAAGAGAAGGTGGTGAAGGGCGGTATAGGGCAGCATGCAGCCGATCGTATGGAGGTTGCTTATCGCTTCATGGGCGGTAGGATCGCGTTTTTTCAGGACAACGATCGGGTGGACCGGGCTGGTGAGTACCTGCCATTCCTCCGGTAAGACACATGCAAGTCTCCTGAGGTGATCGGGATGCACCATGACAGCGAACGGTTGTTCAATCCTGCCCAGACGCCGCTTCAGTTCATCCACGGAATCTTCGATACAGGCAATATGGAATCCTCCCAGCCCCCGGATCGCAAGAATGCGTCCTGCATCGAGCAGTTCTGCGGACTGCTTTATTGGATCGAGCCCCTCCACCTTATTTCCGCGTGCATCGACCAGGGTGAGGTGCGGCCCGCAGGAACCGCAGGCGATAGTCTGTGCATGGTGGCGCCTGCTGCCGGGATCAGCATATTCCCGGGCGCAGTCCGGGCACAGGGGGAATTCTGCCATTGATGTGCGCTCACGGTCGTACGGGATCTCCGTGATGATGCTGTACCGGGTCCCGCAGTTTACGCAGGACGTTGCCCAGTAATTTGCGTACCTCCCACCTTTTGTAAAAATGTCTTCAACGCAGTCATCACAGATTGCAATATCGGGCGGGATCATACCAGTCAGTGAACCGGTGCCGCTGGACAGGATGAAAAACCCGTCCGGGATATCCTGCTGTGTACTGAAAACTTCAACGGAATCGATGCGCGAAAGCGGGGGTCCGCGGGAAACCTCAGCGAGGAACTCATCAAAACCATTCCCCCGGGCAAAAATTTCCACTTCGCTGCCGAGATTTTTTACCGTGCCTGAAATCCCGAATGCCCTGGCTTTTGCATACACGAAAGGGCGAAACCCGACACCCTGAACGATCCCGCGAACTATGATCCTGCCCTTT
>Ga0209705_10002418_pt1 | contig 10039 bp, 9 predicted proteins | sample PPLLaktember2015_5_FD_187262 | JGI IMG/M metagenome (GOLD analysis project Ga0209705, IMG submission 187262) | Freshwater sediment microbial communities from Prairie Pothole Lake near Jamestown, North Dakota, USA - PPLs Lake P8 Core (1) Depth... | ecosystem: Environmental > Aquatic > Freshwater... | reverse complement strand
GTCGATGGCGGCCACGTGGATGCCGGCCAGGCGGGCGACCGAGGTGAACCCGGTCACCGCGCTGCGCAGCGAGTAGGGCGCCGAGGCGACGGCCACTAGCGCCCGGTCGCCAACTCCTCGATCCGGCGCTGCAACGCGCCCAGTTCTTCCGCTGCCGCGCGCAGCTCGTCGCGGGTCGTCCCCAGGCGCTGCTGCTCCGCTCGCACGAACCGCGTGTAGGGCGCCACCGCGTCACGCACGCGCCCGATGCTGCGGTCCACCTCGCGATCGAACTGCGAGGTGAGCGAGCTGACCAGCTGCGTGCGCATCCCCTCGATCTTCTCGCGCATCGCCGCCTTCGCCTGCTTCCGGCGCACGGGAATCACGAACAGCCCGATGACGGCCAGCGCCCCCGCCGCCAGGATGCCGGTGACATCCGCAAAGGTCGTGGTGGCCAGCGCGGTGACGGCGGCGCCCAGCCCGATGGCGCCGACCTCCGCCAGCGCGGTGCCCGCCACCGCCATCCGAACCGATTCGGCCATGGTCTCGCTCTCACGCGCGATGTCGTAGCCTTCCACCGTCCGCTCGGCGGCCCGGCCGACGGTCTCGAGCAGCTGGGCGCGGTCGTACTCGAAGCGGCTGTCGATGGCGCCCGCCAGCCGATCGGCGTGCGCGGTTCGGCGCGCCTGGATGCGCGCCATCACGCCCTGCCACTGGCGCAGGTCGCTCCCCACCATCCAGTCGATGACGTCGTGCACCTGCCGCTCGATGAGCTTCGGCATGTCCTGGATGACGTCGCGCTCGAACTCGGCCTTCAGCCGGCTCTTGTTCATCAGGTCGAACACGCGCCCCAGCCGCAGCGTGTCGTCGAAGAACGCCACGCCGCGGCGCTCGAACTCGTGAAGGATGTTGTCCACCGACGACAGGCGATGGCGGAACTCCCGGCTCATGTCCTCGCGGTAGACGGTGAGCTGACCCTCGATGTCCTCCATGGCCACCACGTCGTCCTTCAGTACGTGGAGGTCGGACGCCACCAGGCCCAGGTAGCGCTCGCCCAGGCGCAGCCCCACGCCGACCGGGTTCATCAGCTTGAGGCGCACGCGCTCGCGTTCGTCCAGCGTGGTGGCGATGAAGTTCTCCAGCGCCGCGAACGACTGGGCCCACGGTCCCGCCCCGGTCGCGCCGGCCTCGGGCTCGCCGGCCAGCTTGGCCCTGAGCGCCGCCCGCGCGGAAACCGAGAACACCACGGGCTCGACACCGAGCAGATCCGACGCGCTCCGATGAACGAACTGCTCGACGCTGGCGAGGTCGGCCGCCGTCTCGAGGATGTCCGCCTTGTTGATCACCACGACGATCTTCTTGCCCCACTCGCGGATCGCCTCCATGAAGCCGCGCTCGGTCTCGGTGAAGGGGCGGTCGGCGGACGTGACGAACAAGACGAAATCGGCCCGCGGCACGAAGTCGGTGGTGATGGCCTCGTGCTCGCGGAAGATGGCGTTGGTGCCCGGCGTGTCCACGATGTGGATCTCGCGAAGCATCTCGGCCGGCGCCGTGACCGTGTCAACCGCCGTCTCCGAGACGGTGCGCGTCACCTCCGGGCCGAAGGTGAGCACCTGGACCCGACGCGTGGTGGGCGTGGCGCCTTCCTCGAGCACGCGCTGGCCGATGAGCGCGTTGATGAACGTGCTCTTGCCCGAGTTGAACTCGCCGACCACGACCAGCAGGAACAGCTCGTCGAGCCGGCGGATGGAGTGCGCCAGCGCCTCCTGGTCCGGCGCGCTGGTCTCGAACCGGGCGAGCGTCCGCTGCAGCCGGCCCAGGCAGGCGCGCTCGTCGGCCAGGAGGGCGTGCTCTTCGCGCGTCAGGACCTGCATGCCGGCATCATGACATGAGCGAGCCGGCCGCCAGGCCATGGCGAGGTCCGGGTCGAACTACTCACAGGTGAGTCCGATATACTCATCGTATGAGTATTCGCCTCCAGGTCGTGATGGACGAGGCCGAGCTTCGCGAGATCCAGCGGAGTGCGCGGCGGCAGCGGATGACCGTCTCGGAGTGGGTGCGGAGCACGCTGCGTGCGGCCCGGCGGGCCGAGCCCGGGCCGGATCGCGGTCGCAAGCTCGAGGCCATTCGCACCGCCAGCCGTCACGCCTTTCCGACGGCGGACATCGACCAGATGCTGGCTGAGATCGCCCGCGGCCGGGCCGAGGCCGAGCCGTGACGTTCGTCGACTCGAACATGCCGATGTACCTGATAGGGGCCTCCCATCCGCACAAGGCAGACGCCCAGCGGCTCCTCGAGCGCGCGGTCGTCGACAGTGACAAGCTGGTGACGAGCGCGGAAGTCTTTCAGGAGATTCTGCACCGTTACACCGCCATCGGCCGGCGCGATGCGATCCAGCCGTCGTGGGACCTGCTGGCGGCGGTGACTGACGAGGTGTTCGCCATCGACTTGGCCGACGCCGACCGCGCCCGCGCCATCGTGCTCGAGCGCCAGACCCTATCTGCTCGCGACGCGCTGCATGTCGCGGTCATGGAGCGGCATGGCGTCACCCGCATCCTCAGCTTCGACGCCGGCTTCGACACCCTGCCGGGCCTCACCCGGCTGTACTGACCGCGCCGGAAGGTCCCCCTGGCGGCCCCATCCGCGAGAAGAACGCTATGGCGTTGTCCATGTTCCGCTTCCGGATCTCCTCGTTCGGCTCGAGCGACCAGATGCCCCGCTCTTGCGAGTTGCCCACCACGATACCGTCGCTGCGCGGGTTGACGCTCGCGTTGCTGTCGTCCGGCAGGCGCGCCGACGCGCGGTAGTTCACCTCGGCCTGCGGCACGATGACCGTCAGCTGGCCCTTGACGGGGACCAACTCCTTGTCGTCGAACAGCGAGAACGATCCCAGCCCCGTGCAGTTGACGATGACGGGCTCGGGAAGCGCGGCCAGCTCGCGGGGCGACTCGAACCGGCGGATGACGATGCGACCCCCGAACGCCACGAAATCCTCGACGAGCGCGTCCATGTAGCGGGACGGCTCGATGGCCAGGTTCGACTGGCGAATGGCATAGCGCGTCGGGAACGGGTGCTCGCCCCGGCCCAGGACCTCGCGGTCCCGCCCGGTCCGCAGGTGCTCTGGCACCAGGTCGCTGTCGGCGCCGGCGCGCGGCTGCGGATTCGGATCGTCCGTGGCGTTGTAGCTGTCGATCCAGTAGACGCCGTAGCGCGGGCCCGTCATCAGCTGCAGCTGACGATAGGACACGTCGGCTGCCGCCCGGAACTGCGCGTCCCAGGCTGGCGTGCGACGCTCGGGCAGGATGAGCCCCGAGACCGGCGTGTAGCCCGCCCACGACATGTTCGACGTGGTGTCGGGAGGAACGGTGGCCGCGTAGATGGTGACGTCGTAGCCCTGGCGCTGCAGCTGTCTCGCGGTGCACAGCCCCGGGGAGCCGCACCCGATGACGGCAGCGTGCCTCGAGCCAGCCGGCTGCGCCAGGGCCGCAGCGAGCGTGCCGCAGCCCCAGGCCAGTGACATGCCGGCGCCGCCGTGCCCGTAGTTGTGGATGAGCGTCTTGTCGTCCAGCTTGTCGGCGCGCAGGACGAATCCGCCGTCCCGATGCGGCCGCAGGCCCACCGTGGTGCGGATCACGCGGTCCCACGAGACGCGCACCGGCGCGAGGTTCACCCGGGGCCGCGGCGGCCGCGTCGGCGACACCCGTGGAGGCCCCGCGGGGCGGCATCCACCGAGCCCCATCCCCAGAAGGGCCGCACCACCCGACTTGAACAGCGTACGTCGGTTCATGGGGGCCATATTACCGGGTCGGCGGCTGCTGTGGTCCGTCGCTCACGACCAGATCTGCGCGATCACGCGCCGAAAGTTCCCGCCCAGCACGCCGCCGATATCCGCGTCACTGTAGCCACGACGGATCAGCCCCTCGGTGAGGTCGAACACACGCCTCGGGTGGTCCACGCCGTCGATGTCGATCTTCTCGCGGAAGCCGTAGCTGTCCTTGTAGCCTGCGCGCATCGCCTGGTCTTCCGCTGGCGTCAGATCGTCATAGCCGTCCAGGTCCATGTCGCTCCCGAGGCCCAGGTGCTCCACGCCCACCAGCTTCCGCACGTGGTCGAAGTGGTCCAGCATGTGCTCGATGGTCGTGGGCTCGTCGTGCTTCACGAACATCCGCACGCCGGTAATGCCCATGACGCTGCCTGCCTTCGCCATCGCGCGAATCGCCTCGTCTGTCTTGCACCGGGGATGCCCCGGCACCAGCGCGCGGCAGTGCGAGTGGGTGATGAGCACCGGGCGCTTCGACACCTCGAAGGCATCCAGCGTGGTGCGGTCGCCGCAGTGCGACACGTCCACGGCCATCCCCACTGTGTGCCAACGCTACCACGCAACCATTGGTAACATCTCCACGTCTGCGCATCCTGGAGGCCTTCGCCATGACCCGCTCCGTTCCCGGCCGTACCGCTCTCGTCCAGGCCCTCGCCGCGCAGCCGGCGGACACGATCACGGCATCGACGCCGGGCCAGCCCTGATGCGGATCGGGATTGTCGGCGCGGGCTTGTCGGGGGCGGGCGCGGCGCTGGAACTGGCGCTGCGGGGCCACGATGTCGAGCTCTTCGAACGGGAGGGCGCCTGCCTGTCACAGGCGTCGTGCCAGAACGAAGGCAAGGTTCATCTCGGCTTCGTGTACGGGCACGACCGCTCGCTGGCCACTGCCCGGTTGATGGCACGCGGCGCCTACACGTTCGCGCCGCTGCTGCGCCGATGGCTTGGGGTGCGAACGCTTCCCCTCGACGTGTCGTCGCCGTTCTACTACCTGGTCCATCGCGACAGCCTGTGCTCCACCGACGAGCTCGCGGCGTTCTATGCGCGGGTCATCGATCTGGCCCGCGACGAGTCCGAACGCCCGTGCGCCAGTTACCTCGGAATCGACGGCCGGCCAACCTGCCGACGCCTCACGGCGAGCGAACGCGCCCGCGTGGCCAGCGATGGCATCGCGGACGCATACGAGACCTCGGAGCTTGCGGTGGACCCGGAGCCCCTGGCAGCGCTGCTGCGCGCGCGCCTCGCAGCCGAACCGCGGATCGTCGTGCACCTGCGAACCACGGCCACACGGATGGCCATGGGATCCGACACCGTTCATCTCGACGTCTCCGGCCCGGAGGGCGACGACACCGTCTCGTTCGACCACGTCGTCAACGCCTCGTGGGACGACCTGCTGCGCCTGGATCGCACGGCGGGCGTCGAGCCGCGAGGCCCGTGGTCGTACCGTCTGAAGCGCTACCTCCGCCTCCGGCTCCCACACGCCCCGCCCGTGCCGTCGGCCACCATCGTCCTCGGCGCCTTCGGCGACATCGTCCGCTACACGGGAGGCGATGTGTTCCTGTCGTGGTATCCGGCCGGCTGCACCGGTCTTTCGACCGCCATCCGCCACCCTGAGGCGGGACAACGCCTCACCTGCGAGGGCGAGGCTCGCCTGCGGAGGGCGATTCACGCCCCGCTGGCGGCGCTGGTGCCCGCGCTCGGGCATCTGCCGGCCGCGGCACTCGAAGCGGCAGCCGTGCGGGGCGGTATCATCCTCGCCCAGGGCACCACCGACGTGAACGACCACCGCAGCGGGCTGCACGCGCGATTCCAGGTGGGGCCACGATCGTTCGGCCGGTACCACACGGTAGACACCGGCAAGTGGACCACGGCGCCGCTGTTCGCTCGGGCGGTGGTCGATCGCATCGTGGGAGACGCATGAGCGCTGACCGATCGCCGGTGGTCTACATCGCGGTTCCGGTGTGGCACGGCGAGAACCTCGTGGAGGCGACGCTGCGATCCATCCTCGCCCAGACGTGGACAGCCTGGCGAGCGGTCATCTCCATCGACGGCGGCGACGACGCGTCGGCGTCGCGGTGCCGTCCCTTTCTTTCGGATCCACGGATCACGCTGGTGGTGCAGCCCGATCGACTCGGCTGGGCCGGCAACCTGAATTGGCTGATGGCACGCTGCGATGGCGATTACTTCGTCTACTGGCAGCAGGACGACCTGTGCTCGGCCAACTATCTCGCCGCCCTCGTCGAGCACGCAGAGCAACACCCCGAGGCGACGTGCGCGTACGCCGACGTGCAGTGGTTTGGCGCGCGCACCGGACGGGAGCACACTCCGTCGGTCACCGGGTTCGCCCTGCAGCGCGTGCTCGCGCAGATCGAGACGATGAGCTTCCTGCCCTTCCGGGGGCTGATTCGCAGGCAGTCGCTGGGTGCGGCCGGCCCGTTGCGGCTGGAGGCCCCCGAGGCAGCGTTCGAGGACCTGGTGTGGGTGGTGCAACTCGCGCGCGCCGGCGAGTTGCACGTCGTCGAGGGACCGCTCTACTACAAGCGCGCGCACCCCGGGAACACGCACGGCAGCTGGCTGCGCTGGAGCGCCGAGCGGCGCCGGGCGGCCTGGATCGAGTGCGCCATGGGCATGCTGCAGGCGTCGCTGCCGACCGCGCTGCCCGCGGAATGGCCGCGCCTGCTGGAAGTCGTCGTCGGGCGGTTCGCGCTGTCCAGGCCCGGGCGGTCGCTGGTCTACGACCCTGCCAGCAACGGTCCGGCGGCGGTGGCCGTGTTCGCGGCCGACCTGGTGGCCGAAGCCGGGCGGCGCTTCGGTGTGAGCCCCGCGCCCGAAGCGCTGGAGCACGCACGCGACACGGCACGGCTCCTGCGGCGGGCCATGGGCCGCTCGGCCACGCTCTCCGGGATCGCGACCGCGCTCGCCGCGGGCACGTCGATCGGCTTCGCCGCCGGGATGCCCGGCATCGAAGTGCTCGGCCCGGGGTGGTCCGTGCCAGAGCCATGGGGCACCTGGAGCGCGGGACCTACCGCAACGCTGACACTGCCGCCGCTGCCCGGGGACTCGCCCTGGCGCGTGACCATCGAAGGGACACCGTTCGTGGCGGGCCTTGCACCGGGAGAGCGCCGCCGCGTGAGCGTCGACGCAGGTGGTGGCCCGGTTGAGGCCGCGGTCGCGCCAGGCACCGACGCCCTGACGCTGGCAGTGGATGTGGACGAAACGCCGGCCCGTGCGGGAGCGACCCTCATGTTCACGTTCCCCGACGCCGTCTCCCCCTCGGCGCTCGGACTGAACGAGGACACGCGTCCGCTGGGCGTGGCGCTGACAGCGCTCCGGGCAGCGCCCCGTCGCTAGCCCGGCGCCGGGCGTGTCGGTCCGCACGCGCGGGTGTCAGCGCGCCGCGAGCGGAACTTCCACCCAGAACCACCCGCGAAGGTCGCCCGCGGAGAAGCCCACGGCCTGGTCGCCCGGATAGGACGCGCGGAGAACATCACCGATGGCGGCTTCCACCTTCTCGCGAGGCCCGTGGCATGTCTCGCAGAGCGCCATCTGCCCGATGGGCCGCAGCACACCGATCCGGCTGCCCAGGTCGAACACCGCGGGCGTGGACCCGGCAATCGCGCGGCCGGCATTCGACGCCACGACGCCCGCCGCCCAGGCGCGCGGCGCGTTCACCGGATTCCGGACCTTGTGGCTCGTCCGGCCAATCTCGAGGTCCTGCGCCTTTCCGACCGACGCGGTCAGCTGCTGCGCCTCGTCCCGGCAGACGGTGACCGCAGCCTTCGGCCCGCCGCGGCCCAACTCCTCCTTCAGGCGCGAGATGAGCGTGAGCTGCAGCTGTCGAACCGCGGCGTCGGCCCGGTCAACCGCCGCGGCCACCTGTGGGGAAGGCGCGGACATGTCAATGGTCTTCGCCGCCTGCGGAGCCGGCGGGGCTTGTGACGACAGCGGGGCGGACGCGGTGGCAAGCACGGCCACCAGGATGAAACGAGCGTTGGTGCGCATGCCCTCAGGTTACGCCCAACCAGGACGCGCAGCACCTGGCCCGTGCGAGGCCGGGCGGAAGCCGCCGGCGCTCCGTGCAAGGGCGTGGATTAGACTGCCGGGATGCGCCACCGACTTCTCTCCGCCGCGCTTGCGTGCGCTGCCGCGGCGATCCTTTCTGCCCAGCAGCCGCCGGCGGACACGCCCAACCCCGTTCGAGCCGCGTACACGAAGTACGAGCACATGGTCCCGATGCGGGACGGCGTGAAGATCTTCACCTCTGTCTACGTGCCCAAGACGTGCGAGACGCCCTACCCGATCATCATGCAGCGCACGCCGTACTCCGTGGCGCCGTACGGCATCGACAACTACCGCACCACGATTGGCCCCTCCGAGCACTTCCTGAAGGAGGGCCTCATCGCCGTCTACCAGGACGTGCGCGGCCGCTACCTGTCCGAAGGCGAGTGGGTGGAGGTGCGGCCCCACAACCCGAAGAAGGCCGCGCGCGATATCGACGAGAGCACCGATACCTGGGACACCATCGAGTGGCTCGTGAAGAACGTGCCCTGCAACAACGGCCGCGTGGGCATGTGGGGCATCTCCTACCCCGGCTTCTACGTGTCGGCCGGGATGATCGACGCGCACCCGGCGCTGAAGGCCGTGTCGCCGCAGGCGCCGGTCACCGACTACTACCTGGGTGACGACTCGTTCCACAACGGCGCCTTCATGCTGGCCGCCAACTTCGGCTTCTATGCCGGCTTCCCCGTGCGCCCGAAGCCGGAGCGCCCGCAGCCCCGCGTGCCCTTCGATTACGGCACACCCAGCGGGTACGAGTACTACCTGCAGATGGGCCCGCTCTGGCAGGGCGCCGAGCGCCTGGGCCTGCTCGGCAACCCCTACTATCGCGGCAACCTGGAACACACCTCGTACGACGACTACTGGCAGGCGCGGTCCATCTGGAAGCACTTCACGGGCATTGCGCCAGCCGTGCTCACCGTGGGCGGATGGTTCGACGCCGAGGACCTGGCGGGACCGCTTCTCACCTATCGCACGCTGCGATCCGACAGTCCGACGACGAAGAACCACCTGGTGATGGGTCCCTGGACGCACGGCAGCTGGTCGCGAGACACCGGCCGCACGGTGGGCAACCTCGACTTCGGGCAGGACACCTCGGCCTGGTACCGCGAGCACGTCGAGTTCCCGTTCTTCATGCAGCACCTGAAGGAGAAGTCGGTGGGCAAGGTCGCCATCGCCACGATGTTCGAGACGGGCACCAACCGCTGGCGCACGTTCGACACCTGGCCACCCGACGGGACCAGGCAGACGATGTATCTGGGGGCGGGCGGGGCGCTGACGACCACGCCTCCGGCGGAGGCCGAGGCCTTCGACCAGTATCTCAGCGATCCCAACAGGCCCGTGCCCTACGTAGGCCACGTGCAGATGGGCATGCAGCGCGACTACATGACCGAGGATCAGCGCTTCGCGGCGACGAGGCCGGACGTGCTCGTCTACGCCACGCCGCCGCTCGAGGAGGACCTGACCGTGCACGGCCAGATCGCGGTGGACCTTCACGTGTCCACCTCGGGCACCGACTCGGACTTCGTCGTGAAGGTGATCGACGTGTTCCCGAGCGACTACCCCACGCCCGAGTGGAAGGGGCCGATGCCCGAGCCCGCCAACCGCGTGCGCATGGCCGGCTACCAGCAGCTGGTGCGCGGCGAGCCGTTCCGTGGGAAGTTCCGCCAGGGCTTCGAGAAGCCGGTGCCCTTCGTGCCCGATCAACCGGACCGCATCCGCTTCGATCTGCCGGATGTGGCGCACACGTTCCGGCGCGGGCATCGCCTGATGGTGCAGATCCAGAGCTCGTGGTTCCCGCTCACGGATCGCAACCCGCAGGTGTTCACGGACATCCCGAAGGCAAAGCCCGGTGACTTCACGATCGCCACCCAGCGCGTCTACCGCGGCAAGGCTCGCCCGTCGAACATCACGCTGCCCGTGGGCCGTCAGTAGGCCGCCGCGGAGGCTGAGGGGGGATGCGGCGGGCGGCCATTGATGATTGGCGATTGCAGATTGAGCGATTCATTGGGGATTGCGCGATTGATGCATTGAGACATTCATTGGTGATTGGGCGATTGCAGGATTGGGCGATTCGGCTGACCGCGTGAGGACTGACGTGGCTCGATGAAGCTCGACGGATGGGGGCGAATCGCTCAATCGCTCAATCGCTCAATCGCTCAATCGCTCAATCAATCACCCAATCGC
>Ga0209705_10002416_pt1 | contig 10040 bp, 11 predicted proteins | sample PPLLaktember2015_5_FD_187262 | JGI IMG/M metagenome (GOLD analysis project Ga0209705, IMG submission 187262) | Freshwater sediment microbial communities from Prairie Pothole Lake near Jamestown, North Dakota, USA - PPLs Lake P8 Core (1) Depth... | ecosystem: Environmental > Aquatic > Freshwater... | reverse complement strand
GCTCTTCGGTGTGGCGGTGGGGCTGATGTCGCCGGCATATAACTCGCTGATCAGCAAAGCCGTCCCTGAAAAGATCCGCGGCACGGCATTTGGCTTGTTCAGCACCAGTCTGGGAGTGGTCTCGCTACCCGCGCCGTTCATTGGGGCGCAATTGTGGGAGCGCGTCAGCCCACGCGTTCCGTTCCTGGTCACCGGGGCGGCGGCGGTTTTGAGCATTTTCCCGGCGTGGCTGAAGCTCAAGCTGCCGAAGGGCAGTGAGGGAAGTGAAGTGATCAGTGATCAGTGATCAGAGAAAACCGCAGCAACAAGGAGTACATCATGAACACAATTCTTACGGATAAAATGAATTTCCCAGGTGTGGCGGGACTGCCGGGGCTGGTCTTGCGCGGATTCCGCGGGGTGGAGGATTATTCCAGGATGCTGGCATGCATCAACGGCAGCAAGGCTGCCGATGGGGTAGAGCGTTCGGATACACTGGAAGATATGACCAACAACTACGCTCACCTGCACCACTGCGATACGGAGACGGACATGTGCATGGCTGAGTTTGATGGGCAGGTGGTGGGCTACAGCCGGGTGTGGTGGGAGATCGACCAGTATGCCCAGCAGTGGACCGGCTTCCAGGTGGCTTTTGTGCTGCCGGCGTGGCGTAAGAAGGGCATTGGCAGCACGCTGCTGTGCTTCAACGAGGGACGCCTGGCGCAGATCTATGCCGGGCTGAAAGCTACCGCGGAGATCCCGGCGGAGATGCCGGGGGTGTATGATGCCTTCGTTTCTGAGACCGAGCGTGCTACGGCGAACCTGCTCGAGCAGCATGGTTATAAAGCTATCCGCTATGCCTTCGAGATGGTGCGTCCAGACCTGCAGGATATCCCTATCTGCCCGCTGCCCGATGGACTGGAAGTGCGACCGGTACAGCCGGAACACCTGCGGATGATCTGGGAAGCCAGCAATGATGCCTTCCAGGACCACTGGGGATACATCCCTGAACCTTGGGAAGAGTACCAGCGTATCCAAAACTCGCCGGACTTCGATCCCACGCTGTACCGGGTGGCCTGGGATGGCGACCAGATCGCCGGGATGGTGTTGAACTTCATTAATAAGGGTCAGAACGAGGAGTACGGGCGCATAAGGGGCTACACTGAGAACATCTGCGTCCGCCGTCCGTGGCGCAAGCGCGGGTTGGCCAGGGCACTGATCGCCCTCAGCCTGGAGGCGCTTAAGCACCGTGGCATGACCCACGCCGCGCTGGGAGTGGATGCTGAGAACCTGAGCGGCGCGCTGCATCTCTATGAGAGTATGGGCTATGCGGTGGTAAAGCGAAGCACGATCTACCGTAAGCCGTTGGGATGATCGCGAACACAACCAAGACAAGCTTGGCACACCGCTCGCTTTGATTTCGGGAACAATTCGGTGATGATTTGATCCTCATTGTTTTTCCCGTATTGCTCTTTGTGCAAAACTGATATACTTGCCCGCATGTCCATTCGAGCGATCTACTTTGATATCGGCGGGGTGCTGATGCGCACCGAGGACCGCAAGCCCCGACAGAGGCTGGCAAAACGGCTGGGAATGACCGCCGAACAGCTGGAGGCATTGGTCTTCGGTGGCGAGTCGGGGACACGGGCTCAATTGGGACACATCACAGAGGCTGAACATTGGGCGTATGTCTGCCGGCAGGTTGGCTGGTCATTGGAGCAGGCGCCGGATTTTCGCGAGCAGTTCTTCGGCGGCGACCGGCTTGATCGAGGCTTGCTGGATTACGTCCGCTCGTTGAGGCCTGCATATAAAACCGGGGTGATCAGCAATGCGCTGAGCGGCGTGCGGGCGTTGATCGAGGGTCCGTGGCAGATGGCGGATGCTTTCGATACCCTGGTGATCTCCGCCGAGGAGGGGGTGATGAAGCCCGATCCGCAAATCTTCCAGTTTGCCCTGAAACGGCTTAAGGTCCCCGCAGAACAAGCGGTATTTGTGGATGACTATCAGCATAACATTGACGGGGCGCATTTGGTGGGAATGCACGGCATCCTTTTTCGCAGCCCGGCGCAGGTGTGTGCTGAGATCTGTGCGATGCTGCATGAGGAGTGAGAGGGTGATCCGAGCATTGATCTTCGATTTTGGCAGTGTGCTGGTGAAGATGGCAGACGAGTCGCCACGCCAGGTGCTGGCTGAGAAACTGGGTGTTACTCTGCAGGATCTTTACCGGCTGGTGTTCGACAGCGAGACAGCCTTGAAAGGATTGGTAGGTGAGCTCACCATCGAACAACACTGGCAGGCAGTGGCGGAAGCATTAGGTGTCGCACCCGCTGATATCCCGACAATGACGGCACAGTTCTGGGGGGCGGATGAAGTAAATTATGAATTGTTGGATTATATCGCTGGGCTACGCCCGACATATAAGGTGGGGCTGCTGAGCAATGCCTGGGATGACCTGCGCCAGGTGATGGAAGTGAGATGGGATGCTGTCCGCTTGTTCGACGACCTGGTCATCTCGGCGGAAGTTGGGCTGGCGAAACCTGACCCGCGCATCTTCCAGCTGGCCGTGGAGCGCTTAGGCGTGCAGCCAGGTGAGACGGTGTTCGTGGATGACGTTTCCGCCAACGTGGAGGCGGCGCGCAAGGTTGGGCTGCAAGCAATTCATTATCAGACTAATCTGCAGCTTTTTTCTGAGCTTTCGGCGTTGAACGTTGGAACGTAAAACGTTTGAACGTTCAACCTGCCTACGGATAATATTGTGATCGTGCTTTCGCATTACCAGGTGAGGCCGATGTTGGAAGCCCGAGGTAAGGGGGTTGGGAGGATATCCGTTTCACTGGACCTGAATTTAAGCAGGGCGGACATGACAGTCGGAGATGAGGGGGTGAGGCTACCGGAGGGGGAATGGCTGGGGTGGCAGATTTTAGAGAGCATTGCTGAGGCGGAAACGAGCTGTTTTGTGATCACTAAGGGGGAAGCGCAGGCGGTGCATTTCTTCTCCAAGGCGACGGAGCGGGCTTACAGTCTGTACCCGACCAGTGGAGCGCCGACGTTGCTGGTCTCGGGGATCCCGATGCACCGCATCAAGGATACCGACCCATATGCTGACACGCTGGAAAAGATCCGGGCAACCCGCCCGGTGGTTGGGCAAGTGTTGGACACTGCCACCGGGCTTGGGTACACGGCGATCGAGGCGGCAAAAACAGCGGCGCATGTCACCAGCATTGAGTTGGATCCAACAGTGCTGGAAGTGTGCCGCTGCAATCCCTGGTCGCAAGCGCTTTTCAATAATCCAAAGATCACCCAGGTCATCGGCGACAGCTTCGATGTGGTACAGGATTTGGAGGATGCCAACTTCACGCGCATCATTCACGATCCACCAGTTTTTGCGCTGGCGGGTGACCTGTACTCGGGCGAGTTCTACCGGGAGCTGTACCGCGTGCTGCGGAATAACGGCAGGCTGTTTCACTATGTGGGTGACCCGGAGAGCAAATCCGGGCATTCGATCACAGTAGGGGTGATGCGGCGGTTAGAGCAAGCCGGTTTTCGAGAGGTGCGTAAGGCACCGCGTGCATTCGGGGTGGTGGCGGTGAAATGAGGCCTATGGATACCATACCAGATACCATTACAGAAGCTGCCGAGAGGCTGGCGTGTGGGGAAGTCTCAGCGGTTGAATTGACCGAGATATTCCTGGAGCGCATCGAGCGGTTAGAGCCGAAGCTGAACTGCTTCATTACCCTTACCCCGGAGCTGGCACGGCAGCAGGCACGGCAGGCGGAAACAGAAATCCGAGGTGGGCAATACCGTGGGCCGCTGCATGGCATCCCGCTGGCACTGAAGGACCTGTATAAAACGGCGGGGGTGCGCACCACGGCTGGTTCCAGCTTTTTTGCCGAGAACTTCCCGGAAACGGATGCGGCAGCCGTCGAAAAGCTCAAAGCAGCCGGGGCGGTATTGTTGGGCAAACTCAACATGCATGAGATCGCCCTGGGGGTGACCAACGAAAACCCGCACTTCGGCACAACCTGCAACCCTTGGGATCTGCGCTGCATCACCGGTGGCTCGTCGGGTGGGAGCGGAGCGGCGCTGGCTGCTGGGCTGTGCCTGGGCTCGCTGGGCACGGACACGGGCGGCTCGATCCGTATCCCGGCTTCGCTGTGCGGGGTGGTGGGGTTAAAGCCCACGCGTGGGCGGGTCAGCCTACGCGGGGTGATCCCGTTGAGCTGGAACCTGGACCATGCTGGGCCAATGGCACGCAGCGTGCGCGATGCGGCCATCCTGTTGCAGGCAATTGCCGGTTTTGATGCGGCTGACCCGTACTCCGTGAACATTGCGGTGGATGACTACCTGGCTGGGATCGACGGAGGAGTGGACGGATGGCGCGTAGCGCTGGCGGTGGACGAATATTTCACCGATTCAGCAGTGGTGGATGAGCAAGTCTGGTCGGCAGTGCGGCAGGCGGCGAAGGTGTTTGAGGAGTTGGGCGCGCAGGTTGAGGAAGTGACCTTCCCAGAGGCGCACCAGGCAGCGCGGGCTAATGGATTGATGACCCCCAGTGATGGGGCGGCTTTCCACCGCGAACGGCTACAGAGCAACCCGGAGGCCTTTGGTGCGGACGTGCTTTTTCGGTTGCGAACCGGGGCAGCATACACTTCCACTGAATACAGCCTGGCGCGGCAGACACAAGCGGCCCTGCGCCATAAGTTCAGCCAGTTCATGAGCCATTACGACCTGCTGCTGACCCCGGCAACGCCGGTCCCGGCGCTGGTGCGGGGCACTGCGGCTGCTGTCGAGCGCGCCCGCCTGCTGACACGCTTCACCGCCCCGTTCAACCTGACCGGGCTATCGGCACTGTCACTGCCCTGCGGTTTGACGGAACAGGGATTACCGATCGGATTGCAGTTGGTGGGGCAGCATTGGGGGGAAGCCAGGCTGTTGCGCGGTGCCTGGGCGTACGAACAGGCAAGAGATTTTCAAAGCCTGGCGATCAGCCTGGAATAAACCGCACACGCATCCACAATTTCACTCACTGCGCACTTCTCGTCGCGCATATGAGCCAGCTTATATTCTCCCGGGCCAAAACCGATGGTCGGGATGCCCAAACGGATGAGGGCTACGGCGTTGGTGCTGAAATCCCAGAAATCGTATTTTTCTGGTGGATGTCTGAATGTTTCACGATATGCGGTAATGAATGCCTTTGAAAGTTCATGATCCAGACTGATCTCCCAGGCCTGGTGGAAAGGCTCGTAGGTCAATTCCTCACCAGACCAGGTCCGGCGGTGGAGGGTTCCTATTTCCCAGGTGGCATTTTTACCAGCGATGAGCACCTCCATCTCAGCGTGGATGGTCTGTTCTGTTTCACCAACCACCATTCTGCGGTCAAGATATATTTCACAGGCTGAGGGGACTGCATTGAGGGATACACTCGTGCTGGAAATCTGTGACAGTACCAGCGTGCTGCGCCGGTCGCCTCTCCTCATCAGCTCCTGGTTGGTTTGCTCGATCCGTTGGATGATCTCCGCCATTTCATAAATCGCATTCAAACCCTTCTCAGGTGCAGAACCATGAGCAGAAATCCCTTGGGTGCGGATGATCAGCTGGGCTTTACCCTTATGCCCGGTGACGATGGTATTGGCGGAGGGTTCGCAGATGACCGCAAAGTCTGGGCTGACATGGCATTCCTCAAGCATGTGCTTGAGCCCTTCCCCATCACAATACTCTTCATCTACTGTGCCTGAGACGTAAACCGTCTTTCCGGAAAGTAGTCCCTGGCTCCTGGCGATAAAGGCGGCATAGATCGAGGCCGCGAGTCCAGATTTCATATCGACAGAACCACGTCCCCAAAGATACCCATCGTGGATCTCCCCGGAAAACGGCGGCACTTTCCACAATTCATCATCCGTGACACTCACGGTGTCGGTGTGAGAATCGAACAGGATAATCCGGTCGCCGCTGCCAACCCTACCCAGGACGTTGCCAAAGCGGTCGATCTTCACCTCGTCAAAGCACAGGGATTCCATTTTGGAGGCGATGAACCTGGCAACCCCTTCTTCCTGACCGGAAGGGCTTTTGATGCGCACCAGGTCTTGAGCAAAGGCCAGTAAATCGTCCGCCACGTCCAACCCATTTAGCAGCAGTTTTCTCATGATCTTGCTCCTCCTCTACTTTTTCGGCGTGAATGATCAGGCTAGGTACATTGCACCCATATTATATAGATTTTGAAGGTAGATTGCAGGTGAAAATTCGCGGAGGTGATTTAGTGATGATATACACGGCAAAATGCGGCTATTTATCGGTTACAGTCCGAAACGCGGGTATGTATAATGGTCTAAATATGATTAGGATGGTGTTAAATGACTGAGACGATCGTCGAACAAACGCTAGCCCCCATTCCGACTGCCCAGGCCAAGAAAGGTCCACGCGGCCAGGTGATCATCTTTGCCAACTGGTGTAAAGGCTGCAGCATCTGTGTAGATTTCTGCCCGACCGGGGTGCTGGTGCTGGACGAAGATGAGCATCCTATGGTTGCTTACCCTGAAAAATGCACCGCCTGTCATTGGTGTGATACACACTGCCCTGATTTTGCCATCGTTGTGAAAAAGATCGAATAGGTCTTGAGGAGGCTGCCTTGACCATCAAGCTGATGCAAGGAAATGAGGCGGTGTCTTGGGGCGCTCTTGCGGCTGGCTGTAAGTTCTTCGCCGGCTACCCGATCACCCCCTCCACCGAAATCGCTGAGATGCTATCGCGCGAGCTGCCCAAGGTAGGTGGCAAATTCATCCAGATGGAAGATGAGATCGCCAGTCTGGCTGCCTGCATCGGGGCGTCGGTTGGTGGATTGAAGTCCATGACCGCCACCAGCGGTCCTGGATTTTCTCTTATGCAGGAACATATCGGATATGCGGCGATGACGGAGATCCCATGTGTAATCGTTAACGTGCAGCGACTAGGCCCCAGCACAGGTGCACCGACAGCTGCCTCGCAGGGCGATGTTATGCAAGCGCGTTGGGGAACGCATGGTGACCACCCGATCATTGTGATTAGCCCCACCACGGTCAGCCAATCCTTTGATCTGACGGTCAAGGCGTTCAACTTCTCTGAGAAGTACCGTACGCCGGTGATCCTTCTGCTGGATGAGATCATTGGACACATGCGTGAGAAGATCGACCTGCCCGATTTTGAAAACGTGGAACGGGTGGAGCGGATCGCAACGAATGTGCCGGCGGAATGGTATAAACCGTACGGCGACTCGCTCAGCGATGTGCCGCCGATGGCCAATTTTGGTGAGGGGTATCGCTATCACATCACCGGGTTGTTCCACGATCCGATGGGTTACCCCACTCAGCGGCTGGACGAAATTGACCCATGGATCGAGCGCGTCCACCGCAAGATCTACCGCAACCTAAATGACATTAGCCTGGTGGAAGAGGATTGGGCGCCGACTGACCGCACTGTGGTGCTTTCTTTCGGAGCCTCAGCGCGCAGCGCCCGACACGCAGTAAAGCTAGCGCGCCAGAATCATCTGAAGGTTGGATCGGTGACAATGCTGACCATCTGGCCGTTTGCTGAGGAGGCAGTCGCCAGGATTGCACGCACCGCCAAGCGCATCATCGTCCCTGAGATGAACCTGGGACAGCTGGCGTTGGAAGTGGAGCGGGTGGCCGGGCGGCAGAAGGTGGTGCGGGTGAACCGTGCTAACGGCGAGATGATCACGCCGCAAATGATCCTGGAAGCGATCGAGGGACGCTAACATGCCACACGACGAACATACTGCTTATAGCTATTTGCGGCCGACCAAGAAGTTTCCCAACGTCTGGTGCGCCGGCTGTGGCATCGGCGTGGTGATGGGTGCGCTGATCCGGGCGATCGACCGGCTAGGCCTGGACAAGGACCAGGTGGCGCTGGTGTCTGGGATCGGCTGCACCGGGCGCATGCCGGTGTATATGGATTTCAACACAATACACACCACACATGGACGCGCCCTGGCATTTGCTACCGGGTTGAAGATCGCCCGTCCAGAGATGAAGGTAATTGCAATCATGGGCGATGGGGACGCGGTGGCGATTGGCGGCAATCACTTCATTCATGCTGCCCGCCGTAATATCGGGATAACGGCCATCGTGGTCAACAATGAGATCTATGGGATGACAGGTGGACAATACAGCCCGACCACACCGGTGAATATGCGCGCCTCGACCGCCCCGTACGGGAACATCGAACCGCCTATGCCGGTGTGCGATCTGGCGATCGCGGCCGGAGCATCTTTCGTGGCCCGGGGGACGGTGTATCACGCGGTCGAGCTGGACCGCTTGCTGGAACAGGCGATCAGCAAAGAGGGCTTCAGCATGGTTGAAGCAGTTAGCTACTGCCACACCGGTTACGGAAGGTTGAACAAGCTGGGATCGGCGGTAGATATGATGCGCGCGCTTAAGGATAACAGCGTCGGCCTGATCGCGGCGCAGAAGTTGACCCCGGAAGAACGCGGCCAAAAGATCGTACGCGGCGTGCTGCACAATGTGGATAAAACGGAATATACCCGTCTCTATGCTGGACTGATCGAGCGTGCCCAGGCGCAGGCTGCCAAGTAAGGAGAGGGTTATGGCAAACAAAACACAACCTGATCGTTATGAGATCCGCCTGGCAGGCGAAGGCGGGCAGGGAATGATCCTGGCGGGCATCATCCTGGCTGAGGCAGCGGCGATTTATGATGGCAAGAACGCTTGCCAGACCCAGGTGTACGGTCCGGAAGCGCGCGGTGGAGCAAGCAAGGCGGAAGTCGTCATTGCCAAGGGTGAGATCGATTACCCCGAGGTGATCATTGCGGATGCGTGTGTGGCGATGAGTCAGGAAGCCTGTGATAAGTACGGTGGCAACCTGAAGAAGGACGGCTTTCTGATCGTAGACCAAGAGAAGGTTGGACGGGTGCCGTCCAGCAAGGCGGTCAAGGTTCCGATCACCCGATTGGCGCAGGAATCCAGCGGCAAGACCATCACCGCCAATGTTGTGGCGCTGGGGGTATTGGTGGGGTTGACGAATGTAGTCTCACGCAAGGCGATCGAGAAAGCAGTCGCAGCCCGCGCCCCCAAGGGCACCGAGGCAATTAATAAGGCGGCACTGGAGGCGGGTTTCACTGCAGCGGACTTGATCTCGAAGAAGAAGGGCTGACCGCAGTTTTAACAGATGGATCGGATTGCGCAGATTTCACGAGGTATATCGTGAAATCTGCGCTTTTATTAGTCCAGGTATGATCGTCCTTAGGACCGGATCCTGATGAACATGGAGATACAGGTAAGTCCGCTCACGAATACCTTGACGCTGTACTTCAGGCTGAGTAAAATACACTCACAATTGAATATCTACCAGCCCAGGTGCCTGATCCCCCGGATGGGAAGGCTCAAAGGCGAAGCCGGTGACGTTGAAATATCAACGAAGTCCGGCGCTGTCGCGCAACTGTAAGCACTGTTTTATTGTGCAAGCCAGGTCGCCCGCCTGAGTTGGGTTAACCACAACCTCGCAGATAGGAGGTGGGAGCACCTGTGTATCAAAGGCCAATCCCCCCCTGTCCAAGCGGCAGGGGTTTTTGTTTTGATGCCAACCCTGGCGAATGAATTCGCCGCTACAAGAGCACAAAGTCGCCCTGCGGCGACTCCAGGCTGGTTTTCAGCCGGCGTTTCAGCCCTCCCTCCACCTGGGCAGCCTTATCAGGCTGTGCGAGGCGCCAGATAAATCCGGCTTACCTGTGTAGGTCGGATTGTCAATCCGACCTACAGAGGCATGCCATCCTGCCGCCCAGGGTTCGAAACCGATAGTGGCGGATCAAAGATTATTAACAGGAGTAGTAATGATGCGTAAAAATATTGTTGCTTTACCTTTTACCCTAGCGGCGATGCTGCTGGTGCTGCTGTTCTTAAGCTTGCAGCCCGCTGCAGCGCAGGCTGACCCTATTGCTGGTGCCGTTGAATACCTTAGCGCGCAGCAGCAGCCGGATGGCGGCATCACCGGTTTCAGCGGCACGTCCGATCCGGATACCACGGCGCGGGCGGTACTTGGATTGGTGGTCAACG
>Ga0209705_10002410_pt1 | contig 10047 bp, 7 predicted proteins | sample PPLLaktember2015_5_FD_187262 | JGI IMG/M metagenome (GOLD analysis project Ga0209705, IMG submission 187262) | Freshwater sediment microbial communities from Prairie Pothole Lake near Jamestown, North Dakota, USA - PPLs Lake P8 Core (1) Depth... | ecosystem: Environmental > Aquatic > Freshwater... | reverse complement strand
GGGGCGCCGCCGCACGGTACCTGCTCTCTCATTACAGAGTGTCTTCGCCAACCGAAAGTGTTTCTACAGCCTTGTTCCGCTTCCGGGTTGCCCTCGCTGCACAGATGGCTGCAAAGGCGTTCATGTCGGATTTTTTTCTGCATAACGGATTATCTGTTTGGGGCGGGCAAATCACCACACCCTCATACTGACATTCGCCAATTACCTTGCTTCAGATTATGGGGTTTCGATTGAAGTGCACCTAAACCCAACTGCGGATTCAAATTTGAAGTGCAACACCTGACTTGAAGAATACCTAAGGAACCTCTGAAAAACCTCTGCATTTCGCCATAATGCATGGCCAAGGTTTGTTCAGATGGTCCTTGGAGCCGATGAATCCCGCTCTTACCGTGACCAGGAAACGCTTTCTTGATCGTGTTCATGGTCGATTCTTTACCAGCTGAGGTTCAGTAGCCGAAGTCCTTGACTTTCCCTTGCGCCACAAGCTCGCGATAGGTCATGTAGGTAACTACCCGATGCGCCTGCTCGGCCTCCAGCCAGACGATGACCTTGGCGAACCCCGGGATTTCCCGCTTACGGGCAATGTAATGTACGGCATAGGCGGTTTCGTAGTTGATAGTGGGTTCGGGTATGTGCGCTCGTTTTAAGCCGCTTTTTAGAATGGCGTTCCAAAAAAGCCGATCGCCCACGTTGCCGACCTTCTTCGCAACAGCATGATTCCTGAAGCCCCATGCCGCCATCAGGGGGTAGGCTTCCTGCGTGATCAGGTAGCAGTTCGTGTCGTTGAACCGCTGTCCATCCGACTCGGTGCAAGTTCCAAGCACTTCCCCATTGTCTGGCCTTACAAGGCGTCTGGCACACGTGATCACTGGAGCTCCACTGCGCTGGTGCACCTTTATCAGCTTCTCGATATGCGATGGGTCAAACCAGTTGTCCGCATCGAGAAACACGATACCATCGAACCATCGGGCGGTAGCCGAAGCGCTGCCGATGATTCGCGGGGTATCTCCGGAGTCATTGTGGTTGATCGGGAGGCGGATGTGCAGACATTGCTCCCAGGTATCGATCTCTTCCAGAGGGAATCCATCGGCAACCATGATGTGCTGAATGTCAGTATGCGTTTGCTGAAGGACGCTATCGTGACATCGGCGGAGCTTTTCGATTGGCTCCTTGAAGTAGGGGGTGATCACCGCAATGCGCATTTTGTAATGCCTTGTATTGCCAAAAACCGCACCACAGGGACACAGACAAAACAGAGGAAAAACCATGCCTTGCATGTGTCAGCACGCTCACCCGATGGGTGAAGGCTGGTTGATCGGCAAACCATCGATTTCCTACCTTTTTCCATGCCTCTGTGTCTCTTTGGTGAGGTTTCAGGTTCATTCGTTCCGGATCAACACGGTTCAGGGCACGCACGCGCAAGAGCTCGGCGATAAGCTTCCTCCAGATTGCGCACATGTGCATCCATGTCGACCAGCGGGGAATTTCTCAAGCCTGCTTGAATGGATGCCGTGACTTCCTGCCGGAATGTATCGTCTTCGATCATACGCGCAGCAATCGAGACATATTCCTCTTCGTCTTGGGCTACCGTCTGCGACACACCAAGGTTCATCAAAATACTATAGGAAGTGCGCTCCCCATGTCGATTCCCCAATAACGTCACCACCGGCACCCCCATATCCAATGCCTCGATCGTGCCATTGACGCCACCATAGGGCAGCGTATCCAGAACCATATCGACCAGTGTGTAGCGTGCACGGGCGATCGCGGCGTCTGGGTCACGGGGAATGAATACTACCCTCGATGGATCGATTCCAGAACAAACTGCCAGCGAACGGTAAGTGGCAATCTCGCGTTCGCTGTTCGGTGAGAATGCCAGTATCGAGCGGGGCAAGCGATCCATGACCCGCCGCCAGAGGGACAAACAGCGCGGACTCAATTTGACGATGTTGATGAAAGCGCCGATCACGATGGCGTCATCGTCGATCCCGAGAGTTGCACGGCTGTAGCCATGCTTGCTCGCAGCCTGAATCGTGCGATAGGGGTAAACGCATCCCGACATGGGAAGCAGTTTCTCGATGAGATAGCGCTGGCTTTCGGGCGGATCACAATAATGGTCGGTCAGTCTATAGTCGATGGTCGACAGACCAACGGCGCCTGAGCTTGCTATCGACGTGATTTGGACACGCGCCGGCTTGTAAGCCAGTATTTCCGGAACGGCACCCTCCGTGTGGGTCACGAGGTCAACCAGAATATCCAGCCCATCCTGCGCGATCAGTTCGGCCGCGTGCCTGGGATGCAAACCTTTGACTACTTGAAATCTCCTGCACCTGTCACGGATGGCACGGGTCACCTCGTCTTCGGCCGTATTCAATGAATAACAATGAATGTCGAAGTTCACCGTGTCATGCCTGGATATTACCTCCAGCATCATGTATCCCATCACGTGACGACGAAAATCCGGTGAAAGATATCCAATCCGCAAACGCGCGCCCGGAGATCGCGGGGGCTGTTTCAATGCCGGGTGGATACTGATCTTCTCCAGCATCAGGTGGTCGAACTGGCGATAAAGCGCAAGGATGCTTTCCTGTGCAACGTCAAAGTAAGGTAGCAGGGCAAGGACGGCCCTTAGCGTATCAATCTCCCTCTCGGTGTACTCATGGGAAATCAGTTTTTCCAGACAGCCTTTCTCGCCTTCCGCATCACCCAGATAGCGCGACACCAAAACCCCGTCCAGAGCCCATAGCACGGAGTCATTTGCAACATGTGCAAACCGCTGATGGTTCTCGAACCATGCCGCCCATTTGCCCTGCTTCTTCAGGACGAGGCTCAAGTTGTAGAGAATCTCATCGACATCGGTTTCGTTGGTTCCTTGCGGTGTCTGCACGACCTGTGCGGCCAGTCTTGCGTATATCCGTTCTGCTTCCTCATGACGTCCAATATCTTGATAGGCTCTGCCGAGATTGAACAAGACGTTCATCTTCCCCGGCTGTGCACGCAGTGCGCGGCCATACCATTCGATGGCCTGTTTCAATTCATGGCGATCATGATGGATGACACCGATGGAAAACAAGGCTGGCTGGTATTCCGGGGTCTTGCCGATTGCAGCGCGGAATAGTTTCTCTGCTTCTTCCAGCCGCCCCTGTTTTTGAAAAATCATTCCAAGGCCGTGCATTGCTTCAACCGAATTGGATCGCAAGCCCAAAGCACGCCGATAGAATTCGGCGGCCTCTTCCAACCGCTCCTGAAGCAATAGAATATTGCCGAGATTGATGAGAGGTTGATAGAAACCGCTATCCAGATTCGATGCCTGCCGATAGGCATCTCCCGCTTCCGCAAGACGTCCCTGTTCCTGCCGCACGACACCCAGGTTATAAAAGGCAACCGCATCACCCGGCCTCAGCTCGGCCACACGCCGATACCAATACGCGGCCTCATCGAGCCCTCCCTGGTTCTGGCACATCACCGCAAGCCCGAAGCACGCCTCGGCATGATCGGGATGATTGGCCAGCAATGTCCGCAGGTAATCAGCTGCGGCATTCAGCTCCCCCCTGTGCGCCGCCACGCGCGCCCGGCCGAGCCATGCATCCGCTTGTCCAGGAAGCCGTTCGATGATGCGCGCGAAGCCCGCATCGGCCTCTACCAGATGCCCTTCGCGCAGCATGCGCTGCGCATGCGCAAGCACGTCTTTCAAGCCACCGTCATCCATGAGCGATGCCGCCTGGCATGTATTGAATTTCCTTGCAAAAAGCGGCAGCGAATTCCTGTCCTTCCACGACGACCTCATGTAAAGCAGAAAAATCGCCGCCCGCCTTTCTGCTTTGCCGCATCGCTTGTGCAATGCGGCCACGCAAACCGTTTTGGACGTTGAACAATGCCGGCATCAGTCCGCACATTTCCAGTTCCCGATTCATCAGGGCGATGGCAATTCGTCCATTGCCATCGCAAAATGGATGGATGTCCGATAGCCCAAGGAATACCAGCAGGGCCCTGGGCATGCCCGGTGGCACGGAATTGCGCATTTCCCCGAATAAAATCCGCAGCGTACCCACTACTCGGTCCGGCCTGGCCCGTACTACATCCGGGCTGGTGACGACAAAATTACTGAGTACCTTGAAATGCCCTGGCAAGAAACCAGCCAGCCCACGGGTGGCCAAGGCATGCCAATAGCGAAGATGGCATTCCATCCTTATGGAATCCGCATGGTAATTTGGACAAGACCGCATGGATCGAATCACTTCGATTAAATTCATGCTTTCCAGCCAGGCTTGGGGTGTCGCATGAAGCGAGCCGACATTCTTGATCGCGGCTTCGAATTCTTCTCTCGTCTCAATAACCGGCACCATGAACAACGCTTCGATCAAGGGCCATTCGGGGTGTAGCGTGGAATCGATTGTAAAGACTGACTTATCCGCAATCGATCTGGCTGATTCGGCATACCGTGAAAGACGTTCCACCACGGATTCATCGCATTCCAGTCTCGACGGCGGCGTTTCCCTGACCTTTTCCTCGATCTTTTCGAGTCGTCCTGAAACTGCTGCCTCATCGATGGCCTCCCTGAAACGTTCATACTCCTCCAAAGAAACGAGAGCCGTTTCCACCTCGTCCCTTTCCGCCGGCGAGAGGTTTCCCTTTTTCAAATGTTGCAAATACCGCCTTGCCTCGGGATATTTCTGCAACTCCATGAGACAGGTGGCAAGATTCACGTGGAAGAGGGTGACATTGTTTGCAAGTCTAATAGCCTCCTCGTATAACTGACACGCCTCCCTGAAACGTTTTCCCTGACGCATGAGGGACGCCAGGTCATTGAGGATCTCGGGATGACGCTGCAGAAGCAGTCCCGCTTCCAGTGCACGCCGGGCTTCATCGAATCTTCGCATGCTCGCCAAGGCCCGGCCCCGCGCCAGATGCGCCAGAGCCATTGCCGGATCGATTGCCAGCGCGCGATCCACTGCCGTCAAGGCCTCATCGGATCTTCCTGCAATATTCAGGCACACCGACAAGTTGACCCAGCCTTCAGGAGAATCAGGCCGGATACGGACTGCCGCCCCGAATGCCGCAATGGCCTGCACGATCCTGGACGCTCCATGCAAACTTTGTCCTGTCCGCATCCAATCGACCCATTCACGTGTCGGCGTGGTTTCCATTGACGCAACTCCGTTCAGACATTCACGACATACGAAAAAATCGGCCACCAAGAACTAATCAGGTTATGCCCAGCATCGGCGCGATGACCTTTTGCGCGATCAACCAGTCCAATGGAGTCGTGATCTTGATGTTTTCAGCACAGCCTGGCACTTCTGTCATTGCAAATCCTGCCTTGATCACCCTATCCGCAATGGACTGATACCCCTTTCCCGCACAAGATGCCTTGACCGATTCCAGGCAGGAACGGGAAAAGCCCTGAGGGGACTGAAACAGCCTGGCATTATCGCGCGACCACCTGGATACGACTCTACCCTGGAATGCGTATCCAGCCGGTAGCACCGGCTCCAGAAAAGCACCCGCTGCCCCGTCTCTGGCTGCGGCTGCAAGCACTTCGGCACAAAGCGAACGCGACACGAACGGCATCGAGGCGTCGTGAACGAGCACAAGCTCCGCATCACAGTCCCGCAGCATGATTTCGATGCTTTCCTGACGCGTTTCTCCGCCGATGAGTATTTCCGCCCTCGACCCGACCAGCTCCCGGTATTGTTCCAGATATTCTATTGGCGCCGTGATGTATATCCCGTCCACCAGGGGCTCCAGAGTGTCCAGCAAAATTTCAATCAGGGCGCAATCGCCCAGCCTCAACAAGGGCTTTGGCCCCAGCCCCAGTCGCTCGCCTTTGCCTGCTGCGGGTATCAATGCGGCAATGTCGTGGCCCATGCTTCTCATCCGATCCGGTACCATCGATCTGGCACGCCCTTCGTCACGTCTTTGCATGGCCACTTTCCGGCTCAATCCCTTGAATCAACCGCCTGCGCCTGGATGGCCGTGTACATGGCTTCGATGGCCTGGGTGAATGCTTTTTCATTCATCAGCGGCGAAGCTTGCATCCTTGCGCGCATGCCTGCCCTCAGCGGCTGCAGGGCGGCAGCGTCGGACGCCTTGCGCACGGCGGTTTCCACATACGCCTCGACGCTTCCGGCAATCCAGTCCGCAAGTCCGAGCGCGGAAAGGATGCTGGCGCCACTGCGGGAAAACGGTTTGATACCTGGCAGCGTCAGCACTGGAACGCCCATCCACAAGCTGTGGCAGGAAGTCGTCCCCCCCGTGTAGGGGAACGAATCGAGGCAGATGTCCACCTCGGCATGCAGCCGCAGATAGTCGGTCAGGGGCATCCTGCGATGAAGTTCGATGCGTTCGCGCGCAATACCGTGACGGCCGAATTCATTCCGGAAATACTCGTGCACGCTCCCGTCCCCTTTGGTCACCATGACGAGTCTTGCCTCGGGAATTTCCTGCAGAATCCTCGCCCAGGCGCCGATCACTTCCGGGCCGACCTTGGCGGAATTATTGAACGATCCGAAAGTGGCGTAGCCGCGCGTCAAGGCCGGTGCGGGCGATGGCGCCGGTGCATCCGGTGGCGGCGAATAGCTCCACATGGAATGCGGCAGGCGCAGCATCCGTTCGGTGTGGAAGCGTTCCGTGAGACCCACCGGATCCATTGCGGCGTCCGTGATTTTGTAGTCCATGGCGGCCATGCCCGTGGTTCCGAGATACCCCAGGTAGCTCACCTGGACCGGTGCAGGCTTGCGGGCAAAGGTCAGCAGGCGGTTACCTGAGGTATGGCCGGAAAGATCGACCAGGATGTCGATCTGATCTTTCCGGATCAATCCCGCCACGTCCTCATCCGTTTTGCCGACGATATCCCGCCAGGTGCTGCACTGCTGTTCGAACCAGAGGGTCGTATCGTCCGCAGTGGAAACGCCCGAGTAGCAGTAAATCTCGAATTTGTTTTTGTCGTGATTGGCGAAGATCGGGCGCAAAAACGTGGCCACTGGATGCTGCCTGAAATCCGGCGAGACATAGCCGATCCGCAAGCGACGGGAAGGGTCTTTGTCCAGCAACAAAGGGGCGGCCGCGCGGGTGAGGTCGTTCGCATAACGCTGCGCCCATGTCAGGTGTTCCTGGAATACCTCCGCGGCGGAATACCCCGGATGATAGTTCAGGTTGAACAACAGATTGCTATGGGCCGAGGCTTTTGGTGCCAGAGACAATGCCTTGCGGATGTATGAAAGCGCCTCATCCAGCTTCCCCTCGAACTTGAGCGCGCTACCCAGGTTGCTCAGCGCCTCGGGAAGATTCGGGTTGAGCGCAACAGCCCTGCGCAGGCAGGCGATCGCCTCCTGATAACGCTCCCAGCGCTTGTATACCCGGGACAGATTGACCAGCGTATCCGCGGAATCAGGGTCGTATTCAAGGGCCCGCAACAAGATCTGTTCCGCCTCCTCGGATCGATCGAGACTATTCAGGGCCAGGGCCAGGTTGTTGTGCGCACCCACAGAACGCGGCTGCAAATGCAGGGCGCGTGCAGCGTACTGGATGGCAGACTCCGGGTCCGGTTTGTCGAGCATGAGATGCGAAAGATTGATCAGGGCATCGACATGCGCCGGTTTCAGTTTCAGGACCTCCCGGTATTCCTTTTCGGCCTCGATATTTTTGTCGGCAAGCTCCAGGGCCTTCGCCAGATTGTAGTGAAAGTCCGGAAAGTTGGGGTTGCTTCCGATGGCCGCTTTCATCAACTGGATCGCGGCGTCCAGTTCCCCCCTTTGCGCCCGATAGATGCCCAGCATGTGCAGGCTATCGGCATGCCCTGGCTCGTGTCTGAGCGCATCCAGATAACAGGCCACGGCTTTGGCGGTCTGCCCCTGGCGGTCGAAGGCCAGTCCCTTGAGAAAAATCTCGTCGGCGACGGTTTTTTTCTTGCTTTGTTTCATGTTCGGGTTCTCATTTGGACAAAGGTTTTCTGAAGCGCAGCGCGGCATTGTCCTGCCAAGCCCATGTCTGATTGACCTTCCACAAATCATCGACCCGGGCACGCATCGCATCCAGGGCCTGTCCCTGTCGCCGGTAACTATCGGCGAGCGCGGTCAACTGTTGGCGCGATGACGACAGCGGACCAACGCCCAGTTTCCCCAAAGCCCGCCACAACCACTGTGGATGATCGTCGCGCTGGGGGTCGGACGGCAAAGGCGGAAACGAAAAAATCTCTGTTACGGATCCAGCATGGGTCGGAAACGGGCCCACCTCATGCGGCTGGTCATCGTAGGATTTCCACTCACACACCAGGCCGGAGGAAACCCCCAGCAATTCGATCAATTCCGGATGGTAGAAGCGGACATGCTCGGGGTCGCGCCAGAATCCCAGCAGCTGGGAGCGAATCGACTCGGGATCCGGGAATACCAATAGCAGCACACCCCCAGGATTCAGGGCACTCGCCATACGCGACACCAGTTCACGGACCGCATCGAATGGCAAATGCTCGATAAAATGCGAACAATAAATCCCATCGAAACCACGTTGATCGGACCTCAGGAAATTCAGGGCATCTGCGGTCTCGACCGCCAGCCCCATGCCGCGAGCATATTCGGCGATGAGTGGACTCCGCTCGACCCCCATCGCGGCAATGCCTGCATCCCCCAACATTTCAAGGAAGATCCCCGCACCACAGCCCAGATCGAGGACGCTCGCGCAGCCCTGGAAATGGGGCAGATACTGCCGTTGCATCTCCACGAGCAGGGGATGGTCGCGCAGGCAGAATTCATAGAGGGCGTAATCCCGCTCCAGCGGGCTGATGGAATCGGGTTTCTGTTTTATCAACGCCGAAATCCCCTCTTCCCGCGAATCGACCTGAACGGGCATATCGCCTATTGGCAGGTCAATGTTTTGCGGCGCATCCATGACCAGCACATCCACGCCCGCCAGCATGGATGACAGGGCTATGGCCGTGTGACCGTCCACGGTGGAGCGTTCCGGCAACCGCTGCGCGTCCAGGCAGACCGATAAGCCGAGCAGCTTGGCCACCCTGGGCAGGTCGAGGGTGCAACCGAAGAGGCCGCGGATATAGACCGCATCAGGCCGTTCCCGCAAGATCATCTGGGCCAGCGTCCTGTTGAGGACGTGCCGGTCGAAGCGCGCAACCAATTCCCGGGTTGCCGAGGGCACGACGATGGCACCGTCGTCCGAGGGTTCGTCGTCAAACCGGAAACGCAGGCTGACATCTGCAACACCAGGCTGCAGTGAATGCGCCTCTCCGATCTCCAGTATTTTCATCTGTCCACCTTATCTTGCGCCCACACCAGCGGGCTTCCAGAGCCATTGGGATGCCGAACCGGACGGCGCATACACGACGACGGCAGCATCCTCAAACACGGGACGGCCATAGCGCTTCTCGAGTGCGATTTGGCAGTGCGCCAAATCCCTGCCGACGATGCCCCGCATCCCCGCGATGGTCTGATCGAACGGTTTCTGAAAAACGATCAATCCGATTCCCTTGGCGCGCAATGCCTCGGGATCAGACAGAAACACCATGTTCTTCAGGGCAATGTGTGAGCCACGGGGATATTCCCCAAGCCGGGAATCCACACAAAGACCGGATAACAGTCCCGGAACCACATGCTGGCCACTCATTCTTTCCCAGCGTGGACCGTCCCAGTGATAGCTTTCGAACTGCCAGGGCGCGACCGCGATTCTGAGCGCCCCCCTGGGGCTGGCGGAAAGGCTTGCCCAGATGGGCGACAGGGGGATGGCCTCCATCCACTGTGCAAAGCGGTTCATTCCAGGGCGGTAATCGAATTGAAAGTATGAATGCAAGGTCTCGTTGTTTGGATAGCGCAAAGCCTGCAGCAAGGGAGATTGTGCCGCCTGCGCAAGAACGGGAACGACCAGCATCGCCCCGGCGAGCCCCCCGGTAAACCCTGGCAGACGTCGACGCATGCCTTCGACGAGGGCCACGCTACCGACAGCCACCAGAAGCAGCAGCAGGGGCAAGAACGGCAGGAGGTAGCGCGCCAGCACGATGGGCAACTGAACCCAGTCAGGCCTCGTCAGAAAAATCGCCCC
>Ga0209705_10002409_pt1 | contig 10049 bp, 9 predicted proteins | sample PPLLaktember2015_5_FD_187262 | JGI IMG/M metagenome (GOLD analysis project Ga0209705, IMG submission 187262) | Freshwater sediment microbial communities from Prairie Pothole Lake near Jamestown, North Dakota, USA - PPLs Lake P8 Core (1) Depth... | ecosystem: Environmental > Aquatic > Freshwater... | reverse complement strand
TCATCGTGAGGACCCTTTCGCCGTCCGATCCCTTCACGTTCAACCTTTTCGGAACAGATCCCGTCGCAAGAATGACCTTTTTGGCATGGACCGTTTGGCTTGTCCCATCCTCAAGTTTGATTTCCACGCGATCAGGTGATGCAAGCTTTCCACAACCACTGACCATCTCGATATGGCTCCCCGCGAGGTTGCCCTTGATCCGTTCCGACGTGGACTTGACAAAAGCATCTTTGGCAATTTTCATTGTGCTGAAATCGATGTCGACCTTGCCGACATGGATGCCATCCTCCTTGGCTTGCTTTATCGCCCGCACAAGCCCTACTTGGTGCAGCAGGAAGAGCATGGGGATGCAGCCCCAATTGACGCAAATACCCCCCCAATTGTCTTTTTCAACGACCATCACCTTGCCACCAAGGTGAGAAGCCCTCGATGCCGCGGGATATCCGGCGGCTCCTCCACCGATGACCACTACGTCTTTCTCTTCCATTCGCCCTTCCCTCCCACCGGCGGCAACTACCTGATTTGCAGACAGGATCATACCCTGCGACAAGTGAGAGAACTACACCGTCTAAAAGTCTTTGTCAACCTTGCCCGGTCTGCCAAAGTGCGGGCCATGAGGCCACCGTTCACGAAACATCCCCGCATCGAACTGCGGTGTACCTCCTTCTGATTTTCCCTTGTGCCACCCCTGCACGGACCCAGGACGTGGGTATTGCCAAAGAAGCTATAAGTCTTGAGTTTTTGGTTGACAATCAGGAAACACGGGAGTACTCCATGATACTTGAGAGAATTCAAAACCAAATCCTTCCTGCCCATTAAAAGGGCAAACTATAGTCCCAATTGTATAATATTAGTAGGTTAACCCGTAAGACGGACCTGCGCTTCATGATTCGGTTTAAGGACCTCTTACCAAAACACCCAGCGGTTTGGACAAAGGCTTCTCGTTTCCTTAAAGGAAAGAAGCCGGTTTTCGGATAGCCCCATGAAGGAGGCGCTTTTGAAGTCCAGCACAGTGACCCGTGGTGGTTTTTCCTCAGACAACTCAGAAAGCGAAACGGATCAACTCCTGCGAAAGGAGGTGATAGAGGACGCGAATTTGACTTTAAAGGAGCCGAGCTGGGACAGAAACCCCTGGCAAGGCGAAATGGCCGACTTCAGCATTAAGACAACCCACCTCAAATCAAAGGAGTTGCGAAATGGGGGAAGAAAAAAGGGAAAGGGTGAAAATCTGGGATGCCACCCCAGGGTTTGAATTTATTCACGAGGTTGACGTTCCGGAGATGCATTCATGGTTTCTCGACGGAACCCACTCTATACCGCCCTGGACTCCGCTCTACGGGTGGTACTGGGTGAACTACTGCCCTCATGGAACAAAGGCCATTTGTGAAAAACTGAGCATCCCCACAACCAAGGGCTGGGAGATGCGGTACAAGGATGGGGGTTCCTACAACGCCTTTCATATTGTGAGAGACGAAAAAGAAAAGGCGGCGCGTGCTGTGAAATTCAGGCAGGCCCTGCGCCCCTATATTGAGGATTTCGATAGTAAATGGGCAGATGGAAAGAAGGAACTTCTGGATATCTATGGAAAGCTCAAGGAGCTTGACGTAGATGAGGCCTCAAACCTAGAATTATTTCATCACCACTACGACCTCATGATGGCCTACATGAGGATGTGGGAGATCCACCACGAAGGACTGTTCTCTTCGCACAGCGCTTATCTTCTCCTCACGGACCTGTGCAAGAAACGCTTCGGGATGAGCGACCAGGACACTGAATTTCAGAACATGTTGCGAGGCTTTTCGAACAAGGTCTACGACATGGACAAAGACCTTTGGGGTTTTGGACAGCTTGCCGGATCCATGGGCTTGACCGACATCTTCACGGAAAACAAACCGCAAACGATCATTGCAAAGCTACAAGAGTCAGCCAAGGGCAAGGACTGGTACAAGAAGTTCATGAACTACCTTGAGACGGACGAGGTTGGCGGATGGCGGATGAGGCGAGCCAACGACTTCACAGAGCCTTACTGGCTTGAGGATCCGGCTACACCCATAGGGGTTATAAAGGATTTCATCGTTAGAGGCGCTGACTATGAGCTTACAGCAACCAGAGCCGAGTTGGCTAAGCAGAGAGAAGAAGCGATAGCCGCTTTTCTCCGAAAGGTCCCTCCCGATGAAAAAGACCTCTTTGAAGGCCTGGTACGGTTGTCGGGAAAGATCAGCGCCTTCAGCGAGGAGCACGATCTTTATTGTGAACTCATGGTCCAGGCTTTCATGCGCCGGGGCTACCTAGGCATGGGGAGACGGCTTGCCCAGAGGGGAACGATCGACCGACCCGAGGATATCTTCATGCTCAATCTCCATGAAATTGACCGGGTCATGATGGTTCCTGAGTCCTATGATATGCGCTGGGTCACGAGGAGAAGGCGTTCGGAATGGGAAGAGTGGCAGACGAGGCCTAACCCGCCTCTCATTACGGATCGCAGCAGTTTTGAGGAAGCGGTCGTGAATGATTTGCTTGCTTCTGGAGATCCCATAGCCATCAAGGTTGTCGTGGGCGAGCCCCCCATGGTTAAGCCCGAGCTTAAAGCCGACCTGTTTGGCCTGTGTGGGTGTGCAGGGGAAGTGGAAGGGACAGCACGGGTGGCCTTCAATTATGCGGACCTGGAGAACGTTCAAGCAGGAGAGATCTTGGTTTGCCCTAACACCAACCCGGCATGGACACCGGTTTTCGGAATAGTCAAGGGTGTCATAGCGGATAGCGGAGGAACGCTTGCCCACACAGCGATCATTGGCCGGGAATATGGCGTACCGACAATCGTAAATACCCGTGAGGGGACGGCAAAAATCAGGACTGGACAGCGAATCAGAATGAACGCGAGAGATGGCGCTGTCTACATCCTTGACAAATGACCGCGCCCCAGGAACAGGATTTGGAGGAAGGGCCATTTTCGGCGAAGGGGGTGCAATGACTGCAGTCTTCCCACCTTGTAGCTCGGCGGACTTCCATTGTTTTTTTCCGGGAATTTTCATTCGACAACCGGGGCCTTCCACATCAGGAAAGTCCCACTTACAAAGGAGGAGATGCAATGGACGGATTAACACCTACGGCACGTTGGACCATCACACAACCTTGGCGGGGAATATTCGGGCTTGTCATTACACTGGGTGCCTCAATGATCATCACTTCTATTTTTAACCTTCAGACCTACCTAGGCACATTTACAACCTTCATAATGTCCAATGTGCCGATTCTGGCTCTCATCGGCGCCGGATGGCAGGCGCAATATCCTTCGACCGAAGGGCTACCCCAGCCCTGGCGGGGGTTTCTGCTCACCGCGTTCGCGGTTCTCATCGGAAGCTTGGCCTGCTACGGGTTGGTCAACTTTCTCGCTAACGGCGCAGCCACTCCGTTTATTCATGTGCAGGCGATCAATACGGTGATTACAACCTTCTTCCTCATCATCGCTTTTGGCATGTGGCCCTTTCAGAAGTGGTCAGTTCCCGGAAGAGGATTTTGGACATTAATCCTTGCCTATCTCCTCGCCTGGCTCATCACCAAGCTCTTCTTCAATTTCAGCATGCTGTCCTATGCGGCTCCTACTGGTCCTGTTCCCTTTTACGCCAAGGGAGGGCCGCTGGCTGCCTTTGCCGGAATCGCGCCCATGGGAGCCTTTGCTTGGGAATGTGCGCTCGCATTCTATTTTGCCGTTCTCCTCTTCCTCTTTTGCTTCTTAGCGCTCGGGTTCTGGCCCTTTAACAAATCCCCAAACATCATGAAGCAGCCCACAATGGGGTTTGTCGTGACCATTACCTGCATTGTCCTGGGCGCTATTCTCTATCTCATAGGCGTTCAAGCCCTCAAGATAGAACCGCTCAGGTTCCTCCTCTATATGGTTTCTTTCCTCTTCGGGCTGCTCATGTTCATTTTCATGTTCCAAATGTGGCCGGGGCGCAATCTCAAAAGCCCTGTAGCATGCGGACTACTCAACATTGTGCTCTCTATCATCGTGGCTATTATCGCTTATCATGCACTCGGCGCCTGGTGTACATCTCATTTCGGGGCGGATGCCATGAAATACCCCTTCGATATATTTGCGATAGCCAATCTCATGCTCGGATTGACGTTCCCAGCTTGGGCTGCCTATTCTGCGCTTTGGGATTTCTGGCCTTTGCCTCCAACACCGCCCCCGCCTGCGGCCCCCAAGTAAGATCATTGTGAGTCCTCTCCTGCTCTGTGGGAGAGGACTCCTTGAACAACTTGGTGACCTTCAGTCCCACAAATCTGAAAAACAGGAGAAAGAAATGGTAAAAATAGTATTTCAGTATAATGTCGTCAAAGAAAAGCAAGCGGAATATCTTCAAGTCACCAAGGACAAGATCAAACCGTTCTGGGAAACCAACGGCTGCCAATCCTACACGGTGTGGCAAGTGGGAGAGAGTGAGACCGGCTTTGTCAAAGAGATGCTTTTTGAGAGCATGCCCGGAATGAAGGAAACGATGGCTCTCAAACAAGCCGACCCCATCAAGGAACTCTATTTCAAATTTGCCACGGATGTTTCCAGAAAAGTCATTATGAAGAAAGTATGAAGAGGGAGGAGGTTCCAATGAGAAGGCTCGAAAATAAGGTCGCAATTGTCACAGGCGGGGGTCGGGGATTGGGAAAGATTTTCTGCCTTGCCATGGCCGAAGAAGGAGCAAGAATCGTTTCCGCGGACATTCTTGAAAAGGATTCGTTGCAGACCGTTCAAGAGATCAAGAACAAAGGCGGATCAGCCATTTCCTTGAAAGTTGACGTGACCTCCGAAAAAGATACCGTCCGCATGGCCGAAGAGACGATCAAAGCTTTCGGCCGGATCGACATCCTGGTCAACAATGCGGCCCTGTATTTCGGAATCGGGCGCAGGTCTTTTTATGATGTCTCTTCAGAAGAATGGGATAAGTTGATGGCCGTGAACTTGAAGGGGCCCTTTCTGTGTACCAAGGCGGTGTTCCTCCAGATGAAAACCCAGAAAAAGGGGAAGATCATCAACCTCTCTTCCGAAACCGCTTTCACCGGGTCCAAGGGCTTTATCCATTATGTGACATCCAAAGGAGGGATCATCAGTTTCACCAGAGTCCTGGCCGCAGAGCTGGGGCCTCATGGAATTTGCGTGAACACCATTGCTCCGGGTTTCACGGACACCGAGGCAAGCAGAACCGTCACAGACGATATCACCAAGTACAATGTGAGTTCCACTCCGCTGGGCAGGCTCCAACAACCTCAGGATTTAATCGGGGCCCTGCTTTTCCTTTCCAGCGATGAGAGCGATTTTTTCACGGGTCAGGCTCTTGTGGTCGACGGAGGTCGTTACATGCATTAGCCAGGGCACACGGGGCACGGCTGACGGCAAAAAACCCTCATCCGGCGCATGGTGTTTCCATGCTCCGTGCTCCGTGCGCCCCTCGTCGTGTGTACCGCGGTTCTGTGCTTACACTCTCCGAAGAGGTATGGCTAATGCCCATCATGCAGGACATACCCACCCTCTGCCGGATGTGCGAACAAAGATAACGCTTCACAGAGCAATGGGTTCAGGATTTTGATCCCTTTCTCTTAGCGGTCATGCAAGCTCGCTAATCTGAAATCCCTCAGATGCCGCATTCAAAAAACTTGAGCACGCCGGGCACACCCCGAGACCAAGGCAGGCCGAACGCTCGGGTGACCTTGGAGGAGGATGATTGACATGGCTCGCTTTAGACAGGACGGATTGACGGAAAAGGAGCGGTTCGAAGCCCTTCTCCATCGCCAGCCGTTGGACAGGGTTCCCTTTTACCTGTGGGAATTGTCCTTTGCGGCGGTGACGGTCGGCTACCCAAAAGTCACCACCTTTGCAGACCCCGCCAAGAGCTTCGAAGCGTTCCGCCGAACCCATGAGATGTACGACGGCTGGCACTACATCTACTTCACCCCAGGCGCCATTGGGGTCAGGGAATTTGGAGGTGAGGCAAAACTGCCGACAGGCGAATACGCGCAGGCGGCAACTCCCGTGAAATCCATTGTCCAATCAGAAGAGGACGCTTGGAACCTTGCCCTGCCTGACGTGAAAACTGCCGGTGCGATTCCCCTGGTGATGGAATTCGCCAAGCTCCAGGGAAAACATGGCTTTCCGATCACCTTCTCTTCAGGAAGTATCTTGAAAGTGGTCCAAAACCTCACCGGGGCTGAAACCATGTGCCGATGGATGATGAAAAAACCAAAGGCGCTTCACAGGCTTTGCAGGCTTGTTGCAGACTTCCATATTGCCGTTGCGCAGTACTTGGTCGATTCCTTTGACCGGCCGGAGCGAATCATCCCGCTTACCGCTGCCCCTACCGAATCCAATCAAGTGATCTCCCCGAAGTTTTTTAGGGAATTCAGCTTACCCTATCAGAAAGACGTCTACGAGAAGATGCTGGCCATGGGGGTGAAGCACATCAATACGCACATCTGCGGTGAGCAAAATCTGAATCTGCCCTATTGGGCAGAGATCCCCATGGGCGACCCCGGGATCGTCAGCGTCGGACACGAGGTGGATCTGGAGACGGCATCCAAGGTATTCCCTGATCATATCCTTGTGGGCAATGTGGAGCCTGCAGTGATTCAAACGGGGACGCCGGAACAAGTCTATGAGCTTTGCAGGATCTGTATTGAAAAAGGCAAGCAGCATCCAGGGGGTTTTGCCCTGGCTCCGGGTTGTGAGCTTCCGCCCATGGCTCCGCCCTACAATGTGTGGATGATGAGAAAGGCGATCAACGACTTCGGTTGGTATGAATAATTCGAAAGGGGAAACAAAGGATGGTTCCAGAACAGAGGAAAAAGGAAATACTGGATGGCATCCGCAATGCCGTGGTTCAATACGACGAAGATCAGTGTGTGAGCTGGTGCATGACCTCCCTGCAAGAGGGTCTGGATGCCTACGAAACAACCATGAAGGGCCTGGCGGCCGGAATGGATACCGTCGGCGAACTCTATACCCGTCAGGAATACTTCGTACCGGAACTGCTGCTTTGTTCCGATGCCCTTTACGCCGGCTTGAATATCTTGCGCCCCCATATTCGACCGGATCATGCGGCTTCCAAAGGCAAACTTCTCCTTGGCGTGGTGGAAGGCGATATCCACGACATAGGGAAAAACCTGGTCAAGACCATGTTCGAAGCCTCCGGATGGCAGGTTGTTGATCTCGGAAAAGATGTAAAACTGGATCGGTTCGTGGAAGAGCAGAAAAAGATCAAAGCCGATCTGGTCGGGCTGTCCGCCCTGATGACCACAAGCATGATGGCCATAGAAAAAGCCGTCGCCATGTTGAAGGCCGCAGACCCGGGAGTGAAAGTCCTTGTGGGCGGCGCTCCGCTGAACTCGGAAATCGCAGCAAACTTCGGCGCGGACGGGTACGCGGAGGACGCTGTCTCCGCCGTTCAGGAAGCAGGCCGCATGATCAAGAAGCAGCCCGTCTAATTACGGTGGAGATGGAGGAGGCACGGTAGAATGTCGTTCAAACCAGATCGCATGAACACCAAGGAAAGGATGAAGGCTCTGTTTGAAGGCCGCGCCCTTGATCGGGTCCCCCTGTACCCTTTTCTTTTGGGTTTCTGTGCACGAAACGTCGGTCATCCCATCCAAGTTATGTATGATGCCCCTGCGAAAAGCTTTGATGCCCAGCAACGCACCTTAGACCAGTACGGTTTTGACTGGGGACCTATGTACGGGTATGCGTCCTATGGCACTTGGGAGTTTGGCGGGGAGATCAAAATGCCGACCGGAGGATTTGAACAAGCCCCAATGCACACCGTGTTTCCGGTCGAATCCGAGGAGGATGTTGAAAGGCTACGATTGCCCGATGTGAAGACAGCGGGCTCTCTCCCAAGGGCGATGGAGTTCTCTCGACTGCAGGAGACTGCTCCGACCCCCGTCACCGTTGTTCTGGGAGGACCGTTTACGATAGCGGGTAACGTCTGCTCCGTGGAAAAGGTTTGCCGATGGATGCTTAAAAAACCTGAATTGGTCCATCGGATTCTCCAAATGGCCGCCGATCACATTGTGGACGTTGTCACCTATTGGTCACAAACCTTCGGGGCTCAACGTGTATTTCCGCAGATTTGGGAGCCTTCCGCGTCCAACGACATCCTTTCTCCGAAACAGTTTGAGCGTTTCGTTTTTCCACGCCTGCTGGAATCGAGCATGAAAATCCTGGGTCTGGGAATCAACCATATGCTCTACCACATCTGCGGCGAACAAAATAAGAATCTATCCTTGTGGGCCCAGGTCCCCATGGGGGCTCCGGGTATCTGCAGCTTCGGTCAGGAAGTGGACATTGGTGCGGCGATCGATCATGTCGGAACATCGTCGATTATTGCCGGAAACATCAGTCCGTCCGCCCTGCAGAGCGGCAGCCCTGAAACAGTGTATGACCTGTGCAAGGACGCCCTCCTGAAAGGGCTCAAAGCACCCCGAGGGTTTATGCTTATGCCCGGCTGCGAGGTGCCGCCCAGCACTCCTCCTCACAACGTCTATGTGATGAGAAAAGCCATTGACGACTTTGGACGGTACGAATAACAGAGAAAAGAAGAAAGCGGACTCATGTCAACAAAAAGAGATGTCTTGATCATCGGCGGCGGGATCGCCGGGGTGTCCATAGCGCGTGAGCTCTCCAGGTATGAGCTTGATGTGATGCTCATTGAGAAAGAGGCGGATGTCGGTTGGGGTCAGACCAAAGCAAGCTACGCGATCTGCCATCCGGGAGCGCGCTGGAAACAGGGCACCCTGGCACAGAGAATGATGGTCGAGAGCCATCGGATGTGGAATCAGATGGTGGAGGATCTTGACCTCGAGCTTTCGCGGATAGGCGAACTGGTTTTGGCTTTTAACGAGGGGGAACTTCAATATGTACATGCGCTGAAAAAACAGGGGGAACACAACGGGATCAAAGGTCTCGAAATACTCGACAGGAGCGAGACGCTTCGTCTGGAACCCCACGTGAACCCTTCCGTGGTGGCTGCCCTGCACATGCCGACCGCCGGTGTCTTCAATCCTTTTGAACTGGTATTTGCCTTTTCGGAGAACGCCAGAGCAAACGGAGTCAGCCTGCTCGTGGGTTCGGAGGTGAGAGGAATCCGTCCGGAAAGAGGAGGATTCACCATAGAGACCAGCGGGGAAGAGATCCGTGCCCGTTACGTCGTAAATGCCGCGGGCCTCCATGCGGAAAAGATCGCTCAAATGGTCGGGGCCAACAACTTCAGCATCTCCCATGAGACAAAGAGCACCTGTTTGATTCTCGATCGTTGTTTGGGAGACCATGTCCAGCACGTGGTGACCGGCGTGGCCGATCCAAAAGCGTTCAGCCGTTTCAAGGTGGTGATGCCCACCTTTCACCGAAATCTTTTGGTCTACACGCCTATTCCGGAACCTTCGAGAGGAATTGAGGATCGCGCCATAGAAAAGCGAACTCTGGATATCACTTTTCAAACTGCGAGATTACTCACTCCGGACATCGATTTCGAAACACACATTATTGCCTCCTTCTCAGGCTTGACGGCCCGCAACAACCGGGGGGATTTCATCATCGAAGCGTCTCAGAAAACCCCCGCATTTGTGAATGTCGCGCTTCCGCCTCCGGGGGTCACTTGCTCGCCGGCCATTGGGAAACAGGCCGTTGAGATTCTTCGGAATGCAGGCCTGCGCCTCATGGAGAAGCCCAATTTCAATCCTCATCGCGAGAAGCTGAAAAGGCTACGGGATTCATCCCTGTCAGAGATAGCGGAGTTCGTGGGCCGGGATTCCCGTTATGGTCATGCGGTCTGTCGTTGCGAGAAAGTGAGCGAAGCGGAAATCGTCGAATCCATCCGAAGAGGCGCAACGACCCTGGACGGCGTCAAATTCAGAACGAGGGCAGGAATGGGGAGGTGCCAGTCCAACTTCTGCGGCCCTGAGGTCGCTGCCATCCTGGCCAGAGAGCTCCATCAGCCCTATGAGAAGGTGACGAAGAAAGGGCCTGGTTCGGTGTATGTCGCCCAAAAAACCTACTAGAAAAGGCA
>Ga0209705_10002408_pt1 | contig 10049 bp, 10 predicted proteins | sample PPLLaktember2015_5_FD_187262 | JGI IMG/M metagenome (GOLD analysis project Ga0209705, IMG submission 187262) | Freshwater sediment microbial communities from Prairie Pothole Lake near Jamestown, North Dakota, USA - PPLs Lake P8 Core (1) Depth... | ecosystem: Environmental > Aquatic > Freshwater... | reverse complement strand
GTGTGAAAAGTGTAGCCGCGTTCCTTGATCTCCACGATCTCGTGCAGGTCAAGCTGCCCCAGTCGGAACTGCAGGTCTTCGTTGTCGAGGAAAAAATTATCGGTCATTATCTTATCCTGGCGTGACAGTAACGACTGAAGTCGTTACTACGATTCAATTATTTGGTCTTCTCACGTAAAGCCTGGATGAGCAGCGGGAGCACCTCGCCCAGGTCACCGACAATCTTGTAATGCGCTACCTGAAAGATGGGAGCGTTCGGATCTGAGTTGATGGCAATGATCTTGTTCGATTGGTCCATCCCGGCACGGTGCTGCACCGCACCAGAGATGCCGGCGGCAATATATAAACGGGGGCGCACAGTGACACCGGTCTGTCCGACCTGGTGCTCGCGGCCGATCAGTCCGGCATCCACCGCGGCACGCGAGGCGCCTACCTCACCGCCGAGCAGATTCGCCAGGTTGCGGATCATCTCGAACTCCTCCCGGCTGGTTACCCCGCCGCCGCCTGCCACAATCACCGGCGCATCCTTCAAATGGACCGTCGCCGGACGCACCTGCCGGCTGAGCACCTGCAAGGCCAGGTCACCAGGCTGAAACTGCGATGTGATCACTTCCACCTGCCCGGTGCGGTGCGGGTCGGATGCCAGACGGCGCATCACACCCTCACGAACAGTTGCCATCTGTGGACGGGTATCCGGATTGACAATGGTAGCAATCAGGTTACCGCCAAAGGCCGGGCGGATCTGGAAGAGCAGATCTTTATACAGCCTGTTATCCTTGCGCAGCAGGTAGTCGCCAATCTGCAGGTCTGTACAGTCGGCGGTCAGGCCGACCTGGGCCGCGCTGGCGATGCGCGGCGCCAGATCCCGCCCGTTAGGCGAAGCGCCAATCAGAAAGATGTATGGACGCCGCTGGCGCACCAGGTGCGCTGCCACACGGCTGTAGGGCAACGTGCGGTAATGCGCCAGCTCAGGGTGATCAGCCAACAGCACGTGGTCTGCACCGCAATGGATGACCTGCTGAGCCAGCTCGCTCACCCCGCTTCCGCACAGCAGCGCTACGAGCTGGCTGCCCAGAGTTTGCGCCAGCTCATGACCCTTGCCAAGCAACTCCAGGCTGACCTCGGCGATCTGCCCATCTTCTTGCTCGATGAATACCCATACGTCTCGGTTTTCGGTCATACGTTGATCTCCCTCTGGCCCGGCATATTACCCGACGATATACTCTTTCACCAATTCTTCGATCAGCGCCCGGATGCCCTCTGCGGTAGGTAGAACATCCTTGCTCTCGGCGGTTTCCAGGACGACATAGTTGACCTTGTAGACCTGGGTGGGCGAGCCGCCCAGGCCAAGCATGGCCGGGTCGACATCCAGGTCGGCGGCGCTCCACTGGGTGATCAATAATCCGGATATCTCAAGGTGAGCCTGAAGCGCTTCAACCGACCCAAACTCAGGCCACTGCGCCAACCGATTCGACAATTCAGCAGGCACGGCAGCCAGCTTGCTGACCACACGCCGCCGGACCGAAGGTGGGCGCGGATGGTTGGCACTGCCCACCACAGTCAGCAGACAGGGCAGGCTGCACTTGACGATCTCGGTGCCATGCTCGAATGCTCGCTGGACGATGATCTCCGTCCCTTCCAGGCGTAAAATGGCCTCAGTATATGTGATCTGAGGAACGCCCAGCTTTTCCGCCACCTGTGGGCCGACCTGGGCAGTGTCGCCATCGATCGCCTGCCGTCCGCAAAAGACCAAATCAAAGGCACCAATTTTGTCGATGGCGCACTTGAGTGTGTATGAGGTAGCCTGGGTATCCGCCCCGGCAAATTTCCGGTCGCTGAGCAGGATCACCCGGTCAGCACCGCGGTAGAGCGCCTGACGCAGCACCTCGGCTGCCTGCAGCGGACCCATGCTCAGGACGGTGACTGATCCGCCGTGCTGCTCCTTGACCTGCAGCGCCATTTCGAGGGCATTTAAGTCTTCTGGATTGAATATTGCCGGCAGTGCGCTGCGGTTCATCGTCCCGTCCCTGGTCATCACCTCGCCGGTGACTGCCCGTGTATCGGGGACCTGTTTGACAAGCACAATCGAATGGAAGGTCATTGGCACTCCATAGATTAAAGATTCCACCGCAGAGCACGCAGAGAGCGCAGAGAGCGCAGAGTTATTCTATTAGAAAGCAATTGAGTATCAGTTAACATTTGACTATGTAATCTTATACCGGGAAGTTATTCACAATTCATACGATTCCGTCTTTGAGCACCTTCACATTGAAATTGATCAAAAGACCTACCTTACAACCTGTGAGCTTCAGGTAGGACAGCAATTGAGCTAGATTTTCTCCGCGCTCTCTGTGATCTCCGCGGTGAAATCTTTAACCCTGAACCTCCAACGCATGCTCTTCCATGGTTCGGGCACACTTGTTAAACCCACACGCGGGCTAATCGTCACGTTTTTGTCTGGAATCGGGAAGCCAGTCTCCACAAACAGCTCAGCCTCCGGTGCACACAGGTCCAGACCATTCTGAGCCTGGCGGATGCCCAATGCCAAGGTGAGCTTGCCGGGACCGTCAGTCCACTGAGCGGGTGGGCGCGGGGAGCGCCGGGAGGCGATAATATCCACACCTTCACAAGATAGGATGGCGCGGATCAGCACCGCGGCAGGGAACCCTTCCACTTCGGTGACGAAGTTCAGGAGCCAGTGCATGCCGTAGGTGAAATAGACGTAGGCGTACCCGGGCGGGCCATACATCACCTGGGTGCGCGGCGTGCGCCCGTGATGGGCATGGCAACCCAGGTCCGTCTCACCAATATAGGCCTCCGCCTCAGTGATATAACCTGCCAGACGCTGCCCGTTCTCGATGCGTACCAGCCGCGTCCCCAGTACCTGGCGGGCTACTTCCAGAGTGGGGCGGGCAAAGAATTCTCTTGTCAGGCGGGAAGGGGTCAACAAATTATTACCAACAAAGTTACAGATTATTGATTGCCGGTACGCTTTCCTGACGTGTAAAATCTGCAAATGTCTTTCCGTCCAGGTAGTCGGGAAATGTATAGATGCCATTCACCTGTAAATAACAACGATCTGGAAATTTTGGCCAACTGCGTGAAAGACCAATGCGAAGATAAACCTCATTGGCTCTAGCACGCATGGTCAATTCCTGGGCTATCTGAGTGGGGTCACGGTCCTCTCCGCGCAGACTGTTACAATAATAATGCCAGGTGAGATCCGTGATCTTCAGCTTGAAGCTCTTACCTTGTCCGTCAACAAATTCTATCCGGTAATCCCATGTCCCTTCTGAGTCCTGCTGGTAGATGAATCGCGTGATTTCAACCGGATGAACTGTACCAAGCGAACGTGGTCCCTGACAATCCATCACATAGAAACCGAAGTCATCATGGATTGGTTGATCGAAAATCGTGCCAACGCTTTCATAAAGTGACCAACTGAGAATCGTTTTTCGATCATAAACCGTACGTATATAGCGCGTTGAATCTGGCAGATAATGCCAATCTTCAGTATGCGGTGGTTGAGGCAGGCGAACTCGCAGATCAAACTCTACCAATGCAAATGGGAAAATCTTAACGGTATTTCCTGACCACAACGATTGTTCCGGGATACCAGGGGGTGGCAAGGTGTGGCGGATACATTGGTGGTCTTTGTCGTAACCTGCAATACAAACCATGCCGCGATGCATACGGGTTAAATCAGTGATAACAATCTGGGTCATCATAGATGCACGACCTGCACATCAGGCCAATTGGCTGAGAGCCGTTCAGCCACCAGGCGGCGATGGCAATGCTCGGCGGTTGGCTCGCTGCATAATAGGCAGGAGGGTGAATTGTTAAATTCGGATCTGTCCAAAACCTGCGGAACGCTACGTTCATCCAGAAGCTGCTCAAAGCGGGTGGCATAGCGCTCCCAGTCGCCATCATTCCGGTAATCCGCCAGCATGTCTTTTGTAGGGGCTAAGATTGGTAAATGCACGTATTGACAGCCATCGCTCAGCCGGTCCAAAAAATAGGGTAGGTCATCCTGCTTGGCGAAACCAGAGAGCTGTCCACCAGGATTCAGCCGAATGTCAACCAGGCGCCTAATTCCTGCCTGGCGCAGCCGCTCAAAAAAAGTTTCAGCGCTCTTTTTGGTAAATCCGATCGAATAAATGACCATGGCATGTGCTCAGAATAATGGGAGTTGTTCAGATTTTATTTCATTGACGGATGTCGATAATGTGCTTGCCCGAAATACAGTTCCATCACCGCGGATATGCCAAACATCCACCTCCGGATTCTTATCAAGCAAAAATTTAGCGATCAGATGGTGCCGATGGCAATCTGCTGGATTCTCCTCACTGCACATCACTGCAGCCAAATCCTGGTCAGCCAGTTCTAGCAGTTGCCCAATGCCCTGGATGAACCAGGAACGCTTCATCACTTCGAGGTAATCTACTTCATGGAGATAATCAGTGTCTGTCGATGGAAGAACCCCACTTTTATAACACGCCGGGTCCGACGGGCGTCCACCAAGATAGCGCCCTGCATAAGCATATTGAATATTTTGGAGCAGCAGCTCCCTTTCCAGGTTCTCTTTATTGAATTGGGGGTTGAACCGGCTGTACGGTGCAGTCCGCACATCCACCAGAATCATGATCCCCTGGTCATTTAATAGCTGAATTAACTGCTCTATCCTGTGGTTGCTGTGCCCGATGGTGTAAAGTTTCATCGCACTCTCTCATAATGGTAGGTCATTATACCGCAGCAGTCTATCACCAATAGATTTTCTAGCCACCCACTCTCACCTGAATGGGTAAAAACTTCCGAAGTCTCGGAGACTTCGGAAGTTTACGGTCACTGATTCACTTGATAATTCGGTGCTTCGCGGGTAATGATCACATCATGCGGATGAGACTCGATCAGCCCAGCGTTGGTGATGCGCATCAGGCGGGTGTGCGTGCGCAGGTCGTCCAGGGTGGCTGCCCCAGCGTAGCCCATCCCCGAACGCACCCCGCCGATCATTTGGAAGACATAATCTCGCAGGCTGCCCTTGTAGGGCACGCGGCCTTCAATGCCCTCGGGAACCAGCTTGCCGCTCTGCAGTCCGTCACCCTGCCCGCTGCCGTAGCGGTCGCGGCCATAGCCCTGCATAGCACCCAGACTGCCCATGCCGCGGTACTCTTTGAATCGCCGGCCTTCGTAGAGCACCACATCCCCGGGTGATTCATCCAGACCCGCAAGCAGGCTTCCCAGCATGACCACCTCTGCCCCAGCGACCAACGCCTTGACGATATCGCCGCTGTACTTAATTCCCCCATCAGCGATGAGCGCCACCCCCAGCTTGCGGGCAGCCTGGGCGCATGCATAGATTGCTGATACCTGCGGCATACCTGCCCCTGAGATGACCCGCGTGGTGCAGATCGAACCCGCCCCAACACCCACTTTGACCGCATCCGCCCCCGCCTTGACCAACATGTCCACCCCCTCAGCAGTGACCACGTTACCAGCAATAACCGGCAAGTCGGGCCAGGACTGGTGGATACGCTGCACGGCACGGATCACACCCGCCGAATGCCCGTGGGCAGTGTCCACCACCACCACATCCACATCTTCTTTCACCAGCAGGTCTACGCGCATATCCAGGTCTGCGCCTACACCAACCGCTGCACCTACCAGCAAACGACCTTGAGCATCCTTCGCTGCGTTGGGGAAATCGCGCGCCTTCTGGATATCCTTCACAGTGATCAAACCCTTGATCACCCCGGAGGCATTTAACAGGGGCAGTTTCTCGATGCGGTGTTTTTGTAGCAGGCGCTTGGCATCCTCCAGCGTGATGCCCACCGGTGCGGTCACCAGCGGCTGAGGGGTCATGAACTGGCTGACCGGTAGATCATAATCGCCTGGCTCAACAAAACGAATGTCGCGATTGGTCAGGATGCCGACCAGCTTGCCACCATCGGAGATGATAGGCACCCCACTGATGTGGTAGGTGGACATGATCTCCTCCGCCTGGCGCAGGCTGGCATCCGGGGGCAGGGTGATTGGCTCGACGATCATCCCGGATTGTGAGCGCTTAACCTTTTCCACTTCCGCAGCCTGCTGCTCGGGCGACAGGTTGCGGTGGATGATACCCAACCCGCCCTCGCGAGCTAGGGCGATAGCCAGGCGCGCCTCGGTGACCGTATCCATGGCTGCAGAGAGCAAGGGGATGTTCAAATGGATGCCTGGGGTTAGTTGGGCGCACACATCGGTCTGATCGGGCAGCACTTCGGTGTAACCTGGCACTACAAGGACATCGTCAAAAGTGAGGGCTTCGAACGCGCTGAACAGTTCTTCATTCATAGCTTCACTCCTTAATCAATAGCCAAAACATGGTCGATTGCCAAAACAACTCTGCAATCCATTTACAGGATCTGGCAGGTATTCTTTTCATCGATAACCTGATCAAACCTGTCAGGGCTGCTGAACACTGACAATACTATGCTGATAACTATAATTGATTTTGTGAACCACTGGTTGATTTGGCGATTGTATCATATCCAGCTGAGGCCGACCAGACAACGGGACGTCAGGATTTATCCGCGGTCTTTACCAGTCTGCCGGCAGGGAGTTCGACGCGCCCATGGGTACCACTGAAAAACAGGCACACCGCATTCCCAATCACAATTTTGATAATCTCCCCCTGGATGATATGGTATAATGCACACCTGCGCGGGCGGATAGCTCAGTTGGTTAGAGCATCGCGTTGACATCGCGAAGGCCGTAGGTTCGAGTCCTATTCCGCCCACCACATAATCCAAGAGCAATTCCAAGAAAAGGCACTGGACGGGCAGAGAAACCTACCCGTCCAGTGCCTCTTTTGATTCGGTCCGAATCCCTAATGGAGTAAATCCTGTATAATACCTCCACTGCGAGGTCTCGATGCTCATTCACTCCGCTTCCCAACTACTCACCCTCTCCGGCGGGCCGCAGCGCGGCACTGACCTGGGCCGGCTGGAGATCGTCCCAGATGGCGCAGTCCTGATCCGGGATGGTCTGATCGCCGAGATTGGTCAGTCTGCTGAGCTTCGCCGCCGCTTTCCCGATGAAGAAACTCTGGATGCGGGAAAGCGGGTTGTGATGCCCGGCTTTATCGATCCGCACACACATTTGATCTGGGCAGGTGACCGGGCGGCAGAGTTCGAGCAGCGCCTGGAAGGCAAGACCTACCTGGAGATCCTGGCGGCAGGCGGGGGCATCCTCTCCACCGTGCGCCACACCCGCATCGCAACTGTCGAGACCCTGCTGTCCGAGACCCGCCCGCGCCTGTGGGAAATGCTGCGCCACGGCACCACCACCGCTGAGGCCAAGACCGGCTATGGACTGGAAACCCTCAGCGAGCTGCGCATACTGGAAGCCTTACTGCGATTGGATGCGGAAGGTCCCTTGGAGCTTGCCATCACCTTCCTGGGAGCGCATGCGGTCGCCCCTGAATTCAAGGGCGACCCGGACGGCTACACTGCCCACCTGTGTGCCGAGATGCTGCCTACCGTGCACGCCTGGTGGCGGACGCACGCTTCGGGCAAGCTGCTGCCCTTTGTGGATGTCTTCTGCGAGACTGGTGCTTTCAACCTGGAGCAATCGCGGCGCATCCTGGAGGCAGCCAGAGAATTGGGCTTCCCGCTCAAGATCCATGCGGATGAATTCGACAATCTGGGCGGAGCCAGTCTGGCGGCGGAGCTGGGCGCCGTTTCGGCAGATCACCTGGTGAAAACCTCAGCCGCGGATATCACCGCCCTTGGGCAGAGCGACACTGTTGCAGTTGGGCTGCCCTGCACCCCCTTTGGGTTGGCTGAGAGCGCCTACACCCCCGCCAGGGCCATCCTGGAAGCCGGCGGGCTGCTGGCTCTGGCCTCTGACCTGAACCCCGGCACAGCCTGGTGCGGCGATATGCAGTTCACCATCGCCCTGGCATGCCGCTACATGCGTCTGACCCCTGCCCAGGCCATCGCCGCTGCCACGATCAATGCGGCGGCCGCCATCCGGCGAGCCGACCGGATTGGCTCACTGGAACCTGGCAAGCAGGCCGACCTGCTCATCCTCTCCGTCCCCGACTACCGCCACCTGGGCTACCGCTTTGGCTCCAACCTGGTGAATACAGTAATCAAGAAAGGGGAGATCATAAATGTTTGAACGTTGGAAGGGCTAAACGAAAATCAAATGCCAAAATCATGACCCCTACCCTACCCTATCTTGAAGATCTGGCCCGCGGGGCTGGTGAAATCCTGCGTGCCAGCTTTGGCCAGCACCTGCCTGTGACCTATAAAGGGGTCATTGACCTGGTTACCGAGGCTGATCACCGTTCTGAGGCTTATCTGCTTGGCGAGATCCAGCGCCACTTCCCAGGTCATAAAATGGTGGCTGAAGAAAGCGGCGAGAGCCCCGGTTCAGATGAGCAGGTCTGGTACATCGATCCGCTGGATGGCACGGTTAACTATGCTCATGGGTTGCCGATCTTTTCAGTATCCATCGCCTTCGCTGAGGCAGGTCAGATCCAACTGGGCGTAGTCTTCGATCCTATGCGCGGCGAGTGCTTCAGTGCCGAGCGTGGGCAAGGCGCCTGGCTGAATGGACAGCCCTTGCAGGTGTCTGAAACGACTGAACTGGACAAAAGTCTGCTGGTGACCGGCTTCCCTTACGATATCCGCACCAATCCTCAGAACAATCTGGACAAGTTTGCCCGCTTTGCGATTGCTGCACAGGCCGTGCGGCGGTTGGGCTCAGCCGCACTCGACCTGTGTTATGTGGCTGCGGGGCGTTTTGATGGTTATTGGGAGATCAGCCTGAAGGCCTGGGATGTGGCGGCGGGCGCATTGATCGCAAATCAAGCGGGGGCGGTTGTCACCAACCTGGCTGGAGGAAGCGATTATCTCTCTTCTCCTCAGTCAGTGCTGGCAGCCAATCCGCGCCTTCACCCACAGATGCTGAGAATGCTGAAATAAAAAAGACTTCGGAAGTCTCAGAGACTTCCGAAGTCTCCAATGGTTTGCTCAAAGGCTTCCAGATCTACCCGAGAGGTCATATCCAGGCTGAGCGGCACCACCGCCACCTGGCGCAGCACACGCATTGCATGAACATCGCTACCAGGCTCGAACTGGCTCATGTCATCATTGGCGCGGTAACCGACCGTCTCCGGCTGGTCCCAGGATACACGCCGGGGAGGAACGGGTATAAAGTACAACTGTCGCGATAGGTGCGTGACCGCCCAGGGAGTATCGATGGTAGCATCACAAGGCACATCTATCTTGAGCAGGTCAACGTCTGCTGGCAAACGGCGCTGTATCAACCGGCGGCTAAAGTAAAGGGTGAAATATGCAGCGGCAGCGAAATCCACTTCTGGGGAATAGGAAAGGTGATGCGCCTGCTCAGTCTCCAATGAGACCGCCAGTGCGGGGATGCCCAGTCCAGCAGCTTCCATGGCTGCCCCGACAGTGCCTGAGACTGTGATTCCCATGCCCAAATTCTCTCCATAATTGATCCCAGAAACAACCAGGTCCGGCTTTTCAGGCAGGATCTCATACACCGCATGCTGTACCGTTTGGGCAGGCGTACCACCCACACTATACACCGTCCAGCTTTTTCCATTGACCTCCATCTGCCGTATGGCGATCAGCCCATCAGAGGTGGAGGGCATGCTGCGGCCGGCGCCCGAGAATTGGTCGCGCGGCGCCACCACATGAACGAAACCCAGTGAAGATAGAATCGAGGCTGCTGCCCACAGCCCTGGGGATTGAATACCATCGTCATTGGTTAGCAAGATCTGGAGTGTTTTCGTCATCAGCGCTCATTCCATTCGATAAGAAAAAGAGCGGGTGAACCAACCCGCTCCAATGGCGTCCCTGGCGCGACTCGAACGCGCGGCCCTTTGCTCCGCAAGCAAATGCTCTAATCCACTGAGCTACAGGGACAATGGCGGGCATTATTTTACCACCAACTCGGAATATTGCAAGACGGTACCAATCCCCAGCCAGATACAACCAGGTGTAAAGCACTCAATAAATTCGTGGCACCTTCAGTGTTGA
>Ga0209705_10002407_pt1 | contig 10054 bp, 6 predicted proteins | sample PPLLaktember2015_5_FD_187262 | JGI IMG/M metagenome (GOLD analysis project Ga0209705, IMG submission 187262) | Freshwater sediment microbial communities from Prairie Pothole Lake near Jamestown, North Dakota, USA - PPLs Lake P8 Core (1) Depth... | ecosystem: Environmental > Aquatic > Freshwater... | reverse complement strand
AGTGGCCAGTGAAAAGGCTTTTTCCCTATTCTGAAGCCTGTTGCCTGCAGCCTGCATTTGCACTTGACACCGTGCCGCAGTTCAATTAATAACGGCGCAAAATAAAAGACTGCAGCATATCGAATATTAAAGAGGAGGAGGAAGCATCGTGAGCGACGACATCAACAAAAGAACACAGGAAACGGCATCGAAACTGTTCGGGAAAGGCATCAAGATGGACCCGCCCTTCCTGATGTGGCGCCAGTTCGACAAGGAGCTGGCCAATGAGCTCTCCCGGCACATCACCGGAAACCTATACTCCCGCACCGTGCTGACCCTGCCGGAGCGGCAGTACGCGGCCATCGCCATGCTGGCGGCCCTGCGCGCCAAGGAGGAGTTCAAGCTCCACGTCAACGCAGCCCTCAACGTGGGCTGCGACCCCCGAAAGATCGCCGAGATCATCTTCCAGCTTTCGACCTACGCCGGCATGCCCGCCGTCAACGACGCCCTCGACGTCTACCGCGAGGTGCTGAAGGAAAGAGGGGAGTGGCCGATCAAATAAGGCGAAAGGCTCAAGGCTCAAGGCAAAAGGGTTCACAAAAAGAGGGGCGGTCAGATTGGCCGCCCTTCTTGTCATGAGTCTTTCCCTTTACCCTTCACCCTTTTGCCAGTCCTTGTAGAGAGGCCGATAGAGCTCTACGCGAACCTCGTCCGTATACCGCCGGATCTGATCCTCCGGGACATCGAGATGCAGCAGGGCCTGACGGGCGACTTCCAGGCTCGCCTCGAATTCCGGCTGTACGACGAGGGAGACGCCCTGATCGTGCAGTCCCCTCATCTCTTCGATCCCTTCCGCCCTGGCGATGATCCGGATCGTGGGGTTGAGTTTCTTCGCGTGCGCCACGATGACCTGGGCAATCAGGGCCACCGGAGTCGTAATGAGAAGCAGCCTCGCTTTGCCCACCTCCGCCGCCTCGAGGATGATCTCCTTTTCCGCGTCTCCGAAGAGGACGGGAAAACCCAGTGCCTTCAACTCTTCCACCCGCCTGGAATTCCATTCCACGATGATGAAGGGGGTCCCCATGCGCTGCAGGATGCCGGCGACGTACCTGCCGACTCTCCCGCCGCCGGCAATCACCAGATGATCCTTCAAATCTCGTTTCGTGAAATGAACGGCTTCCGTGCAAACCGGTTGAAGCCAGCGGCCGCAAAGGCCATAGATCGGAGCGGTGAGGCCCGACAGCAGCGGCGTCAACACCATCGTCACAATGGTCATGGTCAGGACCAGGGAATAGAATTCAGGGGAAATGGAGTGCGTGGCAACACCCACCCGGCCCAAAACAAAAGAGAATTCCCCGACCTGGGAAAGTCCCAGTCCCATCGCCAGGGGAATAATGTTCCGGTAGCGGAAGGCCCGGCTCAAGAAGGCAAAGATCAGCCCTTTCCCCAACATGACAATCAGGACCAGAGACAGGACCATTCCCGGGTGATCCAGCAGGTACTGCGGATCCAGCAGCATGCCGATGGAGGTAAAAAACAGGAGGCTGAACACATCCCGCAGGGGGATGATGTCGCTCAAGGCCTGATACCCATAATCCGATTCGCTGAGAAGCATGCCGGCCACAAAGGCGCCGAAGGCAAAGGAGAGGCCGAACAGATAGGTGCCGTAGCCGATGCCCAGCCCGATCGCCGTGGTGGCCACAAGGAACAGCTCCCGGGAGTTCCAGTCGGCGATGGTCTTCATCACGCGGGGCATGATCCGCGTGCCCACGACGATCACCAGCGCGAGAAAGACGGCGGCCTTCAAGGCGGAAACGGCCAACACCGGCAAGCCGGCATCGGGCTCGCTCAACTGGGGGAGGATGATGAGCATCGGCACGACGGCCAGATCCTGGATGATGAGCATGCCGATCATGACGCGACTGGACAACGTGCCGAGCAATCCAAGATTTTCCAGGGTTTTCAGGATCACCATCGTGCTGGAAAGCGAGATGAGGGCACCGAACCACAGAGAAGGCACCCACTCCCAGCCCATCCACCGCCCGACGGCATACCCGAAGGCCGTCGTCAGGGCGATCTGGATGGGGGTGCCGATGATGGCGATGTTGCGAACGGGTCTCAAGTCCCGGAGTGAAAATTCCAGCCCCAGCGCAAACAGCAGAAGGGCAACGCCGATCTCCGCCATTTTCTCGATATTGTAGACATCGGATACGGTCACGCCGCCCGTGTAAGGCCCCACCACCACACCGGCCAGGATGTACCCGATGATCAGGGGCTGCCTCAGGACCAGGGCAATCAGTCCGCCCAGCAGAGCGGCAATGACGACAATGACGATGTCTCCGGCAATACCCATGGAACGACGAATCCTCTTGCAAAGGGATTGTGGTTTCTATTGGATGTTGCAATATTAGCATATCTTGGCTCATATGGGAAAATTCCCGAATGATGATCGAAGAGGCGGGGAAAACCGATTAGAAGAGAGAACAAAAAGTGCGGCCGTAGCGACCGCCCTTTTTGTTTACCGATTCACTTCCTTGGCATCGCTCCCGCCGGTTCGGAGGCGTCGGTGATGATTCTTCTCGGTGTCGCACCGGGCTTCAACTCCAGGATCCAGAGATTCGAGGAAGCCTTGTCGCTCCACCGGTTGACCCAGCGTTCAAAGACGATAGCCGTCCCGTTGCGTACAAACGTGGGGCTGGCGCCGGTTATCACCTCGGCCATCTTCCCCGTCTTCCGGTCGACAACATAAATCGTATCCTCGGAGGTGTCGGAGGTCGCGGGGGAGTAGCACAGGACCGTCTGTCCGTCGAGGGCAAGGCTCGGGCCCCAGGTTGGCATGGGGTCTTCCCCCTTCGAGGGGAACCGGAACAGGGTCTTTCCCTTCAGATCCGTGATCGCAAAGCCGCCCGAGACGTCGCTGCCGCTCTGCTGCCAGAGAATCCACTGCCCGTCGGGGGAAAAGGCGGGATTGCTGTAGATGTACCCTGCGTCGAGCATTGCATTTTTATGGCGCAGAACCGTCCGGGTTTTTCCCGTTTGGATGTCGGCGATGCTGACCGACATGGTGGCATGGACCTGGGCCTCTTCCCCTTTCCCCTGCTTTTTGACGTCGGAGAGCCCCACGAAAACGAGGCTTTTTCCGTCCGGCGAGAAAGACGGGTGCTCCGCCGCGAGGATCCCTTCAAACTTCATTCTGCGCGGCTTCCCGCCCGCGATCTCTATCACATAGATCTGACCGAAGCCCGTATCCGGGTAGAGTTCCTGATCACCACGGCAGTGAAAGGCCACCTGCTTTCCGTCGGGCGAAAGGGCCGGCCCGCCGCAGACGCCGAAATCAGTCAACCGGCGCACGCCCGTGCCGTCCACCCTGGCGACCCAGATGTTTTCCTGGCGGACAAAGGCGATCATTTCGGCTACGGAGCCTTCAGTGTCCGCCGCTCCTGCGGCCGCGGCCAATGACAACATGGCCGCCACGATGGCGAACGCAAGAAATCCTCGAGTTCTCATTTGTGTCCCTGCTTTCTGTATTGTTCGATGGGGATGACCCGATCGGCTGCTTCGTCATAGACGAAAATGCTGCCGCTATAGGCATCAATCAGCAAATTCATGACCCGGACCGTGTGGGTCTCGTGCCTTTCACCGACGTAGATTTCGTAGAAAGCGCCCGGCTTGCCCGGCTCGGCCTTGGGGTCGGGATACCCGGTGATCATCGAGAAGGGGCTTGCCTTCGCTCCCTTCATCCGCTTGATCATGCCCTGCACCTCCGGCAGGCCCCAGACGATCTCGTCGGCCTCGTCGTCGCTGATCTGCCGCGGGAGATCCTTCTGCGGCGGGACATCGGCCCGGGTCGGAATGCAGTCTCCGACAATTTGCACGTCCCTCGGGCACACAAAGGCGCCGTTGTACAGATCGATGCCGGCTGTTGCGCGGATCTGCTTTCCTTCAAAGCGCTTGAAATCGAAGGGGATGTTCGTGCAGGGGTTGATCTTCAGCGGCCGCTCTCTCTTGAAGCGATCGGGCGCCTGGATGAGCATCCGGCCGTCCTTCACGCAGCCCGTCACGGTCTCCACGGGCACGGGCGGAGTGGCCTCGGCAGTGCAGACCGCGGCCAGCAAAAGGATGAGCATCGCCATGTGCCGGATCACCGAATGGATTTTCATCGCCCCTCCTTCAACGCTTGTTCTTTTCCGGTTTGTCCAGCGCCGACAGATCGTCCCTCACGATGTCCAGGAGCCAGGGCTCTGCGGGGGGCTGGAGGACCAGGATCTTCCGGTAGACCTCACGCGCTCTGGCCGGCTCCCCCGTGGCCGTCAGGGTCCTGGCATAGCCCAGAAGTATGGCGGCGTAATCCCCGCTTTCGGGAAGGTCTTTGTCCGAGGCGAGCCTATCTTCATAGAGGACCCGCGCCTTCTTCATGTCGCCCGTGTTCTCGTAGGCGACAAGCAGCCGCTGTTTGGCGTCCCGGACCAGGGGGGAGTCCGGGTAGCGCTCGACGAGGCGCTCGAGCAGCCGGATGATCTCGGGATAGTCGGGATCGCTCCCCGTACCGGTGAGGTAGAGATTCGAGAGCCGCCAGAGCGACTCCTGGGCCCTCTTCGTGTCGGGGCACTCCTCGATGACCCGGCTGTGCAATCGGATGAAAACGTCCGTGTCCCACATGTCTGTCTTCGCCATGATGCCGTAGAGTTCCCGCGCGAGCGTCTCCTGCTGCTCCGGGGAGAGTTTCTTCGCAGGGGCGGGCGCTGTCCCCGACGGGACCGCACAGGGGCCCAATACGCGCAGGGAAGCCGCCTCGGCGTAGAACAGGTCCCCGGGCAGGAGATGGCCCGCAACGGAGATCCGCTTGCCCTCGTGCGGGGTGAGATCGAACGGGGCGCCGCCCGGGGCGACGGCCCGGATGCGGTACTTTCCCTCGCTGGCATGGGTGCCGAAATCGGTCTTCTCGGACAGAAGCACGCCCCCCGTGACGCATCCTGTGACGGTCACCTTCGCCGGGACCGAGGCGCCGAGGGGGCCCGCCGAAAGCAACAAGGCACAGAGGGCGCAAAGAACGATCGACCTTCTCATCGTGTCACCTCCTAGCTCGTCGCGATTGAGATCGCGGTGCATTCTACCGGAGCCCCGTCGTCACCGTCAATTTGTCGTAGGGGTTCGTGTCGTCGAAGACCACGACGGGCACCCGCGAGGCGTCGCCGGGGCTGCCCCGCCAGGTCTTCGTCGCCATCACCTTCCCGTCGCGCCCCGCCTTGAAGACGACGGAACCGTCGGCCTTCATGGTCACGGCCACCTTTCGTTTCTCCCCGGGTGCGAGCCTGTTTCCGGGACCAAAATTCTCTTCCTCCGTGAAGACATGGGCGTTCATCTTCGAGCGGTTCGTGATCTCGGCCGTGACGGATCGCGCAGCCGTCTGGCTGGCTGTCTGGACAGACCCCGGTGCGGCCGCTAAACCGCTTCGCCGGACCGTGTAGGTGTCGCTCGAGTCCTCGCCGCGGACCACTGCGGTAAACAGGTTGCCGGCGGCAGCCATGGTGAACTCGAAGGATCCCGTCGGCCCCTTGTCGCTTCCCTCGCGGAAGTTCCCTGTCACGCGGTTGCCGGACACGGTCCCATCGATGGTGCCCCGAAGGGACTCTTTCTGCCTTGCCCCCGTGGCCGAGGTGTAGGGCACGTCGACTTGGAACGTCCCCGTGAGGCGGTTTCCGTTTTGGGAGAGAGCGAAGGTGACCACCTCCCCGTCGGGACCGGGGTCGCTCTTCCAGGAGCCGGACCAGGCCGCAGAGGATAACGTAGAAGCAGGCGTGGTGGGCGTCTGCGAACCGACGGGCGTCACCGCCGGAGGGCTCCCGCCATCCGCAACCTCCCGCAGAACATGCGTGATGCTTCCCCATAGGAGGAAGGGCCCGCTGATCACCCAGCGTCCCCCTTCCTGCCGGAAGAAATTGTACCGGGTGGACACCTTGCCGGATGAATCGTAGAAGAGAATCTCATTGCCTGCGAGGGCCCACTGGGACTCGTTCGGATTGTTTGCCCCCTCGATTCGCCCGCCGGGCAGGAGTCTCATCCTCGAGACCAGCACCGTGCCGTCGCTGCGGCCGAATTGCCACACCTTCGATGTGAGGATATCGCGAGACGGGACGGTCCCAATCCCTGCGGGAGATGTCGGCTTCGTCGGCGGCACGGCGGCAATCTTGGCCTCGAGCTGCCGGATATGGTCCTCTAGCCGCGGGTCGGGCCAGATCGCCAGGCTCTCCTTGTATTTCCCGATGGCCGCCTGGAGCTGGTTTTTCTGCTGCAGCGCATAGCCCTCGTCGCGCAGCTGCTTGGCTTTCGCTTTCCGCGCGGCCGTGTCGGCATCCTGCTTCAGTTTCCCCTCCAGCGTGGCGATGTGGCTGGTAAGTCCCGTGTCGGGCCAGTAGCTCAGGCTCTCCTTGTATTTCGCAACTGCCTCGGGGATGCGGTTCTGGCCCTGCAGTTTCGAACCCTCGTCCCTGAGTGCCACAGCCTTCGCGCGCCGGGCCTCCATGTCCGCCACATACTTCTGCCGTGTGGCGTCGGACCAGTAGCCGAGGCTCTCCTTTAATTTCGTGAGGGCATCGCTCGGCCGCCCCTGGTTGAAGAGCGCCGTCCCCTCCTGCCAGAGCTTTTCCGCCGCGGCCTTCTTATCTCCCGCCTCGGCCTGCCTGCCCTCGAGCATCCGCACGTGCTCGGCCAGGGCCGCATCGGGAAGAAGCGTCAGGCTCTGCTTGTAGCTCGCAATCGCCTCGGGGATCTTTCCCGCCTTCTGTTTCGCCTCGCCGTCGGCGCGCCAGTTCTTCGCACCGGTTACCCGGTTTTTCAGGTCCTGCTGGTGCACGATGATATACATCCGGTCGTTCTGGGGCACCGTGGGGTGGAAGGAGGCGATCGCCTTGTCGTAGATCGCAATGGCCTCGACGATCTTTCCCTCTTTCTCCATGGCCTGGCCGTCGGCCCAGTATTTCTTTACGGCCCGATCGTGCTTCTCCAGATCCAGGTTGTAGACAACTCTTTCCAGGATCGAAACATCGGCAGGCCTCCAGAGAGCGAGGCTCTGCCGGTATCTCTCCGCGGCCTGAGTGAATTTCGCCTGGCTCGAGGCGAAGTCTGTATCCTTCCTCGCCTCCTGGGCGAGGACATCGGCTTCGGCCCGGATCTGTTTCGATTGCCTCACGGCGGCAAGGTACTTCTTCCGGGCCTCGAGCGTCGCCTGGAGGTCCTTGATCTTCTTTTCCACGTTGGCGTCTGGGATGTACTTGAGACTCTCCGTGTAATTCTGGATCGCCGTCGTGAGGTAGATCTGCTGCTGCTCCTCGAGCTTCTCGCCCCATTGGAGTTGCCGGGCCTGGATGGCGGACTCGTTGTTGAGGAAGCCTCGCTCGGCGCCGCCCGCCGCATCGAGATACTTTCTGCCCGCCGCGGTCCGCTCGTTTTGGGCCTTCGTCTTCTCCGCCCGCGCCACGATCATTTCGCGCCACTTCTTCAGTTGTTCGTTCGTGGGCTGCAGGGCGATGGCCTCGTCGGCCGTCTTCAGCGTGTTGTTCAGCGCATCGACCGTCAGGTACTCCTTGTCCTCGGCGGCCTTGCGCACCCAGGGGATCAGTTCATTGAGACGCTTGTTCTTCGTGAAGGCCTGGCTGCGGAGCTCCACGGCCTCCTTGTACTCCGGTTCTGTTCCGTTGTAGAGGTTCTGCCCGTTGGCAAAGCCCTCGTCGTATTGCTTCAGGGCACCGGCGTAATTGTAGCTCTTCACCTTCCCGCCGGCTTCCTTTAGAACCCCGATCTGCCTGTCTTTCTGGGCCTTCCACTGCTTCGCCCAGTCCTCCTGCTGCTTGAGCTCCTTCTCCGCGTAGGGGTCGAGTTTCGTCGAGGCCCGCCAGGCCGCCGCGATCTCGAGGGCCTTGCCGAAGTCCTTCTTCTCGTTGGCCGAGCGCACCTGGTAGACCTTGTCTTGCACCTCGGCGTTGTACTTTCTCCAGCGCTCGCCCATCTCCTGGTTCGCCGCCTGGACCGGCGGGTAGTAGCTGTTGAGGTTCGAGGCGACGATCAGCTCCTTCTGGGCGTCGGCGAACTTGTTTTCGTCCATCAGCTTCTTCGCCTTGCCGATCTGCTGGTGGATCGTCTCCTTCTCCTGCCGGAGCTTCTGGGCCGTTGCCGGCGCCTCCTTGTTCGCCGGGTCGAGCTTCGCCGCGTCCTCGACATCCTTGATCGCCCCGTCGTAGTCGCCCTTGCGGGCCTTGTTCTTCGCGTCGGCAAGCTTGCCGGTGACATTCTTCTTGTATTCGTCCTTTTTCGTCCTGAGCAGCTTCTCCGTTTCGACGACCGGCGGATACTTGGGGTGGAGCGTCCGGGCCGGGGCGAACTCCTTTTCCGCCTGGTCAAACCGGTTCTCCGTGATGAGTTTCTTTGTCTTGTCGAGCTGCTGCGTGACCGTCTGCTTCTCGCCACTCCATTTCTGCGCGAGGCTCCTGGCCTCGGCATTCTTGGGGTCGAGTCCCGCGGCTTCGTTGGCAAGGGCGATGCCCTCGTCCAGCTTGCCCTCGGCCACCAGCCCCTTTGCCTTCTGAAGCTTCTCCTGGGCTTCTTTGGCCTTCTTCGAGCCGTCCATGTCCTTCTGCGAAACGCTGATGGTCACCGAACGGGAGGCCTCGCCCACGGGGTCGCCGTCGCTGTTGCTGACCTTGAGTTGCGCCGTGTAGGTCCCCGTCTCGCTGCAGTTCATCTTGATCTCGTCGCCGGCGCCGGGGATGCCGCAGCTGCCCGCAGGATCGATGCTCCAGCGGTACCTCGCGCCGGAAAGCGCCGGGGTGACCGCGGCTTTCATGAAAACGTCGTGGTGAACGGCGAACTGCTGTTCCCCACGTCCACGAGGCCCGGACAGGCGCCTCCCAGCTGGGTGTCGCACTTCCAGATCTTCGGCTTGGGACCGAGATAGCGGGGCTCACCGATCGTGACGGTGTAGCCCTTGGGGGTGACGGTGGTATCCGCCTGGCCAAGGTCGCTTCCGTCCTCCTTCGCTTTTGCGTGGACGGTGACCGTTACGGGCTTCACGTTCTTCGGCTTGAACGAGTAGGAGCGCTGATTGGGGATGTTCGGCTCGGGGCCCGGGCTTGCGGCATCGCCCTTGATCTCCCACCAGAAGGTGATGATGTCGTTGCTCATCGCGGGCTCTTCGTGCACGGTGACGACCACCTTCTCGCCGATGAGCGGCTCCTTCTTGTTGATGCTCAGCTTCAGCTTCGGGCTGACCGCCTGGACGGGGATCTGTTCCGACTTCCCGACGGTCATCTTCCGGCCGTCGACCTCCTTGAGGACGGACACCCAGACGGGTGTGGTCCCCATCTTCTTGAACGTGGCCGTGTTGCGTGACTGCGAGCCGCCCTTCGTTTCGTAGGTCGGGTTCTTCGGGTCCCCGAACAGGGCGTCGGGGTTGTGCTCCCAGATGTACGAGAAGCTCCCGGAGGCCGGCTTGTCCCCGGAGAAGACCTCGGCGAGAAACGTCGCCTTGCCGCCGATGGGGATGGTGCTCTCCTTCGGGGTTTCCTTGGTCAGCTTCACCTTGAGCGCGGTGCACTTCACCTCGAGAGAAGCCGAGGCGCTGTCGCCGTCCTGGTCGGTGGCGGTGACGGTCGCGGTGCAGGGCTTGCATTCCCTGGAGTTCAGCACCTTCGCCCGATCGTCCTTGGCGTCCTGCGCACAGCCGCCCCAGGACCATTTGTATCCGCCCGACCCTTCCGTCGTCTCCGCCGTCAGCTCGACAATGTCCCCGAAATCGGCGGGGTTCTTGGAGGCTTTGATCGTGACCGTGAGCGGTTTCTTGTACTTCTTGTTTTCGTCCTTCCTCAGCTTGTCTGCCTTGTTCGGGTCGTAGGAACCCTTTCCGAAGGCGCCCTCCCAGCAACCTTTCGCGCAGTCGCTCGGACCGCCGAAGAAGTGCCTTCTCGTGCAGCCGAACGCGCCCGCCCCCCCGAAGCAGGGTCCGTTGCTCTTGCATTCCGGTACGGACTTCCCCTCCGGGTCATACCAGACACCGATGTGCCCGGCCCACCCGCTGGAGCAA
>Ga0209705_10002406_pt1 | contig 10065 bp, 8 predicted proteins | sample PPLLaktember2015_5_FD_187262 | JGI IMG/M metagenome (GOLD analysis project Ga0209705, IMG submission 187262) | Freshwater sediment microbial communities from Prairie Pothole Lake near Jamestown, North Dakota, USA - PPLs Lake P8 Core (1) Depth... | ecosystem: Environmental > Aquatic > Freshwater... | reverse complement strand
GGTCAGGCGCAGCTCGTCCAGCTGGGCTGGCAGGCGTTTCTCCAGCTGCTCCAGGGCGCTGTCCAGGTCGCCCGCTGGCAGTTCCTCGGTACCGATCTCCAAAAGGAAGGCGGCAGGGGAGAGCGGGGCAGGAAGAGAGGCAGGCTGTGCAAGAACTGCGCTGACAGCTTGAGAGGTATTTTCCTTGATGAAGGGGTATTCGAGGTGCTGGCGCTGCTCCAGGTAGCCTTCCGCCACCCGCCGCGACAGGTCCCGCATGCGCCCGAAGAAAGCCTGCCGTTCGGTGATGCCGATGGCGCCGCGCGCATCCAGCACGTTGAAGGTGTGCGAGCATTTCAACACATAGTCATGCGCCGGCAGCACCAGCTTCTTCGCCAGGCAAACCTCTGCCTCCTGCTGATACAGTTCATACATCTGCTTCAACCGCTCCACGTCCGCCACGTCGAAGTAATAGGTGGATTGCTCCTGCTCGGCCTGCAGGTTGACATCTCCAGCCGTCAGGGACTCGTTCCAGCGGATCTCGGTGAAGCCTTTCACGCGCTGCAGACCGATAGCGATGCGGTCCAGACCGTAGGTGATCTCCACCGCCACCGGGTCGGTCGGTATGCCGCCCGCCTGCTGGAAATAGGTGAACTGGGTGATCTCCTGACCATCCAGCCAGACTTCCCAGCCCAGCCCCCAGGCGCCCAGCGCCGGCGACTCCCAGTTATCCTCCACAAAACGGATATCGTGCTGCGTTGGGTCGATCCCCAGTGCCGCCAGCGAGCGCAGGTATTTCTCCTGAGGGTCGCCGGGATCCGGCTTGAGGATCACCTGGAACTGGTAGTGCATCTGCATGCGGTTGGGATTCTCGCCGTAGCGCCCATCATCCGGGCGGATGGATGGCTCCACATAGCCCACCTTCCACGGCTCGGGTCCCAGCACGCGCAAAGCGGTCGCCGGGTTGAGCGTGCCCGCTCCCACCTGCTGGTAGTAGGGCTGCCAGATCAGGCAGCCCTCCTCCGCCCAGAAGTGCTGCAGGGTCAGGATAATGGATTGGAAATCAAGCGCTTTGGTCATGGAATACAGCCTGTGATCACATGGGATAAGTCAGGGGCAAATTATACCCTCTATAATCAATTGGATAGGTTATTGTTGGCATGATCCATCTAAACACAAAGGACACGAAGGACACACGAAGGTCACTAATTTTTCTATATGTTTTTCTTTAGAGTTGTGCTCTTTGTGCCTCTCTGTGCTCTTTGTGTTAATGTTTAACCCTCACCTCTCCTCTCTCACCCAGATCAGCGACACGGTCGAGAGCAGGAACATCACCCCGTAAATGCCGAACAGCAGCAGATAACCTAATCCTTCTGTGCCGGTCAGTTCCTGGGCGCGGCTGGAGACGAAATCGGCGATCGGACCGCCAATATACGCCCCCACCGCCCCCGCACCCGCCCCCGCCAGGTTGGAGATGCCCAGGTAGCGCCCGGCCTCTGCTTTGGGCACCAGCACCGTGCCCAGCGCCCAGTTGGCGGTAAAGAACAGCCCGGTGGCGATACCGATGATGCTGCCACCCACGTAGATCACCGGCAGGCTGGGGTAGCTCAGCGCCACCGCCGTACCGATCGCGCCGATGATGCCGCTCAATGCTGCAATGCGCTTCTTGCCGAAGCGGTCGGTCAGCCAGCCGGCTGGCAGCGCTGAAAGCAGGATGAACACGCCTACGAACAGCTGCAGGATGAAGGCCGGCGCGGCAGCCTCGGTCTTTTCATATCCCAGGCGCGCCTGGAAGTAGTACACCACGAAGGTCGACAGGTTGGTGGCGCCCACCAGGAAGGCCAGCCGGTTGACCACCCACCAGGTGAAAGACGGGTTGCGCCGGGCCTCCGCTCCTACGCTGATCTGCACGCTCAACCACACCCCCAGCCCCACCGAGATGAGCATCGCCGCCAACCCCACCAATCCCATCGTCACCATCAGCGCCGGCAGCGACTCGACGGCTTTGATCAGTACCTGCACCTGGGTGGACAGCCAGCCTGTCCCCAGGATGATCGCCGTGAAAACCGCCGTCATCGCCAGCAAGCGCAGGAATGGTTGCCAATCCAGCGGCGGCGGTGCATCTTCGCGCCGCTGCTCCGGGATCAGCATCGCCACCAGCATGGTCAGCACCACCACCCCCACCGCCGCCCCCAAACCCGCCGCGATCTTAGCCGCGAAGGACAGCGTCTCGATCTTGAAGATCGGGCCGATCACCAGCGCCACCAGGATCAGCGGGATGGGCAGTTCCAGCATGGCTTTGACCGCCGAAAAACGCCCGCGCTTCTCCACCGGCACCAGGTCCGGCATCACGCCCTGCTGCGCCGCCTGGGCGATGTTGGACGAGATCTGCAGCAGGACGGCGATTCCGAACATCAGCCAGAAGCCGGTGACGTTCTGTCCACCGTCGATCGAATAGGCTGCCATCCCCGCCGTCAGCGCAATGGCTGCCACGAAGACCACATCCAGCAGCGTGCCGGTCAGGATGAACGGGCGCCGCCTGCCCATGCGCGAGCGGCTGCGATCCGAGAGCATGCCGAAGAAAGCCTGCGCCAGCAGCGCCATCATCAGCGTCCACAGGCGGTATATGCCGAAGTAGGTCCCCTTTTCTTCGGACCCCATGAAGTGCTCCACCAGCAGCGGGATGACCGTCCCGTTGGTCTGCGAGAGCGTGGTCAGACCGAGGAAATAGATGTTGAAGGTGATGTAGTCATACCAGCGGTGGATGCGGTCCATTGTTTACCTCCGGGAGATAGATCAGACCTGACAGGGTCATCAGGCGTTTATTTGTAAATGCGCTTATCCTGCCTCAGGGTGTTGATCCACATCGCTACTATGGGACCCTGTCAGGTCTTTCATAACTCAGGGCGCGCTCAAGGAAATCGGCGGTGATCTGGGAGGCAGCTTCCCATTCCTTGTCGACCAGCACGCAGTGCCCGGAGTTCTCCATCCAGCGGATCTCCTTGACAGTCGAGCTGACCCCGTCAGAGATGCTTTGGGGGACATCGGCAGCCACGGTGTGATCGTGCCGGCCCTGCATGATCAGGATAGGCTGGTGGATCTGTGACAGGGTTGTACGGGTGACACCCTGCAGCGTCAGCAGCTGTAGCGCCGCCTTGATCGGGTAGACCCGGTAGCCCTGCCAGGGGTTATCATCCTTGGGGGGTCCTTTGTCGATGCCGGTTTTGAAGGGCGCCAGCAAGCGCATCAGCAGCACACTGTGCCAGGGCAGGGTTAGCTTCATCGCAGTGGCGTAGGACAGCACCGCGGCGATCTCGGGGTGCAGGCTGGCCAGGCGCAGGCAGAGCACCCCGCCGGTCGATTCGCCGCCCACCACCACCCGCTCGCAGCGCGCCGCCAGCGCCAGGTAAGCCTTCTCGACCAGGGCGTACCAGTCCTGCCAGCGGTAGCGGTTCATGTCGGCGGGTTTGGTGCCGTGCCCGGGGAGCAGGTCCCCGGCAACCGTGTAGCCGCACTCGTGCAGGACCTTTGCCAGCAGCCGCACCTCGGCGGTAGTGGCAGAGAAACCGTGCATGAGTAACACGCCGGTCGGGCCGCCCTCCCACAAGAACGGCTCGCCTTCCAGATGAGGATTTTGCAGGTTCGGATTATCTTTCATCGTCCACCCTATGGGGGGTGCGAGCCCCAATACGCCCCGATATGGTTTCGCTCACTGCGGTCCGAACAGCGACCACAACACCGCAATCAAAATAACCAGCCCGACCAGCGCCAGCAGCCCAACCAATATGGTCTTGACCTTGTCGTGTGGTTTGCTGCCGCTCACCTTGCCCGTCTGCCCGTTGACCAGCAGTCGGTAGGGCTTGCCCCGGTAAGTGTAGGCACCCACGTATAATGGCAGCAAGGCATGCTTGAAGGTCATCCCGCTCCATTTACCGCCGCCGGTGCGAAAGTCGCGCTTTTCGTGGGTAACCTCCACGCGGGAGGGCAGGTTGCGCCTCATCTTGCGCACCACCTGCTCCCGGCCGGCCAGCGAAGCATCCGCCAGGGAATAATTATAGGTCAGCGAGACCCAGCCTGCCAGGAAATCGGGCGAAAACTCCAGCAGATCCTTCAAGTTGAACGGCTCAATTCCCGCCAGCTCATCCGCGGTCATAGAGCGCACGCCGGGCACCAGCACATCATTAAAGAACTCGATCTCTGAGCCGCTGCGCGCTACCCAACGCGGATTTCGGCTGTCACCCTCGTTCACTTCGCAGGTCCAGGGCAACTCCAGCGTGCCATCGAAAATCCAGAACGGGTAATAGGCCGGGCGCAGCTGCAGTCGATCTGCCCGGGCTGAGGCATTGACCGCCAGGTCATCCGGGGCGAACAACCCCTTGCCGAACCAGGCCTTGACGCGCTGCTCGGCCTCGGCTGGCTCCACCTTGAACATCGCGATGGCTTGCGGGTCCACCAGCTCGCCCAGGGTGGGAGATTTGACGAAGCGGTTCGAGCCACAGTATGGGCAGCGGTCGGTGGTCTGCCCAGGTGGCAGCAGGGTGATCGCGCCGCATTGTGCGCAGGCTACTGATTGCTGGCTCTCTGCCCAGCGGTGAGCGCGCGTGGTCGGCATGACGAAATCCATCGGCTGCTCTGCCGAGTCCGGCGCCAGGCGCTCCTGGATATCCTGGCGGGTTCCGCAGGACTGGCAGACCAGTTTGCCATCCGGTATGTTGTAGCTCATCTGCCCCCCGCATTTGGGGCACTGGTAAGCCTCGCCCTGCGCCTCTTCTGGCAGGGCCGTTTGCGCTGGGGAAATGCCGCTCCCTTCGGGCATCAGCCGGGAGTGATCGAGCTTCTCCGAGAGCAGCACCAGCCCACGGCGGGCAGCCGCGTTGGAGGGGTCGGCCGCTACGGCACTTTCCAGGAAGGTGCGCTGCTCCTGTGCATCCTCGGTGGTTGCCGAGAGCCACAACCAGGCCTGGCTGTCCACCGGGTTGATTCGCGTTGCCCGTTCCAGTAGCCGCCGCGCCAGGTTGCGGTTGCCGTTCTTGGCCGCTGTAATGCCATCCCGCACCAGGTCTTCATAATTATGACCTTCGATCGAGTCAGGGGAGAACATGTCAAAATTATATCCCGAAAAAAAGATGAAGTGGTTGTTTTCCACTTCATCTTTTTTCAGGCTCTTCTTTGGCTGATCCACCTGCGCACCGGCGGCAGGCGCAGCAGCAGCAGCAGGATGATCCCCGCCAGCCAGATATATGGCTCTGGCACCCCTTGCTTGACCAGCCAGATGTAATGCACTGCCGCCAGCAATCCGGCCAGGTAGACCAGCCGGTGCAGACGCTTCCAGTTCTTACCCAGGCGCTTCTGCCACACCTTGAACGAGGTGATCGCCAGAGGCAGCATGGTCAGCCCGGCAGCCAGCCCCACCAGGGCATAACGCTTCTCCAGCATAGCCCCCTGCAGCAGCTTCCAATCGAAGGCATAATCCACACCCACGGTAATGGACAGGTGGACGGCGGCATACAGGAACGCATATACCCCCAGCGCCCGGCGGACCTTCAGTGCCGGCCTGAAGCCGAACAGGGTGTTAAGCGGGGTACAGGCCAGGGAAAGTGTGAGCAGCACCAGGGCGGTTTTACCGGTGCGCAGGATGGCGGCGCGGATCGGTTCAGCCCCCAGCGTCCCGAGCACTGCCTCCACTACCAGCACCGCCAGCGGCACCCACGCCCCCAGGTGCACGCCGATCCGCAGCCACGGCCACCTCCGTAAAGCCGCCCATCGGCCTCTTCCCTTCAATGCCACATCTATCTCCATTTTTTGTGCCCACCTTGTAGGACGGATTGCCAATCCGTCCTACATCCCTTTGCTAAACACGAACCGCACACCACCAAGGACACCAGGGATAATTTACTCCAAAACCACTCATTGTGACCAGCCTTGTAGGACGGATTGCCAATCCTTCCAACCTTCCTTTGGCTAAACACGAACCGCTCACCACCAAGGACACCAGGGATAATTTACTCCAAAACCACTCATTGTGCCCATCCTTGTAGGACGGATTGCCAATCCGTCCAACCTTCCTTTGGCTAAACACGAACCGCTCACCACCAAGGACACCAGGGATAATTTACTCCAAAACCACTCATTGTGCCCATCCTTGTAGGACGGATTGTCAATCCGTCCTACATCCCTTTGCTAAACACGAACCGCTCACCACCAAGGACACCAGGGACAATATTATCCAAAACCACTCATTGTGACCATCCTTGTAGGACGGATTGCCAATCCGTCCTACATCCCTTTGGTTAAAGTTTCACTTAAAAATTAACTTCCAGATCCATGCCCGCATACAACCCCGCCACCTCTTCGGCATAGCCGTTGAACATCAGCGTCTCGCGCCGCCCGCCCTCGCCGATGCGCCGCTCTGATGCTTGCGACCAGCGTGGGTGGTCCACCTCAGGGTTGACGTTGGCAAAGAAGCCGTACTCGTCCGGCGCTGACTGCATCCACAGCGTGGCGGGTTGGTAATCCACTAGGTCGATGCGCACGATGGCTTTGATGCTCTTGAAGCCATACTTCCACGGCACCACCAGGCGCACCGGCGACCCGTTCTGCGGGGGCAGCGATTGCCCGTACAGCCCGGTCGCCAGCAGGGTCAGGTCGTGCATTGCCTCGTCCAAACGCAGTCCTTCGATGTATGGCCACGGCAGCCAGCCGCTGTTCTGCCCGGGCATCTGCTCAGGGTCAAGCAGGGCAGTGAACTGCACATTCTTGGCCGCTGAGGTCGGTTCTACCTCCTCCAGCAGCCTGCGTAGCGGGAAGCCGAGCCACGGGATGACCATCGACCAGCCTTCCACACAGCGCAGGCGGTAAATGCGCTCTTCCTGGTCAAATCTTCGCAGTGCATCCAGGTCATAGATGCCGGGCTTATTCACCAGTCCGCCCACCTCGACCTGCCAGGGCGAGCTGACAAAATCCACAGCCTTTGGTGCCACCGCTTCTTTGTTGGTGCTGAATTCATAATAGTTGTTGTAATTGGTCACATTCTGGAACGAGGTCAGCGGTTCGCCCAGCTCATCCGTGGTGCCGCTAGTCTGTGGTACCCCGCTCGGGTCCGTAGCCACCGTTTCCAGCTCGCCCTCTGCGCAGGCCGCCGCCACCAGTGCCCCACCCACCAGCGTCCCGAAGGCCTTCATGAAGCTCCGCCGGGAGAGATAAGTAGCTTGAGGGGTGATCTCAGAAGATCTGATCTTTTGCATAATATTTTCCTCACATCGTCCAAACCCAGACCTGTCAGGTCTTCATTCTAAATCATTAATTCAGAGTTATTTTACCTGAATACGATGAAGGAATGGATAACAAGAGGATTAATATTCCATTACCACCGCGCGCAACCAGGGCGGATGGCCTGCGTAGATTATATTGAAAGAATATTCATCTTTATTGTGAAATGGAGGCTGTACCATGATCAACTACAAAAAAGCTCACTGGCTGCTCTGGCCGTTCATCTGGCTGTGGAACCTGATCGCCCGCATCGTCATGCTGACCGGACGTCTGGTGGCGGTCGTCCTGGGCCTGGTCCTGATGATCGTCGGCATCGTGCTGACCATCACCGTGGTCGGCGCGCTGCTCGGCATCCCCCTGATCATCATCGGATTGCTTCTGGTGGTGCGCGGGCTGTGGTAAGCGGTGAGTAGACATTAACACAAAGTACACAAAGGACACACAAAGATCACAAGGTTTCTATTAAAAAAAACTTGGTGACCTTTGTGCCTCTTTGTGCTCTTTGTGTTAATGTTTAATCCAGACAAAAACACACGATGCCGGCTCACTCATCCTGGTTGAGCAAGCCGTCCGTCTGCGATTCACTGGAGGGATGGCAGATGCCGTGCGTGTACAGGTAGCCACGCAGATCATCCAAAGATTCCACATGCAGTGAGCCAGCCGCCTGGTCGCCAGCCTGCGTGCGCCCGAAGAGGGTGTTCGAGGCCGAGTGGCGCGCATCCAGCGGGATGACCAGGATATCCACATTCGAGAAAAAGGCGGTCTGGGTGTGGATGCGCACTGGATCCGGGTAATACACCTCCACCGTCAGCATCCGGGAGCTGGTGCGGTATTCATCAAAGGTGATCTCGGATAAGCTGAGCGGGTCCCAGCGCTTCTCGCCCGACAGGGTGCGATTGAGGATCTGAGCCATTGGGTCCAAGAACTGCGAGGCGGAGGTGATCTCTACATCCTCCCCGTAGCAGTGTACCAGGATGCGGGCGGGCTGATTCTCAAACTTGGGCCAGAACCACAGCAGGTCGCCGGTGTTGAGCGAGATCACCGCATAGACGGTGATGACGACAAAGACCAGCACGGTGCGGATCAATCCCCATAGAGAAGGTTGGCGAACATCTTTTTCGGGATACATTTATACCTCCTTATACATATGCTCTTCGATCAAAATTGGTTCACCGGTTGATCATGTATAGTCCGGCTGCACTACAGGCGCCGAGGTGGCAGGCGCCTCGACCGGCGGATTCTCCCCGCGCCCGTCCTCGAAGCGCATCACCGCCGGGATGAAGAACGCCGAGATGCCCATCAGCACCGTAACGATCCCGCCGACGATGAACCAGGCCTGCACGCCAAATTTATCGGAAACCGGCCCGGCGATCAGCAAGCCGATCGGCGAGGTCGCCGCCGCCAGGCTGCTGATCAGGCTGAAGACCCGCCCTTGCATCTCCGGCGCCACGGCGGCCTGTACGGCAGCCAGCAGCGGCCCGTTGGTGATCGGGTTGAAGAAGCCGATAAAGAACATGGCTGCCACCGCCAGGGTGAAGGCCGAAGGCGGCAGGATACCCATGATCAGGCAACCGATCCCCATGCCGATCACCCCAGCCATGGCGGTCAGGATGCGGCGCTTGAAGCCGCCCCAGGCGCTTAGCAGCAGCCCACCGGCGATCACGCCGATGCCCGAGAGCGATTCGAGCGTCGCCAGCTGGATGGCCTGCCCGTTGAAGTGCTTGGTCACCACCAGCGGCAGCAGCGCGAAGGCCGGGTTGAGCAGGAAGTTGATCTGCATTGCCATCAGACAGATCAGCAGCAGCCCGGGCCAGCCCCACACATAGCGCAGCCCGGAGACAAAATCCTGCCAGAAGCCGGTCTTGCCCTGCCCCCTTTCCGTGGAAGCTGCCTTCGCAGGTTGGGGGACGGAAATGAAGAACAACGGAACGATCGCCAGCAGCGCCGTGCCCACGTCGATGGCCAGGATGCCCTGCAACGGCAGCACCTCCAGCAGTAGCGCCCCCAGCGGTGCCGAGAAGACGCTCATCCCGCCCCACAGCATCTGGTTGAGCCCCTGGATACGCGCCAGGTGTTCCTTGGGCACCATCAGCGAGGTGGAAGCCATCATGGAATTGCTGTGGAAAGCCCCCGCTACCGAGCGGATGAACATCAGCACGTAAATGTGCCAGATCTGCACCTGCCCGAAGGCGAACAGGGCTGCCAGCACCACGATCGCCAGGGCGGTGATGCTATCAGCCACGATCATGGTCACGCGGCGGTTCCAGCGGTCCACCAGGGTGCCCACCAGCGGGCCGAGCACCACATGCGGCACCAGCCCAACCAGGGAGGCGATCGCCAGCACCGTGCCCGAGCCGCTGCGCTTGGTCAGCCACCAGATCAGGGCGAACTGCACCAGCTGGCTGCCCAGCAGCGAGAAAGCCTGCCCGGTCCAGATGGTGAAGAAGCGCGGTATCCAGCGTTTGGGGAGAGGGTTTGCGAGTTCTGAAGCCATGGTCGTGATCCTCCAGGGTGTGAAGTACGATTAATATTATACACAAGAATATTGATTTGTCAATATATATATTTGATATATTTTAAATAATACTTTGTATTTATTGATATTCATATGAATTATTGCTTTGGCAGGCAGTTGAAACTGCACCTACAAGATCGCAAAGTCATCCTGCGCCGACTATACCTTCCCCCCCTCCCTTCAGGGAGGGGGTTGAGGGTAGGTTAGCCCACGCAGGTGGGCTTTGTGATCTTGTAGACGCGAATTAATTCGCCGGAGCCACCGGGGGATGGATCCCCGCCTGAGCACCTGGAAGCTCCTGC
>Ga0209705_10002400_pt1 | contig 10080 bp, 10 predicted proteins | sample PPLLaktember2015_5_FD_187262 | JGI IMG/M metagenome (GOLD analysis project Ga0209705, IMG submission 187262) | Freshwater sediment microbial communities from Prairie Pothole Lake near Jamestown, North Dakota, USA - PPLs Lake P8 Core (1) Depth... | ecosystem: Environmental > Aquatic > Freshwater... | reverse complement strand
ATTCGCACTACATCCATAGGGATGGTTACGATCAGCTCGCCCTTCAAGCTGAACATGACCACGATCGTGAACAGCAAGGCGATCAATGTCAACGGGCTGATTTTGGGGATGAAAGTTTTGTAATACCATTCCCTGCCCTTAGCCCGGATCAGGATGAAATGGGTCAGGAAGCCGGCAATAAAGGGGATGCCCAGGTAGATAAAGACGCTTTGAGCAATCTCACCAATGGTGATATCGACCACGCTGCCCTGCATGCCCAGCCAGGTGGGCAGTACGGTGATAAAGATATACGCATACAGGCTGTAAAACAGCACCTGGAAGATGCTGTTAAAGGCTACCAATCCGGCAGCGTATTCTGTATCACCTTTCGCTAGCTCGTTCCACACGATCACCATGGCAATGCAGCGCGCCAGGCCGATCAAAATTAAGCCAGCCATATAATCGGGGTAGCCGCGCAGGAAGATCACTGCCAAAATGAACATCAGGGCCGGACCAATCACCCAGTTTTGCAACAGAGAAAGGCCGAGCACCTTCCAGTTACGGAAGACATCCCCCAATTCCTCATAATGCACCTTCGCCAGGGGCGGGTACATCATCAGGATCAAGCCAATGGCAATGGGGATATTCGTTGTACCCACCGTAACGGCGTTGTTGAAAGCCTGCACCGCACCCGGCGCAAAGAAACCGATGGCGACCCCAACCGCCATCGCCAGGAAGATCCACAATGTCAGGTAGCGATCCAGGGTAGAGAGCTTTTTGGTGACACTACCCTGAGCAGGTCTGGTAATTGCAACGCGATCTGCCATGAGCGGCCTCCTTCAGGCAGTCGCCAGGGCATTCATCAGCCAGGTGGTCACCTCAGCCGGTGAAGGGATGCGCCCGGACGAAACCACTTTCTCATTGATCACCAGGCCAGGTGTGGCGAGGATATCGTAGGCCATGATATCGTTATAATCGGTCACCTTAACCACCTCGGCTTGCAGGGCGAGGTCATCGACCAGCTTGCGGGCGATTTGTTCCAGGCGCTTGCAGTTTGCGCAGCCGGAACCCAGAATTTTGATGGTGAGCATATGAACCTCCAGAAATTTTAGGATTTACGCAGTTGGTGGGAAGTCACTCATAAAGTTCAGTTCTTCTCCTGCGTTCTTAATTTCCTGCTTTCCTTAGCGGATCTTTCCAGGGTGGCAGATTCCTCGGGTAAAGAGCGCTGGTTGACCCAAAAGAGCACCAGCGCCAATCCGCCCAGGAATGCCAGCAGGTAGAGCACCACGATCCAAACGCTGGCGCCGTCAACCCATGATCCGTAAATCAACCCAGCCAGGGTGCTGAACAGCGCCACCCAGAACACGTAAACCCAGGCTTTCAACCGCCCGATGATGGTTGCCGTAATCAGGATGCTTTGCAGGCTCAGCTCGGGGTCTGCCATCAGGTAAGCCAGCAGCGGGCCGCGGTGCATTCCCAGGCTGAGGAACATCTTGGCGATAGGCACTTCCACCAGGGTCGGGAAGTACATGAATACACCGAAAATCACCCCTGCCAGGTTGCCCAACAGCGTGTTCTCTCCCGCCAGCGCTTCGATCCACTCCGGACGGATGAGCACCCGGATCACGCCCACGGTAAATACGCCCACCACCAGCAGCGGGAAGATCTGCTTGACGAAGCGCCATGACTCCCACAGGAAATCGCGCTGTTCGTCCTCGCTCAACCGCTTGCGCAGCAGCCAACCCAGCACCGCCAACGCCAGCAGCACGGCGAAGAATTTGCCCGTGAACAAAATATCCAGCCCGCCAACGCGCGGCTGCATACCCAGGGCTGCGGTCAGCAATGTCAGCCCGACCAAACCGAGTGCAATCCATGTCCAGCGGTTGAAACCATCATGAATGTGCTCCATCCCTTTCCAGGACGCGATGCCAATCATAACCAGAAGCCCGATCAGTATGGCGCCCTGGGCGGTGACGCCTTCTTCCCCTTTAGCTGCATCATAGGGAACCAATTGATAGAGAAATTCCTGGAAACGATCCAATCCCGCAAGGGGCAAGGTGACCTGTGCGTAGGAATTGGTCAGCAGGCCGACCTTGAGCGTTCCGGAAAGCAGCAGCGCCAACAGGATCAGCAAGAAAGCCAGCGCAACCCGGCTCATGCCTTTTTGCCTCTGACCCGCGAACATCGCATCGGTTGCCTTATCGTGGGCAAGATCCGAGCGGCTAAAGATCAGCGCCATGATCAAGCCGATGCCGATTCCAAATACCAGCGAAAGGAACAGGCGAGCAAATGCCAGGTCGGGACCGATCACGCCGCCGGTGTAGACCAAAGCCAGGATGTTGGCGGCTGGCGCAAAGAACAGAAAGGTGATTGCTGGACCCAAACCGGCCCCTTTCTTGTAGATACCCGCGAACAGCGGTACGATAGTGCACGAGCACACTGCCAAAACAGAGCCGGCCAGCGCAGCCGCGGGATATGAGATGAACTTTGGGGTGTTGCGGCCCAGGAATCGCGTCACCGAGTCCTTGGGGATCAAGGCAGTCATGGCTCCGGCGATGTAGAAAGCCGGCACCAGGCACAGCAGCACGTGCGCCGCTAAATAAGCTGCCAGGTTGCCCAGACCGCCTTGCAAAAGCCGGAAAATCCAGTCTGAAATCTGCAAGGATGCATTCATTCTGTTCGCTCGTTCATGAGATCTAAGGCAAGCGCCTCCACCGGTGCGGCCAGGGCGCCGGGCTCTTGGGGGTTGCACTTGGGGCAAGGGCATCCAGCAGATTTCGGAGCAGGCTGCCATCCGGCTGCCTGGATACCACTCAGCTCGGCGGCCATAGTCAGCAGATCAAATAACTTCGAGTTACCCACCCCATAGAAGATATTCCAACCATCGCGGCGGTCTTGCACCAACCCGGCGTCTCGCAGCACGGACAGATGTTGGGAAATGTAGGCCTGGCGGCAGCCCAATATAGCTTCCAGGTGGCAAACACATTGCTCGCCATCCTGTAAGGCATTCAGAATCGCCAGGCGCGCCGGGTGCATCAGGGCTTTGAAGATTTTGGCTTGTAGCCGATAGTTTTCGAGCACGGTTTTCCATCTCCAGGCAGTCAAGCAGGGATAAACATATTCAATAATCTGAATAAGATTGTATAACCGAATGGGAGGCGCGTCAAAGGAAAAGATCACCTTTTACCTGTGACATCCATCACCACAAGCACGTTAGATCAAAAGTTTGGGGAGAGCCCAATCCGCAAAGAAATCAGATCAGGCCGTAACGGCGCGCGATATCCGCTGCCTGGGTTCGATTTTCGGCTTGCAGCTTAACCAGGATATTGGAGACATGGTTTTTGACCGTGCCCTCTGTGACCACCAGGTTATTGGCGATCTCGCGATTCGAGAAACCCTGCGCCAACAGCACCAGCACCTGGCGCTCGCGGTCGGAAAGCGGCTCAATGACCGCCTCTTGCGGGGCGATCAACTCGCGCAGAATGCGGGAGGCGATCTCCGGCTGGATGAACACTTCACCCTGGTGAACGCGCCGGATGGTAGCCACCAGGTTATCGGCAGGGGTATCCTTGAGCAGGAATCCCACAGCCCCGGCGCGCACCGCTTGAAAGACGTAATCCTCCCGGCTGAAGGTGGTCAGAACGATGATGCGCGCTTCAGGCCAGGCTGCGCACAGAGCGGCAGTGGCCTCAATGCCGTTCATCTTCGGCATTTGTACATCCATGAGGATGATATCTGGGCGCAAATCAAGCGCCAGGTGGCTGCCAACTTCACCATCGGCAGCTTCTCCCACCACCTGCATCCCCGGCTCGAGGTCCAGGATGGTTTTAATACCCTGGCGCATGAGGGTTTGGTCTTCTACGATCAGGATGCGGATCGGCTTCACGCTCATTCGCTCACTCCCCTGCCAGCTTCAGCGGAACGAAGACGGGCAGGCGCGCTTCCACCCGCGTTCCTGGGTGGATATTTTCAAGGCTTAATACGCCGCCCAAACCCGTCACACGCTCGCGCATGCCGCGCAGCCCGTAATGTCCGGCGCCGGATTCGGCCCCTTCAGGCAACCCGATGCCATCGTCTTCAATGGTCAGCAACACACCTTGCGGCTGACACGCAAGTGTTACCCGCACCTGGCGCGCCAGGGCATGCTTTTCGACGTTGGTCAGCGCTTCCTGCGCCACGCGCCAAATGGTTTCAGACAGCGGCAGGTTCAGGTCTTCAATACAGGTTTCCAGTCTGGCGCTGCATTCCAGGCCCGTCCTCTGGGAAAAATCCTGGCACAGTTCCCGGAGCGCCTGGCGCAGAGAGCGAGCCCCCAACCCCGGCGCGCGCAGCCCTGCCAGCGAGCGTCGCAGGGCATCCATGCTGTCGCGCGTCAGAGTCTTCATTTCATCCACCTGGATCGAAGCCCTATCCGGATCGACTCGATACAGGCGTTGGATGGCTTCGAGCTGCACGGAAAGAGCAACCAGGGCATCCCCAGGCTGTCGTGCAGATCACGCGCCAGGCGCTCGCGCTCGCGCAGCACTGCCAGCTCCGATTCCCGCCGCCGAGCTTGCTCCAATTCCTGCTGCGCCTGGCGCAGCTCTTCGATCAAGCTCCCCTGTCGCTGGCTGGTCTGCACCAGGTGGTTGATGTACAGCAAGAACAGGATCATCGGGGTCCACCCGGCGAGCCCGCCCAGTAAATCAAGGGGTGACAGGGTTAAGAACTCCAGGCGCAGATTGGCCCACACCATGGCTGCAATCACCACCAGGGAACCGAGGAAAGCCGGAAAAAGGGGTAACATCCCGTACATCTGCCCCAGGTAAGGAAAACCCAACCACCACACCTGCGGCGCCAGCCAGACTTCTACCAGCCAAATAGCCAGGCTGAAGGTGAAATAAGCGCCGATCCAGCGCAAAGGGAAAGGCCAGCCGCCGTAAACGATGAACCTCAAATATAGCCCTGCCTGTACCAGAACAAGCAGGGCAACCGTGATCGACTTCCAGCCCCCATCCCTCGGGATTTCCACCAGCACCAGGACGAAAGCGACAGCCAAAGCGCCCAACGACGTCACGGTCCAGATCATATTGAACCAGCGAAATCGCCGGTAAAGCCTGGGCAGGTCTTTGTCCATTGCCATCCAGCAAAGTATATCAGGTCTCTCAGACTTTAGACTGCCAGCGGAACAGACGCGCCGCTGCCACTCCAGCCAGCAAGGTATAGACCGCAACCACCAGGATATTCGCCCCCCAATCGGGACCAAAGCTGCCGCTCAACAACGGCGTACGCACCAGCTGGACGATGGCATAAGCCGGCAGGTAAGGCGCTGCTGTTTGGATCCAATCTGGCATCGCACCCAGCGGCATCACCAGGTCAGTGATGAACATCTGGCTAAAGTTGACCAGTTGTCCCACAGCCACGGCCACGCCAGCCGTAGGCGCCACGCCGCTGATCACCTGACCCAAGGCCACGCAGGTCAAGATGCCCGTTATGATTGCCGGGGAAGCGCGCAGCATGTTCACGGGTGTGATCGCCATGTCGAAAAACAGCGCCGCAAAGCCCAGGATCAGCGCGCACTGAAGCACCCCAATCAACACATTCACGCACAGGTAACTACCTACCAGCTCGATTGCCGGCACCGGGCTGGCATGCAGGCGGCGCAGCACGCCGCTCTCGCGCATTTGCACCATGAGAGCCGAGCTGCCTAAAATACCGAAAGACAGCACGTTGAAAACCAGCACCCCGGGCACGACCCAGGTCATATAATTCTGTTCCCCTACCTGGTTATTCCCAAATACTGCGCTGTAAATCACTAACAAGAATACCGGGAAAGCCAGGTTCCAAAACAGGGTCGTACGGTTGCGCAGGTGCAGGAGCAGCATCGCTTTCGTGAGGATGATCAAGCGTTTCATGGCGGTGTTCCTTTTCTCTCAGACGCTTAATGGGCGCCCGGTCAGTTTCAAGAAGACGTCTTCCAGATTAGGTTGGCGCAGGGTCACATCCCCGATTGTGCGCCCCTGGCTGGTCGCCAGGTTGTGCAAGCAGGCCAGTGTATCTTGTGGCTGGGACGACTCGATCTCCAGATACTGTCCTGAATAGCGGCTGGAAACCACCCCCGGTAAGCTGTCGACCTGATCCAGGGGCAATTCCAGGCTGGTCTTCAACATGGGGTGTGCCCCCAGGCTGGCAACCAAATGCGCCGGCGTGTCGCAGGCGATCACCTGCCCGCGGTCGATGATGGCGACTCGCCCGCACAACGCCTCCGCTTCTTCCATGGCGTGGGTGGTGATCAAGATCGTACGCCCATCGGTATGCAGCTGGCGCACCATCCCCCAAACCGCCCGGCGGGCATGCGGATCCAAGCCAGCCGTAGGTTCATCCAATAACACGATGTAGGGATCGTTCGCTATAGCCAAGGCTAAAGCCAGGCGCTGCGCCTGTCCGCCGGAAAGCTGTTGAACCAGGGATTTGCGCTGCTCGCTCAACCCGAAACGCTCCAGTAAATCCCCAATCTGGCTCCTGGTCAGATACACTTGATAGAGTGCCGCGTACACCTCTACCAGTTCCATCGCGGTCAGGTTATCCAGCAGGGCGGTTCGCTGAAGCTGAATGCCCAGCCTGTTCTTGGCTGCAGCAGGCTCCTGCAAGACGTCTATCCCATCCAGCCAAATCTGCCCGCCCACAGGGCGCACCAGGCCCTCCAGGCAGGAGAGCAGGGTGGTCTTGCCCGCCCCATTCGGACCCAATAACCCAAAGATTTCGCCGTACTCGATCGCCAGGCTCACCTGGTGTAATGCTTGCACCTGGTTGGCCCCGCGCCCATAGACAGCCGACACACGATCAATTTTTATACTTGTATTGTGCATGGAAACCTTTTTCCTTCCTCAACCGATTCGAGACAGACCCAGTTCAGCAGTGCCCGGATGAAAATCCCAACAATGCTGGTACATCGAATGTCAGTATACAGTTTCTGCTTGCTCCCGGGTATTCTCGGAAGATCGATTTATTGGAATAGAATAGGGGATCCCGTACTATGACGAAAGTCATAGCACAGTATAGAATCAAAAAAGAGTGCACGAGGCTGGTCGCCCCGTGCACTCTTTTGCAGGCCGAAAAATCATTCTTCCGGACGGAAGTACTGGCAGGTCACTGCATCAGTAACGGCATTCTTCAAGCAGATTTGCAGGTACTCCTTTTCGCGGAGCTGCTTGGGAAGGCGCAGCGTGACGCTGTTGCTGCCGGTTTTGGTGGTCTTGACCCGACCGAACTTGTACCATGCATAATCTCCCCGATTGGCGTTCTTGCCCTTGACATAGTAGACGGCTTTCTTGGGGAAATTCGAGACGGTGACAATGATGGTCTTGAAATCCTTGCTCTCGACCGTGAAGCCAGTCTTGGAGCTGCTGGTTGTTGTGGTGGTCGTGGTAGTGCTCGCGGTGCCCGGAATGCACAGCTCCTGGCCCACTGAGATCACGTAGGGATCCTTCAGATTGTTGGCGTTAGCCAGCTCGGTCAGAGTGATATTAAACTTGGCAGCGATGGCGGTCAGTGTATCTCCTGAGACGACAATGTAGTACTGCGAACAGGTAGCGTCGGAGGCCGCCTGGGCCGGACGAGGCAGGAAGCTGAGCAACAGAGCCAGGATGATCAGGCTGCTCAATAAACGAGCAATCCAACTGGGCTTATTCGAAGCGATGGTTGACATAACTTGATACTCCTTTTCTGAACTTGCTTGTGTACAAGATTTTTCCATTCTAAACGGATTTGACTTTCCTGTAAATAGCCCTATGGGGTGTACCAAAGGACCACACTGCCATCCTGGTTGGTATGCGCCTCGTATTGCGAGTCGGTGGAGGTCAAGATGATGCGATAACCCGGGATGATCACCGTGCTGCATACTCGCCCAGGGATACTCACACCCAGGCAGCTATCGGACCAATTCACCACTTCCACGCTGACCACCCGCACCACGCTGGGGTCCACACCCAAATCCTGGGCGAGTTTTTGGACTGCGGCGTTCACCGCAAGGCTGCTATCGCTAGGGACTGGAGTGGGCTCGGTAGAAGTATCGGGAGGCGTTGTAGGCGTCGGTGTAGCCGTGGGCACACGAGTAGGTGTGGATGTGGGCGTGGGAGGCACAGGCGTCGGGGGCTTGACCTGCCGGATAGAAGGCACCAACCAGAAAGCATTGGCCTTGGCGGGCTGGTCATCATTCGTCACACTGAGCACGAATTGAACATTTTTCCCGATCAGGCTGGAAAGGTCTACATCGATGATGTAAACACCGCCTTCATAGGCTTCGAACCATTCGCCCAGGTTCCTGATACGCCCATCGGGCAAGATATAGTCCAGGGCAAAGGTTACCCCGCAACCCTTGTTATCGTACAGGCAGCCGATCTCAGCCAGGAAATGGTCATTTTCCTTGACCTTATAAGGCGGGTACACTCCCTGGATCCAGCCGCCTCGGGTGCTCTGCGGGCGAGTCCACAAAGTCGGTTCATTTTCGGTGCGACCATCCTCCAGCCTGGGGCGGTCGAGGAAGGCAACCGATCCGGAAGCTGAATCGGTCGGGCTGGGGCAAGATAGGGGTCCGGCGCTGCTGCGCCACGTGGCGGTGCACATATTGCTGGCAAAATCGTAAGCGAAGTTGCTGTTGGGCTGCAGAATACGGATCTCAACCCAGAAAGCGGTAGCAGCATCGCTGCCGATCCCAAAACGCTCACCGGTATCGCTCTCCAGCATCCAGTATCCGGTGTAGCGACCTTGCTTGGCGGGAGCCAGCAAATCCACCGAAAGGTCTACGTTCTCACCTGGGCGCACACTGCCAGGGAAGGGGATCGCTCTCCTGCCGCTCATCCGGTCACCGCTGACGAAGACCAGGTTGTAATCCGTATCCCAGGTGCAGGAGCCCGCATTATGTATGCGCCACACTTTCGTAAACTCAGAGCCAGGCGTGAAAAACGAGCCGTCTGCCACGGTAACATCACGCACGAAAGACGCCTGGTTGCAGCGCACCGGTCTGGGGGTCGCAGTCGGCGGCGCGGGTGTGAGCGTAGGGGCAACGAACTGGGTGGGAGTGGCGGTGAAAAGTGGAAGGGCTTGAGTTGGCTGCCCTATCCCGGTTGTAGGGGTGGCTTCTGAGCTGCCTCCACTGGTCGGGGTAGCCCCCTGCCCGGAGGCAGCCTGGGTGAGCGCAGCCACCAGGTTATCGTAGGCGCGTTGGGTTAGCTGGACGGCTACGGTCTGAGCCGCCTCCGTATAGAGCGCTGAGGCCGGGTCTTGCGGCGTTGGCGAATACAGGTTACAGCTGATGACCATCAACCCGATCACCAGTCCGAACAAAGCCAGGTGGATATTTCTTTTCGACATAGGACAACCTCGATCAAAAAATGGGTGGTTTTCTTCTCAAAACTCAGGGGATAACCCCACCTCATTGGAAGATAACGGAGCCAGTGACTTCTCATCCCGATCCAGCGGTAACAGGCTTATATTCAGGCGCTGCCTGCATGCACAGTTTCGCCGTCCTTTTTGAGAAGGTTCCCGGTCCTTTTACTCAGACGAAAATCCAGGCAGGTTTGTTCCAGGAAGATTGCCAGATCCAGAAGATAATCCAGGGCCTTCCGGGTTATTCTAACCTGGTTTGGGCGCGTTCGTCAAACAATTTTCCCCCATCGAGTATTGCCAGAAATCCCCGCGCGATGCGCGGATCGAAATGTTTGCCAGATTGCTCTCGGATATAGCCCTTTACCTGCTCCAACGACCAGGCTGGACGGTAAGGACGCTCAGAAAGCAGGGCATCCCATACGTCTACAACGGCAAAGATTCGCCCTGCCAGCGGAATTTGCTCGCCCTTCAAGCCGCGCGGGTAACCGCTGCCGTCCCATTTTTCATGATGGCAGTAGGGGATTTCCAGAACACGGTGCAGATAAGGGATAGTGGAGAGTAAATCGTATGCATAAACCGGATGCTGGTGCATGATCTGCCATTCCTGTGGGGATAGCGGTCCCGGTTTACGCAGGATATGATCGGGGATACCCACCTTGCCCAGGTCGTGCAGCAGCGCCCCGCGACGAATATCGGTCAGGTCCTGCTCGCCCACTCCAATGGCGCGCGCTA
>Ga0209705_10002397_pt1 | contig 10090 bp, 10 predicted proteins | sample PPLLaktember2015_5_FD_187262 | JGI IMG/M metagenome (GOLD analysis project Ga0209705, IMG submission 187262) | Freshwater sediment microbial communities from Prairie Pothole Lake near Jamestown, North Dakota, USA - PPLs Lake P8 Core (1) Depth... | ecosystem: Environmental > Aquatic > Freshwater... | reverse complement strand
GATCCCATCACGGGTCTGGGCGGTCTCGGCAACGAGAACGACATCCGGGCCATGCTGACGCGGATCGTCGGCCATCTCAAGAACCTCAACGTCACGTCCGTATTCACGAGCCTGACCGGGGCGGGGGAGTCCATCGAGCAGAGCGAGGTCGGGGTTTCGTCGCTCATGGACGCCTGGATCCTCGTCCGCATGGTCGAATCGGCCGGCGAAAGGGTCCGCCGCCTATCCATCCTCAAGAGCCGCGGCATGGCCCATTCCAGCCGGCTCCGGGAGCTCGTGCTGAGCCGGCGGGGCCTCCGTTTGGTCGACGTGGCCGGGGGCCCCGCCGCCCCGGTGAGCGGCCGGGGCGCAGGGAAAAGCCATGAAAGAAGCTAAGAAAGAGAGCCCCGGCCGGCCTCGGAGGCAAGATCCGGCCGGGACCTGGGAGCTGAGGCTCTATATCGCGGGCTTCACGCCCCGCGCGGCGAGGGCCTTCGAGAACCTCAAAGCCATCTGCGAAGAAAACCTGAAAGGCCTCTATCGCATCGAGGTCATCGACCTCCTGAAGAACCCCCGGCTGGCCCGCGGCGACCAGATCGTGGCCGTGCCGACGCTGGTGCGGAAACTCCCCGCCCCGGTCCGGAAGATCATCGGCGACCTGTCGGACCGTGAGCGCGTCCTCGTCGGCTTGGACGTGCGGCTCCGGAGCGCATCGTCCTCCGGGACCCGGAGGCCAAAATGACTGTCAGAAGAAGCCCGCAACCGGAGCCCCGGCGACGGAAGGCCGCCGGCGCCAACGCCGAAGCCGCTTTGGCCAAGGCCACGGCCGGCCGCCGGGAAGCGAAGTATGTCCTGAGGCTCTATGTGGCCGGCATGACGCCGCGGTCGTCCGCGGCCGTCCGGGCCATTACCCAGATCTGCGAGGATCACCTCAAGGGCCGCTATGTCCTGGATGTCGTCGACATCTACCGCCAGCCGACCCTGGCCCGCGGCGAGCAGATCATCGCCGCCCCCACCCTGATCAAGAAGCTGCCTCTGCCGTTGCGACGGATGATCGGGGACATGGCCGATACGGATCGCATTCTGGTCGGCCTCGATCTGAGATCCAAGGGATGACCAAAGCGCCGTCCTCCCCCGCCAAGCCGGTCCGGCGGCCGAGCGCGCCGCGGGGCAGATCCCGGATGAAGGGATCCGGCGAGATCGAGAGCCTGCGGCGCCAACTGGCCGAGGCCGAGGACGCCCTCCGGGCCATCCGCGAGGGCGAGGTCGACGCCGTCATCGTCTCCGGCAGCAAGGGCGAGAGGATCTTCTCGCTCAGCGAGTCCGAGAGCCTCTACCGGCTGATGGTCGAAACGATGTCCGAGGCCGGCTTGGCCGTTACGCCCGAAGGGACCATCCTCTTCGCCAACAACTGTTTCGCCAGGATGGTCCAGAAGCCCCTGGAGCACATCACGGGAAGATCCCTGGCGCAGTTCGTCGGTCGCGAAAGCCGTCGGCGTCTGAGCTTGTTGCTGGCGAAGGCCAGGGCCGGACCTTCGGAAGCGCGGATCGTCCTGGAGTCGGGCGGCGCCTCCATACCCGTCCATGCCTGGGCCAACTTGCTCGATCGGCCCGACGGAGCCACGATATGCCTGGTCGGGGTGGACCTCTCGCAGCTCGAAACCTCCAAGGAGATGATCCAGCATCTCCAAGAACAGCGGCAGGTCCTGGCCGAGAGCGAGGCCGCCCTCAGGAAAGCCCAGGAGTTGGCCCATATCGGGAGCTGGACCTGGGAGATCCCGAAAAATCGCGTCTATCCGTCCGACGAGATGTTGCGCATCTTCGGGGTCGACCGGGAGGAATTCGAACGGGACGTGCCGGAGCTTGTCGACCGCTTGATCCATCCGGGCGACCGGGAGCAGGTCAGGGCTGTCGTCCGTGCCGGCGCGGCACAAGGGCCGCGGCCGCCCATGGAATTCAGGATCGTGCGCCCGGACGGTTCCCTCCGGATGGTCTGGGCGGAGGTCGGCGATCCGAAGCGGGACTCCGGGGGAGGCCCGGAGATCGTGACCGGCGTCATCCAGGACATCACCGAGCGGAAGGAATCCGAAGAGGCGCTGCGGAAAAGCGCATCGACCCTCCGCATCATGGCCCATCATCTGCCCGGGGGCGCGGTCTTCATGGTGGACCGGGACCTGCGCTACCTGATTGCCGACGGGACCCTGCTCGCGGCCTACGGCTGGACACGGGAAGCGCTGGAAGGGCGCACGGTCCGGGAATGCCTCGACGGCGCGGCGCGAGAGCGGATCGAGGAACGCTTCCGGCAGGCTCTGTCCGGAGTCCCGGCGAGCTACGAATCGGATTATCCACAGGGGGTTGTTCTGACCCATTTCACTCCCCTCTTTGACCAGGCCGGGCAGGTCTGGGCGGCGTTGTCCGTGGCCATGGACATGACGGAGCAGAGACGGGCCCAAGAAATCCTGCGCCGGTCGGCGGAAGAGCTGGAAGAGCTCGTGCGGCAGCGGACCGCCGAGATCAAGAAAAGGGACGACCTCCTCCGCCGGACCCAGAAGATCGAGGCCTTGGGGACCCTGGCCGGCGGCATCGCCCACGACTTCAACAACGTCCTCTCGACCATCATGGTCAACGCCGAGCTGGCCCTCCTCGAGGCCGGGAAAAGCGAACCGGGGACCGGGCATCTCTCCCTATTGCTCCAGGCCGCCCGGCGGGGTCAGGAGCTGGTCAAGCAGATCATCACCTTCAGCCGCCAACGGGAACAGGAGCGCAAGCCCTTACGGGTCTCCCCCGTCGTCAAGGACGCCCTGAAGTTCCTCCGGTCTTCCCTCCCGTCGAGCATCGAGATCCGCGAGGACGTCGAGGAATCGTCGGACTCCATCATGGGCGACGCGTCCCAGGTCAGCCAGATCCTGATGAACCTGTGCGTCAACGCCGCGCACGCCATGCGGGAGCAGGGCGGCGTCCTGAAAGTCGCGCTGAAAGCCGTCGATATCGAGCAGGAGATGTCCGCCAAGCACCCTGAGCTCCAGCCCGGTCCTCACGTGAGACTCATCGTGAGCGACACGGGGTCCGGGATGTCCGCGGACGTCGTGGACCGGGTGTTCGATCCGTTCTTCACCACGAAACCGCCCGGCGAGGGCACCGGCCTGGGCCTGTCGGTCGTCTACGGTATCATCAAGAGCTACCGCGGCGGGATCACCGTTTACAGCGAGCCCGGCCGGGGATCGACGTTCTCCGTTTTCCTGCCGCGGATCATGGCGCCGCCGGAAGAGACCCGCGTCCGGCCCGAGGTCGTCCGGGGATCGGGCGAAAGGGTCCTGTTGGTCGAGGACGACGCGGTCCAGCTCCAAGGCGTCTCGGCTTTGCTCGAACGCCTCGGCTACGCGGTGACGGCCCGGGCCGATAGCGCCGAGGCCCTGGCCCTCTTCGAGCGCGATCCGCTCGGCTTCGACCTGCTCATCACCGACCAGACGATGCCGAAGCTGACGGGCAGTCAGCTGGCCGAAGGGGTCTTGAAGATACGACCCGGCTTGCCAGTCATCCTCTGCACCGGGTTCAGCGAGGTCGTCGACAGCGACAAGGCCGCGCTCATCGGTATCCGGGAGTTCATCTACAAGCCGTTCGGGATGCGCGAGATCTCGCAATCCATTCGTCGAGCCCTCGCCGCCGGCGCCTCATAAGGCCAGGCGCGTTTCCGCTCTCGGTACTCCTTGACGGGCCAGGCGCCCGGGACCCGCGCATTCTTGTGTTTCCTCTATTCGCCCGCTCCTTTTTCGGGGACCATCCGGAAGCGCTTGACGATCAGGAACTCGTCCTCCTGGCGGATGATGCCGTAGGCTTTGTCGCCGCGGACGAGGTGAAGCGTCTCGGGCACGCGGACCTGCTTGAGGTAGATCCCCTCGGGCGAAAAGACGTCGAAGACATGGTCCTCGACGCCCTCCTCGACGTACTGCTCCAGCCACAGGTTGCCCTTTTCGTCGAAGAACTTGCGCCAGTCCGAGAAAGCCGGATAGAACTCCGGATGGGCGCCGCCGGGCTTATAGGAGGGATGGCGGAGGGGCGTGAATTCGCGTCCGAAGCGGAGGACGGGTTTCCAATCCGGATCATAGACGGTCAGAAGGTAATCCTTGTTGTAGCCCAGGTAGACCCGGCCGCCGGGGCCGACGAGCCAGGAGGTCACGTAGGACTCCCGGGAGCTTAGGCTCGAGCTGCTCATGGCCTCGCCGACCTTTTGGACCTTCCTCAACATCGCGCCGTCGAGGAACTCTCCCAGGCGGGCCTTCTCCGTCCCGAGCTCGTCCGATCTGAAGAGCGCCATCCGGTTCTGGATGAGCTCGAACTCCCCGCCGCCGCCCGTCTCGGGCGTCAGCATCTGGCTGTAATAAACGCGGTTGCGATCATCGACACCAAGGGCCTTGCAGAACCCCTCCAGCCGGAAGCTCGAAAGGTAATTCCCCGCGCCGTCGAGCACGATCATCTGGTGCTGGCGGCCCGAGAGAAGGAAGATGCGGCCGTCGGCGGCCAGAGAGAAGAAGGCGGGGATGTCGAATTCCCCCGGTCCCTGGCCTTTTTTGCCGAAGGTCCGGAGGAGCCCGCCGTCTGGTGAAAAGACTTTGAAATCGACGTCGCCCCAGTCCAGGACGTAGAAATTGCCCGCGGCGTCGACATCGAGAAATTGGGGCCGGTTGAGGACCGATTCGGCACCTCCTCCCTCTCCGCCGATAGCCAGCTCTTCGACGAGGGCCATGCGGATGATGCCCTCTTTGGGGAAGGCGGGGTTGACGACGGTCCGGATCCCCTCGACGGTCTCGATCTTGACCGGATAGGCGGCGGCCTCGGCGGGCTCTTCTTTGTCTTTACAGGCCATCGGGATGAAGCCGACGGCTACAAGGGCGGCGATCGCAACGGCTCTGTTCATGGGGCCTCCCTTCGGGCGGAATTCCTCGCTCTTAAATTATACGCCGGATGGGCTCAAGGGCGTTGCGTCCGTCACACATCTTTCGACCGGAGCCGGCTGTCGGCGGGATGACCTGTCGTGCCGGGGCGGAAGCGGCGCGTTTGGGCCCGATCCCGGTCCGGGTTTTCCCCTGGGGGTATACTGGATAGTGGCATCCTGTTTATGGGAGGGGAAGATGTCAAAACGCGGCTGGTCCTTGGTCTTGATCGTCGCGGGGGGCTTGCTCGCGACCGCTCTGGGATTCGCGGTCGCCTGGAAGGTCGAGATCCGCGAGTACGATGTCCCGACGCCCAACTCGCGGCCGCACGACCCGGCCGTCGGCCCCGACGGCGCCCTCTGGTACACCGGCCAGCTCGCGAACAAGCTCGGCCGCCTCGACCCCGCGACCGGGGCGATCAGGGAATTTCCGTTGAAGACGCCCGACTCGGGGCCCCACGGTCTCTTCGTCGACGGAGAGGGGTTCGTCTGGTATACGGGCAATTTCAAGGCCCATATCGGCCGGCTCGATCCCCGCACGGGCGAGGTCAAGGAGTTCCCGATGCCCGACCCACGGGCCCGCGATCCCCACAGCCTGGTCCTCGGCCGGGACGGTAACGTCTATTTCACGGTGCAGACCGCCAACATGATCGGTAGGCTCGTCCCGGCGACCGGGGAGGTCCGGCTCAAGGAAGTGCCGACCCCCTCGGCGAGGCCTTACGGCATCGTCATCGGCCCGGACGGAGCGCCCTACTTCTGCGAATCCGCGGTCGGCAAGATCGGCCGGATCGATCCGGAGACGCTCGAGATCATAGAGTTCAACCTGCCCGAGGGGGCCCGGCCGCGGCGGCTCGACACCGGGAAGAACGGCACCATCTACTACACCGACATGGCCCGCGGCTACCTGGGCCGTCTCGATCCCAAGTCCGGGCTGGTGAAGGAATGGCCCTCGCCCGGCGGCGCGGGGTCGAGGCCCTACGGGATCGCCGTCCGGCCCGACGGTTCGGTCTGGTACAGCGAATCCGGGGTCAGCCCGAACACCCTAGTCGCCTTCGATCCCGGCACGGAGACGTTCGCGCACTGGCCCATCCCGTCGGGGGGCGGGGTCGTCCGGTACATGGCCGCCGCCCCCGACGGCCGCCTCTATCTGGCCTGCAGCGGCGTCAACAAGGTCGCCGTCGTCACAATCAGATAGACCGGGGGCAGAAAACCGATCCCCCGGGTCCTTCGGACGATCGACGAACCGCATCGCCCTCGCGCGATGGCGCCGGCCAAGGGGCGTTATGAGAAAACGCCGGGCCGGCCGGCGTCTTTATGGGTACTGAGCATCCTTGACAAGGCCGGCGCCAAAGTATATATGTATAATATATATTTTGGGATCAGATCCATGAAGGTCGCCCGCCTCTTCCGCAACGGCCAGAGCCAAGCCGTCCGCCTGCCCAAGGAGTTCCGCTTCGACGGCGACTTCGTCTATGTCAAGAAATCGGGGAACGCCGTCGTCCTCCTTCCCGCCAAGGGCGTCTGGGAATCGCTCGTCGCAAGCCTGGACAAGTTCTCGGGCGACTTCATGTCCGAGCGGGCCCAGCCCAAAGAGCAGAAGCGCGAGGCCCTCTGATGCGCTTCATGCTGGATACCGATTCGTGCATAGCCTTGATCAAGCGGAAGCCCGCCTCGGTCCTGCGCCGGCTCACGGTCCTCGCCCCCGGTGAAGCCGGCATCTCGGCGGTCACTCTGGCCGAGCTCCGCTATGGGGTCGCGAAAAGCTCAAAACGGGAAACGAACGGGCAGGCCCTCGACGAATTCCTGCTGCCCCTCGAAGTCGCCGATTTCGACGAACCGGCCGCCGAGATCTACGGAGCCGTCCGGGCCGCCCTCGAAAAGGCCGGGACGCCGATCGGTCCCCTCGACACCCAGATCGGCGCCCACGCCCTCAGTCTCGGCGCCGCGCTGGTGTCCCATAACGTTCGCGAGTTCCGCCGGATCCCGGGGCTCACGGTCGTCGACTGGCTCGCCTAGCCTGGACTGAAATGCGGCCCCGCCCGGCGTATACTTGAAGTGGAACCGGAGGTGCCTCATGAACAGGACACGGATGATCGCCGGCCTCGTCATCATTCTGGCCTTCTCGATGGGCGCCCCTGAGACCGGCCTGGGCCAAACGCGCGTCGACAACCCCGGCCGCGCCCTATCAAAGAACGCCGGGCGCATCGTCAACCTCGTCGAGGTCCTGCGCATCAGGGACGACGGCGAAGCGGCCGTCTTCAAGTCCCCCCGTTTCTTCAAGCTCGGGCCGGACGGGTCCCTGCATTTCGTCGATTTCGCCGAGGGTGACCGCATCTACGGGTACAGCGCGGACGGCCGGCTTGTTCGAAAGCTCCTCAAGACCGGCCAGGGGCCCGGGGAGTGCCAATACCTGGCAGGCTTCATCGTCACCGGGGACCTGGTCCGTGTGCTGGCCTGGAGCCCGCCCAAGATCATGGACTTCAACCTCGAAAGCGGCCGCTACTTGCGAGAGGCGCGCGTCCAAGAGGACTCCCATGGCCTCTGGTTCCTCGGGACGGCCGGGGGGAAGATCTACGGCATCCGGGACGAGGTCTTCCGCTCGGCCGCGTTCGAGAACGCCGGCGTTTTCAGCATCCCGAACGTCGTCTACGAGATCTCGCCCGATTTCGGGACCTGGAAGAAGATCTACGAATTCCCGGTCCGCATGGTGATCAAAACGCGACGCGCCTTTCGCCTGGATCCGATCGACGCCGCGATCCACGGGACGACGCTCTACATCAACCATACGGCCGAGTATCGGGTGACCGAGCTCGATCTTCGCTCCGGCGCCGCGAAGCGCGTCATCTCCAGGGCTTATGACCGGGTCAGGTCGAAGCCGGCGAAAGCGGAGGATGCCGATCCCGAATTGAAGGGCGTGGAGCTCCCCGACGATCCCTATGTTTGGGACATCGCCAGGATCCATGCGACGGCGGGGAAGCTGTGGGTGTTCACCTCGGCCATGAAGCCCGACGGGGACGACAATCAGGTCGATGTGTTCGATGCGGATGGCCGCTACGCCGACAGCATCATTCTGCGCTACCCGGCCGGCGATCGGAACCATCGCCATGTCGCCAGATGGACTCTCATGACCGACGACGGGTTCTTCGTCATCCCGGAGCAGGAGGAGGACGGCCTGGTCAGCATCGGCAAGTACCGGATCGTCGATGCCGGCCTTTTTCCCGCAACGGCAAAAAAATCGGGGACACCGGGCTGATCCCCCCGATCCGATCAGCGGGCGAGGCGGTCGAGCTCGTCGAGCTTGAGTCGGACCGCCGCGATGTACGGCTGCTCCCCTTCCGTCCAGTGCCCGTAGGTCGTCACGACGAACGTGCCGTCCGGCAGGACCTCGACGCCCGGGTAGGCGCAGTCGGTCGTCTTGGTGTTGTCCATGAGCCGGACGCGGTACTGCCCCTCGCGGCCCTCGACGATGTCGTCGAACGCCCCGACCCAGGCCACCCAATCGCCGCGCGTCGGGCTCTCGTGGGTCATGTCGCGGAAGGAAATGAGGAGCCGCCCGTCCGGGCCGTACTTCCCGGTGTGCCGGTCGCCAGTGAACGAGCCCGGAAGCTCGCGCGGCTCGCTCCAGGTCCTGCCCTCGTCTTTCGAGAAGATGACGTAAGAGTTCCGCCGACGGCTGTTCTCCCGGAGGAGCGCCGCGAGGGTCTTGCCGTCCGGCGAGCGGATGAGCCCCGGCTCGCAGAGGTGGACCTCGGAGGCCGCGTATCCGGCCTTCGGGACCGACCAGGTCAGCCCGCCGTCCTCCGAGAAGGTCGAATAGAGGGTGAAGACGACCGGGTCCCGCTGACGCGGCTCCCCGGTGAAGAAGCGCCCGTCGTCGTGGAACATGGCCATGTACCGGCCGCGGCCGAACGGCTTGAGCTCGATCAGGGCCGACATGACGACGACCCCGCCCCAGTCGCCGGCCGGCGCGAGCGGCGTCCACGTCGCTCCGTCGTCCTCCGAGACCGCGAGGCGCGCCGGGTAGAGCCCCGACCAGACGATGAGCCGCTTCGTGCCGTCCGGTCCGACGACCCGGTGGATGGTCGGCGTCTCGAGCGACGTGGCCCAATTCTCCGGGACCGGCAGGCGCTCGCTCCAGGTCAGGCCGCCGTCCGCGCTTCGCTTCATGACGATCGGCCCCCGGCCGTGGCCCTTGGGATAGACGGTGACGATCGTCCGGCCGTCCTCGAGAAGGACGGTCGACGGATGGCCCAGATACTGGCCGGGTTCGCGGTCGACCACGATCTGCCGCTCCGTCTGGGCGGCGAGGTCGATGAGCGGGATCGAGAAGCCGGGCGAAACGGGCGGGGGCTCCACGGCCTTTTTGGCGCAGGAGGTCGTCGCCGCCCCGGCCAACATCATGAGGATGATAAGGGAGGCGATAGGCATGGTCCTCTCACTCACTTGAACAGCTTCATCAGCCAGCGGCTGAGGGGCGCGACCGGCTCGAAGCGCTCGAAGCAGTAGTCGACGAGGCGCGCCGAGTAGAGCTCCTCGGGGATCTTTGCTTCGAAGCTCGCATAGAGCCCGTTGTGCTTGAGCAGATCCGCGTTGGGATGGCCGGGGTCGAAGCCCGCCGGCACGCGCTTGTAGTGCTCGCCTTCGACCGTGAAGCCCGCGCGCGACCGCAGCCCCTCCACGATCCTGCGGATCTCCGGGCCGCGCTTCCGGTCGACGACATCCCGGCGGTAGCGCCCGAGGAGCTTGTCGGGGATCATGTACATGCCGCCGCCGAGGACGATCGTGGGCGGCTCGATCTGGAAGTAGTAGCCGGCCGATTCCATCTTCAGCCGCGCCCCCTCCCAGAAGTAGATGCCCAGGTGGGTCTTGTAGGGAGTCGGGTCCAGCGTGAAGCGCGTGTCGCGGTAGATGCGGAAGATGGACTTGTTCACCGCGGGGACGGCCACGATGCCGGGCGCGATCGTCCGCAGCCTTTCCCCCATGGCCGTGACGAAGAGCTTGGCCGGGGCCAGGACGTTCTCCTCGTAGGCCGCCCGGTGCTTCTCGAACCAGGGGCGGTTGTTGTTCTTGCGGAGAGCGGAGAAGAAACGCACGCTCTCTTTGCTGAATCCTGAGAATCCGGCCGGGTCGGTCATGTCGCACCTCTTGGCTTCGCGCCTGGTATTCTACCAGATTGCCAGG
>Ga0209705_10002396_pt1 | contig 10090 bp, 11 predicted proteins | sample PPLLaktember2015_5_FD_187262 | JGI IMG/M metagenome (GOLD analysis project Ga0209705, IMG submission 187262) | Freshwater sediment microbial communities from Prairie Pothole Lake near Jamestown, North Dakota, USA - PPLs Lake P8 Core (1) Depth... | ecosystem: Environmental > Aquatic > Freshwater... | reverse complement strand
TGCATTGTGCCTAGAGCAGGACGCGCACCACGCCTGTGTCGACGGCGCGGGGCGCGTGGCACAGGGCGGGCGCGCCAGCATGCAACTCACCGGCGTGCCACTTGCCGTGCTCGAGCCCTGGGTCGGCGCGGCTGCGCAACTCGACGGTCGTGTGACGGGTCAAACGCGGCTGACGGTGGCGGCCGATGGGGGTCTCAAAGGCGAGCTCGCACTCGATGTCGGTGCCGGCGCGTTGCGCGTGGACGAAGCCGGCGAGGACGCGCCGGCGATCGGATTCGACGCCATCACGCTGCGCGCACGCGCCGGCGCCGACCGGCTGCAGGCGACGGCCGCGCTCACCATGACGGGCGCTGGCGATGCACATGCCGAACTCGGCATGCCGTTCGCGCCGTTCAAGGCCAAGCCCGCCCGTGACCGCACGCTGCGTGGCACGCTGCACGCGCAGCTCGACGAGCTCGGGCTGCTCACCCTGTTCGCGCCGCAGCTGCTGCAGCCGCGCGGGCACCTGCAACTGCAGGCCGAGCTGGGCGGCAGTCTCGAGTCGCCCGAGGTGCGCGGCGAGGCGCGGCTCGAACAGGGCCGCGCGGGCATCGCCGGTCTCGGCATCACGCTCGAAGACGTGCGCGCGAGCGCGCGCAGCGACGATGCGCAGCGCATCACGCTGCAGGCCGAGGCACGCTCGGGGCCGGGCACGCTCAACGTCGACGGACACATCGAACTCGGCGCGGATACGCCGTGGCGTGCGCAGCTGCAGTTGCGCGGACAGGACTTCGAGGCCATCCACACCACCGGGTACACACTCATCGGCTCACCCGACCTGCGGGTGCGGGCGCAGCCGCGCGCGCTCGATCTCGATGGCGAAATACGAGTCACGCGCGCCCTGATATCGCCGCGCACGTTGCGCGCCGGCGCCCAGACTTCGCCGGATGTCGTCGTGCTCGGCGCGGACCCTGCTGCTCGCGCCGAGCGGATCGCGTTAACCGCCAATGTGCACGTGCTGCTTGGCCAACAGGTGCGCGTGGTGACCTACAACATCGACGCCTTCGTCGAAGGCGACGTCACCGTGCGTGACGTGCCCGGCCAGCCCACGACCGCGAGCGGTGAGCTGCGCGTGACGCGTGGCACCTACCGCGCCTACGGCAAGGATCTCGACATCGATCGCGGCCGCCTGATCTTCACTGGCGGTCCGATCGACGATCCGGAGGTTGATCTGCGCGCGGTGCGGCGCGTGGAGAACGTGACCGCCGGCATCCAGGCGCGCGGGCGCCTGCAGAAACCGGAGGTGACCCTGTTCTCGGAGCCGGCGCTCGACCAGACCAACATCCTGTCGTACATCGTGTTCGGCACATCGGCGCAGCAGAGCGGCAGCTCCGAGAACGCCTGGCTCGCGCAGGCGGTGTCGGCACTCACGGTCGCCGGTGGCGAGCAGCTGTTTCGCGACGTTGGCGGTGCGCTCGGCATTGAGGACGTGCGCATTGCGAGCGGCGCGAGCGGTAGCACGAGCGTGATGCTCGGCAGCTACCTGTCACCGCGCCTGTATGTTTCCTATGGCATTGGCCTGTTCGAGACCGGCAATTCGCTGCGCCTGCGCTACGATATCGATGAGCACTGGCAAATCCAGACCGATACCGGCGCCTACACCGGCGCTGACATTCTGTACAAGATCGAGCGCTGAAGGCACTACTGCCTGGGGACGGCAATCCATTCGGGTTTTACCTGCGGACCGTGGCCGAAAGCACGAAATCAATCAAATGTGGTCACTGCCCATGGAACTTTGATTTCGATCAATACGATGCAGCCGAACGCCTGCTAGGTTGCGCTGGTCTCTCGAATACGTAGAGCGAAACAAAAAACCAAGGGCGTTTTCCTTGGGTTTTACGGTGCGTTCAAGGAACGCGCCAGATTGTACAAAGGCGCAGCGTCGGTAGCGCGGGCTGCTAAAGGGAAAGAACCTCGTTAACAGCACAAGGAGCAAACTCATGAATCGGTATCTATTGGTTTCTGCGGTCGTGGCGGTGTCGGTGGCGTTGAGCGGTTGTGTAACGACGAGCAAGTACGAGAAGCTGGAGGCAGACAAGAATCAGGAGATTGCGAATCTGCAGAAGGAAAAGGCCACGCTGGAGCAGGAGAAGGCGTCGATACAGACTACCAGCCAGCAGCGCCAGGCGCAGTACGACGCCCTGGTGCAGAAGCTCTCGAAGGAGGTGCAGCAGGGTCAGCTCAAGGTGCGGCAATACCAGAACATGCTGTCCGTGGACGTGGCCGAGCAGATCTTCTTCGACTCCGGGCGCGCGGTCCTGAAGGACAGCGGCAAGGCCGTGTTGAAGAATGTCGGTGAGGCGTTGAAGTCCTACGAGAACAAACTCATCCGGGTCGTGGGCTACACCGACAACGTGCCCATCGCCAAGGCCATTCAGAACGTCTACCCGTCAAACTGGGAACTGTCCGTGGCGCGCGCGACCAACGTCGTTCGTTACCTGCAGGACGTCGGTGTAGCACCCGAGCGCATGGTGGCATCCGGGCGCGGCGAGTACTCTCCGGTTGCCCCGAACGACACAGCCGAGGGGCGGCAGAAAAACCGCCGCATCGAGATCATGCTCATCGACCAGAGCCTGGCTGAGGAAATGTCCAAGCCCAAGCCCTGAGCAGCAGTGCGATCGCTACGCAGCGTGCCGGTTGGTCGCCACGCCGGACTCGGGTAACATCTCCCGAAACCTGAGGATCCGTTCTTCATGCCCGAAATCCAACGCGACCTTACCCGGACCGTGCTCGCGGTGCTGTTCATCGGTGGCCTGCTCGCTTTCTCGTTCTGGATCCTGCGCCCCTTTCTGGTGGCACTGATCTGGGCGGTGATGATCGTGGTGGCGTCCTGGCCACTGATGCGCGTGGCACAGTCGGCTCTGTGGGGGCGGCGCTGGCTGGCGGTGATGGTCATGACGCTCGCGCTGCTGTTGCTGCTGATCGTGCCGTTCACTGCCGCGATCGCCACAATTGTGGCCAATGTCGGCACCATCGGCGGGTGGGTGAATGCCTTGAGTGAGTATCAGTTGCCGCCGGCGCCCACCTGGCTTGGCAACCTGCCCGTGATCGGACAGCAGGGCGCGCAACTGTGGCAGGAACTGGCAAGCGAAGGTACCGAGACGATCGTGGCCAAGATCGTCCCTTATGCCGGCGAGGTCACGAAATGGTTTGTCGCACAGGTCGGCAGTTTCGGTGTGGTTTTTGTTCAGTTCCTGCTCACGGTGGTGATCGCCGCGATTCTGTATGCGCACGGTGAACAGGCGGCCACCTGGATTCGGCGTTTCGGGCGGCGCGTGGGTGGCGACAGCGGCGATGCCGCGGTGTTGCTCTCGGCGCAGGCGATCCGCGGTGTTGCGCTTGGCATCGTGGTGACGGCGCTGGTGCAGGCACTGGTCGGAGGTCTCGGTCTCGTGATCGCGGGTGTGCCGTTTGCGGCCATCCTCACGGCGGTAATGTTCATGCTCTCCGTGGCGCAGATCGGCGCCGTACCGGTGTTGGTTCCGGCAGTGATCTGGCTATTCTGGCGCGATGATGTGGTGTGGGGAACCTTTCTGCTAGTGGTCACGGTGGTGGTGGGTACGCTCGACAATGTCCTGCGCCCGATTCTGATCAAGAAGGGCGCGGATTTGCCACTACTGCTGGTCTTTGCTGGTGTTATTGGCGGACTGATTTCCTTTGGCCTGATCGGCATTTTTGTCGGCCCCATGGTGTTGGCCGTTTCGTACACCTTGCTGGGTTCGTGGATCGAGGACCGGAAGTAAATCGGTTAAACGTTCGCAATGACGTGCTTATTCTTTCAATACACAGCTGGCGCTGAATTTGTATGTAATTTCGTTGGTGTATTACCTGCACGAGCAGCACCGTCTCCGCAAGGCGTGAAAGGCGGACGCAACGATGCCGGATTACATGCCCCAAAACATTTGGAGACCTGATCATGACCAAGAACAAGACCAGCATTACCCTCGTCAGCGCCGTGCTCGCCACGATTGCCAGCGCGCCTGCCATGGCCGTCGATGTCGCTGGCGTGTTCAGCCAGGGACGCACCCATCTGGCGGTGGTCGTCGGCAATGGCTATGCCTTCGACGAGAGCTACACCGTTCTCGGTGCGGGCGTCAGCTATTATCTGGCCGACGGTCTCAACATCGGTCTGCATGCCGAATCCTGGACCGGCGGGGATCCCAGCATCTACAAGATCACGCCGTCGGTGCAGTATGTGTTCTATCAGGTGCCGCGCGTGTCGCCTTACCTCGGTGCGTTCTATCGCCGCTCCTACATCGAAGACCTGGAAGACCTCAACTCCGTCGGCGGCCGCGCCGGTGTCTACATCGCCGCCGGGCGCAACGCTTTCATCGGTGTCGGGGCCGTGTACGAGTCTTACCTCGATTGCAATTCGACCACCTACATCGAGTGCAGTAATACCTACCCGGAGCTCAGTTTTACGTTCGCGTTCTGAGGCAACTGAAACACCGCAGGTTAGGCCGAGCTCGACTACGTCGTGGTTACAGGAATCTGACCAGCAGAAACAGCCCGAGCATCGCGAACCCCAGCGCCAGTTTGCCGGCTATTGCCAGCAGTAAACCGAGAAAAGCCCCAACGCCGGAGCCGGCCGCGGCACGAAGGTCACGCTGCGCCGTCAGCTCGCCAACCACGGCGCCAAAGAACGGACCGAGCAGGATACCGGGGAGACCGAAAAACAAACCCACGACCGTACCGATGGCCGCGCCAGTGATTGCGCGCCGCGTTGCGCCGAAGCGGCGCGCCCCCAATGCCGACGCGGCGAACTCGAGTACGTACGAAAGGGCGGCCATGATGCCCAAGGCGACCAGGGTTTTCACGCCGACATAAACAAAGTCATCCGCCCAGGCGGCGACGAACAACCCGGCAAACAACAGCGGTGCGCCAGGCAGGGCCGGTAACACCAGCCCGGCAAACCCGGCGATGATCAGGGCCAGGGCAATGACCCATAGAAGGATGGTGTTGGTCATGTGCTATCCAGTAATTTCACAATTCGGCGTTTGTTCCCAGAAGCGTGCTCGATGGCGTGATTCAGAAGCGTTCTGCTTCGTCTTTTCGTGGGCTCGTATGGCGGTGGCACGCGGAGGATGAATTAACCAAAGGCTCTGTATTAGATCAACGGCTGATCCCGCTGGATATTGTCAATTTCGTAACCACTCCAATGTATTGTCTTTCGCTAATATTAGCCGTGGCTGATTCTTGGCCAGCTGAATGAGATTTCATTGCTGGGCTACCGGTAGCGCATTACATTACACGGCGCGAGGAGAGGTTGTATTGCCAACCCTTGCCACACCAACCAGTCCAACTCAACAAATGGGAGAATTTAGCATGAACAAGTTACTGACAAGCCTGATGGCCATTACCTTCGTCGCCGGTCTCGGCCTGAGCACCTCCAGCATGGCCGCCAAGCACATGGCCGAAGCCACCGCCAAGGCTTGCAAGGACAAGAAGCCGGGCGACATGGTGAAGGTCGACGGCAAGGATGTGAAGTGCCCGGAAGCGAAGAAGAAGTAATAACCGTTACTGCTGTCCGTTGCTCAGAAACGCCCCCAGGTTGGGGGCGTTTCTTTTGCTTGCTTTGCTGGTATACGTACACGGAATATTGTCATGCCCGCGGAAGCGGGGTTGAGACCAGGAGGCCCGCATGTTGAAAACGAATCAGCCCGCACCCGATTTCAGTTCGCCCAATCAACATAACCAGCTCGTTTCGTTATCCGACTTTAAAGGCAAGAAGCACGTCGTTCTGTATTTCTATCCGAAAGACGACACGCCGGGCTGCACCATCGAGGCCAACCAGTTCACCGCGTTGGTAGGCGAGTTTGCCAAGGCCGGCGCCGTGGTGATCGGTGTCAGCAAGGACAGTTGCGCGAGTCACCAGGCCTTTATCGATAAATACGGGCTGCAACTGGATCTGCTGGCGGATACCACGGGTGCGTTGTGTGAGCGCTATGGGGTATGGCAGGACAAGGAAAAGAACGGTGAAATCAAGAAGGGCATTGTGCGTTCGACGTTTCTCATTGATAAGAACGGCATGTTGCGGGAGGCACTCTACGGTGTCAGTGCCGAGGGCCATGCCCAGGACATGTTGGCCAGGGTGGGGCAATTGTAGCCGTCGGTCTGCCGCTACCGATACGAGATTGGTGCGCGCAGGGAGGCGACGCACTCCATGGTGTTTGCTAGTAGCCTGTTGCCTTTTCCACCTCGTTTGCCTGTTGTTGCGCGGCCTGCGCGGCGGCATCCAGTTTTTTCTGGACCTGTTCCATGGTTTGTTGGGCCTGCTTGGCCTCCTGCGCCTTGAGGGTAGCGCTCACGGCCGCGGTGCTGGCAACTTCTGCACTGCAGCCACTCACGCTGAGCGCCAGGACTATCACCAGAGTACGGTGCATGCGTTAACCTCCAGAATTTTTTGTCCAAGTAAAAGTATACGCCATGCGCTGCCAGCGTGTTGCCGAGGCCTTCGACCAGGCGCGGTCATAAATTCATGCGCAAGTGCCTAGGTTTGCAGCCCGTGTGACGGGGTTGCCGACATGCCGATGCGTTCATATTCGGCGATCACCTGTGCGCCCAACAGCAGAATGATCGCCGCCGCCTCCAGGCTGAGAAGGATGAGAATGGTCGTGGCAAACGAACCGTAAACCAGATTGACCAGCGACAGGGTCGAGAAATACCAGACCAGAATATGCCGGGTGATCTCCCATAACAGCGCTGCCGTGACCCCGCCGATCAAGGCATGGCGGAGCGCCAGCCGGCCGACCGGCATCACCAGGTAGAGCGAAGTGAGCAGGGCGATCTCGCCGACGACACCGAGCAGGTAAATCAACACGGCCTCAGTGCCATCCAGTGACCAGACGTGACCCATCAACTTCACAGAGCGGGCATCGAGCGCGGTGAGGATGCCGCTGACAGCGTTCACCAACAGCATGCCGAGGGCCAGCAGCGAGATGTAGCAGTAGGGAATGATGGCCGACACCAGGTAATGCCGGCGTTTGACGGCCACGCGGTGGAAGAAGATCACTGACATGGCATTCTCCAGAACGGTAAACGCGATGGAGCTGAAGAACAGCAGCAGCGCCAACCCCGTTACCCCGACCACCTTCCAGTTTTCCAGGAACACGCCAATCTGGGCAACCAGCGCCCCGGCCTGTCCCGGGGCCACCAGCACCAGGTATTCGTCCAGGGCGGTGAGCAGCGACGGTGTGTCCCGGAATTGCGACAATAACACCAGGATGAGGGCGAACATCGGGATGATGGACAACAGGGTGTAATAGGCCACGGCCCCGGCCAGCAGAAATCCCTGGTTGGCACGAAAACCGGCAATCACCTGGCCCACAAACCGCCACGGGCGATCGAGTACGTACCGGGTTCGCGAAGAAAGTATCGTCATGGCATGATTATGCGGCGTTTTGCATTGCGTGTCCCCATGGGCCGCCTCGCCTGATTCTAGTGGCGCCGGTCTATCAATAGAGTCAGACTTCAAGACGAACCGAGGTCGCCATGCATAAATTAAAACACGAAGCAGAGCTGGTGAAAGCCGCGATTCTCGCCGGCATGAAGTATGGGGTGGAGCGGGGTGCCGTGGTGTTCGAGCCGACGGATTCGGCCAGCGAGAAAATCCGCTTTATCTACCGACTGCTGATCCACGATAAACTCATTCAGCCTTTACCGGAAGATCAGGTTTCAGAGCTAACCATGAAGCACAAGCTGGCCATCTGGTACTCCAAGCAGCTGCCGAAAGACCATCCTCTTCTAAAATGATTCCTCAGCGTGCATGCACCGGGGCAGAACACATTGCCGCGGGGTTTGAAATCTGAGCACGCCTATTCCAGGCCTCAACTTTGCTTCCGTGGATGCCAGAAGCGTCCCATCAGCGGCTTGACGCTGGTGCCGTGGACGAGGATCGACAGCGTTACCATGATCAGCGTCAGCTGGAATAGCTGCAGCGCCAGTTCTTTCGGGAGACCATGTTGTATGGCAAACATAATGTAGTAGAGCGAACCGATTCCCCGCACCCCGAACCAGCCCACCATGCCACGGACCTTCCACGGCGTGCCGGTGCCGAGCAGGCCGACCAGGACGCTGACCGGGCGTGCCACCATGAACAGGAATAGCGCGAAACCGACTGCCTGCCAACTCCAGGAGTCGAGGAACAGCATGCCACCAATCAACAGAATCAGCATCACTTCCGAGAGCCGCTCCAGGTGTTCCCCGAAGATCAATGACCCCTCGCTGGTGCGTACGGGTTGCGCGGGCTTGCGATCGGCCGCATTGCCCGGCCTGGTTTCGCCTTCGTGTAACCGTTGCGGAGGTTCCGGATTGTCACCAGAGAGTTTGAGCTCGGTTTGGCGCAACGCCACGGCGGCGAAGAACACTGCCAGAAAGCCCCATGCATCGACGTACACGCTCAGTCCGTACGCCAGGCCGATCAGTCCGAGCCCCAGGAAGTCATCCAGGTGTTTGATACCCGCCTGGTTGCGGCGCAGTTTCCATACCAAACGGCCCAGCCCGTTACCCAGCAGCACGCCAATCGCGATGCCGGCGGCCGTCGCCCACAGCACATCCACTACCAGCCAGCGCAGGCCGAAATCACCGATCTCGTGCAGACCGAGCAATCCCAACCCCAGCATGACGTACGGGAAAGCGCTGCCATCGTTGATGCCCGCCTCGCAGGTCAATGTGAAGCGCAGCCGGTCACGGTCGCTGGCATGACGGATCTGGACATCCGTGGCCAACACCGGATCGGTCGGCGCCACGATGGCGCCGAGAAGAACCGCCGCGCCGAGCGGCAACCCGAGTGCATAGTAGGCGAGGGCGGCGATCAGCCCGACGGTCACCGCCATCGACACCGTCGCCAGCAGAATCGGCGCGCGCCAGTGCGCGAAGCTTACGGGCACGGGCATTTTTACCCCGGCGGAGAACAGCGAAATCAACACCGCTGCTTCGGTGAGCGTCTCCAGCAGTGCCGATTCCTTGAGCGGATTGAAATGGAACACATTCAGGACCATGGGCCCGACCACAACGCCTACCGCCAGATAGATAATGGCTGAGGTGACCGGCATGCGTTTGAGGGTCGTTGGGATGAGGCCCATGGCGAGCAACAGGCCGCCGATGAGCATGAACCATCCTGCGTTCGTCAGTACTTGTTCGCCCATGGTATTCCCGGTTTGGTGCGGACGGCTTCTTGTTGTATGGACAGTGCGAGCGTTAAACCATGGTAACCAAATTTGTCCATGGGTACACGGATCAAGTGGTATCAGGCGCGATCGAAAACGCTCCGCATCTGTCAATTGCAGATGAGTCTGGGGTTGGTTCGGAATCAGGTGGGATAGCAGCGACTCGGGCCGCTTGACTCTCAGTAAAACGTTTCCCCACGTATGTGCGACATCGCACAGAACACACCTGGGTGTCTGCAGATAATGGCCATAACGATCAGCGGTCCTCAGGCCACGCCAATCCGATTTAGATATCGGAGGAAGCGTTTGTGACAATAATAAATCTTTAACAGAAAACTGAATGACGACTGTCTGTTCCATTCTTCCCAGTCTGCCGGGGATTGCATTCGCCACGCTCGCGGTCAGTGGTGAGACAATTGCAATTTGCCGTGGCGAGCCGAGCTACTACCGGGTGGAAACGACCAAGACCGCCGAGGAACTGAACACGATGTACGGTGTGAGCCCAGCCCAGGCCCAGGCAATGCTGGCCGGCACGACGCTCGGTTGGCACGCGCTGCTGGCCGATCCGGAACAGTACGACACCGCGGGAAACCCGATATTACGGCCGGAAGAAGAGGCTCCCCCTGTCTGAACAACCATGCCCGGTTCGATAGGTGGAAACCCTGCGAGGCCGAGTCGCAGGCCTTGAGAAATACCTCGAGAAATACCTCCTAGCACTTCACCGAACGGCGAAGAATCGCCGGAACGCCTGGTTCATCTGCCGTTGCAGGACCACGATCGCTCGCACAAGCGATCGTGGTCCTCACCCGCTGTTAGAACTTGAACTCGAGGCCGCCCATCAAGGTATAGAGTTCGATTTCCGCCACGTCATAACGTTCGACCTC
>Ga0209705_10002395_pt1 | contig 10091 bp, 10 predicted proteins | sample PPLLaktember2015_5_FD_187262 | JGI IMG/M metagenome (GOLD analysis project Ga0209705, IMG submission 187262) | Freshwater sediment microbial communities from Prairie Pothole Lake near Jamestown, North Dakota, USA - PPLs Lake P8 Core (1) Depth... | ecosystem: Environmental > Aquatic > Freshwater... | reverse complement strand
CCTGCGCCGGCGCGGCGTGCCGGAAAACCACATCCATCTCAGCATGGAGCGCAACATGCATTGCGCCGTGGGGCACTGCGGCCATTGCCAGTACGGCGGAAAATTCGTCTGCCAGGACGGCCCGGTGTTTCCATTTACGGAAGTGAAGGATCTGTTTGGGGTAATGGGATTCTAATTACAAGTACAAAGTTACAGAGTATAAGGTTGCAGAGTTTCAGAGCCAGGGAGGGAGGATGGCGAAATTCTGTACTTTTGAGGAAATCGACGCTTGGCAAAGGGCACGCGAGTTGGTGAAAAGCATATACACGGTAACTTCTCATGGAGCGTTTGCGGGCGATCGTGCGCTATGTGCACAGATCAGAAGAGCGAGTATTTCGATAATGGCGAATATTGCTGAAGGTTTCGAGCGGAACGGAAAAAAGGAATTCATTCAGTTTCTGTCCGTGGCGAAGGGATCGTCAGGCGAAGTTCGCGCCCATTTGTACGCAGCTCTTGATCAAGGATACATTGACCGGAAAAGCTTCGACGCGCTGTCGGATATGTCCCGCAACATCAGCCGGATGATTGGTGGGCTGATCAAATATCTGCGCGGTACCCAGATGAAGGGCGCCAAATATTTATGAACCCTGTACCTGGAACTCTGAACTCTAAACCCCGCATAGCGGTCCACAAATTCGCCTCCTGCGACGGCTGCCAGCTCGCGTTTCTGAACCTGGGCGAGGACCTGCTGACGCTGGCGCGAATGGTGGACATCGTGCACTTTGCCGAGGCCGGGCCGGTGAACCCGGAGGCGGCGGTGGACATCGCCTTCATCGAAGGCAGCATATCGACGCCCGAAGACCTTGAACGCATCCGGCGCATCCGCGCCAATTCCCGCCAGCTCGTCACCATCGGCGCCTGTGCCACGGCCGGCGGCGTGCAGGCCTTGCGTAATTTTGCCGATGCCGGCGAATGGATCGCCTCGATTTACGCCAAACCGGAATATATTGAAAGCCTGGCGACCTCCACGCCCATTGCCCAACATGTAAAGGTCGATCTCGAAATCTGGGGCTGCCCGGTGAGCGGGCGCCAGGTGCTGGCGGCGGTGCGCGCGCTGTTGTCGGGCGTGCCGCCCTGGCTGGAAAAAGACAAGGTCTGCCTGGAGTGCAAGCGCCAGCAGACGGTGTGCGTGATGGTGACGCGGGGCCTTCCCTGCATGGGGCCGGTGACGCGCACCGGTTGCGGCGCCATCTGCCCGGCCTTCGGGCGCGATTGTTATGCCTGCTATGGCCCGGCGGAGAATCCGAATACCGAATCGCTGGCGCGACGCCTGGAAGGACTCGGTCTGGTGCCGGAGGCCGTGGCGCGGCGCTTCCATTTCATCAACGCGCAAGCGCCGGCCTTTGCCGAGGCGGGTGCGCGCCGGGGCAAGGTTTCCCGTGACTGAGTCGCGCCACATTCCGGTCAAGGTGCCGGTGCTGGCACGCGTCGAGGGCGAGGGCACGCTCGAGTTGCGCGTGCATGACGGTACGATCGAGGACCTGCGGCTGCGCATCTTCGAGCCGCCGCGGATGTTCGAAAAACTGCTCGAAGGCCGGGACTATACCGAGGTCCCGGACATGGTGGCGCGCATCTGCGGTATCTGCCCGGTGGCGTACCAGATGAGCGCGGTGCATGCCATCGAAAACCTGTTCGGCGTGGAACCCGGCCCCTGGGTGCGCGACATGCGCCGCGTGTTTTACTGCGGCGAGTGGATACAGAGCCACAGCCTGCACATCCACATGCTGGCAGCGCCGGATTTCCTGGGCTATTCGAGCGTGGTGGAAATGGCCGGGAAGTACGCGCCGGAAGTGCGGCGCGGCCTGAAACTGCAGGCGCTCGGCAACGATATCATCCGCCTGCTCGGGGCGCGCTCGGTGCATCCCGTGGGCGCGCGCGTCGGCGGCTTCCATCATGCCCCGAAACCAGAGGAGGTGAGCGCGCTGCTGGAAAAACTGCATGCCGCCTTGCCGGAGGCCGAAGCCCTGGTGCGCTGGACCGCGGCATTCGATCTGCCCTTGCAGGAACAGGATTTCACCTGCGTGGCCCTGCGCCATCCGCGGGAATATCCCATGAACGCCGGTCGGCTGGTTTCCGATCATGGGCTGGATATCCCCGCTGACCGGTTCGAGGCGCATTTCACCGAGCAACAGCTGTCGCATTCGACCGCGCTGCACTGCCGGCTCGATGGCAAACCGTACCTGGTCGGCCCGCTGGCGCGGCTCAATCTCAATCTCGATCGTCTGCCGGACCCCGTGCGCACGCTTGTCGATGGCCTGGATATCCGGTTTCCCAGTCGCAACATGCATCACAGCATCGTGGCGCGCGCGATCGAGATCGTTGTCGCCATACGGGTGGCGATCAATCTCCTCGAATCCTATCAGGAGCCGCAAAGGCCTTATGTCGAAATCCGCCCGCGCGCCGGCAGCGGTGTCGGTTGTACCGAGGCGCCACGCGGGTTGCTGTGGCATCGTTATGAGCTCGATGCGCACGGCAAGCTTGTCAGCGCGCGCATCGTCCCGCCCACCAGCCAGAACCAGGCGCGCATCGAGGACGATCTGCGCCAGTCGCTTCAAAGCTTCGGGCTGAATCAGCGCGAAGAGGCGTTACGTCACTTCGGTGAGCGGGTGATCCGCAATTACGATCCCTGCATTTCCTGCGCTACGCATTTCCTGGAACTGCGGATTACATAGAGTACAAAGTTCAGAGTACAAAGTTCAGAGTTAAAAATGCAAAGCGAATAGTCGAAACTCTAAACTCTAAACTCTGTACACTAAACGCCACATCCACATGAAAATTCGAATTCTCGGCATCGGCTCCCCCTTTGGCGACGACCGTTTCGGCTGGGAGGCGGCCGAAGCCCTGCGGCATTCCGCGGCCTTGAACGCCGTCGCGCCAGGCCGGATCGAAATACTGGCCCTGGATCGCCCCGGCGCCATGTTGCCGGCGCACTGGCAGGAAGCCGACATCGTGATCCTGCTGGATGCGATTCGTTCCGGCGCGGCGCCGGGAACGCGGCATTGCCTCGAGGCGCGCGATCTTTCCAGTACTAGCGCGCTGTGTTCATCTCATGGCTTCGGCATCGTTTCCGCAATCGAGCTTGCCCGGGCCCTCGGCAACATGCCGTCGCGGCTGCTGGTGCGCGGCATTGAAGCCGATTCTTCGTGGACAGGTTTTTCCCTGAGTCCCGCGGTTGCTGGCGCCTTACCGTCTTTTGTCGCGGATTTCGCGGAGGAAACGCTTCACCTTGCGGATCCTCATGCGCTCGCGAACGAAACGTCGCACCGTATCGGATTTAATCGGATTTAAGAAGTGCGCGGGGTCACGCCCGCGGGCGGGGCTAGTCCTTCGTCTTGTCTTTTCTGATCATGGCGTACGCCGAGTGGTTGTGGATGGATTCGAAGTTCTCCGATTCCACCACGTAGGCGTCGATGCGGTCGTCTGCGTTCAGCTTGGCCGCGACGTCGCGCACCATATCCTCCACGAACTTGGGATTTTCGTAGGCCTTCTCGGTAACGTATTTCTCATCCGGGCGCTTCAGCAGGCCGTAAAGCTGGCAACTGGCCTGGTTTTCCACCAGGTCGATCAGGTCCTCGACCCACACGAAGGTATTGGTGCGGACCGTGAGCGTCACGTGCGAGCGCTGGTTGTGCGCGCCGTACTGCGAAATTTCCTTGGAGCAGGGGCACAGGCTGGTAACCGGCACCACCACCTTGATGGTCATGATGTCCTTGTCGCCCGTGATTTGACCGACGAAGGCGACCTGGTAATCCATCAGGCTCTTGACCCCGGAGATCGGCGCTGCCTTGTTTATGAAATAGGGGAAGCTCATCTCGATGTGGCCGGTATTGGCCTCCAGGCGCCGCCGCATCTCGGCCAGCATGTCCCGGAAGGACTCGACCGAGATCTCCATGTCGTGGCTGTTCAGAATTTCCACGAAGCGCGACATGTGGGTGCCCTTGAAATTGTGCGGCAGCTCCACGTACATGTTGAAGCTGGCGATGGTGTGTTGCACCCCCTGGGAGCGGTCCCTGACCAGCACCGGATGCCGGATGTCCTTGATGCCGACCTTGTCGATCGGCAGGTGGCGCAGGTCCGGCGTGTTCTGCACGTCGGCAATGACTTCCTCATCGGGACGGATTTTGCTTTTGAGTTTCATGGTCGGGTCTCTCTACCGCTCGCGGGCGCCAATAATCCAATAGTTGAGTGGCGCAGTCAAGTTTAGGCGGTTTCGCGTTCCGCCGGGGTGTCGGTGGCGACATGGCGCAGGATCGCGCGCCGGATGCCTGCCGCGTCCAGCCCGCAACGCGCGAGTTGCGCGCGATGGTCGCCGTGCTCGATGAAGCGATCCGGCAGGCCGAGGTTGACGATGCGCGTCGCCAGCCCCGCCGCGACCAGGAATTCATTGACCGCGCTGCCGGCGCCGCCGGCCACCACGTTTTCCTCGACCGTGATCAGCAGCTCGTGCGTGCGCGCCAGCTCCCGCACCAGGTCTTCGTCCAGCGGCTTCACGAAGCGCATATTTGCCACGGTGGCGCCGAAGGCCTCGCCCGCCTCGAGCGCCGGGGCCAGCATGCTGCCGAAGGCGAGCAGCGCCACGCGCTTGCCCGTGCGCCGGACCTCGGCCTTGCCCACGGGTAGCGGTTCCAGTGCCGGATCGACGGTGACGCCGGGGCCCGTGCCGCGCGGATAACGCACCGCCGCGGGGCCGTTCAGCAGGAAGCCGGTGCTGAGCATGCGGCGGCATTCGTTCTCGTCCGCCGGTGCCATGACCGTCATGTTCGGCAGGCAGCGCAGATAGGAAAAATCGAAACTGCCCGCGTGTGTGGCACCGTCGGCGCCCACCAGCCCGGCGCGGTCGATCGCCAGCAGCACCGGCAGGTTCTGCAGGCAGATATCGTGAATCAGCTGGTCGTAACCGCGTTGCAGGAAGGTCGAGTAGATCGCCACCACCGGCTTCATGCCGTCGCAGGCCAGGCCCCCCGCGAACGTCAACGCATGCTGTTCGGCAATGCCGACATCAAAGTAACGGTTCGGATAGCGTTCGGAGAATTGCACCAGGCCGGAGCCCTCGCGCATCGCCGGCGTGATGCCGACCAGGCGCACGTCGCGCGCGGCCATGTCGCACAGCCACTCGCCGAAGACCTGGGTGTAGGTCTTGCCGGAGGGTTTCTTTTCCATCTTGCCGGTCGCGGGATCGAATGGCGTCACGCCGTGGTAGACGATGGGGTCGCCCTCGGCCGGTTCGTAGCCCTTGCCCTTGCGCGTGACCACGTGCAGGAAACGCGGACCCTTGAGGCCGCGCAGGTTGCGCAGCGTGCGGATCAGGGCGTTCAGGTTGTGCCCGTCCACGGGCCCGAAATAGTTGAAGCCCAGTTCCTCGAACAGCGTGCTCGGCATCACCATTCCTTTCATATGCTCTTCCACGCGCTTGGCCAGTTGCCACATCGGTGGAATGGTCGAGAGCACGGTCTTGGAGCCTTCGCGCATGTGGCTGTAGACCTTGCCCGACAGGATGCGCGTGAGATAGCTCGACATGGCCCCGACGTTGGGCGAGATGGACATGTCGTTGTCGTTCAATACCACCAGCAGGTCGGCGTCCATGTTGCCGGCGTTGTTGAGCGCCTCAAACGCCTGCCCGCCGGAGAGCGCGCCATCGCCGATGACGGCGACCACCTGGCGTTCGGCGCCGGTGCGCGCGGCGGCCACGGCCATGCCGAGCGCGGCGCTGATCGAGGTGCTCGAATGCCCGACGCCGAAGGTGTCGTATTCACTTTCCTCGCGGCGCGGAAAACCGGAAATCCCGTCGGTCTGGCGCAGCGTATGCATGTGATCGCGGCGCCCGGTCAGGATCTTGTGCGGATAGGTCTGATGCCCCACGTCCCACACCAGCCGGTCTTCCGGCGTGTTGAAGACATAATGAAGGGCGAGCGTGAGTTCGACCGTGCCCAGACCCGCCGACAGGTGGCCGCCGGTGCGCGAGACCGAGGCGATCAGGAACTCGCGGATCTCCCGGGCCAGGCCGGGGAGATCGTCCTCCTTCAGACGCCGCAGATCGTCGGGGCTGTTGATCGTCTCGAGAAGGTAAATGTCTTCGGTGGGTTTTCTGGTCATTGGCGGCGTTCGATGATGAATCCGGCCAACTTGGCCAACACGCTGCCATTATCCTCCAAAGGCGCCAGGCTTTCGAGGGCCTGCGTATGCAGTACCTGAGCGCGGGCCTTGGCTTCTGCGAGTCCGAGCACCTGGGGGTAGGTGGATTTGCCGCGCGCGCGGTCCATGCCGGGGTTTTTCCCGAGCGTTTCCGCCTTGCCCTCGACATCCAGGATGTCGTCGGTGATCTGGAACGCCAGGCCGATGGCATGGCTGTAGTTTTCGAGCGCGGCCAGTTTTTCCGCCGCCACGTCTTCGCGGGCATGGGCGCCGAGCAGGACCGCCGCGCGGATCAGCGCGCCGGTCTTGCGCAGGTGCATATCCTCGAGCTGCGCCAGCGTCAGGGTCTTGCCGCCGGAGGCGAGATCGATCGCCTGGCCGCCGGCCATGCCGTGCGAGCCGGCGGCTCCCGCCAGCAGCATGATCATATGCAGGCGCCGGGCGGGGCCGATCGTCAGCGCCGGGTCGCGCGCCAGGATTTCGAAGGCCAGCGATTGCAAGGCGTCGCCCGCCAGCAGCGCGGTGGCCTCGTCGTAGGCCTTGTGACAGGTCGGCTTGCCGCGGCGCAGGTCGTCGTCATCCATGCACGGCATATCGTCGTGCACCAGCGAGTAGGCATGAATCAGTTCCACCGCGCAGGCCGGGACATCGAGCGCCGCATCGGGCGCGCCGACAGCCTGGCCCGCGGCGTAAACCAGGCTGGCGCGCACGCGCTTGCCGCCGTCCAGCGTGACATAGCGCATGGCCTCATGCAGGCGTGCTGGCGCCTGCGTGGCGGCAGGCAGGCACGCGTCCAGCGCGTGTTCGACGCGGTGCTGGAAGCGCCGGAGTTGTTCGGGGAAAGCGGACAATGCCGGACTACTCGTTCTGGTTGTCGAGAGGTTCGGTGGCGAATTCGCCATTTTTCTGGACCAGTTTTTCCACGCGCTGCTCGGCCTCGCGCAGTCCCTGCTGGCAGGCGCGCGTCAGCTCGATGCCGCGCTGAAACGACTTCAGGGATTCCTCCAGCGATTGCTCGCCGGATTCCATTTTTTCCACGATCTTCTCCAGCTCCGCGAGGGCGGCTTCAAAGTTGGGAGAGGTGCTGGATTTTTTTGCCACGGGATCTCCAAAAGGCATGATCAATAGAGGGTTAAGCTAACGCACCGCAGCCAAGCGCGTCAATTTTCTCACATAAAGACCATTTGTTTTGCATACCCTGTTGATTTGCATCAAGGTTGCCGGACAATGCACCTGTTACCAATGCGCTTGGACGGGCCTGTTTCGGGAGAATCTTGATCATGCATTATGTGCGGCGGACCGTGCAGTGGTTTTTCCTGCGCCTGGAAAAGCTGTTCAACCTCGTATTCGGTGACCGGCTCAACCCGCTCTACCACCTGGGCGCCATCGCCTACCTGATGACCTGGATCGCCGTGGTGAGCGGCGTGTATCTGTATATTTTTCTCGACACCGGCGTGAAGGAGGCTTACGAATCGGTCGAGCGCATCACGCACAATCACTTTTACATCGGCCAGATCATGCGCGGCCTGCACCGCTACGCCTCGGACGGCATGGTGCTGGCGATGACGCTGCACCTGCTGCGCCATTTCGCGTTCGACCACTATCGCGGCTTCCGCTGGTTCTCCTGGGTCACCGGCGTGTTCGTGCTGTGGCTGGTGTACGCCTCCGGCATCAACGGCTTCATGCTGCCGTGGGACCGGCTGGCGCAGTTCGTCACCATCGCGACGGCGGAGTGGCTCGACTGGCTGCCGATCTTCTCCGAGCCGATGGCGCGCAATTTCCTGCACGAAGGCAGCGTGAACGACCGCCTGTTCTCGCTGCTGGCCTTCATGCACATCGGCATCTCGCTGATGCTGCTGCTGGTGCTGTGGGTGCACACGCAGCGCGTGGCCAAGGCCGAGACCAACCCGCCGCGCCGGCTGGCGCTGCCGCTGCTGCTGGCGCTGATCGTTATCAGCCTGGTGTGGCCGGTGCTGAGCCAGGGCCCGGCGAACCTGGATACGGTGATCACCGCTCTCGAGTTCGACTGGTTTTATCTGGCGATCTTCCCGCTGATCTATGTCTGGTCGCCGGAGAAAGTCTGGTGGCTGGTGCTCGGCGGCACCGGCCTGCTGGTGCTGCTGCCGTGGCTGCCGCCGGTGCGCCGCGCCGCCAAAGGATTCCGGCTCACCTTGCGTCCCGGCGATGACATTGTCGTGGCGCATCCGGGCGAGTCCATCCTCGAAGCCGGCCTGCGTGCCGGTATCGCGCTGCCCTTCGAGTGCCGCAGCGGCGGTTGCGGTGAATGCAAGTGCACCATCCTGCAGGGGAGCGTGGATCACGGCGCCTACCAGGAAAGCGCGCTGAGCGAGGAAGAACGGCGCGCCGGCAAGGCGCTGATGTGCTGCGCCACGCCCTTGTCCGATCTCGATATTGAATGCGAGAACATCGGCGTGGTGCGCGACATCCCGATCCGCACTTTCATGGCGCGGGTGGAGCAACTGGAACCGCTCACGGATGACGTCATGCGCGTGCTGCTCAAGTCGCTCGACCCGGAGCCCATGCGTTTCCACGCCGGGCAGTACATTAATATAGTGCTCGAGGACCACGAGCGGCGCGCGTTCTCCTTCGCCACCGCGCCGCACGAATCTGAGCTGATCGAGCTGCACGTCAAGCTGGTGCCCGGCGGCGCCTTCACGACTTATGTCTTCAATGCCATGAAAACGGGCGACACCTTGCGCTGCGAGGGGCCACTGGGCAAGTTCTACCTGCGCGAGGATTCCGACCGGCCGATCGTTTTCGTCGCCGGCTCCACCGGTTTCGCGCCGGTGAAAAGCATGGTGGAGTATGCATTCCATGCCGGCCTCAAACGTCCGATGCATCTCTACTGGGGCGTGAAGTCGCTGGCGGACATGTACATGAAGGGACTGCCGGAACGCTGGGCGCGCGAGCACGCCAATTTCAAATTCATTCCGGTGTTGTCCGAACCGGCGCCCGGGGACAATTGGACCGGACGCACGGGCACGGTGCACGAGGCCATTTTGCATGATTTCCCGGTCATGACCGACTGCGAGGTCTATGCCTGCGGCTCGGTCGGCATGGTCGAGTCGGCGCATGCGGCGTTCCTGCAAAAAGGCATGACCGAGGACCGCTGCTTCTCCGATGCCTTCAATTTCGCGCCGCATATCAAGGGGCAGGCCGGCGAGGTCATACAGACGTAAAGAACATGCAGGGCGGAATAGCGATAGCGTATTCCGCCGGATGTGCTAATCCCGCGACGGGATGCGGTAGAGATAGATCGCCAGTATCACCCCGAACAGCGCCAGCGCGAATTGCAGCTCGGGGTGCGGCACGAAGAAGATTACGGACACGGCGAGCGTGGCGGCCATGGTCGTGATCGCGAACCACTTGGTGCGGCGCGGGATGCTGCGGTGCTGCTGCCACTCGCGCACCGTGGTGCCGAATATCCGGTGGTTGAGCAGCCAGTGGTAGAAGCGTTCCGAGGAGCGCGCGAAACAGGCGGCTGCCAGCAGCAGGAACGGCGTGGTCGGCAGCAGCGGCAGGAAGATGCCCGCCACTCCGAGCGCGACGAATCCCAAGCCCAGCAAAAGGAACAGCCAGCGCACCTCACGTCGGTGATGCTTGCGTACCTGTGTTCGTGGTGAGTGGCTCATGCGTGCGCTTCGATGATGTTTATCATGAAGGTGGATTAGTACCTCGAAGACAATAATGGGTTGGAGATATGCCACAAAACAAAAACCCCTGACCGATTCCGGTCAGGGGTTTTTTGCTGGTGGAGGTGGCGAGAATCGAACTCGCGTCCGCAAGCCCTACATCTATGGTTCTACATGCGTAGTCTGTCTTTGATTTGACTCAGCGTGTTCCGGCAGACAGGACCACTGCTGAGCTGAGCCTGCTTGGATTTAACGCTTGCTCAACAG
>Ga0209705_10002393_pt1 | contig 10093 bp, 10 predicted proteins | sample PPLLaktember2015_5_FD_187262 | JGI IMG/M metagenome (GOLD analysis project Ga0209705, IMG submission 187262) | Freshwater sediment microbial communities from Prairie Pothole Lake near Jamestown, North Dakota, USA - PPLs Lake P8 Core (1) Depth... | ecosystem: Environmental > Aquatic > Freshwater... | reverse complement strand
GCCGCCGCGGCTGGGCGAGGACAGCGACGCGATCCTGCGGGAGCTGGGCTACGGGGCAGACGAGGTGAAGGCGTTGCGGGCAAAGAAGGCCGTCGCATGAAACCGCTCGAGGGCATCCGCGTCATCGACCTCACGCAGGCGATGGCCGCGCCCTTTTGCACCATGAACCTCGCCGACATGGGCGCGGATGTGATCAAGATCGAGCCGCCGGGCGAGGGCGAGCCGACGCGCCAGCTCGGCGCGGCGCAGAAGAACGGCCACAGCGCCACCTTCATGACCATGAACCGCGGCAAGCGCGGCATCGCGGTGGACCTGAAGCAGCCCGAGGGCGTCGAGATCGTGAGGAAGCTCGCCGCCACCGCCGACGTGTTCGTGCAGAACTACCGCCCCGGGGTGGTCAAGCGCCTCGGCCTGGATTTCGAATCGCTGCAGAAGATCAACCCGAGGCTGATTTACTGCCAGATCTCCGGCTTCGGCAACACCGGGCCGTACGCGAGCCGCGGCGGCTACGACCTCATCGCGCAGGGCATGAGCGGCGTGATCAGCGTCACCGGCGACGAGGACGGCCCGCCGGCGAAGTCCGGGATCCCGCTCGCGGACCTGGCGGCGGGCCTGTTCGGCGCCTACGGCATCCTGTCCGCGCTCGAGTACCGCGAGCGCACCGGCGAGGGCCAGCTCGTCGATACGTCGCTGCTGGAAGCGGCGATGGCGCTCACGGTGTGGGAATCCTCCGAGTACTGGACCACCGGGAAGGCGCCCAAGCCCAAGGGCTCGGCGCACCGCAACTCCGCGCCTTACCAGGCGCTGAAGGCATCCGACGGCTACTTCACGGTCGGCGCCGGCAACGATAAGCTCTTTGCGGCGTTCTGCGCGGCGCTGGGCCGGAAGGATTTCCTGGAAGATGCGCGTTTCGCCAGCCGGGCGGCGCGCTTGGCGCATCGCCGGGAGCTGGAAGCCGAGATCGAGAAGATTACCGGCCGGGAGACGCGGGCCGCGTGGCTCGCGCGCCTGGAGCAGGCGGGCGTGCCCGCCGGGCCGATCAACAACTACGCCGAGGCGCTCGCCGATCCGCATGCCCTGGCGCGCGGCATGGTGGTCGACCTGGTGCATCCCGGCGCGGGCGACATCAAGGCGCTCGGCGTGCCGGTGAAGCTCTCGGAGACCCCCGGCGCGGTGGACCGCGCCGCGCCGCTCCTCGGCGAGCACACGGCGCAGATCCTGAACGAGCTGTGCTACAGTGAATCGGAGCAAGCGGCGCTCTTATCGAAGGGCGTCGTCCAATGAACGAGGAGAGGAGAACCCCGATGCACACGTCAAGCATTCTGGCCGCGTCTTTCGCGGCCGTCACCCTGCTGGCCGGCACCGGCGTGCAGGCGCAGAGTTACCCCGCGCGCCAGGTCGAGGTGGTCGTGCCCTACGCCCCGGGCGGCGGCACCGACAACCTGATGCGCATGATCACCGGCATCATCGACGAGAACAAATGGTCGCCAGTGCCCCTGACCGTCAACAACCGCGCCGGCGGCAGCGGCGCGGTCGGCTTCAACTACCTCATCAACAAGAAAGGCGACGCCTACACCATCGGCGGCGCCACGCCGATGGTCGTCTCCGGCAAGATCGAGGGGCGCCTGCCGGGCAACCACCGCGACGGCTTCACCACGCTGATGATCGTCGCCATCGACGAGCTGATGCTCACGGTGCGCAGCGAGTCGCCGTTCAAGACGGTCGACGAATTCGTCAAGGCGGCGCGCGCCAAGCCCGGCGGGCTCACCATCGGCGGCACCGCGACCTTCAGCGAGGACCACATCTTCACGTACCTCTTTGAGCAGGCCGCCGGCATCAAGGTGAAGTACGTGCCGTTCAACTCCGGCGGCGAGGTGACCACCGCGCTGATGGGCGGGCACATCGACGCATCCGCCATGAACCCGAACGAGATCCAGTCCCAGGTCGAGGCCGGCAAGGCGAGGAACCTGGCGGTGGCGGCGAAGAAGCGCCTCAAGGACGCCGCCGACGTGCCGACCTTCGCCGAGCGCGGCTACGAGTTCTACTGGGAGCAGATGCGCGGCGTGGTCGGGCCGGCCAACATGCCGCCCGAGGCGGTGAAGTGGTGGCAGGACACGCTGAAGAAGGTCGTCGGCACGAAGAAATGGCAGGAGCTGTACATCAAGCGCAACCTGCTCACGCCGACGGACTGGACGGGCGAGGAAGCCAACAAGTACCTCGACAGCCTGAACGGCAAGTACGAGAGCGCGCTGACCGCGCTGGGCGCGAAGAAGAAGTAGCGCAGCCCCGCCGGGCAACCGCGCGTGCGCAACGCCGACCGCGTCAGCGCGGCTCTGCTGCTGGCCGGCGCCCTCGGCTTTTCGGCCGTGGCGCTCAAGTCCTGGCCCTACACGAGCCCCGAGGGCCCGGGGCCGGCGTTCCTGCCGTTCTGGCTCGGCCTGGGCATGGCGGCGCTCGCCGCCGCCCTGCTCGCGCGCAGCCTGCGCGAGCGCAGCCGCGGCGCCGATTGGGCGCCGCGCGGCGTGCCGCTCCGGCACGTGCTGGTGGTGCTGGGCGTGACCCTCGCCTTCGCGGCGCTGATCAAGTACCTCGGCATGATCCTCGGCAGCGCGCTGTTCCTCGTGGTGCTGGTGCGCTACCTCGGACGCCATTCCTGGCCGGTGGTGCTCCCGGTGGCGGCGGGCGCGGCCGGCTTCATCTGGCTGGTGTTCGCCCGCTGGCTGCACGTGCCTTTCCCGGTCGGCCCGCTCGGGTTCTGAGGCCGCCGTGGATTTCCTGGGCAACCTCTCGCTCGGCTTTTCGGTCGCCTTCACGCCGTTCAACGTGTTGATGGCGGTGGTGGGCGTGATGGTCGGCATGCTGATCGGCGCGCTGCCCGGCATCGGGCCGCCCTCCGGAGTGGCGATGCTGCTGCCGCTCACCTTCGGCATGGACCCCACCTCGGGCATCATCATGCTGGCGGCGCTCTATGCCGGCAGCATGTATGGCGGCACCATCACCGCGGTGCTCATCAACACGCCGGGGGAATCCGCCTCGGTGGTCACCTGCCTGGACGGCTACCAGATGGCGCTGCAGGGGCGCGCCGGGCCGGCGCTCGGCATCGCCGCCATCGGCTCGTTCATCGCCGGCACCATCGGCGTGGTGCTGCTGATGCTGGTGTCGCCGCTGCTCGCGCGCTGGGCGCTCTCCTTCGGCCCGCCCGAGACCTTCGCCCTCATGCTGCTCGGCCTCACCACGGTGACGCTGCTCACCGGCGAGGACGCGCTCAAGGGCTACATCAGCATGCTGCTGGGGCTGATGCTCGCGATGGTCGGCTTCGACATCATCTCGGGCACCGCGCGCTACGGCTTCGGCATTGCCGAGATGATGGACGGGATCGACTTCCTGCCGGTGGCGATCGGCCTGTTCGGGCTGGGCGAAGTGCTCGCCGGCGCCGAGCAGACGGGCAAGACCCAGATCGCGAAGGGGCGCTACGGCCTGCGCCACGTGCTGCCGAGCGCCGCGGACTGGGCGCGCTCGCGCTGGGCCATCGCGCGCGGCACGGCGATGGGTTTCCTCGTCGGCGTGCTGCCCGGCGCCGGGCCGACGGTGGCCTCCTTCCTGGCCTATACGGTGGAGAAGAAGTTCTCCAGGACGCCGGAGCGGTTCGGCAAGGGCGCCATCGAAGGGGTCGCTGCGCCCGAATCGGCGAACAACGCCGCGGCCACCGCCGCCATGGTGCCGATGCTGACGCTCGGCATCCCCGGCTCGGCGACCACCGCCATCATGCTCGGCGGCCTGATGATGTGGGGCCTGCGCCCCGGGCCGCTGCTGTTCGAGAAGAACCCCGAGTTCGTCTGGGGCCTGATCGCCTCGCAGTACATCGCCAACGTACTGCTGCTCATCGTCAGCACCACGTTCATCCCGCTGTTCGTGCGCGCGCTGCGCGTGCCCTACAGCATCCTGATGCCGCTCATCGTCATGTTCTGCGTCACCGGCGCGTACTCGCTGAAGAATAGCCTCTGGGACGTGGGCCAGATGCTGGTGTTCGGCGTGCTCGGCTACTTCATGAAGAAGCTCGGCTACTCGCCGGCGGCGCTGGTGCTCGCGCTGGTGCTCGGGCCGCTCGCCGAGCGCGCGCTGCGCCAGTCGCTGATCATCTCGGACACGGGCCTGGGCATCTTCTTCCTGCGCCCGATCTCCGGGGTGCTGATGGTGCTGGCGCTCGCCGCGGTGGCGATCCCGGTGCTGCGCGCCCTGCTCGCCGCGCTCCGGCGGCGCTACGCCTAGGCAGCATTGACCGGGCGCCCGGCCCGGCTTAGCGCAGCTCCAGCTTCCCGCCGCTCAGCCGCCCGCGGTACTCGCGCCCGCCGGCGCGAAACGCCACCTCGTCGCCCCGCACGCGCCCTTCGAGCGCGTAATTCGTGCTCCCGGCGCGCAGGGTGCCGCTGAGCATCTGGAATTTCTGCTTCAGCTCGAGCTCGCCGATCGGCAGCGCGTGCTTCCCCGCCACGTTCGCCGGCACGATCCACAGCAGCGCGTTGCACCAGTTGTCGCAGCCCGTTTCGGGCGCCATCGTCGCGGTCTCGTCCGGCATCCATTCGTCCATGCCGAAGGTGTTGGACACGATGCGCGTGCCGGGCTTCAACTCGAGGATCGCGGGCCGCAGCTTCACGTTGATCGACGGCAGGAGGAACATGGTGATCACGGTGGCCTCGGAAAAGTCGGTCTCGAACAGATCCGCCTTCCTGAATTCGGCCCTGACGGCGACGCCCGCCTGCGCCGCGTTCACGCGCGACAGTTCCACCAGGTCCGCTTCGTACTCGATGCCCAGGGCGCGGGCGCCGCGCCGCGCCGCGGCGATCACGGTGCGCCCGTCGCCGGAGCCCAGGTCCATGACGAAGTCCTTGGACGTGACGCGCGCCATGTCGAGCATCTTCTCCACCAGCGCGTCGGAGGTCGGCACCCAGACCACGTCCTTGCCCCCCTGGCCGAAGGTGGGCTCGAAAACGGGCGCCTGCTGCGTCTGGGCGAGCGCGCCGGTGGCGGCGAAAACGAGGGCGAGCGCGAAGCGCGCGGCGGCGTTCACGTCAGGAGCTGCAGGAAAGCGCCGAGCAGCCCGGCTTGTTGCGCGCCCACTCGGGGCGGCGCGCGGCGTAGGCCTCGTTCCCGGGCTGCTCGTCGTACGGGCGCGCGAGCACCTGCATCAGTCGCTCGAGCACCGAGGCGTCGCCCTGGCCAAGCGCGTCGATGGCCTGCTGCGCGAGGTAGTTGCGCGGCACGTACTTCGGATTGACCGCGTTCATGCCCGAGCGCTCGGGCGCGAGGGCGAGCCAGCGCCGCAACCAGGCTTCCAGCCGCGCCACGTGCTCCGCCGAGGGCTCGGCGTAGAACGCGGGCAGGAGCGGCGCGACGAGCGCCTCTTCGCGCACCGCGGCCAGGCCGCGGAAAAACAGCGTGAAGTCCGTCTCCACCGCGTTGAGGATCTGGAACATCTCCTGCACCAGCGCGTCTTCGCCCTGTAGCGTCTCGAGGCCGAGCTTCGCCGCCAGCGCCGCGATGAAGCTCGACTGGTAAGTCTCGCCATACAGCTGCAGGCCCTCCTGCAGGTCGGCTTCCGGAATGATCGGCAGCACGGCCTCGGCCAGGCGCGCCAGGTTCCACAGCCCGATCTGCGGCTGGTTGCCGTAGCTGTAGCGCCGCATCTCGTTGTCGGTGGTGTTCGGCGTCCACGTCGGATCGTAGCCCTCGAGCCAGCCGTAAGGCCCGTAGTCGATGGTCAGGCCGAGGATCGACATGTTGTCCGTGTTCATCACCCCATGCACGAACCCCAGGCGCATCCAGTCGCTCATCAGCCGCGCCGTGCGCCGGCACACTTCGAGGTACCACGCCTTGTAGGACAGGCCCGGATAGTAGTGCCGGATGGTGAAGTCGAGGAGCTGCTGCAGCAGCTCCTGCTCTGCGTGCGCGGCGTGGATCTCGAAATTGCCAAAGCGCAGGAACGAGGGCGCCACGCGGCACACCACCGCGCCCGGCTCGGGCTCGGGATTGCCGTCGTAGAACATGTCGCGCACTACCTGCTCGCCGGTGCCGACCAGGGACAAGGCCCGCGTGGTAGGCACGCCGAGGAAATGCATCGCCTCGCTGCACAGGAATTCACGCACGCTGGAGCGCAATACCGCGCGGCCGTCCGCGGTGCGGGAGTAGGGCGTGGGCCCGGCGCCTTTCAACTGCAGTTCCTGGCGCGAGCCGTCCCGCGCCACGATCTCGCCCAGGGTGATGGCGCGCCCGTCGCCGAGCTGGCGCGCCCACACGCCGAACTGGTGCCCGCCGTAGCGCGCGGCGAATGGCTCCATGCCGGGAAACACGCGGTTGCCGGCGAGCGCTTCGATGGCCGCGTGCGAGGGCCGTGACAGGCCGAGTTCGGCGGCGAGCGCGTCCGACCACGCGAGCAGCTTCGGCGCGGCCACCGGCGTGGGCTCAACGCGCGTGTAGCTTGCATTCAGCACCTGTCGCCGCGTGTTGGCGGCCATCGAATCGGCGGGCATCTCGCGCACGAAGCGGCTGCCGAACGAGGCGGCGGAAAGATCGATGGGCGGCGGGGGGTTGAGCACTGCGGCCATACGACGATGGTAGCGCAAAGGGAATGTATGATCCGCTCGCCATGTCCGCCCGGACCCTCGTCCTGCTCGCCGCGCTCGTCCTGCCGTTCCTGGCGCAGGCGCAGGCGCGCGTCGCCGGCAGCTTCGAACTCGCCGACGGCGACATCCTGGTCGAGGCGAAGGACGGCAAGGGCCGCGTCCCGGCCGCGGGCGGCGAGGTCTACGAGGGCGATACGATCACCACCTTCGCGAAAGCCGAGGCGCACTTGCAGATGGCGGACGGCGCCTCGCTCATCGTGCGCGAGAACTCGAAGGTCACGATCAGCGCCTACGTCGCCGAAGGCGGCGACCAGGACCGGAGCCTCATCGACCTCGCGCGCGGGGCGCTGCGCTCGATCACCGGCTGGATCGGGCAGTACAACCGCTCGAACTACGCCATCCGCACGCCGCTCGTCACCATCGGCGTACGCGGGACCGACCATGAGCCCACGCACCTTGAGCCGGGCGACCCGCGCGGCGAGCCGGGCAGCTACGACAAGGTGAACGAGGGCCGCACATTCATGCAGGGCGCCGAGGGCACGATCGAGGTGCCCGCGGGTCGCGCGGCGTTCCGCCCGCGCGCGCGAGCGGTGCGCGCGCGCCTGCTCGCGGACACGCCGCGCTTCTTCCGCCCGGGGCGCTTCGAGCAGCGCTTCGAGGCGCGCGCGCGCGAGGCGCGGCAGAAGATCCGCGAGCGGCGCGAGCAGCGGCGCGAGTTCCTGCGCGATCGCCCGGCGTTCAAGGAGCGGCGCGCCGTCGAGCGGCGGCAGGCGGCGAAGGACCGCCGGCGCGAGCGGGCGCGGCCGTGAGGCTGCTCGTGCTTGCCGTTCTGTGCCTGCCGCTTCTCGCGTACGCCCAGCCGCGCGTCGCCGGCAAGATCGAGTTCGCCGAAGGCATCGCCCGCATCGAGTCGCCCGGCAAGCCCGCACGGCGGCCGAGCGCGGGCGAGCAGGTGCACGAAGGCGATTCCATCGCCACCGCGCGCCTGGCGGAGCTGCACCTGAGGATGGCCGACGGCGCGTCGATCATCGTGCGCGAGAACACGAAGATGAAGATCACCACCTACGTCGCCGATGGCGGCGACAAGGATCGCAGCGTGCTCGATCTGGCCGAAGGTGCGCTGCGCGCCATCACCGGCTGGATCGGCCGCTACAACCGCGCCAACTACGCGGTACGCACGCCGCTGGTCACCATCGGCGTGCGCGGCACCGACCACGAGCCGACGCACCTCGTCGCGGGCGACCCGCGCGGCAAGCCGGGCAGTTACGACAAGGTGAACGTCGGCACGGCGGTGATGCAGTCACCGCAGGGCGAAGTGGAGATCCCCGCCAACAGCGCCGCTTACCTCTCGCTCGACGGCCTGCCGCCGCAGCTGCTCGACGCGATTCCCGAGTTCTTCAAGCCGGGGAAGTATGAGGCGGCGTTCACCTCGCGCGCGCGCCAGGTCGAGCGCGCGCTGGGCGAGCTGCGCCAGGGGCGCATCGACGAGTTGCTGAAGCTGAAGGACGGCAAGCTCAACCTGCCGAAGGTGCCGACGCGCGAGGACCTCAAAAAGGGCTTCGGCGACCTCTTCAGGCGCTAGCGCGCGATGGAAAACTGTCCCAGCTGCGGAGCCGTGGTGGAGGGATCGGCGGATGCTTGTCCCGCTTGCGGCGCTCCGTTGGGCGCGCGTCGCGAGGCTATTCAGCAGTTCTCCAAACAGGGGGGCCTGTCGACTTCGCCCTGGACGATCTTCCTCTACCTGCCGATCGCCTTTGGGGCCGGTGTCTTCGCCTCCGGCGGTTGGCTGCTTCTCGGCCTTTTCTTCACTCCCCACATTGTGGTGCCCGCTTTGCTCGTCGCCGCGGTCTTGTTCTACTTTGGGATGGAGCTCCTCGCGTTCATCGTCAACGCCGTCGGGCGCCTTTCGTACTTGTCGCTCCTTGCGGCATGCGCCGTCCTCAGCTTCCCCCTAGCGATACTTCCCGCACGCCTAGACCAGGCGGGACGCGGCAAGGAGTTGCTGCTCGAGGCCTACGCCGAGTCGCTGATCGCCTATGCAATTCTGCTCTACCTCGTGGCGACGGTGTGGTGGGGCTTGTACAGCATCAGTGGGCACCGCCGCGCATGAGATGGCTGTCTCGGATAATCCTGGCCGCTATCGCGGTGTCGCCGTTCATCGTCTATGCGGTTGCCCAGACCAGCCGTCTTCACGACGCAGTGGCGACAGGCGGTCTGCAAGACGTGAGGCGCGCCCTGAAGCCGTGGAAATCCGTGGACGGGGTCAATCGCCATGGCATGACGCCCCTCGGCCTGGCGCAGCGGCACCGGAAGCTGGACGTCGCCCGCTTTCTGTTAGAGCAAGGCGCGTCGATTCAGCTAACGTCGGGCGGGAGGAAGCACGACCATTTCGTCGAGGCCGTGCGCCAGAAGCAGGCGGAATACGTCGCGCTTTTCCTCGAGCGCGGCGACCGCTTGGACTTCGATGCCGCCCTCGCGGCCGCCGTAGCGAATGCCGACCTGGAGATGATGCGATTGTGCCTGGACAAGGGGGCGTCCGGTAGCGACGCGCTGTTCCAGGCGGTCGCGCATGCGCCGCGCGGCCCGCAGCGCTTGAGCGCGGTGGAGCTCCTGCTGAGTCGTGGCACCACGCCACCCGCCACCCGTCCGGATGGGGGGCTGCTCGCCGAGGGCACGCTCTACGCGCGGCCAACGTTCGATAACCAGATGCTCGAGCTCCTACTCAAGAACGGCTTGCCGGTCAACGCACGCAACGGCTCGAGGCACACGCTGCTCTACATCGCCTCACGATTGAAGAACGTAGAAGCCGTGCGCATGCTCCTCGTCCACGGGGCGGATGCCAACGATGGCGGCGCCGAATGTCGGCGCGGCGACTCGTGTACCGCGCCGTACCGCACGGCGCTCCACGAGGCCGTGCATCTTCCGAGCACGCTCGGCAAGTACAGCCCGGAGACCGGGCGCGAACTCGTCGCGCTCCTCGTCAAGCACGGCGCACAAGTCGATGTCGGGGACCCCCAGGGGAATACGCCGCTGATGGTTGCCGTGCGGGATCGCAACCTCGCGGGCGTGCAAGCGCTCATAGCAGCAGGGGCGGATCCGCGGCTGGGGCTGCGCGACCGCACGCCACTTGTCCTGGCGGAGAAGCTGGACGACCCCAGATTCCGCGAAGTCCTTGCGCAGGCGAATCTGAGCCGCATTGATGAGGCGCGCAAGGCGCGCGCGCAGGCACGCGCGCGGACCATCGGGCCGCGCTTTTCGCCTACCTACGGGACTGTTCCGCCCCCAGCGCGCTAGGCGCGCTGGCTACTGCTTCACCAGCGCCAACAACTGGTCCATGGTCTGGTCGGCCCAGAACTCCGGATCCTTGTCGATTTCGGCCTCGCCCTTGGCGACGACATCCTTGGCCACCTTGCGGCGCTCGCAGTAGCCGCGCCAGAACTGCTTCACTTCCTCGGAGGACATGTTCATGGATG
>Ga0209705_10002392_pt1 | contig 10093 bp, 10 predicted proteins | sample PPLLaktember2015_5_FD_187262 | JGI IMG/M metagenome (GOLD analysis project Ga0209705, IMG submission 187262) | Freshwater sediment microbial communities from Prairie Pothole Lake near Jamestown, North Dakota, USA - PPLs Lake P8 Core (1) Depth... | ecosystem: Environmental > Aquatic > Freshwater... | reverse complement strand
GCTGGAATGAAGAGATAAGCAAGCTTGCAAGGAAACATAATGACGCGAACATATGTGCCCTTCCCGCAAGGTTTGTCAATGATTCTGAAGCCATGCTGATTGTAAGGGTATTTCTTGAAACGGAATTTGACGGTGGCCGTCACAAACGACGCATTGAGAAGATCCCGTTAAAAATGTATTGATATGCTATCAAATTCATGCAGATACGGGATCAGAGCTGTGGTTTATCTGGCAAGCAATCGCCATGGAAAAAACAATATAGGAATTAGGGAGATATCCGAAAATCTGGATCTTCCGGCCCCGTTCCTTGCCAAGATCCTTCAACAGCTTGCAAAACAAAAGATCCTGAATTCAGTCAAGGGGCCAAATGGAGGATTTTCCCTTCTTAAGAAGCCTGAGTCGGTAACAATGCTCGACATAGTAAAGATAATAGACGGGGATGATCTGTTTAGAAACTGTCTTATACACGACGGATCATGTGCTGAGATTAAGCGAAACAGGAAAGCATGTCCTGTTCATGATGATTATTCAGCCATCAGGGCAAATATTGTCCGATTGTTCAGGGAAAAAACAGTAGCCGACCTTGCAAGGGCTGCGGATGGTTCAGACAATATTTTTATCTGATTTCCTTTTATGGTATGGTTCGTAGAACAGCCAGATACAGACAGCGGATGCGGTTCCTGCCGTATTGAACATAATATCCAGAATATCAGCCTTGCGGGTATCAGTGAATCCCGATTGAGCCAGTTCTATCAGTGCACCGAAAAAAACCGGAATAAGGGCAACAATTATTATCTGTCGGGTATTGGAAAACAAGTGTCTGTGTTCCAGTATGATTACTGCCATAAATAAGAAATAAAGACCAAAGTGCACAAATTTATCAAGATATCGTATGTCAAAAAATCCTGCGTTTTCAAATGTTTTCGCATTGGCAAGACTCAGGTAAAGGATGACCAGTGAAATGAGTATTGAAAACTTGTTCTTCTTTATCATTTTATCAGTTTGGTGTAAAAATAGGCAATAGAATGACATTTTCTTTATAATTTTAAACCATTCATCAAATCATAATGGCAGGCATCTATGTTCATATACCCTTTTGTAAAAAGCTGTGTTCATACTGTGATTTCTACCACATAATAACGCAATCTGAGAACAAATCTTTTACGGATGCCCTTATCCGCGAAGCGGGCAGCCGCCGGGAATATCTGGGAGTCGAACCTGTTTCAACCATTTATATCGGAGGCGGGACACCATCGGTTTTATCGCCTTATGAAATCAAAACTATCCTTGAGAGCATCGGTAAAATATTCCGGGTTGATGGAAATCCTGAAATAACAATTGAATTGAATCCTGATGATGTTGATGAAAACTATCTCCACGGACTGAAAGATTCACCGGTTAACAGGATAAGCCTGGGAATACAATCGTGGCGGGATGCTGATCTTAAGCTTATGAACAGGCGCCATAATGCCGCACAGGCAGCTGACTCGCTACAACAAACACTTAAAGCGGGATTCAGGAACGTAACTATTGATCTCATCTACGGAATTCCGGGCATGACAAGTGCTGACTGGTCATCAAACCTCGATATAAGCTTTTCATACGATATTAAGCACCTGTCAGCATATCATCTGACAATAGAACCGGGAACCGTTTTCGGCAAAATGAAGGAAAAAGGTCTTCTGTCCGAGATAGACGAAGAGGAGAGCAGTGCCCAGTTCCATATTCTGATCGAAAAGGCAGCATCTGAAGGATATGTGCATTATGAAATTTCAAATTTCGGCAAGCCCGGTTATTTTTCACTTCATAATTCAAACTACTGGAAGCAGGTCAACTACCTGGGCCTTGGGCCGTCAGCCCATTCATTCAACGGATATTCACGCCAGTGGAATGTCAGGAATGTCAAAAAATACATAAAGGCCGTGACCTCAGGATCGCAGTTTTTTGAAAGGGAAGAGCTTGACAAAAGAACCCGGTTCAATGAATATATAATGACATCCCTCAGGACGATGTGGGGAATTGATCTTGACTATGTTGAAAGGATCTTTGACAAGGAGGGATATGATTATATTGTTAATCTCTCGGGAAAGCTTGTCGATTATGGCCTGATGAAGCAGGAAAATAAAACCCTGGTCCTTACGAACCAGGGTAAGATGATATCCGATAATATAATTTCCGAGCTTTTGCTTCCCGGCGATAAATGATTATCTTTTTGCCAGAGCAAATGTGGTCCGTCCGATGATATTGTTTTCAAGATAGAGCTCGACATTATAGGTACCTACGATAAAATCTCCTGTATTATCGAGGAAAATGCACATTTCAATATCCTGATTCATGTAGTCGACAAGACGGCTGGCAGAATACACCAGCTTATTCCCGTTGAAATCGAACAGGTTATCCGGACTTGTTGTGATAACAAGCGAATCGGGTCTTAACACTCTCATGAAAACCTCTTTTTCACCAGGAGCGGCAATTGGATTTTCACGAAGCGTAAAACATATCCTCAGTTTATCAATAACGGCAAGCCTGTTTGTCTCTTTCCTTTTCTTGTTAAGGGTAACTGCATTTATATCCTTTGCCTGGATTACCGCGGCAGTAGTGACCTTAGAAGTCAGCTCTTCCTTCACTTTTGTAAGCTCTACATTCGAATTCTGAACCTCGGTTATCTGCTGTTTGAATCCTATGTTTTCAGTAACAAGCTGCTGATTAATGGTGTTAAGCGAATCTATCTGAACAATGTATCCCTTCATTATATCTCTCATTGTTCCTATCTCAGCCCTGTATTTCTTCAGAAGCTGAACGTTTGAGGCATTAACTGTCAACAGCTGAACAATCCTTTTTTTCTCCCTTTGCAGGTTGGCCATAATGGTATCGTTATCTGTCTTCAGAGTGTCGTACCCATGGACCATTAGTCTTAGTTCATTGGCAAGAGAATCTTTTTCCTGGGTGAGAACTGTTTCTATTTCGACCATTTTATTCTTCTGATCAAAATACATTACAACCAGAAAGATCAAAGCAGCGGCAAGTATTACCGTAGTAAAGATCATGGCGATCGGTGCGCTCTTTTTCTTTGGCTGTTCTACCGGAGTGAATGTGTTTGTGTCTGCCATTTATTTGGGTGTATTTAAAATAAATAATAATACAAAAGTAATAATATCATTGGAATAATTAATAAAATCCAATTCAATGATTAATTTTACTACCAAACCCTTTATTTATAAGTATTTTATTTTCAATTATATGAGTGGATTTTTTGGTGTAGTTTCCAGAACCGGTTGTGTTGAAGATGTTTTTTATGGAACCGACTATCATTCACATCTTGGGACAAAGAGGGCCGGATTGGTTTTCATTGTTCCCGGGAAAGGATTCCGGCGTTCAATTCATAATCTCGAGAATGCATATTTCAGGAACAAGTTTGAGGATGAACTCGGCGGTTTTTCGGGAAACTCGGGAATGGGAATAATCAGTGACACTGATCCTCAGCCAATTCTGTTCAGCTCTCATCTTGGACGATTTGCAATTGTAACCGTAAGCAGACTTCTTAACCTTGGAGAGCTCGAAGGCAGATTCCTGAATAACAGAAACCATTTTACCGAAAACTTTGAGGGAAATATCAATCCTACCGAAGTTGTTGCAAACCTGATATGCGAAAAGGATGATTTTGTTTCCGGCATCGAAAATGTATTTGAAAACATAAAAGGGTCGTGCTCGATTCTTATTCTGACCGAAAAGGGAATAATCGCCGCAAGGGATAAGCTCGGCCGGACACCTGTCGTGATCGGTAAAAAGGAGAGCGGTTATGCTGTCGCTGTCGAAACCTGCTCTTTTCCAAATACAGGGTTTGAGACCGAATACTTCCTTGGTCCGGGCGAGATAATGCAAATTGATTCCGGGGGTTATACCCGGCTGAGAATACCGGGTGACAAAATGCAGATATGCGCCTTTCTATGGGTCTATTACGGATATCCGCCATCATATTATGAAGGTATTAATGTCGAAGAATGCAGATCGAGGTGCGGATCCGCCCTTGCCAGGAGAGACACTGTCGATGCTGATTTTGTTTGCGGTATACCTGATTCAGGCGTAGGACACGCTGTGGGATACAGCAATGAGAAAAAGATCCCGTACAAACGGGCTTATGCAAAATATACTCCGACATGGCCCAGAAGCTTTATGCCCCAGAAACAGGAACAGAGGGATCTTGTCGCCAGAATGAAGCTGATACCAAACAAGGCCATCATCGAAGGAAAAAAGATGGTTTTTCTCGACGACAGTATTGTAAGGGGAACCCAGCTGAAGGACAATACCATCGATCTGCGGAAATCGGGAGCAGCCGAAGTGCACATGAGAATTGCATGCCCGCCGCTTCTGTATCCCTGTGAATTCCTGAATTTTTCGCAGTCAAGGACACCAATGGAGCTGGCAGGACGGAAAGCTGTTTTTCAGCTGGAGGGAGATAGAGACAATCTGACGGATTATTCCAATCCCGATTCAGAGAAATACAAAAAAATGGTGGCAAAAATCGCCGAAACCCTCGATCTCGACAGCCTGATTTACCAGCGGCTCGACGATCTGGTTGAGGCAATCGGCCTTCCAAAGGAAAAACTGTGTACACACTGCTGGGACGGAACAAGTTATTATGATTAAGGCGTCAGGCATCAGGCATCAGGCATCAGGAAAACCTTAAAGGGGATATATTGCCCGACGCCCGGTGCCCGACGCCCGACGCCTGACGCCTTTGATATTTATGATAGGAAATTAATTATTGAACCATGAAATACATCGGAGCTCATGTAAGTGCGGAAGGCGGAGTTCAGAATGCGCCGTTGAATGCTTATGCAATAGGTGCAAAGGCTTTTGCGCTGTTTACAAAGAACCAGAGGCAATGGTTTTCGGGCCCGCTTTCCAAAACCAGTATAAGTGCTTTCAGGGAAAACTGTGAAAAGCTTGATTATAAGCCTTTTCAGATTCTTCCGCACGACAGTTACCTGATAAATCTGGGTCACCCTGAAGATGAGCCTCTCGGAAAATCAAGGGCCTCTTTTATTGATGAGATGAAACGATGCGAGCTGTTGGGACTCGACCGGCTGAATTTTCATCCCGGAAGTCATCTTAATCAGATTGGTATTGAAGATTGCCTTGCAAGGATCTCTGAATCGATCAACATTGCACTGGAAAAGACCCGGGGAGTTACGGCAGTGATTGAAAATACGGCAGGACAGGGGACCAATCTTGGACATACATTCGAGCAGATCAGGTTCATTATAGATGGGGTTGAAGATAAATCGCGTGTCGGCGTGTGCATTGATACCTGTCATGCATATTCGGCAGGTTATAATGTGAAAACAGAAGCAGGATTCACCGAAACAATTGAGAAGTTCAGCAATATTGTCGGATCTCAGTATCTGAAAGGAATGCATATCAATGATACAAAAAAAGAATTCGGCAGCAGGGTCGACAGACACGAAAACATAGGAACCGGATTTCTCGGGGAAGAAACTTTTTCGTTCATTGTGAATGACAGCCGGTTCGACAATATGCCGCTTATTCTTGAAACCCCTGATGAATCTCTCTGGGAAGCTGAGATCAAAAAACTCTATTCCCTGATACGCCCCCCTGCCCCCAATTTCTTCACGGTCGGCCCCCTTTAGGGGGTTGGGGACGAAAAAATACTGGAAATAAGCTTTTTGATTTCCGGTTCCTCAAGCCTGTTTTTTGTCGCATTATAACCAATGTCAAATACCTCAATCGCTTTTTCCGGATCGAGTATCTTGTAGTTTTTCAATTCGGGAGGAGCAATGAAAACATCGAATTTATTCGCCTTCAGATCAACCTCCTTCGACATATTCAGCATAAAGGTGCGTTCAGCAATCTGTATCAGGCTTGTAACTTCCTTTTCATAGCCCGTGGGATTTACAAACGACCCTATTATGAAATCGCACAATCCTTCGATCGGCTTGACCGGCATATTGTCGAGGACCCCGCCGTCGACATAATGGATCTTTTCTATTATAACCGGATTGAAAAGTACCGGAATGCTTGCCGATGCTATCACCGGCCTGATAAGTTCGCCCGATGAAAAATATACCGCTACACCGTTGTTAAGATCAGTGGCTGTAACAAAGAGAGGAATTTTAAGATCTTCAAAATTCTTTGCCCTGAGGTTTTCCTTGAGAATGCGCTCGATCCCTGATATCTGGAGAAGCCCTTCGCGCGGCACTGTCGGCCTTACATAATGAAGCTTGCTTGTGGCGTTCATAATTCCAAGGATCTCATCAGGAGTGTATCCGTCGGCATACATTACACCTACCAGAGCTCCTGCACTGGTCCCGGCAATCACATCGGGATAAATTCCTGCATCGTTGAGCGCCTTCAGAACACCAAGATGTGCAAATCCTCTAGCTCCACCACCACTCAGGACGATACCTGTTCTGTATTTTTTCATCTCCATGATTATATTTTTGGATATGACTAATTGAAAACCAGCGAAAAAAGAAGCCTTAAATTGAGATAAGTTACAAATGCCGCAATGATCAATAGGATGATTTTTAGGAAATTACCATTGGCATATTTCCCCATCACTTTTTTTGACGAAGTAAGATAGACCTGGATAGCAACAGTGAAGGGAAGCTGTATGCTCAGGAAAACCTGCGAGAGAATGAGTCCCTTAAACGGATCTCCGATGAAGAATATAATAATCAACGCTCCGACTATTGATATAAGAACTCCCCATTTTGTATGGTTGTCCTTTATGTCATAGGGTTCTCCGGATATCCCTGAGACTATTGAACCTCCTGCCATGGCTGAAGTGATGGAAGAAGCCACGCCGGCAAGGAGCAGGGCAATGGCAAATACTACGGAAGCATTATTCCCCAGCATCGGCCTCAGCATCCTTTCTGCCTGCTGCAGCTCATCCACCTTTATGTTATTGCTGAAGAATGTGGAAGCGGCAAGTATTATCATTGCACTGTTGATCGCCCACCCTACAATCATTGAAAATAAAGTATCCGCAAACTCAAATTTCAGCTGTTTCCTTATGATTTTTTCATCTTTGAGGTTCCATTGCCGGCTCTGGATTACCTCGGAGTGCAGGAAAAGATTGTGAGGCATCACAACAGCACCAAGGACGCTCATGAGAAGAAGCATTGAACCTTTCGGGATAGAGGGCTTTACACACGAAATTCCCGCTGCTGACCAGTCGACATCAACGAGGAAAATCTCATAAAGGAAAGAGAGACCAATTATTGAAACAAATCCGATTATCCATTTTTCTATCCTCCGGTATGAGTGGGAGAAGATCATTATTAAAACGAAAATGGTTACCAGTATTGCCCCGATTTTAATGGGTACCCCGAAAAGCATCTCAAGGGCAATTGCCCCGCCAAGTATTTCTGCCAGTGATGTTGATACTGAGGCCAGAACTGCAAAGTAAAGTATTGGCTTTGAGATCGCCGGTTTTATATATATTGAAGCAGCTTCAGAAAGACAAAGACCAGTAGCGATTCCCAGATGCGCAACATTGTGCTGAAGGATTATTAGCATTATCGTGGATAAGGTAACCACCCACAGCAGAGTATAACCATATTCGGACCCAGTACCGATATTTGCTGCCCAGTTGCCGGGATCAATGAATCCGACTGTCACCAGCAAACCCGGACCGATATATTTGAAAATATCAAGTGCCCCGAAAACGGGCTTGTGATCTTTTCTTTTAAGATCCCTGAAAAAGCTTAAAGGATTGAATATCGATTTGAGATTGAGCATGCGAATTTTTGGTTGCTTGTTGCTTGTTGCTGGTTACCAGGTGTTTATTTTTATGTCTGTTTTATTGATCCTGGAAACAAATATAAGCAAAGAAGGAGGTTCTATCTGTTTTGACACTATTGATTATTGATTAAATTTGGCACACATATACATACTAAAAAGATTAAGATGCAATTTTTACTTGTTGCTTACGACGGAACCGGTCCCGGAGCCCTGGAAAGAAGGATGAAAGTCCGTCCTGATCATCTCGAAAAGGTAGCCATACTAAAAGAGAAAGGACATTTCCTCCTTGGAGGAGCAATTCTTGATGAAAATGAAAAGATGACAGGATCAATGATAGTGTACGAATTTCCAAACCGCTCCGCCCTCGACGAGAGCCTTAAAAACGAACCATATATCACAGGCGGTGTCTGGCAAAAAATTGAGATCCGTCCCTTCCGCCTTGCAAATATAGAAATCTGAACATGATCCAATAAAAAATTAAAATGATTACATATATGAAAAACTTAACTATTCCCGTGTTATTTTTTGCAGCAATGATTTTCATTCCGGCTTCATGCAAACCGAAAACACCAACCGACCTTACGAAGGAAAGCATTATACCAAAACCTGTTTCGGTAACTGCTTCCGGTGAATCTTTCACGCTGAAGGTAAAAAGCGCCATTTTTGTTGATGGTGGATCAGAAGACATATTAAAAATCGGACAATACCTGGCCGATAAACTGAACCCTGTAACTGGTTTATCCACAGCAGTAAAAACTGCTGCCGCCGAACCCGGATCAGGCAATATTTACCTTACATTGTCAGGGGAAGGAGAAAACCTTGGTGAGGAAGGATATGAACTGACTGTTACAAAACAGCTGGTGAAGCTTGCTGCAAACAAGCCTGCCGGATTATTCAGGGGAGTTCAGACCATTAGGCAGATTGTATCGAAAGATACACTTTCGAATAAACCGGGAATATTTAAAATATCAACAGGTACGATCACCGATTATCCCGATTATTCATACAGGGGAATGATGCTCGATGTGGCGCGTCATTTTTTTGGAGTTGAAGATGTCAGGCAGGTAATTGATTACATTGCATTTTACAAGATGAACGTAATGCATCTGCATCTTTCGGACGACCAGGGATGGAGGATCGAGATCAAATCGTGGCCTAACCTGACTGCTCATGGCGGAAGCACCCAGGTGGGAGGTGAAAAGGGAGGTTTTTATACCCAGGAACAATATTCCGACATTGTCAAATTTGCAGCTGACCGATATATCACAATTATTCCGGAGATTGATATGCCCGGACATACAAATGCCGCGCTTGCATCATATCCCGAGCTTAATTGCAACGGAAAAGCACCGGATCTCTATACAGGAACCGAAGTGGGATTCAGTTCATTCTGCACCAAAAAGGAAATAACATATAAGTTTATTGATGATGTTGTCAGAGAGATATCCGCTCTTACACCGGGACCGTTCTTTCACATTGGAGGCGATGAATCGCATGCTACAAAAGTTGAGGATTATATCCCATTCATAAACAGGGTTCAGGAAATAGTCGGTGCTCACGGAAAGCTTGTAATCGGCTGGGATGAGATCGCTCTGTCGACGCTTAAGCCGAACTCTGTAGCACAATGCTGGTCAAGCGAAGAGAATGCAACAAAGGCAACCGCCCAGGGTGCAAAAATTCTGATGTCGCCGGCTAAAAAAGCATATATCGATATGCAGTATGATAAGTCAACACCCCTGGGCCTCCATTGGGCCGCATATATAGAAGTTGATGAAGGCTACAACTGGGATCCGGCAAACTACATACCTGGCGTCGGAAAGGAAAACATTATCGGTGTTGAAGCTCCGATGTGGACCGAGACCATTACAAAACTTGATGACATTGAATACATGATGTTCCCGAGGCTCCCGGGTTATGCCGAGATAGGATGGACCCCATCTGAAATGAGAAACTGGGATGAATATAAATATCGTCTTGCAAAACATGAAAAGCATTTTAAGGCTTTGGATATAAACTATTATCCTTCAAAAAGAGTTCCCTGGGGAGAATAATATGAAATCCGTTTAAACTGCAAAGTCATACACCTATGAGAAAAGTTAATGGCCTCTCCCCAACCCCTCCCCCGGAGTGGGAGGGGCTTAAAATCCAGCAGCAAAAGTCGCCCTCTCTCCTGGGAGAGGGGGAATTAGGGGGAGAGGCCGAAATTTGCCAGCCCCAATAAAACAGAAATTATGAAAACAAAAGCTTCAATCATTATCCTGATTTTCATTAATGTGTTAACGATAAACAGTAATGCCCAGACTCAGACAGTAAAACTCTGGCCTGA
>Ga0209705_10002386_pt1 | contig 10107 bp, 7 predicted proteins | sample PPLLaktember2015_5_FD_187262 | JGI IMG/M metagenome (GOLD analysis project Ga0209705, IMG submission 187262) | Freshwater sediment microbial communities from Prairie Pothole Lake near Jamestown, North Dakota, USA - PPLs Lake P8 Core (1) Depth... | ecosystem: Environmental > Aquatic > Freshwater... | reverse complement strand
ATCCGCCGGAATGTAATTACTACTTCTGGCAGAGCTATTGAAGCGGCAGGTGACGTCGATGTTCTCCTGCTTGACAAGACCGGGACGATTACCCTTGGTAACCGGCAGGCAGTAGATCTCATCAGGGTTGACGGAACGGTTATGCTGGACCTTGCGGATACCGCCCAGCTCGCCTCTCTTGCAGATGAGACTCCCGAAGGACGCAGCATTGTTGTGCTGGTAAAAGAAAAATACGGGCTTCGCGGAAGGACTGTCGGGGCCTCAGAGTCTGGTACGGGAATGGAGTTTATCCCGTTTTCGAGCCAGACCCGTATGAGTGGTGTCAACTTTGATAATGTCCAAATCAGGAAGGGTGCCGCAGATGTGATGTTCAGGTATATCGAAACGAGTGGCAATGTAGTATCAGAGGCTTTAAGAAAAGAAGTCGAGACGATCTCACTTGCCGGAGGGACACCTCTCATTGTCACCAGGAATGGCAAGGCGTACGGTGTTATTCACCTGAAAGATATCGTAAAAGGTGGCATAAAGGAGCGGTTTATCCAGCTCAGGAGGATGGGCATCAGGACGGTGATGATCACCGGTGATAACCGTCTCACGGCCGCAACCATCGCCGCAGAGGCCGGAGTCGATGATTTCCTCGCGGAAGCGACGCCGGAGAGCAAGCTGAACCTCATACGCGAGTACCAGACCGGCGGGCGTATGGTAGCGATGACCGGAGACGGGACCAATGATGCCCCCGCCCTTGCCCAGGCTGACGTTGCTGTTGCCATGAATACCGGGACGCAGCCTGCCCGCGAAGCCGCAAACATGATCGACCTGGACAGCAACCCGACAAAACTGATCGAGATCGTTGAGATCGGAAAACAACTCCTCATGACCCGCGGGGCACTCACCACGTTTTCAATAGCAAACGACCTTGCAAAATATTTTGTGATCATCCCTGCTGCTTTCATCACCACATATCCTGCCTTATCCGCTCTGAATATTCTGGGCCTTCAGAACGCGATCCTGTCAGCAGTAATCTTCAATGCCCTGATTATTGTCGCGCTCATCCCGCTTGCACTTCACGGGGTGGCCTATCGCCCGATGACCGCCGGGGTCGCCCTGAGGAATAATATCGTAATCTATGGAGTCGGCGGGATCATCGCCCCCTTTATCGGGATAAAGGTTATTGATATGGTGCTCGTACTCATGGGTGTGGGGTGACAGGGTACTATGGTTATTGCTCCTGAATGTCGTCCCGATCCTGATGTTCTTCTTGCGAGGGTGCAAAGCGAGGAACGCACAAAGAACCGGGGCAAGCTGAAAATCTTCCTCGGGTACATTGCAGGTGTCGGGAAGACCTACGAAATGCTGAGGGCAGCACACCTCCGGCGATCCGAAAGTATTGACGTACAGGTCGGTTATGTGGAGACCCATGGCAGGCCGGAGACAGAGGCGCTGCTTGATGGGCTCACTCTCATCCCCCGGAAGACGGTTGACTACCGGGGGGTCACACTCACGGAGTTTGACCTTGATACAACTCTCTGTCTCCGCCCATCACTCGTTCTTGTCGACGAACTCGCTCACACGAATATTCCCGGTTCACGGCACCCCAAGCGTTACCAGGATGTCGAGGAACTGCTTGATGCCGGTATCGATGTATATACGACGCTGAACGTCCAGCATATCGAGAGTCTCAATGATGTCGTTGCCCAGATCACCGGTGTGCTGGTACGCGAAACAGTCCCTGACCGGGTGATCGATGAAGCGTCAGAGATCGAAGTCGTCGATCTTACCCCTTCGGAACTTCTCCAGCGGTTGCGGGACGGGAAAGTCTACGTCCCTGATATGGCAGCCCGGGCAATCGAGCAGTTCTTCAATGAAGGGAACCTCTACGCACTGCGTGAACTTACCCTCCGCCGTGCCGCAGAGCGGATCGACGAACAGATGCTTGCCTATATGCAGACCCGGGCAATACCAGGGCCGTGGGCTGCGGGGGAGCATATCCTCGTCTCAGTTGGATCAGGTCCGTTATCTGAGCGACTGGTAAGGACTGCCCGAAGGCAGGCCGACAGGATGGGGGCCCAGTGGACTGCCATTTATATAGAAACACCGGCACACTACCGGCTTTCAAAAGAAGCAAAGGAGCAACTGACCCGGACCCTGCAGCTTGCCGGAAAACTGGGAGCGACTACGGTCACCGTATTCGGGCTTAACATTGCAACAACCGTGATCGATTATGCACGCCGGCACAACATTACCCGCATCATAATCGGGAAAACACTGCGCCCCCGGTGGCAGGAATATGTTTTTGGATCAGTCGTTGATCAACTCATCCATTACAGCGGGAATATCGATATCTACGTTATCAGCAGCAGCGAGCATATCCCGCAGAAAATCGGTGACCTGGATTTCCTGCTCCCGGTCACTCTTCCCCGGGATTATCTTGCCTGCACTGGACTTGTCGCTGCTGTTACTATTATCGGCTTGCTGATAAAATCGTTCATTTCTCCGACAAATCTTGCCATGCTCTTCCTGCTTGCAGTTGTCGTTGTCGCATTCCGGCGGGGACTCCGCCCGGCAATTTTCACTGCCATTATCGGGGTTATTGCCTTTGATTTCTTCTTTATTCCGCCGTACTTTACTTTCAGGGTGAGCGATACCGAATACCTCATCACCTTTGCAGGTATGATCATTGTCGGTGCCCTCATCAGCCTGCTCGTGACCAGGGCACGTGAGCATGCATTTGCCGCACAGGCGCGGGAGAATGAGACTGGGACGCTGTACGCCCTTTCCCAAGACCTTGCTGTGGCTGCCGATGCTGACTCGATCATTTCAGCGGTTACCCGCCATATCCAGGAAATATTCCACTGGGAAAGCGTCGTTCTTCTTCCGGATGAGGATCGTCTTACCGTTCACCCGTCAGGTTCCGGGCCTGTGCTGGATGCAGACGACATCGCAGTAGCGACCTGGGCATTCCAGCATAAGAGTATTGCCGGTTATGACACCGACACCCTCCACGGGTCCCGGCTCAGGTATATTCCGCTGCAAAGTTCGGCAGGGGTTATCGGGGTCATCGGAGTGAAACCCGCCGATCCGGAGGGAGTTATTACTCATGAACAGGAGCGGGTCCTTACGGCTTTTGCAAACCAGATGGCACTTGCTCTTGAGCGGGTGAACCTGGTCGGGACTTCCCGGAAGTAAAGTCAAGGTAACAGCGAGGTGAACCGACTCCCCATATCTTTTCCTGGTTCCCACCGATCAGTTCTTTATAGTTGGTAAATAAGAATCCGTACAGGAATGGACCGGATTTCGTTTCGTTTTCAGATATACATCACAGTGTTCCTGTTCGTAATCATTGGTGGAATAATCGCGCTGATGTTCGAGGAGGGATTCTCTTTTCTCGATGCATTCTATTTCATCATCGTCACCATCGCAACTGTCGGATATGGTGACCTGCACCCGGTCACCCCCCTGGGAAAAATGACCGTTATCATCATCATCCTCTGCGGTGTGGGTGTATTTATCGGGCTTGTGGCAAATTCAATTGAATACCTTATTGACAAGCGGGAACGTGCCGAGCGCCTGAAAAAATTGAACATGATCATCGGGGTTCTCTTTTCTGAACTGGGGACACGGCTGCTCAAGGTGTTTGGGGAGAAGGACCCGGCTATCGGTGAAATTCGGGCGGCCCTTGTCGTTGTGGACAAGTGGTCGGAAGATGATTTTGCGCGAGCGTTTGGTCTGCTGAACCACCATTCCTATGCAGTTAAAAGTCAGGATTTTAACCTTGAGCATCTCCGTGACCAGCTTAAAAATCAGGAAGACTTCATGATCCGGATGCTGGAAAATCCCGAGCTGCTCGAGCATGAGGCCTTCACCGAACTGATGCAGGCCTTGTTTCATCTGAATGAGGAACTGGTAATCCGCGAACAGCTTACTGACCTCCCCCAGACCGATTATAACCACCTTTCCGTGGATATAAACCGGGCGTACCGCCACCTTGCTCTCGCATGGCTGAGGTATATGCAGCACCTGAAAGCAAATTATCCCTACCTCTTCTCGCTGGCAATGAGAGTCAACCCGTTCGATCTGAACGCATCGCCGATAGTGCGGTGATGCGGGATTATACCTTTCAGTACTTTCATCTGGATTCTCGCAGTACTCTGTGAATGAAGTTTTGTCCCGAATTCCAAATTCGTTGATGTACCCTGTTCAGCTCAACGACAGGTCCTGAAGATCGAAATCTGGTCTGGAGAAACGGAAATCAACTAAGTCCATACCTTTTTATGATTTGAAAAAGGACTCTATTCTCTCCATACAATGATGAACGCCGCCGCCCCCGAAGGGACGCCCCCGCGGCGGATCAACAACTAAAAACATTTCTTAAAAACTTCCTGACCCGCCGTGCCTCGGAGAAGCCCTGAGGCGGGTGGCCTCATAAAAAATAACGGTTTCATGGGAAATTGTCGGAAAATTGATCTGACGCTCTTCATTATTGCGGCAATCGTCCCTTCGCTCCCAGCCGCTGGAGTATCCCCGAAATTCAAAAGCTATTCAAAAGGTTGATGAAGAAATACTACGGGGAATTGAAGGACTGGTGAGAGGAATCATTGTTATAGCCTGTTCAGAATATAAAAAAAAAGGATACCGACAGGAGTCCCCCAACCAGCTAAAATATTTTTAGTGTTCCAGTACCGCCAGGATATTTTCACAACAGGGAAGATCGCTCATTGCCGGTACGGGAATATCCGTAAAAGCGATACCCGTAACAGGTTGAAGCCTGATAAGTCTCCGCAACTGCTTTTTTGACATGCGGACTGATTCCCCCGTTTCAGCAAACCTGTCTGCAATAGACAGGCTCCTCGTCGTTGTTGCGATATTGAATGCAGCGTTCACATCGGCGTGTGCGACATACCCGCAGTGGGGGCATTCGAACCGTTTGCGGAACCTCCTCCCGTAATTACCGCAGCGACTGCACCGCTTCGACGTGTATGCAGGATTTACATAGAGGACATCGATCCCCCGCTCGTTTGCACGTTTCTCCACCAGCCGCTGGAGAGAGTAAAATGATCCGTTATCGAAGGAGAAATCATACAATCCCTGTGCGTTTTCAGGGTGCGAGTAACGTGTGGAAAAGAGCTTTTCGAATTTGATTCCCGACCCGAGCGACTCGGCAAACGAGACAATCTGACGGGAGATGGTATTGATGGCTGTTTTGAAATTTTTCCTCTCGCGGGTTTTATATTTTTTAAGTTTCCAGAGTTTGCCTTCTTTCCATAATTTCGTGCAGTTCTTTAACGAATGACTGTGATTGTAGTGGATATTTTTCCCCAGTTTCATTACTTTCCCGCTGACCGGTTCGGCAGCGACCGCGATGTGGCCGGTCGTGTTCAGGTCGACACCGATCCAGCGGGGCTGTATGAATATAGCTGGATGAACTTCGATCACCTTCCCATCCTTTTGATAATTCAACCGCTGTACGAAATGCCTGCAGGGTAAAACAAGTTCTGGTGAAAGCCTCCTTTCCAAATAATCAATAATCATTTCATATGGAATATATCTTTTGGTCAGAAAAGGCCCGGATTAAAAAAAAGATTGATTAACGGGCTCTGCAGAAAATTTTATCTGTTGTGGGAAACGGATATTTAGGAATTCCATGAATACCCTGGTAGAGGATGCCATATGGCGGGGGTAAAGCCCCGGGAACGTTTTTATAAAAATGATGATTTCCGGGCTCTGTGGAAACCCTGATATTTCAACAAACTGCGAATCACCTAGTATCGAAGGGGACGGTGCCTGTCCCCCGAACCACCCCTGCGCTTTGCGATGGTGTTGTATTACCTTCTCTGGAATTATCGCTCCGGAGGGATGCCACAGCGGCGGGGGGGGAGGCATTACGTGCCGCAGCCCAAAAAGAGCTTTGAGAAAAATATTGTGAGGATTTCAACATCGTCGATTTCTGCAGAGCCGGTTATTGCCGGTGAAGGTTCTCAGACTATCACAATATAGGCGACCAGCGAGAGCAGGAATGCCAGGAGGAGCATCGCAAGGGACAGTGGCGCAACAAATACGAGCATGGCATTGACGGTACTGGCAAGCTGGGAGATCCGGTTGGAGCCAAACACAACGATATGCTCGCAATGTGCAGTGGCTCCTGCAACTTCTGCCGGCGAGAGGTTATCCAGTGCAGCCCGGAGCGCCTTCATCACCAGCGGCAGGAATTCGGCAGCCCCGACGTGCATTCCTACCGGGTTTTTGCCCGTGATTGTGTTCACGACGTGGGAATCGGTTGTCATCACTTCGGCATGGTCAACAATTTTCAGTACTTCTTCCAGCACAACCTCCCGCACTCCCTCTGCCATGTTGTTGCCGTCGATGAGCATGTATGCGGTTCGCTGCCCGTCAGCTTCAACAACGAGGACCTGCACTCCCAGGTCCCCGAATCCCTGTACCCTGCTGAATGGCATGGTATGGTGGCTGACGCCGATGCGAAACGGGTAGAGCGGCATCGTGCGGCACCTGTCCATTGCCTCCAGCGATGCCTGCTGGTACTCGGTCGCTGTGAGGGTCGCCAGGAGGACCGGCGACGAGAGATCGGTCATGCAGTTATGCGCATCCACGACGGCGACATGGGGGAACCAGCGGTGTCCCTCTGCCATGATGGTCATGCCGATCGAAAAATCCAGGTCTTCTGTCCTTTGTGGGGAACGGGTGGTCACCAGGAGAACCGAATCACCGAACCGCTGGTAAAGAACCTGCACGGAACCAACGGTCAGGCGACCCGATCGCCCGGCAACACCGCAGTAGGTAATATTCTGTCGGGATTTCTGCAGCGCATCGATCACCTTGTCAATTTCCGTTTCTGAAACGAGGTTGAAGTCATGGGTTGCACACCCGTGGGCGACCAGGGTCTCGTCCTCAAAATTGTCATGCAACACCTTGGGAAGGTTGCCTCCTCCGATCTCACCCATCGGGCCCGGGTGCAGGTTGGGGACGGTGAAGATTATCGGGGATGCATGTGCCCTGCGGAAAAAGAAGCTCACCTGGGGCACAAATATCTCCTCACCGATCTCCCGGAAGAAATTTTCCATTCCTTTCGAGGACCCGTCCGTCATGTGGGCGATAAATGCATTGATGAACGCGAGCCCGCGTATCTGGAAGGCACGCCTGAGAGGACGTTCTATCATCCAGATAAGGGCTGCAAAACCGAGGCCGAAGACGATATGCAGCACCAGGGCAAGGATACCGAATGACGGTGAGAAAAGAATTATACCTGCAAGGATGCCCACACTGCTCTGGGTGAACGCCGGGACAAGCATCCTTATGACCCGGTAATCAGCGATAGCGACCAGTACGAAGAGCCGAAGGCCAAAGACAAAACCGAGCGAGATTGCATAGAACAGGGGAATGAGCCTGACCGACGATGCGAGTGCGATAAATGTTATGATCACCCCAAAAACCGTGCTGGAAAGGGCAAGGAGCGCGGACCGGTTCCAGGTCATCGTTTTCCCGGTATATTCGATAATCGGTTTTGTCAGTACGAGAGCCGCTATCGCTGGTATGGTGAATGCCAGGGTGCCTGAGAACGGCAGGGCAGAGAAGGGCAGGATCACCCATGCACGGACACCCGCACCATCGATCAGCAGGCCAAGGACGACAATCAGGAACAGTGAACGTTTCCACGAGGGAGCGGTAAAAATGAAACGCGTGAGCTGACCGAGTTTTACATCACTGTTCTGGGCCATCAGGCAAAACCCCCGAGGACCATTTCGTGGCGGCCGGGGGATGACCGGATCTCACAGCTGGCATAGGTGATCGGCCGCGAGTAAAAGGGTGCATTGAGCGTGAGCGTCTCGTATTCCCCACCTTCCCCGGCAAGATTTATCCGGTGGGTGGCAGCAACACGCATAAGTCTCCTGATAAGGGCGTCATCGAACCGGGCCCCCAGGAAATCTTCGTCCAGGCCTTCGGCTGCCGTGACAATGATGATTGCCTCCATGCGGTCTGCGACTTGCCTGATGAGCGCCTCCGTGTCCATGTGCCAGAGCGGAGTAAAAAGTTCGACCCCCAGCCGGTCGGTGATTGCCTTCACACGGTCGGCCTGGTACCGGGATGCGACTGCCCCTGCGATGATGCCTTCAACATCGAGGGCGGCAAGTCCTGATTCAAGGTCAGCAAGTTCCTCCTCCTTGCATCCCTGTGTTGGTATCTCTGCATACTTCATCCCGGCAACCTTTGCGATCGCGGCAACAGCGTCGAGGTTTGCGGAATGGAACATGTAGGAGTCACGGTTTTCAGGGCGGGCAGTGACAAGGTACCTGACATCTTTCCCGCTGTCTATCGCCTTCTGGACGGAAAGAATGGAATCTTTGCCTCCGGAGGTGAGCGCCGCCCAGCTCATGATTACACATTCCCTTTGGAGGGTACTCCGATACTACCGAAATACTGCTGGTACCGGTTCTGCATTGCGTTCCAGTCCGCAAGGTGTGTCTGGCATCCGGCATGTTCTACGACAAATGAAGCGGTGACTGTACCAATCCTGCAGCAGGTCAGCGGCGGATATCCCTTCACGTATGCAGAGAGGAACCCGGCCCGGTACGCGTCACCTGCCCCGGTAGGATCGACCAGGGTAACGGGGACGACGGGGATGAAGTGCTCGGCACCTCGCGTGTACAATGTGCTCCCATTACCGCTCATGGTAAATATTGCGGTTCCCACCTGCCTGATGATCGTCTCTCTCGTCACGCCAAGGGTAGTGCACATCTGCTGCACCTCGTGCTGGTTTGCAAACAGGATATCAGTATTGGCAAGAATCGTCCCGAGCTGTTCCTTTGTGTACCAGAACACGTCCTGTCCGGGATCGAACGAGGTGAATTCACTTCTCTCGGCAACCCGGCAGTTGAACTCAGGATCTGCGGTCGCCATGTGAACAAACGGAAGATGGGGAGCCTCTGAAGAGGCAAATACCTTTGATGCACCCCATTCAAAAAAGGTCATCTGGTCACCTGCATCGTCCGTGAACATAAATGCCGTCGGCGTATTCGCATCCGGGACAACAAAGAACTGCTGGTGGACACCGATCTTTTTCATCCAGCGGTCGTACTCGCTGCCGGTAAAATCGCTGCCTGTACAGGATATGAGGGTTACCTGCCCTCCCAGGACGGCAATGCCTGCAGCAATATTTGCCGCTCCCCCACCGAAGTAGATCTGCCGCTCGGAGATATGCGTCGAGCAGTTTTTCGCCGGCAGGTGAGGTACCCGTGAGATGTAGTCTGTGGCGGTATGCCCGACGACATGGATCATATCGGCTGCACATCCAGCAGTTTCAGGGGCACTTCCCTGAGGGCTTTCCCAATCACCGATTTCGCAATCCGCTCTGCGTGCTCGGGGGATTCGGCCCTGAAGACCTTCATCTCAAGGACAAGGCCCACAAGGGCGGTGTCTGCAACGACAATTGCGCTGGACAGGGTTTCTTCACAATAAGGGCAGGTGAGAAAACCCGCCTCAACTTCCACATATTTTGCTGCAGGATTGAGCCGCTTTCCTGCCTCGCTGATGGCAATTCCGATCGCATCGTCAAGAGATTTGACGTCACGCAGGAACCATGCCGACTCCAGTGTCACTACATAATCAGGCATCGTTTTTTCTCCTCACCAGATATTCCGGTGCACATGTTCTCCGGCAGCCATCCGTCCGGTAAGCACCGCAGGGGGATGCCCCTTGCCCACCGCAAGCAGCGCGACGGGACGGACATGCTGCGGCAGGTCAAGGATCCCCCGTACCTCATCGTCATCAAAAGCCCCTGTCCAGCACGAATGCAGTTTTCTTGCATGGGCTGCCAGCATCATGTACGTACAGGCAATCACGGCATCCTCGAGTCCGTACAGGATACCGCGTTCCCCATAGCGTGACATTGACCGCACATAATTGGCGCACACCACAAAGACGGCGGCCGCCTGTTCTACGTGCGGCTGATCCAATGCAGCCTCGGAGAGGGCGCTCCTGACCTCTTCATCGGTAACGACAACCACGTCCCACGATTCGAGGTTGCCGGCACTCGGTGCGGTGCCTGCACAGGCCAGGATATATTCAATTTCCTCTTCGGATAACGGCACACTTTCG
>Ga0209705_10002384_pt1 | contig 10113 bp, 9 predicted proteins | sample PPLLaktember2015_5_FD_187262 | JGI IMG/M metagenome (GOLD analysis project Ga0209705, IMG submission 187262) | Freshwater sediment microbial communities from Prairie Pothole Lake near Jamestown, North Dakota, USA - PPLs Lake P8 Core (1) Depth... | ecosystem: Environmental > Aquatic > Freshwater... | reverse complement strand
CGCGGCTGACCTGGCCGAACGTTGCGAAATCCAGGTGGCCTACGCCATCGGCATGTCGCACCCGCTGAGCGTGAATGTAGAGACCTTCGGCACCGGTCGCATTGCCGATGAGCGCATTGCTGACCTGGTGCTGCAGTTCTTCGACCTGCGCCCGGGGGCTATTATCCGCGACCTGGACCTGCGCCGCCCCATTTATCGCCAGGTGGCGGCTTATGGACACTTTGGACGGGATGACCTGGATTTGCCCTGGGAGCGCACCGATAAAGCCGAGGCGCTGCGCCAGGCTGCCAGACAGCACAAAGAAGTCCCTGTCCCTGCCGATTAGTGGATTTTACTCGCCGGGAGATAATGAACATTAATTAAATAATGCCGTTACCGCCCTCACCCGTCCCCGACCCTTCCCTCACCCCAGCGCTGGTGTTCTTCCAGCGCTGGGGTGAGGGAAGCGGTACGATTACGGCATTTATTAATTTTGCCCGGCTGCACGTCATAATATTGAAGAACCATTATGTTCGACCTCCTCTCCTGGACTCGCCTGGTTCTACAAACCACCCCCAACCGCTGGGTGCAGCTATGCACAGCGCTGCCCTCCGAGCTGCTGCGTCGCGCTCCGGCGCCAGGTGAATGGTCAGCAAATGTTTTTTAGAGCGAGTGCGACGGCCTCGCCGTCGCACTCGCTCTAAAAGTTAAGGTTTTTCCAGTCCGTGCGCTTCTAACAAGCTGGCGTCATCCATGAGCTGCTGCGTGGGCCCATCGGCGACGATGCGGCCCTCGTCCATGATGACCATGCGCGGGAACAGCTCGCGCACCATGAGCATATCATGGGTGGATACCAGCATAGTGAGAGGCAGCTCGCGCAGCAGGTTGATCAGTGATCGGCGTGAGCGCGGGTCCAGCCCGGCGGTAGGCTCATCCAAAACCAGCACCTCCGGCTTCATCGAGAGCACCGTGGCAATGGCGATGCGTTTCTTCTCCCCGGTGCTCAGGTGGTGTGAAACGCGCCGGGCATAATCACCCATGTGTACCGCATGCAAGGCTTCTTCCACCCGTGAGCGCACCTCGCCCACCGGCAGACCCTGGTAAAGCGGGCCAAAGGCTACATCGTCGTATACCGTGGGGGAAAACAACTGGTCATCGGGTGATTGGAAGACCAGCCCAACCATAGCGCGCAGCCGCCCAAGATTCTCTTTCTCGGCGCGCAGACCGCACACCTGCACCCCCCCCTGGCCCACCAGGATTCCGTTCAGATGCAGGATAAGGGTCGATTTTCCTGCCCCATTGGGACCCACCAGGGCCACTTTCTCACAGGGTTGGATCGCCAGGGAAACATCCTTGAGAGCCGGGTGCCCGTCGGGATAAGAAAAGGAGAGACGTTCGATTTCGATTGAATGGTGCATCGTAGTTTTACCAGAACAAAAATCCCATGACCAGCAATAAAAGCAGCACGCTCAATACGATCACCAGCGCCAGCGCGTGCCACGGGCGCAGGGCGGGCAAGGGCATGGACCGCACTTCGCCATCGTAACCGCGCGCCAGCATCGCCATGTAGATGCGATCGCTGCGTTCGAAGGCGCGCAGGAACAGGCTGCCTGCCATCCCCCCGGCAACCCGGGCGCGCCACACCAGGCTGCCGCCCGGTTTTAGCCCGGGTTGGTCTGCAAGCCCGCTGCGAGCAGCGCGCGCCCGCATCAGGCGCAGGGCTTCATCCACCAGCACGAATAGATAGCGCCACATCAGCCCGAAGATTGTCACTAACAGGCGCGGGATGCGCAGGGCGCGCATGGCTAACAGCAAATCGGGGAAAGGAGTGCTGGCCGCCAGCAGGATACCCGCCTGCACGGAGACCCACGATTTGAGCGCAATACTGGCGAAGCGCTCCAACCCCGGGATAGAGGCTCTCAACACCCAAGGGCCCACAGGCAGGCTGAAGAGCGTATCGCCGGGGATGGTGAAGATTGCCGGCAAGGCTGCCAGGACGAAAGGCAAAGCCAGCGCGGCGCGCTTGAGCACATACAGCACGCCCAGCTCGGAGATGATCTCAACCGAGAGGATGATAGCGAAGAGCAGGATGAACAGCGGCCAGGCGCCTACCGGCGTCAGGGCAGCGGTCAGGATAAACGCCAGGGTGAGCACCAGCTTGACACGCGGATCAAGTGCGTGGATGGGGCTGCTGCGCTCCCGGTATGGATCTAAGAAATGGATGTGCACTTTTTAGCTGGTTTGTACCCGCCGGCGCGAATAAGCTACCAGAAGCCCCACGGCGAACACGATCAGGGTGCCGACGATGCCAGCCAGGATGGTCGCCAAAGCTTCATTCGAAATGCCCGGCAAGACATAATCGGGAATGATGTTATACAACGGCCCCTGGGCAGCGTCCAAGAAGCCCTTTTGTTCTGCCACCCATTCCAGTCCATCCGGGTGCGCCGAAGCCAGCGGGGAAGCCACCGCCAGGACCAGGGCGATGAGCAGCCCGCCCACCCATACAGTTTTACCGCCCACCGGTCCAGCCTGGTTTGCCTGGAACAGGTCGCGGCGGGCGGAATAGAGAAAAGCCAGGGCGCCCACGGTGATCAGGCCTTCGCCGATGCCGATCAGGGCATGGATGCCGCCCATCGCGGGGATGGCGATATTGGCGGGTGAGATACCCGAGATTGCGAGCTGCAACCCAACGCCCAGCGCAGCGATTTCGATGGAGAGCCAAGCAGCCACAAAACCACCCACCAGGATGCCCCACAAGCGTTCACCGGTCAGCCGGCGGACGGTATGGTAAGCCATATAAGCCACCGCAGTGCCCACAATCCCCATATTGAAGATGTTGGCGCCCAGCACCAGCAAGCCGCCATCCTGGAAGATCAGCGCCTGGATGCCCACCACGCAGGTGAGTACCAGGATCGCCGCCCACGGGCCCAGCAAGATTGTGGCGATGGCTGCCCCCATCAGGTGCCCGGAGGTGCCCCCCGCTACCGTAAAGTTCAGCATCTGACCGGCAAAGATCGCCGCTGCCAGCACGCCCATCATAGGCACCTGGCGCTCACCCAAATCTTCTCCCACACGCTTCAGCGCGTAAGCCACCACGAGAATCGTGGCAAACCAAAGGATCAGGGAAACCGCCACCGACAGGAAACCATCGGGGATATGCATGGGAAGTGGAGAAAGCAACATTTCAGCCTCCTTTATTTATTGAGCCTTGTTCTTGTTCTGCTCTACAATGCGCACACAAACCGATAATTGAAAAATGCTGCAGGTCTGCGCTAAAGCCATAATTGGTCTGGAGCAAATCTCCCAGTGATTCCACCAGCATGTGGTCTGCGTTGAAAATGTCTCCGCACTGCCGGCACACTAAATGGATGTGGGAGCCGTGCTGGCTGGTGGCGTACACCACGCGGCCATCCCACAGGTCGGCGCGTGACGCCAGGCCTTTCTCCACCAGCAGATCGAGCGTGCGGTATACGGTGGCGACGTTGACCGCGCGGGTGCGCTCTTTGACCAGATCGTAGATTTCTTCGGCGGTGATGTGACCCTCGGCATGCGCAATGGCTTCGATGATCATCTCGCGCTGAGGTGTCATGCGGAAGCCCAGGTTATGCAGGGTTTGAATGATGGTATGGCAGTGTGGCATTGCGACTTCTCTCTATTGCAACTATTTGCAATAAGATTATACCAAAGATTATCCAAATTAGGAGGGGATAGGAATCAACGTGCCACGCACCTTCAAGGTGCGTGGCACGTCCAAATGCCGCGGATAATCGCTCCTCGCCTAACGCCGCAGCAGCGGCAGGAACAGCCAGGTCTCCACGTCAGTTGGCACCAGGGGGATGTTGTAATGCACGATTTGGTCGATGACCTCAATAACCGAGCTGGTGTGATCCAGGTAGCCGGAGGCCGTGGCCCACACCCGGTATAATCCCGGGGGCACGAAGAAAGCGTAGTAGCCATCGTCCGCGGTGACCTGAGGGTTAATCTGGCTTTCGTAAAGCTCGGCGGGCCAGCGCTCCCAGGTCTGGTAATCTTCATCATAGACACCGCAGGTAACGGTTGCATCCTCGATCGGGTCTGCCAGGCCAATATTCGCGTTGTAGACTACCCCGTCCGGATCGATGAGCACCTCCCCGGCAGCGACCTCATAAAAATACTGTTCGCCGGTAGCTTCATCTTTCCTGCAGATAGTCACCCCCAGGCTGCCTTCGCTGAAAGGCACCTGCGCCTGGCAGGTCTGAAAGTCTGTGGCTGTGCTGCCTGACGAGTTGAGCTGCAGATAATCGCAGGCGAAGGGGCTGCGCACTTCATTGGCCTTCACCCAGCCGCTGCCCTCGCACTCGGTGATAGAGACCACTCCGCCCACTAGCACCCAGGCCTGGAAGATTTTCACGCTGTGATCGCAGGTTTCTGCATGAACGAAATATCGGCCCGGCTCCAGCTTGAGCTGGAATGAGGTTTCCTTGGGAATGGTGGTGTTCAGCAGCTCCAGCATGTTGACCGGCATTCCGATGACTTTCTCCAAATGCTCGCCGTTATCCGTTTCCGGGTGGCGGACGAGGCGTAACTGGCAGATATCCTTCCCCAGGTTGTTGGTGAAGAGCGTTGGAGCCACTTCTCCCGGATCGCCCACGGTAAAGGTGCGCTTTATATCGCTTTCCGGTTCATATTCAATTTGACGGATGTAGAAGACATCCTGGTCGTCGCGGATCACTACAGTAGAGTATGTGGACCAGGTATCAAACCAGGGAAGCTCGATTGTGCGGTTCTCATCTAAATCTATTGGATTCTCGGGAGAAAGGTAACTACCACCTATTTGTTGGTTGGTGAAGTTAGGCCGGGTGATGTACATGCCGGTCCATCTACGTCCGGTTTCGTTCGTCAAGTCCAGGTTCCGGTAGGCATCAGCGCCAGCCACTAACTCGCCGATCTTGTCACCTGTATCCACCTCGTAGGATGCGACCAAACGGTTGCCAGACCAGTAATTCACTACGATACGGGTGTCTTCGGGAACTTTAATTACGCCTGTATCATAATTATCGATATCAAGGACATTCGCGGAGCGGTGATCCTCGAAGACGCCATCGTTCCTGTGAACTGCATAGGTCACATCGGTAATTCGGTAGGTAGAATAATTCTGGACATAAAAATCCATCTCTGCAGGAGCCTCGGGAGAAGCGCTTGCATAGGACGCCAGCATGCTTGCCGGGGTGGTAAGGCTGTTTTCGATCGGGGCGGGCGGGAAAAACGAGGCAAGCGTGGCCTGGCTGGCGATCGGCACAGTGACGGTCATCCACGAGCCAGGGCGCACCCACAGGGGCAGGTCGGGGGAGGACAGGATGCTGGTGCAGCCGAATCCATCGTTCAGCAGGTGCATGGTGTGGATTTGGTAATGGAAATCGTAGCTCAGCTTGAGCCCCGCTGGATCGAAGGGCAGGCTGGAGTCCAGGTAATAGCTCAGTGCTTTGGAGGGCAGGCTGGTCGAGCCGTCCAGCTCTGCCACCGCGCTGAACGCGTGCATGCCATCGGCGAGCGGCGCAGAGGGGGTGAAGGTAAAGATGCCCTGGCTATCTGCCAGGCTCTCGCCCAATAAAGTGTCGCCGTCATATACCTGGACGGTTGAGCCGGCGCTGGACAGCCCGCTCAGCTCCGGCTGGCTGAGGGGATTCAGCCCGCAGCGCGGCGAGACGATTGCCGGGCGGCTCAGCCCGCCGATCCAGGGCGAGTAGTTGACGCCATCAGAAACCGGCGCGCCGCTACTGGTGTTGCTGCCCAACCCGCAGGCATCCACGGTTGCAGAGGCATCCGATGGCCCGGCGACATCTCCCCACCAGTTGTTATAGGCATCCACGCACACCTGCTGGGGCCAGCTGACCTGGATGCCCGTCTGCCCGCTGCCCAGGAAGCGGTTGTTGGGCGAGACCAACGGGTTGACCTCAGTATTGTTGCGTACTAACACGCCGGTCGGGTTGCCCTGGAAGAGGTTCTCGCGGATGAGAGGTGTGCCCTTATCCACGATCATCCCGGATCCGGCATTGTTTTCAAAGCGGTTGCCCTGGATCAGACCCTCACCCAGGCTATTGAAGTACACGCCGGTATTCGCCAGGTCGTGGGCGGAATTGTCGGTAAAAACCAGGCTCCCCAGGTTGTAGGCATCCACGCCCACTTCCGCTTCATACAGCTCGCTGGAGCGGATGGTCAGTTGCGCCCCGTTGGCAGCCGACGCCAGCGGCCCCCAGCCAAAGGCGGTGCCCCCGCCATAGCGGAAGATGACGTGCTGGTAGGCGCCTTTTGCATTCGAGCCGCTGTGATCGATCTTCCCCCAATCTTCACGCGCTGGTTGGCTGGCTGAGCCATCGTTGTTGGTGTCGCCGCCCACGCTGTCGTCTTTCAGCGAGGTGAAGATGATGGGCGCCTCCACCGTCCCGGTGGCGGTCACCGCCGTGGTGTAATAGAACTGGATGGCGTTCGCCAGCTTGATCACCGTGCCCGGCTGGATGGTCACGGTGGTAGGGCGGCTCCAGTTGCCCATGTTGCACCAGGCGCCGGCTGCGGGCACCACGTAGGGCAGGTCATTGGCATACCAGGTGTTGTCCCCCTGCACGTTGCAGGTCACGTAGAAGACATACCCGTTGATCTGATTGCCCGAGGCGCTGTTTCCCCCCAGCTTTGGGTTGAGCGGGGCGATGTGCAGGATGGGATACAGGTTATCCGTGAAGGTGTTTGCCATGATCGTGGGATAGCACTCGCCGACATTCAGGTCGCAGGCGTGCAAGCGGATGGCCTCGGAAGGATGATCAGTGAAGGTGCTGTTCGTGATCTCGGCAGAGGATTGCGCCAGCACCAGGCCGCGCGTTTCGCTGTGCTGGAACAGGGAGTGGTCGATCATCAAGGATGAGGTGCTGGCGCACACCATCCCGGCGACACAACCTGCGCCAGAGCGATTGCTATCGCCGCCGTATTCGAGCGTGACATAGCGCATGGCGTTATAGATGCTGTCAGAGCGGAGATCGATCACGCCCCAATCGCCTGGGGCCGGGCTGGATTGGTTGGAAGTGAACAGGATCGGCTGGTCGGCTGTGCCTTCCGCCGTCAGCGTGCCGCGCACGGTGAGGGCATACACGCCCGCAAAGCGCACCTGCACTCCGGGCGCAATGATCAAGGTGACATCTGGCTCAACAGTGACATCGCCTACGACGATGTATGGGCTGCCAGCCAGGTCCCAGACTGTATCGGTCGTGATCAAGCCGCTGACGTTGGTACTGGGAGCAGCGTTTGCCGCCCAGTCGCCCTGCCGGGCTGTGGAAATCCCAAAAGAGGCTCCTACAACTAGGACAAGTAAACCGAAAACACCCCCAATCATTTTCATGATGGTCCCCTCCACACTGGTCTGCTGGTAATGATTTGGGTTTCCCCCGCGAAGCTGGCTGTTTTGTGAACCCTATCACGATTATAGCAAAGAACAGCCTGCTGGTTTCCTTGCAATATTCAGGTAGTCACTCCGCGGGCATCATGTTGTGAGCATATGAGCCATCTGAAATCTGTTAAAATATAAATTCAAAATCATACCGATATTATCCATAAATAGCGTGAGCTGGAGTGGCGATGCGCCCATTACCGGTTTATCACAGGAGTGTAAGGATGGCAAATATCCGGGCTACGGTTAGCAATTCCAGGGGGGTGAATGAAGTCTATCTGCGTACGAATGACCACACTCACACGATCGAAATCCCCCCGAAAGCGGAGGGCTATGGCTCGAGCGCCAGCGGCGGGGAGCTGCTGTTCCTGGCGCTGGCGACCTGCTACTGCAATGATATCTACCGCGAAGCGGCGAAACGAGGCATCAAAGTCGAGCGGGTTGAGGTGGATGTCAATGGGGATTTTGAGCGCGAGGGTGGGCCCACGACGAATGTAACCTACAGGGCCAGGGTTAAGGCAGATGCCAGCCCGGAGGAAATCTTGGAGCTGATGCGCCACACTGACCAGGTAGCGGAGATTCAGAATACGCTGCGAGTCTTAACCGAGGTGAAACTGAGCGCTTGCGAGGTGATCGCTGAGGGATAATGAGATGCAGTTGGAGCGGGATTCTTATACGTGCGGCCCGAATTTGGCCAGGAGACGGTCCTTGGGTTGATAGCCAGTGACGCGCTGGCTGGGCACCCCGTTAACGAAAAGCATCAAAGTAGGCACCCCCATCACCTGGTATTGCACTGCCAGGTCAGGGCTTTGATCGACATCCAGCTTGACCACTTTCATCTTGCCAGCCCATTCGGTTGCAGCCAGTTGCATAACGATGGGATCCAACATTTTGCATGGGCTGCACCACTCGGCTGTGAAATCGACCAGCACGGGCTGGCTGGCTTCCAGGACTTCTCGCTGAAAGGTACCTTCATCGACATAATCGGAGTCGGCCATCATCTCTCCTTGGAGTTCGTGTGTCTATGTTGTAATGGTTTTACCTGGCAGGAGGGTACCCAGGACAGCCAAAAAAGTCAAGGGACAGAACCGCTTGACAGAACCTCTTTTTTGCAGATAATTAGGGCAACAACCTGCCGAATTCAGCGATGACGGAGGAAAGTAAGCCGGCGAAAGCCGACAGGGAAGTGGCGCTGGCGAACAGCCAGCGGGCGCTGGACGGATGATCCGGCGAACGGGCGAAGACTGGAACCTCCACCCGGCGGAAACTGGCTGAAGTTCCCTCCTGAGCTTTCTGGGTGAACGTGTGCTGACCTTATGCACAGTAGTCCGGAACGCAGCTCCAGCGTTAACGGGAGAACGAGCGGGCTGTATTCTATGGCCAACTTGGGTGGTACCGCGGGAATTCCTCCCGTCCCTTGCAAGGGGCGGGAGTTTTTGTTTTTTGAGCTATGCGAGATACCTTTCCAGCGGGCAAGCGTCTATCCCCGGAATTCAGAAGGGTATCCAAGGAGGCAATATGTTATCGGAATTGGATCAGATCGAACAGACAGCCCTGCGTGCGTTGGAGGGCGTGCAAGATGAGCTCGCGCTGGAGGGCTGGCGGGTGAGTCACCTGGGGCGTAGCACGCCGCTCATGCAGGTATTCGACCGGCTGGGCCAGCTCCCCAAAGAGGAGCGACCTGCGATCGGACGGCGCGCTAACGAGGTGAAGCGCGCCGTCGAGGCTGCCTTGGCCGGGAAAGCAGATGCCCTGCGCCAGGCAGCCCTGGCGCGCTCGTTACAAGCCGAGCGCCTGGATGTGACTCTTCCGGGCAGGCCATTTTCAATCGGGCGCCTGCATCCCGTCACATCTACCCTGCGTGAGATCTATCGCGTCTTCGGTGATATGGGCTTTCAGGTCTATCGCTCGCGTGAAGTGGAAACCGATGAGTACAATTTCCAACTGCTCAACTTCCCGATTGGTCATCCGGCGCGTGAGATGCAGGATACTTACTTCATCGACTCGAATGGCGCCCGCCAAGACAATCCGATCCTGCTGCGCACCCACACTTCGCCAGGGCAGATCCATGCCATGCGCGAGTACGCTGCCGCTAACCCGCAGGACCCGCCGCCGGTGCGCATCATCCTGCCGGGGATGTGCTTTCGCTATGAGCAGGTCACCATCCGCCACGAGATGCAGTTCAACCAGGTGGAAGTACTGGCAGTGGGCAAGAATATCACCTTTGGCGACCTGAAAGGCACCGTCAGCGATTTTGCCCGCCGCATGTTTGGGGTGAACGTGCGCACCCGTTTCCGCGCTTCTTTCTTCCCTTTCACTGAGCCCAGTGCCGAGATGGATTTTGAGTGCTTTGTGTGTGGAGGGGAAGGCTGCGGCGTGTGCAAAGGCACCGGCTGGCTGGAGATCATGGGCTGCGGCATGGTGCACCCGGTGGTGTTGCGCAATGGCGGTTACGACCCGGCGCGCTACAGCGGCTTCGCTGCCGGAATAGGTCCTGAGCGCGTCGCCATGCTGCGCCATCGCATCGATCACATCCGCTCATTCTGGGCGAACGATCTGAGGTTCCTGGAACAGTTCTAAGGCTCTATCTGCAATTGGCTGAGCTGCCGGCAATTTTTTGGATAGAACCTGAAGGAGGTTATGATGAGAGTACCCTTATCCTGGTTGCGCGAATTCGTCGATATCGAAATTCCTATCGAAGACCTGGCTCATTTGTTGAC
>Ga0209705_10002383_pt1 | contig 10116 bp, 12 predicted proteins | sample PPLLaktember2015_5_FD_187262 | JGI IMG/M metagenome (GOLD analysis project Ga0209705, IMG submission 187262) | Freshwater sediment microbial communities from Prairie Pothole Lake near Jamestown, North Dakota, USA - PPLs Lake P8 Core (1) Depth... | ecosystem: Environmental > Aquatic > Freshwater... | reverse complement strand
CCATGCCGGGCTCTCGAAGGAAATCGTCCTTTCGCTCGGAATTGCCGGCGCCCTGCTCGCGGCGGCGCTCTTCGTGTGCACCGCCATGATCTATGCCTGCCTGAAGTTCCTGCAGGAATGGCACACTCCGCTCACGGTGATCAACTACGCCGCCCTGGGCTGCGCCTCGGGCCTGACGCTGGCTGCCGCGCTTGCCGCTTGGCTGCACCCGCCGCTCGCGGCTGCCTACGCGGCGGCCGCGCTGGCGGCGGGCGCATTCGCCTACCTGACGCGCCTCGCCTCGCTCGCCCGCAACGCGCGCCTGCGGCCGAAGTCGACACTCGCCACCGCCATCGGCATCAAGCATCCGAAGATCGCGCAGATCGCCCAGGGCGCGATGGGCGGCTCGTTCAACACGCGCGAGTTCTTCCACGGCCGGCCTCGCGAGGTCGTGCGCGCGGCGCGCTGGGCATTCCTCGCGCTGGTGTTCCCGGTGCCCGCGTTGCTCCTGCTTTTCCTGCCTCATTCCACCGGAATACTCTTCCTCTGTTTTGTGCTGCAATACGCTGGGCTGCTGGCCGAGCGGTGGTACTTCTTCGCCGAGGCGCGGCATCCCCAGAACCTCTACTACCAGGCGATCGCGTGAGCCTCGAGCTGTGGCATGCAACGCACTCGACCTGCTCGCAGAAGGTGCGCCTGTGCCTCGCCGAGAAGGGGCTGGCCTGGAAGAGCCATTTCGTCGACCTGCGTCGCTTCCGGCACCTCGAGCCCGAATTCCTGGCGCTCAACCCCGACGCGATGGTGCCGGTGCTCAAGGACGGAGGGCGGGTGATCCGCGAGTCGATGGTCATCAACGAGTACCTCGAGGACGCCTACCCCGAGCCTTCGCTGCGCCCGCGCGACCCCAGCCGGCGCGCCCACATGCGCGAGTGGACGCTCTACGTCGCGGAGGAGCCGACCTGGGCGGTGAAGGTGCCGTCCTTCCAGAAGAACATCCGTCCCGAGCTCGCCGGCCGCTACAGCGCTGGCGAGATCGAGGCCATCGCCGCCAGGATGCCGAATCCGGAGACCGCTGCGCGCTGGGTGAAGGCAGTCAAGGAAGGCTTTTCCCCGGCCGAGATCAGGACCTCGCTCGACCGGCTGGCGAAGACCCTGGAGCGCATGGAGGCGGCGCTGGCGGGCGCACCCTGGCTCGCCGGCGACGAATATTCGCTCGCCGACGTGGACATGGCACCTTTCGTGCATCGCATCGCTGCGCTCGACAGCGCGATGATCGAGCAGCGGGGGCGCGTTGCCGGCTGGTACTCGCGCTTGCAGGCGCGTCCGGCGTTCCGGACGGCCATGGACTGGAGACCCTCATGAAATACGCATTCGGCAAGACCGTGAACCTGGGCTACGAGCAGGCGATCGAGGCGGTGACGCAGGCGCTGGCGAAGGAAGGCTTCGGCGTGCTCACCGAGATCGACGTCGCGGCGACCCTCAAGAAGAAGCTCAACCTGGACCGGGCCCCGTACAAGATCCTCGGTGCCTGCAACCCGCAGTTCGCCGCGCGCGCCCTCGAGATCGAGCCGCAGATCGGCGCGCTGCTGCCCTGCAACGTCATCGTGCGCACGGACGACGCCGGCAAGACGGTGGTCGAGTTCATGGACCCGAACGCGGTCCTGCAGCTCGTCGGAAGGCCCGAAATCGGCACGATCGCCGCCGAGGTCCGGGCGCGCCTCGAGCGCGTGATGGCCGCGCTCTGACTCCCCCGTAGCCACGCAAGGAGACGACCGATGGCAGACCCGCACCCGATCGTGACCCATTCGAAAGCCGCCAGGTTCGAGGACGTGCGCGAGGACCTGAAGCTCGCCATCGAGGGCCGGGGGCTCGTGATCGACTACGAGTCCTTCGTCAACCGCATGCTCGAGCGCACCGGAAAGGACGTCGGCTCCTCGCGCAAGCTCTACGCCGACGCGCAGGCGTTCGTCTTCTGCAGCGCGGCGCTCTCGCGCAAGACCATGGAGGCGGATCCCGCCAACATCTCGCTGTGCCCCTACAGCATCATGGTCCACGCCACGGCGCAACAGCCGGACACGGTGCACGTCTCCTATCGGCGCCCGTGGCGTCCCGGTGGCTCTGCCGCGTCCAGGGCCGCCCTCAAGGAGGTCGAGGCGCTCCTCGACGGCATCGCGCGCGAGGCGCTGGGCCTGCGCTGAGCGCGCTCAGGGTCGCACGTACGACCAGCCCTCGCTTTGGCGCTTCATGATGTGGATCACGCCGGCGGGAACGACCTTCACGCCACCGGCGAGGTCGGCCGCCGTCAGCTTTGCCTTTTTCATCGTCGTGCCGCAGGCGAGCAGGGCTACGTTGTTGTCCATCGCCCCATTGAGCCGCGCGGCCACCTTCGATTCGGCCGCGAGCATGCCGAGGCCCGGCCCGTAGGCCACGATCTCGACATCGACCTTGTCCTTGCCCACGACGAATTGATCCCGCGGCCCCCGGCGAAAGTTTTGATCGGCGGATCAGCTCGGCGTATAGCGCGCGGCCATGGCCTCGAGCGGCAGCGGCCGGATGCGCGGGCCGTGTCCGGCGCAGCCGAACGCCTCGAACCGTTCGAGGCAGAGCTGACGCGCGGCCGCGGTCGCCGCCTTGAGGAAAGCGCGCGGGTCGAACTCGTCGGGACGCTCGGCCATCGCGCGGCGCATGGCGCCGGTCATGGCGAGCCGGATGTCGGTGTCGATGTTCACCTTGCGCACGCCGTGCCGGATGCCCTCGCGGATCTGCTTGAGCGGCACGCCGTAGGTGGGCCGGATTGCGCCGCCATGTTGCCGAATGACGTCCAGCCACTCCTGCGGCACGCTCGAAGAGCCGTGCATGACGAGATGGGTGTCGGGGATGCGCGCGTGGATCTCGCGGATCCGCTCGATGGCGAGGATGTCGCCGCTCGGCGGGCGGCTGAACTTGTAGGCGCCATGCGAGGTGCCGATCGCGATGGCGAGGGCGTCGACGCCGGTCGCGGCGACGAAGCGTTTCGCTTGCGCCGGGTCGGTGAGAAGCTGCTCTTGCGTTAGCTTGCCTTCGGCGCCGACGCCGTCCTCCTCGCCCGCCTCGCCGGTCTCGAGCGAGCCGAGGCAGCCGAGCTCGCCTTCGACCGAGACGCCAACGGCATGCGCCATCTCGACCACTTTCGCCGTCACCTTGACGTTGTAGTCGTAGCTGGCGGGGGTCTTCATGTCCGCCTCGAGCGAGCCGTCCATCATCACGCTGGTGAACCCGGAGCGGATCGACGCCTGGCACACGCGCGGCGAGGCGCCGTGGTCCTGGTGCGTGCACACCGGGATATGCGGGTACTGCTCGACCGCCGCCTCGACCAGCTTGCGCAGGAACGGCTCGCCGGCGTACTTGCGGGCTCCCGCCGAGGCCTGCAGGATCACCGGGCTCGCGCAGGCGTCGGCCGCCTGCAGGATGGCCTGGATCTGCTCCATGTTGTTGACGTTGAACGCCGGCACGCCGTAGCCGTGCTCGGCGGCGTGGTCGAGGAGCTGGCGCAGCGAGACCAGCGCCATGCCGCTAGGCGGAGAGACGGCGGACCGCCGCCGCGATGGACGGGCAAAGCGCCACGCCGGCATTGCGGGCGGTCGCCGCGTCGAGCGCCGTGTCGCCCACGAGCAGCGTGCGCCGCGGCGTGGTCCTGAAGCGCCCCAGGCAGTGCTCGACCCCCAGGGGATCGGGCTTGCGCTCACGCACCATGTCGCCGCACACCACCGCATCGAGCAGGCCCCACAAGCCGTGGGCGTGCAGCACGGCCGCGGCGAATCGCGTCTCCTTGTTCGTGACGAGCGCCGTCGCGGCGCCGAGGCCACGCAGCGAGCGCAGGTTCTCGAGCGCCTGTGGCAGCGGCCGGCTGCGGCGGCCGCTGTGCGCGGCGTAGTGCCATTCGAAGCTCTGCAGCAGCTTCGCGTCGGGCTCGCCTTCGCCGCCGGCAAGCCGGTAGGCGCGCGCGAGGAGCTCCCGCGCGCCGTGGCCGAGCCAGCCGCGCACCGCGCTCTCGTCGATCGCCGGCAGGCCGCGCTCCGCGAGCACCGCGTTCAGCGCCAGCGCGATCTCCGCGGCGGTGTCCACCAGCGTGCCATCGAGGTCGAAGAGCACTAGGTTGAACATGCGATCTCGCTTTGCGCCTCAGCGCGGCGCTTCTGGTCCATCAGGCGCCAGATCATGGGCGTGAAGATGAGCTGCATGGCGAGATCCATCTTGCCGCCCGGCGCGACGATGGTGTTCGGGCGCGACATGAAGGAGTCGCGCAGCATCGACAGCAGGTAGGGGAAGTCGATGCCGCGCGGGTCGGCGAAGCGGATCACCAGCATGGACTCGTCGGGCGTCGGCACGAAGCGCGCGATGAACGGGTTGGAGGTGTCCACCGTCGGCACGCGCTGGAAGTTGATGTGCGTGCGCCCGAACTGCGGCACGATGTAGCGCACGTAGTCCGGCATGCGGCGCAGGATGGTTTCGGTCACGTCCTCGGTCGAGTAGCCGCGCGCCGCCTTGTCGCGGTGCAGCTTCTGGATCCACTCCAGGTTGATGACCGGCACCACGCCGATCAGCAGGTCGACGTGCTGCGCGATGTCGACGGTCTCGGTCACCACCGCGCCGTGCAGACCCTCGTAGAAGAGCAAGTCGGTGTCGCCCGGCAGGTCCTGCCACGCGGTGAAGGTGCCCGGCGCCTGGCCGAAGGGCTCCGCCTCTTCCTCGCTGTGCAGGTAACGGCGCGTGCGCCCGCGGCCGCACTGCGCATAGCTGCGAAACAGCGCCTCGAGCTCCTCGAAGAGATTGTTCTCGGCGCCGAAGTGGCTGAAGTGCGGATTACCGCGCGCGGTCTCCTCGGCCATCCTCTCGCGCATCGCGGCCCGGTCATGGCGGTGGAAGGCGTCGCCTTCGGCGAACGCGGCCTTGACCCCCTCGCGGCGGAAGATCTGGTCGAAGGTCCTCGACACCGAGGTGGTGCCGGCGCCGGAAGAGCCGGTGATGGCGATGATCGGGTGGCGGATCGACACGGCTCAGGCCTCGGCGCCGGCGCGGAACAGCCCGCGCACGCCGAAGAGCGGCGCGTCGTAGCCGCGCCGGTTGAACTCGCGGTGGTAGAGCTCCAGGCGCTCCACCTCGCCCGCCGCGCCGAAGATGAAACCCGAGCGCTCGTGCAGGCTGCGCGGCGCCACCTCGAGCACGCGCTGCGTGCCGGTGCTGGCGCGCCCGCCCGCTTGCTCGATCAGCATGGCGACCGGGCTCGCCTCGTAGAGCAGGCGCAGCCGGCCGTTGCGCATCGCGTCGCGCTCGTCGCGCGGGTAGAGGAATACCCCGCCGCGCATCAGGATGCGGTGCGCTTCGGCGACGAGCGAGGCGATCCAGCGCATGTTGAAGTCGCGCCCGCGCGGCCCGCTTCTCCCAGCGAGGCATTCATCGACGTAGCGTTTCACCGCCGGCTCCCAGAAGCGCGCGTTCGACGCGTTGATGGCGAACTCGCTGGTGTCCTCGGGGATGCGCAGGCCGGGATGCGTGAGGATGAACTCGCCGATCTCCCGGTCGAGCGTGAAGCCGTGCGTGCCGTGCCCCAGCGTGAGCACCAGCATCGTGGTCGGCCCGTAGATCGCGTAGCCCGCGCACACCTGCGCGCTGCCGGGCCGCAGGAAGTCCTGCACGAGCGGCTCGGCGACGCCTTCGGGCGCGCGCAGCACCGAAAAAATCGAGCCGACGGGAACGTTGACGTCGATGTTGGAGGAGCCATCGAGCGGGTCGAAGGCGAGCAGGTAGCGCCCTTTCGGGTAGTGCGCCGGAATGGCGTAGGGGAGGTCCGTTTCCTCCGAAACCATCGCCGCGAGCGTGCCGCCCCACTCGGTGGCGCGCCGGAAGATGCGGTCGGCGGCGACGTCGAGCTTCATCTGCGCCTCGCCCTGGCCGTTGGACGACCCGGCGCCGCCCAGCACTCCCGCGAGCGCGCCCTTGCCTACGAGGCAGGAGATGCGCTTGCAGGCGAGGCCCACGTCGTTCAGGAGCGCGGTGAAGCCCCCCGTCGCGCCGGGGGCCTTGCGCTGTTCGCCGATCAGGAATTCGGTGAGCGTCTGCTCCATGGGCGTCAGGCAGCCGCGATGCCGCGCCGCCCGCGCGCTCGATGGTGCACGAGGCGGACCTCCCCGAGGCCCCGGCCGCCCAGGTCCGGGAAGAGGGCATCCGCGCCGTCGAAGTCCTGCGCCATGGTCCAGCGCGAGGGCGTGACGATCGTCGCCAGGCCGGCGGCGCTCGCGGCGCGCAGGCCGTTCGCGGAATCCTCGAGGGCGACGCACGCTTCTGCCGGCTTGCGCAGTAGGGAGAGCGCGCGCAGGTAGAGGTCGGGCGCGGGCTTGCGCCGCGCGACCTCGTCGGCGCACACCAGCAGATCGATCTCGCCTTTGCAGTGAACATCCAGAACCGCTCGGGCGTTGGCGGAGGCGGTGCTCGAGATCACGGCGACTTTCAGCCCTTCCTGCCGCGCCTCGGCGAGCAGCCGCTTCACGCCCGGGCGCAACGGCGGCTGGCCCGCGCGCAGCAGCTCGGCATAGATTTCCGACTTGGTGTAGTGGACGACCGGAACGATGGCATGCAGGCGAGCTTTTTCTGCTGCTGCAGTGTTCAAGGATTCCACGTAATGGTGCAGGCGCTCGAGGCCGCCCGACACCTCGAGCAGCGCGGCATAGCGCGTCGGACCCCAGTCCCACCACAGCTCGAGCTTGATGAACGCGGCGTTGAACGCCTGGCGATGCGTCTCCTCGGTGTCGGCCATCGTGCCGTCGAGGTCGAAGATCAGGGCTTGCAGGCTCATTGGAACACCCGGCTCGCGCGGATGTCCGCCTCGGCGATGGTGACGAGCTCGTCCACCGTCAGCTGGCGGCCGTGCTGCTCGAACAGGCGGCTCGCCTGGCGCAGGCGCGCGCGGTCGAGCGCGTTGCGGATCGAGCGCGCGTTGGCGAAGCGCGGCCGCGACTTCCTGAGCGCGATGTATTCCCGCAGCGCCTTCGAGGCGGTGGGGCTGAGGCGATACTGCATCTTCTCGAGCATCAGCCCGGCGATCGCGAGGAGCTCCTCTTCGCTGTAGTCCGGGAAGTCGATGTGGTGCGCGATGCGCGAGGCAAGGCCCGGGTTGCTGGCGAAGAAGCGCTCCATGCGGTCCTTGTAGCCGGCGAGGATCACCACCAGGTCGTCGCGCTGGCTTTCCATGGCCTGCAGCAGAATCTCGATCGCCTCCTGGCCGTAGTCGCGCTCGTTCTCCGGCCGGTAGAGGGAGTACGCCTCGTCGATGAACAGCACCCCGCCAGCCGCGCCCTTCAGCACTGCCTTGGTGCGGGGTGCCGTCTGGCCGATGTACTGCCCGACCAGGTCCTCGCGCGTGACGGCGACCAGACGGCCGTTCCGGCTGAAACCCAGGCTCTGCAGGAGCCGGGCCATGCGCAACGCGACGGTGGTCTTCCCCGTGCCCGGGTTGCCGGTGAAGCTCATGTGCAGGCTCGGCGGCTTCGACTCGAGGCCGTGGCTCGCCCGGGCGCGCGCCACCGCGAGGAACGCGGCGATCTCGCGGACGCGCCGCTTCACCGGCGCCAGGCCGACGAGGTCGCGCTCGAGCGCCTCGATCACCCGCGCACCAGGTAGCGCAGTGTCCGGCCGCGGGCTTCCTGGCGCTCAAGCCGCAAGTCCGGCTCCTTCTTCGGCCGGTTGACGATGTAGGACATGCGCGGCGTTTCCCAGCCGCGCGTGCTGTCGAATGCGATCACCCGCACGTAGTGGTCCGGGAACGTGCGGCGGCAGTCATCGATCTCCACGAGGATCGCGGCCGCCTCCTTGAGATCGAACATTGGCATGCCGTGCATCTCCCAGTAGGTGTTGCGCGGGTGCGGATCGTCGGTGTGCTCGACGCTCAGCGCCCAGCCGCGATCGAGCGCGTACTCGAGCTGCGCGGCGATCTGCGCGTCGGTCAGGGGCGGGAGGAAGGAGAATTGTCCCTGCGTGATCATGGTCAGGCGCTCACGGTTGCGGTGGGCACGAAGTCGGCGGTGTCGGTCGACGCGTAGTCGAAAGTCACGTCCTTCCAGGTGTCGAGCGCGGCGCGCAGCGGCGCGCACCAGCGCGCCGCGGCCTCGAGGATCTGCGGCCCCTCGTTCCAGAGGTCGCGGCCCTCGTTGCGCGCGAGGATCATCGCCTCGAGCGCGACGCGGTTCGCCGTCGCCCCCGCCTGGATGCCCATGGGATGGCCGATCGTGCCGCCGCCGAACTGCAGCACCACGTCCTCTCCCAGGTAATGGATGAGCTGGTGCATCTGCCCGGCGTGGATGCCGCCCGAGGCGACCGGCATCACCTTGTTGAGCGAGGCCCAGTCCTGCTCGAAGAACAGGCCGTGCTCGAGGCTCTGCGGCGTGTGCCGCTCGCGCAGCGTGTCGTAGAACCCCCTGATCATGAGCGGGTCGCCCTCGAGCTTGCCGACCACGGTGCCGGCGTGCAGGTGATCGACCCCGGCCATGCGCATCCACTTGCAGATCACGCGGAAGCTCATGCCGTGGTTCTTCTGGCGCGCGTAGGTCGAGTTCCCCGCCCGGTGCAGGTGCAGAATCATGTCGTTCCTGCGCGCCCACTTCGCCATCGACTGGATCGCGGTGTAGCCGATGACGAGGTCGATCATCACGATTACCGAGCCGAGCTCTCGTGCGAACTCGGCTCGCTCGTACATGTCTTCCATCGTTGCGGCGGTGACGTTGAGGTAGTGGCCTTTCACTTCGCCCGTCGCCGCCGCGGCCCTGTTCACCGCTTCCATGCAGTAGAGAAAGCGGTCGCGCCAGTGCATGAAGGGCTGCGAGTTGATGTTCTCGTCGTCCTTCACGAAGTCGAGGCCGCCCTTCAGCGCCTCGTAGACCACGCGTCCGTAGTTGCGCGCCGAGAGCCCGAGCTTGGGCTTGGTCGTGGCGCCGAGCAGCGGCCGTCCGAACTTGTCGAGGCGCTCCCGCTCGACGACGATGCCGGTCGCCGGCCCCTGGAAGGTCTTCAGGTAGGCGACCGGGATGCGCATGTCCTCCAGTCGCAGCGCTCTGATCGCCTTGAAGCCGAACACGTTGCCGATGATCGAGGCGGTGAGATTGGCAATCGAGCCCGGCTCGAAGAGGTCGAGGTCGTAGGCGATGTAGGCGAAGTACTGGCCGGGCGCCGCCGGCACGGGCTCGACTCTGTAAGCCTTCGCTCGATAGCGGTCGCAGGCCGTCAGCCGGTCGGTCCACACCACGGTCCACGTCGCCGTCGAGGACTCCCCGGCAACGGCGGCCGCGGCTTCCTCCGGGTCGACGCCGTCCTGGGGGGTAATACGGAAAAGAGCCAGCACGTCGGTCTCGGCTGGGTGGTAGTCGGGCTGCCAGTAGCCCATCTGCGCGTACTTCAGTACCCCGGCGGCGTAGCGTGCGTTCATGTCGACCAGTATTGGAGGTACCTTAAATAAGGTAAATTCAGTATTAGTTAGGCTTCGAATAAGAGTTCCTTATGCGAGCGGTATCGTTGCGTCAGCTGAGCGTCTTCGCCGCGGTCGCCAAGCACCTGAGCTTCGCGCGCGCTGCCGAGGAGTTGCACCTCACGCAGCCGGCAGTCTCGATGCAGGTCAAGGAACTGGAGGCGGCCGTGGAGCTGCCGCTCTTCGAGCGCGCGGGGCGCACGGTCCGGCTCACCATGCCGGGGGAGTACTTCCTCGTCTATGCGCGGCGGGTGCTCGCCACCATGAAGGAAGCCGGCGACGCCATGGCGAAGCTGCGCCGGGTGCAGGGCGGGCGCGTCACGATCGGCATGGTCAGCACGGCGAAATACTTCCTGCCGCGCATGCTGGCGCGATTTCGCGCGCAACATCCCGCGGTGGAGATGCGCCTTGAATCCGGCAACCGCGAGCAGCTCTCGAAGCTGCTGCACGACAACGAGGTCGATCTCGCGGTCATGGGCCGGCCGCCGCGCGAGCTCGACACCCGCGCCGAGCCTTTCGCCGCGCATCCGCTCGCCGTCGTCGCCTCGCCCGAGCATCCGCTCGCGGGGCGGCGCGAAATCCAGCCCAGGGCGCTCTACGCCGAGGAGTTCATCGTGCGCGAGCCTGGCTCGGGAACGCGCGCT
>Ga0209705_10002381_pt1 | contig 10118 bp, 9 predicted proteins | sample PPLLaktember2015_5_FD_187262 | JGI IMG/M metagenome (GOLD analysis project Ga0209705, IMG submission 187262) | Freshwater sediment microbial communities from Prairie Pothole Lake near Jamestown, North Dakota, USA - PPLs Lake P8 Core (1) Depth... | ecosystem: Environmental > Aquatic > Freshwater... | reverse complement strand
TGTGTACCGGCAGAATCGATTTCGATGTGCTCAAGCAGACCTTCACGTTCGACAACGCTGCGGAACACGCCCTCGGCGGTCGGCGAACGGCAAATGTTGCCAAGACAAACAAACAGTACTCGAACCATTGTGTTAATACTCCAAATCCAAGGCAGCCACAGATGAACGCAGATAAACACAGATAAAACAGTTACGACAGGTCCGTTGTTTTTAATCCGCGTTCATCTGCGTTCATCTGTGGCTAAGATAATATTTTCTCACGTGCTCCAGATCCTCCGGCGTATCCACGCCTGCCAAGGGTGCATCCTCGGCTTCCACGACGGCGATCTTTTCGCCCTGCCAGAGTACGCGCAGCTGTTCAAGTGACTCGGTGGTTTCGAGCGGACACGCCGGCCAGGCGGCGTAACGTGCCACGAATCCGGCGCGGTAGGCGTACAGGCCAATGTGGCGAAAGGCCTTGATGGGTGCGCTGCTCTTGCCAGCCATGAGTTCGCGCGGCCAGGGGATGGGCGCGCGGCTGAAGTACAGGGCATGGCCCTCGCGGTCGGTGGTGACCTTGACCACATTCGGATTGAGAAAGTCTTCGCGCCGGGTAATGGCATGACAGGCCGTGGCCATGACCGCCGCCGGACGCGCCGCCAGGAGATCGGCGACCTCGCGAATCAGCCGTGGCGGCATGAGCGGTTCGTCGCCCTGCAGATTCACCACGATCGCATCGTCGTCGAGATCGAGAAGCGCGATGGCTTCGGCCAGCCGGTCCGTGCCGGACGGGTGGTCGGCGCGCGTCATCACCACCTCCGCTCCGGAGGCAATGACCGCGTCACGGATGCGCGCGTCGTCGGTCGCCACCACCACGCGCTGCGCGCCGCTGGCGCGCGCACACTCCACCACGCGCACGATCATCGGCTGGCCGGCGATGTCGAGCAACGGCTTGCCGGGCAAACGGGTGGAGGCGTAACGCGCGGGAATGATGATGTGCATATTTGACTTAAGCCACAGATGAACGCAGATGAACGCAGATCAGAGTCAACAACGGAAATGCACAGTTCAATCTGTGTTTATCTGCGTTCATCTGTGGCTTAAATATTATTTAGAAATCTCTTCCTCACCTAACCGGCGCGCCTCGTCTTCGAGCATCACCGGGATGTCGTCACGGATCGGGTAGGCGAGCCGGTCGGCCTGGCACACGAGTTCGGCCTTTGCCTTGTCGTAGCGCAACGGGCCCTTGCACAGTGGGCAGACTAGGATATCAAGCAGCTTCATGTCCACGGGTCTTCTCCTTGAGGCGTTGCAGTATCTGTACACCCAGGTCCGCGTCGGTGCGGGCCTCGACCGCCAGCACCCAGAAATGGGCTTTGGCGAATTGTTCGCATTTTACCGCATCTTTCTCGGTCAGGATCACCGGCAGGTCGTCACCGAACTCCAGCTCCTCGGCACGAAAAACATGATGATCCGGAAACGGGTGCGGGTACACCTGCAGCCCCAGGTCATGCAGGCTGGAAAAGAAACGTTCCGGATTTCCGATGCCGGCCACCGCGTGCACCGGGCCGCCGCGGAATGCGTCCGCCGACACGCGCCGGTCCGGATTCGCGAGACTGTAGAAACCGGTGGGCACGAGCACCATGCCCAGTTCGCCAGCCTGCGCCGGCCCGTTGGCGACGCGCAGGGACACGGATTTCATCCGCGATACCGGTTCGCGCAATGGCCCGGCCGGCAGGCACAGCCGGTTGCCGAAGCGGCGCATACCGTCGATCACGGCGATCTCGAGGTCGCGACCCATGCGGTAATGCTGCAGGCCGTCATCGCTGACGATCACATTGCAACCCTGCGCCGCGTGTAGTCGAGCCGTCGCCACGCGGTCCGGACCGGCAAGCACCGGGCAACCGCTGCGGCGCGCCAGCAGTACCGCCTCGTCGCCCGCCTGCGCGGCAGTCGTCTGCGCCGTCACGATCATTGGCCACGTCCGGTTTTGACCGCGATAGCCGCGCGTGATAATGCCCGGACGATACCCGGCCTGACGCAGAAAATCCGCGAGCCAGATCACGAGCGGTGTCTTGCCGGTGCCGCCGACCGTAATGTTGCCCACCACGATCACCGGCACCGGCAGTTGCGCGTGACGCAGCACGCCCAGGCGGTACAGTGCGCGCCGCAACTGCACCAGGGCGCAAAATACCAGGCTCAACGGGAATAGCAGCAGGCTCACCGGTGTCAGGCGAACCCAGTGACGTTCCAGCACGGACATGCGGATTCAGGCCGCGCTGTCGCTGAACTGCAGCCGGTAGAGACGTGCGTACGCGCCGTTTCTGGCGAGCAGTTCGGCGTGCGTGCCGGTCTCCACCACCCTGCCCTGTGACAGCACCAGAATTCGATTGGCGTTCTCGATGGTCGACAGCCGATGGGCGATCACCAGCGTGGTGCGGTTACGCATCAGCTCACGCATCGCTTCCTGCACCAGACGCTCCGACTCGGTGTCGAGCGCCGAGGTGGCTTCGTCCAGAATCAGGATCGGCGCGTCCTTGTAGAGTGCGCGCGCGATGGCGATGCGCTGGCGCTGGCCGCCGGACAGGCGCACGCCGCGCTCGCCGACCATGGTATCGAGTCCTTCCGGCTGCTGCTGCGCGAAATCCAGCACATGCGCCGCGCGTGCCGCCTCGACGATCCGCTGGTCGTCGATCGGCCCTTCCTTCCCGTAGGCGATGTTGTTGCGGATCGTGTCGTCGAACAACACCGTTTCCTGGCTGACGAGCGCGATGTGGCTGCGCAGGTTGTTGAGCTTGAGGGTGTTGATGTTTACGCCATCCAGCAAGATCTCACCCGCGTCTGCCGAGTAGAAACGCGGTAACAGATTGGCGGCCGTAGTCTTGCCGCTGCCGGACGCGCCGACCAGCGCCAGGGTCTCGCCCGCCTCGATGCGGAACGACACATCGTCCAATACCGGCGCGTTCGACACTGGATAGCGAAATCCCACATGCCGGTATTCGACCCGCCCGGTGGCGCGTGGGAGTTCGTGCGTGCCCGGATCGGCCTCCGGCGTTTCATCGATCAGACCGAACACGCTTTGTGCCGCCGCCATGCCGGTCTGGATCACTTCGTTGACCATGCTCAGGCGCTTGATCGCCGGCATCATGAGCGCCATGGCGGTGATGTAGGACGTGAACTCGCCGGCCGTCAGCCGGCCGGCGGATGACTGCTGCATGGCGAAAAAGATCGCGACCGCGACTCCGACCGCGGCGAGCAGTTCGACTACCGGCACGTTGATGGCGGCGGCGGTCGCCTTCTTCATGGCTTGTTTCAGGTTGCGACCATTCACTTGATTGAAGGCGTGCGCCTCGACCTCCTGCGCGCAGAAAATCTTGACCACGCGCTGGCCTTCGATCGCCTCCTGCACCACGTGCGTGATTTCGCCCATGGATTGCTGGATTAGGCGGCTGGTCTTGCGAAAGCGCAGGCTGATGGCACGCACCGTCAGCGCGATCACCGGTGCGAGCAGCATGAACAGCAGAGTCAGCTGCCAGTTGAGATACAGCATCCAGCCAAGCAGGAAGACGAGCGACAGGCTGTCCTTGATCATCGAGGTGAAGGCCTTGGTGGCCGCGTTCATCACCTGCTCGACGTCGTAGATCAGTTTGGAGATCAGGATGCCGGAGGAATGCGCATCGAAGAAACGGCTTGGCAGATGCACAAGGCGCGTAAACATCTGGTTGCGGATCTGGAAGATCACCTGCCTCCCGACCCAGTTGGTGGCGTAACTCGCGAGGAAGCCGAACAGCCCGCGCGCCACGAAAATCCCGATGATCAACATCGGCACGTAGCGAATGCTGCTGGCATCGTTTTTCACGAAGCCACCGTCGATCAGCGGCTTCATGACCCAGGCGAAACCGGCTTCGGTCGCGGAGACCACGGCCATGCCCAGGATCGAGGCCAGGAACACCCACTTGTAGGGCCACACATACGCCATCAGGCGTCGGTACAGCCTGAGGGTGGAATGCAGGACGGGAGCGTCGCTCATTCTAGCGATAGCAAGCTTGCACAAAGTTAGCCATAGTAGTGAACGCAGGCCTGCGCGAAAATAATCATATTATTACTGTTCGGGGCCCGGCGCCTGGGTAGCGAAGGTAAGGTGCGTGTAGCCGAGGCGGCGCGACACCTCCATGACACGGATCACCGCCTCGTGCGGGGTCTTGCGATCGGCCTGCACGACGATCACCGGGTCCTTGCGCGCGCCGACCGCCTGCTGCATGGCCGCGCGCAGGGTTTCGCTCGAGGTGCTCAAGAGCTGCTTGTCATTGATGAAGTACTGGCCGCGCGCGTCGATGGCGATACGCATCGTGGCGGACTCGATTTTCGCGTCGCTCGCCGCTTCCGGCAGTTGCAGGCGCAGGCGTGCCTCGCGCGAGAAACTGGTGGTGACGAGCAGGAAGATGAGCGTCATGAGCAGCACGTCGATGAGCGGGATCAGGTTGATCTCCGGCTCTTCGCGGGTACGGGTGCGAAAGTTCATGGTCGAGCGTCAGGCCTTCTCGCGCTTGCCGCGCAGAATCTCGATCAGCTTCAGCGACTCCTGCTCCATCTCGCTGGTCAGTTCATCGACGCGTCCGCGCAGATAGCGGTAGAACATGAGACTCGGGATGGCGACCGCCAGACCGCTGGCGGTGGCGACCAGCGCCTGGGAGATACCGGAGGCGACAATCGACGGATCGCCCAGGCCGTGTGAGCCGATGCCGCCAAACATGTCGATCATGCCGAGCACCGTGCCGAGCAACCCGAGAAACGGCGCGATCGCCGCGATCGTGCCGAGGGTATTGAGGTAGCGCTCCAGTTCCGGTATCACGTGCCGGCCGGCGTCTTCGATGGATTCCTTGAGCACATCGTGCGCATGCATGCGGTTCACGAGCCCGGCGGCCAGCACCTTGCCGAGCGGCGAGCTGTCACGCAACAGTGTCAGGCGCGACTCGTCGAGTTCCTGGCGCTCCAGCCACTGCTGCACCTGGGCGAGCAGCGCCGGCGGAATGACGGTTTTTTTCTGCAGGGTCCAGAGACGTTCGCCGATGATCGCGAGCGCCGCGATCGAACACAGAATCAGCGGCCACATCACCCAGCCGCCGGCTTTGATCAGTTCAAACACGTGTGAGCACCTTCTTGAAGGATAATGTTTCGCGGAAAACTGCCCCTGCGTTTTCCGCACTTCCGCCATCCATGGCGGTCGCCGGTACCGCGCGTAATCTATCAGACAGGCGACGGCGCGGAAAGCCGCTATTGCCCGTGCCAGTAGCGCCGCTGTGTATCGCGATAGCGATCGATCTGCAGGCCGGCGGCATCCAGCCGCAGGCGGATGGCACCGGCCGTGGCCGAGTCCTGTAGCGCGATACCGCGCTCCACGTAGCGCGCCACGACTGCCGGATGGGGGTGATGATAGCGGTTGCGGTAGCCGACCGGCAGCAGCGCGACACGCGGCCGCACCTTGTCGAGAAAGGCCGTGGTCGAGGAAGACTTGCTGCCGTGGTGCGGCACCACCAGCACCTCGGCCGCCAGCTGCCCTTCTCGTGCCTGCAGGATGGCACGCTCGGCTAGGGCGGCGATATCACCCGGCAACAGCGCGCGCCCATAGGGGCTCACGATCCGCAGTACGCAACTCAGATTATTGCCAGCAAACGAGCTGTCCTGATGTGGATGCAAAATCTCGAAGCGCACGCCGTCCCATTCCCAGCCCTGCCAGTTCTGGCAGGCCGCGGCATCTGCCAGGCGTTCGGGCACGCTCGACAGCACGCGTGTCACCGGCATGGCGGCGCGCAGCGACGCACTGCCACCAATGTGATCGTTGTCGCCGTGACTCACGATCAGTGTGTCCACCCGCGTCACGCCCGTATGCCGGAGAAAAGGAACAATCACGGCACGGCCGGCATCGAAGCGTGCGCTCAGCCGTGCGCCAGTGTCGTAGACGAGCGTGTGGCCAGCGGTCTGCACGACCACGGACAGTCCCTGCCCGACATCCAACAGCGTCAGCCGCAGCTCGCCCGGGGCGGGCATTGCCGGACGCACCAGAAACATCGGCAGCAGCCACACCACCCCCAGCCAGCGCGCTGGAACGCCGCGCGGCGCCAGCAGCAGCAAGATGCCCACGACGGCAGCGGCCAGTGTCCAGAGCGGCGGACTGTGTTGTGCCCATTGCGTCCCTTCGACTCGTGTCAGCAGTTCGAGCAAAGGCCAAAGCAGCGCCAAGGCCTGAGCGGCAAACAGAAACGGCCAGGCCGCAAGGCTGTCCGGCAGAAAGAAGCTGCCCGCCACGCCCAACAGAGTCGCTGGTATGACTGCCATCTCGACCACCGGGATCGCCACCAGATTGGCAATCGGACCGCTCAGGCTCACCTGCTGAAACAGAAAGAGCAGCAATGGCAGCAGACCGACCGCGATTGCCCACTGTAACCGTCCCCAGGCGGCCAACCTTTCCGTCCGGCCCTTGGCCAGCGTTCCTCCCGACAATACATACAGAATTACCGCCACGGCCGCGAACGACAACCAGAAACCCGGCGACATCACGGCCAGCGGGTCGACCAGCAACACGGCCAGCAAGGCCACCGCCAGGAGCACGGAGGGCGATGTGCGCCGCCGCAGGAATACCCCGCCCAACACCACCGCCAGCATCACCAACGCGCGTTGCGTGGGGATGGCAAACCCGGCAAGCGCCGCGTAGCCCAGTGCCGCCAGCAACGCCGCGCCCGCGGCGATCAATGGGGCCGGCACCCACAACACCGTCACGCCCGGAAGCGACCACAGCCAGCGCACCAGCAGGAATGCGATGCCCGCCACCAGGCCGATGTTCATGCCGGAGATGGCGATGAGATGATTCGTGCCGGTGCGGTTCAATACTTGCCATTGGTCATCCGGAATGGCGTCGTCGTCGCCGTTCGCGAAGGCGGTGATCATGGGCGCGAACCGGTTGCCGGGCAGCAACGTCTGAATGCGTTCGGAGAGCGCCTGGCGAAAGCGGTTCAGGCGGTAACCCGCCAACACGCCTTCATTCAGGCTGGCGGGCAACGGTGCGATCCGCCGGGATGGTTCGTGCTCGCGCACATAGCCGGTGGCGCGGACACGCAACTGAAACAAATGCGCCTCATAATCGAAACCACCCGGGTTCTGGAATCCGTGCGGGCGTTTGAGGCGAACGGTGAATTCCCAAGCATCGCCGACATGCAGCGTCGGAGTTGCGCCATAAATGCTGAGTTGCACCGTACGCGGCACGCTCACCGGTTGATCGTTCCGCCAGGCGCGCTCGATGTCGAAGGCGAAGCGCACGCCACGCTCACCCGCCACCGGCAGGTCGGCGATCCGGCCTTCAACACGCAGGTCCGTGCCTTCGAGCGCGGCCGGCAGGTGATCGGCAAGCAGGCTTCCGGCACGGACCGTAACCCACAGGATGCCGGCGAACAGGAACAACAGCGGCCGGCCGATGCGTGGCCAGCGCCAGGCAACGAGCGCAAACGCCGGCAACAGCCATGCCCCGGCAAGCGGCGGCAACGCCGCCAGCTGCTGCACGAGCAGAATGCCGGCAAGAAATGCGAGCACGGAAATACGGATGACGACCCTCCCTGGCGGCTACCCCGCGATCACTCTTGTGGGTCCGACCCCTGCCCACGCACGTCCAGCTTAACCCCGGATGCTGCGCAAAATCATCCGCCGCCGCATTCCCGTCGCCGAGCAGCTGCGTACTCATCCGCGCCTGCACCGGTTCAGTCGCTGGTTGCAACACGACGGTCTCTGGCAGCTGGATCGCCGCTCCATGTCCGGCGCCTGCGCGGTCGGTCTGTTCTGGGCGTTCATCCCGTCGCCGACGCAAATACTGCCGGCAGTGGCCACCGCCATCGCCCTGCGCGTTAACCTGCCGCTGTCGATGGCACTGGTCTGGGTCGCCAATCCGCTCACCATGCCGCCGATGTTTTATTTCAACTATCGCGTCGGCGCGTGGCTGCTCGGCCGGCCGGAGCGGTCGTTCAGTTTTGAGTGGAGCTGGGAGTGGCTGGCGCGCGAGCTGAGCGCGCTTTGGCAGCCGCTGCTGCTGGGATCATTCGTCGTGGCGTTGTGTGCCGCCCTGCTCGGCTATCTTGGCGCGCACGCCTTCTGGCGACTGCGGCGGGCAACGCCGATTCAGGCGCATCGCGTCCGGCCGCGCCTCAGGCATCCTTGAGCAAACCGTCCTCGAGCTTGAGAATACGGTCCATGCGTGCCGCCAGGCTGGTGTCGTGCGTCACCACCACCAGACAAGTGCCGAGTTCGCGATTGAGTTCGAGCATGAGTTCATACACGGCTTCGGCGTTGTGCCGATCGAGGTTGCCGGTCGGCTCGTCGGCGAACACGCACAGCGGATTCGTGACCATGGCGCGCGCCACCGCCACGCGCTGGCGCTCGCCGCCGGACAACTCGCCGGGCTTGTGTTCGAGCCGGTGCTCGAGCCCGACGCGCACCAGCATGGCGCGCGCCCGGTCAAGCGCCGCGGCAGCCGTCTCGCGCCGGATGAGCAGCGGCATGGCGACGTTTTCGACCGCGGTGAATTCCGGCAACAGATGGTGAAACTGGTAGATGAAGCCGAGCGCGCGGTTGCGCAGGCGGCCACGCTCCGTCTCGTTGAGTCGGGCGAAGTCCTCGCCGCCAAGCTCAACCGCACCGGCCGTGGGAATATCCAGCCCGCCGAGCAGGTGCAGCAATGTGCTCTTGCCGGAACCGGACGGGCCGATGATGGCGACGCGCTCGCCGCGGTTGAGGCGCAGGTACACGCCCTTCAACACCTCGACGTTGAGTTCGGCGTCGCGAAACACCTTCACCAGGCCGGTGACGCGCAATACGGGCTTGTCGGCGTTGGTCGTCATTCGTAACGCAACGCCTCGGCCGGCTGGGTTTGGGCGGCGCGCCAGGCCGGATAGAGCGTGGCGAAGAAGCTCATCAGCAGCGATGAGAAGGTGATGACGGCCACGTCCAGCCACTCGATGCGCGATGGCAAGTCGCTGATGTAGTACACATCGGCGGCCAGGAAACGGATGCCGAACAGACCTTCGAGGAAATGCACGATGGCCTCGACATTGTGCGCCAGCAGCACGCCACCGACCGCGCCGAGCAGCGTGCCGACCACGCCGATGATGCTGCCCTGCACCATGAAGATGCCCATGATGCTCACCGGGCTCGCGCCGAGCGTGCGCAGGATGGCAATCTCGGCGCGCTTGTCGGTCACCACCATGATCAGCGTCGAGACGATATTGAAGGCCGCGACCGCGACAATCAGCAGCATGATCACGAACATCACGGTCTTTTCCATCTTGAGCGCGCGAAAGAAGTTGGTGTGCTCGCGTGTCCAGTCGCGTACCCGGTAGTCGTCGCCGAGTTGCTCGTTGAGTTCGAGGGCGCGCAGCGGCGCGCGGTATATATCGTCGATCTTGATGCGCAGGCCGCTGACCTTGCCGGCCATCCGGTAGAGTGTGGCGGCATCGTCGAGATGCAGCAGTACCAGCCCGCTGTCGAATTCGTGCATGCCGATATCGAAAATGCCGACCACCGTGAAGCGCCGCAGGCGCGGCAGCAATCCGGCGGGCGTGAGCTGGCCTTCGGGGCTGACGAGCGTTACCGGCGCACCGACCTCGGCACCGAGCTTCCAGGCGAGCTCGCGTCCGAGCACCACGCCGAACTCACCGGGCTTGAGGGCCGCGAGGCTGCCTTCCACCATCTTGTCGCCGATGGCGGCGACCTTCGGCTCCTCGTCCGGCAGGATGCCGCGCACGATCACGCCGCTCGCGGTGCGGCCGCGGGTGATCATCCCCTGGCCTTGCACGAACGGCGCGCTCGCCACAAAACCGGGCACAGTGAGCGCGGTCTTGGCGACCTCCTCCCAATTCGCCAGCTGGCCGCGCTCGCCGCTGATGGTGATGTGCGACACCACGCCGAGGATGCGCGCGCGCAGTTCCTCGCCGAAGCCGTTCATCACCGACAGCACGGTGATGAGCACGGTGACGCCCAATGCGATGCCGATCATCGAACTGAGCGAGATGAAGGAGATGAAATGGTTGCGGCGTTTGGCGCGCGTGTAGCGCAGGCCGATCAGCAACTCAAAGGGGCGCGCCATGCGGGAGAATCGG
>Ga0209705_10002380_pt1 | contig 10118 bp, 12 predicted proteins | sample PPLLaktember2015_5_FD_187262 | JGI IMG/M metagenome (GOLD analysis project Ga0209705, IMG submission 187262) | Freshwater sediment microbial communities from Prairie Pothole Lake near Jamestown, North Dakota, USA - PPLs Lake P8 Core (1) Depth... | ecosystem: Environmental > Aquatic > Freshwater... | reverse complement strand
CGAGAAAGGGTTGATGAAGGCCGAGGACTTCGAACGCCTGGTGGAACAGGCGGCGATCGAGGGCAATATCAAGTAACGGTCACGCGTCGGCGTCGTGCTGGCGTCGCTCCAGTCCCAGCCACCACCGGAGGATGCGACCCGGCAACAGGCGCGCCAGCAGCGCGACGACCAGCAAGCCGAGCAATGCCACCATCCACCGATCGACCGGTATGTCAGGCAGACCGATTCCATGGGACCAGATCTCGATGGCGGCCGCGAGTGAACCCACGCTCAGCATGAATGGCCGCCACAGTGCCGGCGAGCCGCCCCGCCACCAGCGCGCAACCGCCCCGAGCAGCAGGCTGCCGAATACGGCATAGCCCTCCGCATACAGCCAGGGGAAGTAAATGGCCCCGTCCGCCGCCCCGTCAAACCGGCTGGAAACCAGCAGAATCGCGACATAGCTACCCGTCGCGGCAACCGTCCAGACCCATCGCGCCTGCATGCAAACCCCGTATTTCCGCCCCGCTGCATTGTAGCCCCGGCCCCTGCGCGAGGCGAGCACATGGCGGCTTTCCTCCAGTTCTTATATTATGATGAAGCAAATTTAATGAAGGCATTTTTCACCTTACGTCCATGAGTGCCATGTACCTGCGGCTATCCCTGCCCCCGCGCGCGGACACGCCCGATACCCACATCGAGATCCGCCCGGCGGAGGTGGAGCGCTGGCTGAAGGGCCTGCCGCTTCTCAACGTGGTCGAAAGCACGCAGCTGCTCACCCGCCAGCTCGTCGGCCTCAACCGCATGACGCTCGACGACAAACTGCGCCTGCGGCTCCTGGAATCGATGCGCGCGCCCATCCAGCATGTGAGTCAGGCGCTGCAGACGACCTACATCAGCCTCCCGCTGCCGCTGACGGACAAGACGCGCCAGACCGTCATTCAGGTGCGGCAACTGCACAACGAGATGGCATACGGCTACAAGCTTATTGCCTTCAATTCGACGGCGATTACCAAGCTCGATCCCGCGCAGCTGAGCATGGTGGGCATAGCCATCCACCGCGCCATCCGTTATCTCACCGAGCTGCTGTTCCGCAACTACGAGCTGTACAGCCCGCCGCCGGAAGGGACCTGGTATGAGATCCATCAGCTGTACCGCTACGCGGAGCTGCTTGGCATCACCGATGCGCCGCTCGACGACAAGTTGAATGACGCGCTCCCGCAGGTCAGCATCGGCCATGCCTACAAGCAGGCGCTGCTGCTCGACTTCAGCGACCCCTATCACCTGCCGGCGCGTCTGCTGGCCAAAATCTACCGCTATCTCGATCGCTGGGCAGGCAACGCGCAGCTCTCGCCCGGCGTCGCGGCACTCAAATCGCACTGCCAGTTCCTGATCAATCTCGACCACGACCGCGCCGGTGCGGTGAACACGGAAACGTCCGCCATCACCACCGAAGTGCGTTACCGCCTGCTCAACACCACGGAACTGGCGCGCGTCGTGCATCAACAGCTCATGGTGTTGCAGGCCGGTCAACAGCCCGACCCGGAAGGGCTGGAAAAGGGCTTCTTCGCCAATCTCGGGCAAGACATGCTGCTGCGCCTGATCAACGCCTGGGGCGTGAATCCCAAGCGTGTGTTCACACGCAGCCCGCGCTCGAATCGCCGATCACAAGTCGCGATCGGCATCGACACCATCAACTTCGTTGTGAACGGCGAGCGCTTCACGCCCAGCACCAGCGAAGTGGGGCCGCAGCCGCGGCGCACGGCAATCGGCCCGGGAAGCGGCACACCCAACCGGGTAACCCAGCCTGACGCGTTTCCGGCGAATACGCTCTGGGACATCACCGATGAGAGCGCCGGTGGCTATGCACTCGCAAAATCTGGGGAGCACAGCGAAACGGTGCGGGTCGGTGACCTCCTTGCCAGCCGGCTGGACAACGGTGGTGGTGGATGGGAAATCGGCATCGTACGCTGGGTACGCACCTCGGGCATGGACAATGTCGAGATGGGCATACAACGCTTATCGCCAGGCGCATCCGCCGTGGCCATCATGCCGCTGGAAGAGTCTCAGGACCGTTATTACCTCGCACTCGCGCTGCCGGAAGTGCACGCCATGAAGCAGCCGGCCACTCTCATTACCCAGCGCGGCTTTTTCAAACCCGGCCGCATTCTTTACCTCGACAACAGTTACCGCACGCGCCAGATCAAGGCCACCAAACTGGTGGAACTGAGCGGCTCGTTCGAGCGCTTCCAGTACGAGGCGATCGAAGCGTAACCAGCGACTGTTGGAACGGCTATTTTTTGTACGAGCCTGCTTTCCCCAAGACCGGTTTTCCTTCCTTGCCGACCTCATCGATGCACTGCCAGTCGTGCAGCGTGGCGGCCACAATCGCGCCCAGCAGAATGATCACCCAGGAGATGTAGATCCAGACCAGGAAGATCGGCAATGCGGCGATTGCGCCATAGAGGATCTGGTAGGTCGTAAAGTATTTCATGGCAGCGGCAAACAGGTACTTGGCGACCTCGAGCAACACCGCCGCGAACAATCCACCGGCGAGGGCGTTGCGCCACAACACCGACACATTCGGCACCACGGTATACAGCAACACGGCCGCCCCGAATTCGAGCGCCAGCGGCAGTACAACGTCGAGCACTTCACGCAGGATGGTGACCTCGGCGCGGCCGAGGAACGGCAACATGAAGAACTTCGAGGTCAGCGTGAGACTCCCGGCGACGAGGATCGGTCCGAGCGTGAGCAACGCCCAGTAGGCCAAAAAACGGTGCAGGAGCTTACGCGCATTCGCCACCCGCCAGATGTCATTGAGCGCCTGCTCGATCGTAGCCATGAGCATGATGGCGGTGGCCACCAGAAACAACAGGCCGACGGCGGTGAGTCGTCCGGCCTTGCCGGCAAACTGAGTGAGATATTTCTGCACCACCTCGCCCGCGGCCGGGACGAAGTTGCTGTAGATGAAGTCCTGGATGACCGTCATCCAGGTGCTGAAGCCGGGCGCAAACGACAGCACCGCCAGCATCACGGCAGTGAGCGGCACGATCGCCAGCATCGTGGTGAACGACAGCGCACCGGCCACGCGCGGACAGCGGTCCTGCTCGAAACGCTTCGCCACCAAGCGGACAAACTGCCAGAGAGTCTGCAGAAATGCCATCGACATGCCGCGATACCCCGATTCCGGCCGTGCTGATTGAGTTCAACGGAAAAGAAAAAAGGGCCCGCAAGGGGCCCTTTTCAGCTGACTTGCCGGTTTAATTCTTGCCCGACAGGTAAGCCTTGTCCGACTCCTCGGTCACCCCCAGCTTCCAGGCGCCGCGGGTCTTGGCATGGCGCACGGCGGCATCGAGGTCTCCGGTCGAGGCGTTACGGTTGATGTCGAAGTTCTGACCCGGATGAATGAGGTCCGCATCCTTGATCTTGGCGCTGTTCGCCTTGTAGATCAACGGCCAGGCATACGGATTGCCATAGATACGCGGCTGGCTGGCGATGCCCCACAGATGATCGCCACGCTGCACTTCGTAATTGGCCGGCAGGGTCGAAACGGCCTTTGGCTCCGGTGCAGGCGCCGGGGCGGCGGCGACCGGTTCGGGCGCCGGGGCCGGGGCCGGCTCTTCCTTCTTGGCGGTGGCGCAGGCGCCGAGTGCGGCGGCCAATATGGCAATCAAAGTGAGGCTGGCAAGGCGCTGGGTCATGCTCGTTCGCTCCTGGTTGTGATTTTTTTGAGGCCTGCTTGCGGGGGGCAGGATTATTTTTAAAGACCGTAGCACCCGCCTCGCTGGGCTGTCAAGAAAACAGCCGTTACAATGCCGTGACACTGGCTAATTTTCTACATTATCGGCCGGAGGTCGCATGCAGATCACGATCTACCACAATCCCAAGTGCGCCAAATCACGTGCGACCTTGAAGCTGCTGGAGGCGCGCGGCCTCGAACCCGTCATCGTCGAATACCTCAAAACCCCGCCCAGCAAGACCGAGCTTGCGCATCTGGTGAAGCTGCTCGGCCTTGCGCCGCGCGCGCTGCTGCGCACCAAGGAGCCGGAGTACAAGCAGGCCGGCCTCGCTAACCCGAAGCTCTCCGACTCCGCCATCCTGCAGGCCATGATCAAACACCCGAAGCTCATCGAACGCCCGATCGTCGTGGTGGGTACGAAAAAGGCCGCGCTCGGTCGTCCGCCGGAAAACGTGCTCACGATTCTCAAATGATGCATGCCTGAAATCCTGATCCTTTATTACAGCCGTCACGGCGCCGTCGAAGCCATGGCCCAGCAGATTGCGCGCGGTGTGGAAAGCGTGTCCGGCATGCAGGCCCGCCTGCGCAGCGTACCGCCGGTGGCGTCGTCGTATGACCCCGCGGCTGAATCGGTTCCAGCCAGTGGCGCGCCGTATGCCACGGTGGAAGATCTGCGCGAATGCGCCGGACTTGCGCTCGGCAGCCCGACGCGCTTCGGCAACATGGCCGCACCGCTGAAATACTTTCTCGACGGCACGAGCGCGCTCTGGGTCTCGGGAACGCTGGTCGGGAAACCGGCGGCGGTCTTCACCTCCACCTCCACCCAGCATGGCGGCCAGGAATCGACGTTGGTCTCCATGATGCTGCCGTTGCTGCACCACGGCATGCTGATCCTGGGCGTGCCGTATACCGAAGCGGCGTTGAATCGCACCACCAGCGGCGGCACACCGTACGGCGCGAGTCACGTGGCCGGGCCGAAAAGCGACCGTCCGCTGACGACGGATGAAAAGGAACTCTGTCAGGCGCTCGGCAAACGTCTCGCGGTCGTTGCCAGCCAGCTCGTGGCCCATGACGCCTGAACCCACCCTGCGGTTACAGCGCACGGCACTGGCGAGTTACCTGCTGCTGATTTTACTCGTGGTGCTCTGGGAAGGCTGGCTCGCCCCCGCCCCGAAGGCCCCGCCCGGTTTCTGGCTCACCCTCAAGGGCACGTTACTGCTTCTGCCGCTGTTCGGAATGCTGCGCAACAAACCGCGCAGCTATTTGTGGGCGAGCCTGCTGGTGATGCTGTATTTCATGGAAGGCACGATGTTGCTCTACCTGCATCGCGCCAATGGATTCGGCTTGCACAGCGTGCTGCCGTATGCATTGCTCGAAACCCTGCTGACACTTGTCTTCATTGCCAGCGCCGGATTCTATATCCGTGCCGCGCGCGCGGCCGGTGCCCAACTCTAAGCAGGCTGGGGCAGGGCCCACCCTAAAAGGGTGTTTGATTTACTCCAGCCCACGCAGGAACGGAATGGTCAGCCGCCGCTGTGCGGCGAGCGTGGCGGCGTCGAGCTTGTCGAGCAGTGCGAACAGCGAATGCATGTCGCGCGGGAAGCGCGTGAGCAGATAGTTCGCCACCTCCCCGGTCATCTCCAAACCTCGCCGCCGTGCGCGCAGCCGCAGGGCGGCGATCTTTTCTTCATCGGTAAGTGGCTGTAGCTGGTACACGAGCCCGGCGGCGAGACGGGTGGCGAGGTCGGCGAGTTTCAGTCCGATGGCGGCAGGACTGGTGCGCGCGGCCAGGACGAGCATGCCACCATGTGCGCGCAGACGTTCATACAACGCAAACAACGCCGCTTCCCACGTGGCATCGCCGGCGACGGCATCGATGTCATCCACGCACACCAGCGGCGCCTGTTCGACGTCTTCGAGCAGCGCGGTGGTCAAGCCCGCATTTTCCACGAGCGGCACATAGAGCGGCGCCTGGCCCTGTTCCTGCGCGGCGCGGCAGGCCGCTTCGAGTAGATGGGTCTTGCCGGTGCCCGGCTCGCCCCAGAGAACCAGCCAGGAAGCCGGTGCCTGCGGCGCGCGGCCCAGACTGCGCACGGCGTGCTGTAAACGTTCGACGGCTTCGCGGTTACGCGCCACAAAATAATTTTCGAAGGAAGAGGCATCGCGCAGCCGAAGGTTGAGGGCCAACTGCTCGCGACCGGAAGACGGTGCGCTCATGAAGGACGGCGATCTCTGCGTGCCGGTTTCGCCGATACTTTGCCAATCAGGCCGCTGTGCAGATGGCGCAGCCACACGACGATCACCGCCGCGGTCGGCAGGGCCAACAACACGCCGAAGAATCCGAACAGCTGTCCGCCAGCCAGTACCGCGAAAATCACCGCGACCGGGTGCAGACCGATGCGATCCCCGACCAGGCTGGGGGTGATCAGCGTGCCTTCAAGCATCTGGCCGACGCCGAACACCGCAAACACCCAGAGCAACATCCATACATCCTGGAACTGGAAAAACGCCGCGACACTGGCTGCGGCGAGACCGACGATAAAACCGAGGTACGGCACGAAGCTCACCAGCCCGGCGACCAGCCCGATGGGCAATGCGAGATCAAGACCGACAAACCACAGACCGATCGAATAGATAAAGGCGAGCGCCAGCATCACCAACAACTGGCCGCGCAGGAATGCGCCCAGCACCTCGTCGGTTTCGCGCGCGAGCTGGGCCACACGCGGCTGGAGCGACATCGGAAAGAGTCTGTGCACGCTGGCCACGATCCGGTTCCAGTCGCGCAATAAATAGAATGCCACGACCGGCACCAGCACCAGATTCACCAGCCAGCCGGCGACGCGCATGCCGGAACGCGTGAGCGTGCCGAGTACCTCGCCGGCCGCCGTGCCGACCTCGCGCCAGTGGTCGAGGAGCTGCTGCTTGATGACAGTGAAGTCGAACAGCCCGGCCTGGTCGCCGAACAGCGACTGCAGCCAGGGCAGCAAGGTGTGCTGCAAGATATCGAGATAACCCGGCAGCTTGCCGGCGAAGACGTTGATTTCCTGCTGCGCGCGCGGCACCAACCACAACACGAGCAGCGTGAGCAGGCTGGCGAGCAACACGAACAACAGCAACACACTCAACACGCGCGGCACGCGCCAGCCTTCGAGGCGCGTGATGAGCGGGTTGAACATGTAGGCCAGTAGCGCGGCGATCAGGAATGGTGTCAGCACCGGCGCCAGCACATAGAACAGCGCCCCGACAAGCGCCAGTGCCAGCAACATCCACAATACACGCAGGTCAGTCATGCCGGTGCTCTCCGGATTGGGCGGGCTCGATGTCCTTCACGATCAACCACGACCACAGGTAGTGCGCGCCGCTCGCCACGGTGGTGGCGAGCACGGCATAGACCAGAACCCCGGTCAGTGGCCAGGCCAGACCGGCGGCCTGCTGTGCGAGGATCACGGCGACGAGCGTGATCTGCATGAGCGTATTGAGTTTGCTCAGGATGCTCGGACGCATTTTCACCGGACCGGCATGCGAGGTATAGAGCATATAGCCGCCGACGATCAGCAGGTCGCGAAACACCACGACCAGCACCAGCCAGAACGGAATATGCCCGAGCACGGCGAGCATCACGTAGGCGCTTACCAACAGCAGTTTGTCGGCCACCGGATCGAGGATCGCGCCAAGACGGCTTTGCACGTTCATGCGTTTGGCCAGATAGCCATCGAGCGCATCCGATGCCCCGGCGATGACGAACACGATCAGCCCGGCGGCATAGTCCTGATCCTTTAATAGAAGAATCAGCACCGGCACCAGCGCGATGCGCGCGAGCGTAATAATGTTCGGCAGGTGGGACAGACTGACTCTTGGCATGTTCCGACGGGTGCGGCGTCCTGTTCGGTGTTCTTCAATTAAAGAAAGCACGCCTGCACAAAAATAACCTTTTGTGTGTTCGCAACGGCATTTCCCGGGGTCCGGTGCTCGCGGCACGCTATGGGCCGGTGGACCGCAAGTCAAGGTTTACACCCCGTGCCGCGCAGCCTACCATAACGCCCTGTCCTGGAGGCCGCGTGAGCAATTCCCGAAGAATTTCCTTGAGTTACCGCGATGCCGGCGTGGATATCGATGCCGGCGATGCGCTCGTCGAAACCATCAAGCCGATTGCCGAAAGCACCCGCCGCCCGGGCGTGCTCGAGGGGCTGGGCGGGTTCGGCGCGCTGTTCGAAATCCCACCCGGAAAATACAAGGAACCGGTGCTGGTATCCGGCACCGACGGCGTCGGCACCAAGCTCAAACTCGCCATCGATACCGGCATCCACCACACCATCGGCATCGATCTAGTGGCGATGTGCGTGAACGACATTATCGTGCAGGGCGCCGAGCCGCTGTTCTTCCTCGACTATTACGCCAGCGGCCGCCTCAACAATGCCGTTGCGGCGCGCGTCATCGAAGGCATCGGCGAGGGTTGCCGGCAGGCCGGCTGCGCGCTCATCGGCGGCGAAACCGCGGAAATGCCCGGTCTGTATGCCAACGAGGATTACGACCTGGCCGGCTTCAGCGTCGGAGTGGTGGAAAAATCGAAAATCATCACCGGTCGCGCCGTGCAGGTGAACGATACGCTTATCGGCATCGCCGCGAGCGGGCCGCATTCGAACGGCTACTCGCTGGTGCGCAAGATTATCGCGCACCAGAAGGCCAAGCTCGATCAGCCGTATGCCGGCAAGACCTTGGGCGAGGTACTGCTCACCCCGACACGCATCTACGTGAAGCCGATCCTGAAATTGCTGGAACAGGTCCCGGTGCACGCCATCGCCCACATCACCGGCGGCGGCCTGCCCGGCAACGTACCGCGCGTGCTGCCGGCCAACACGCGCGCGGTAATCGACGCGCGCACCTGGAAGCGCCCGGCGATCTTCGACTGGCTGCAGGACGGCGGCAACGTCGCCAACGACGAGATGTACCGCACCTTCAACTGCGGCGTGGGCATGGTGCTTGCCGTCGATCCGAAAGATGCCGAGGCGACGCTTAAGCTGCTTTCCCAGGCAGGCGAAACCGCGTTCCTCATCGGCCACATCGAGGCACACCCGGGCGAGGCCGAAGTCGTCATCCTCGCATGATTATTGCTCCGGCCCCGGTCGTCATCCTGATCTCCGGACGCGGCAGCAATCTGCAGGCGATCCTCGATGAGACCCGCGCCGGGCGCCTGCCGATCGAGATCCGCGCGGTCATCAGCAACAACCCCGGGGCCGGAGGCCTGCGGCACGCCCGCACCGCCGGTGTGCCGACCGAAGTCATTGATCACCGCGCCTATGCCGAACGCGCGCACTTCGACACCGCGCTCCTGCAGGCGATTGACCGGCATGCGCCACGCCTGGTGATTCTGGCCGGCTTCATGCGCATTCTCGGCGAGGCCTTCATTCGCCACTACGCCGGGCGCCTGCTCAACATTCACCCTTCCCTGTTGCCGGCCTTCAAGGGCCTCGACACGCACGCGCGTGCGCTCGCGGCCGATTCCCGGCAACACGGCGCGAGCGTGCATTTTGTCACCAACGATCTCGATGGCGGGCCGGTGATTGTCCAGGCGGCCGTGCCGGTACGGCCGAACGACAGCGCCGACACACTCGCGGCGCGCGTGTTGCGGGAAGAGCATCGTATTCTTCCGCTCGCCATCCGCTGGTGCGTGGAGGGGCGGCTTTCCATTCGCGACGGCCAAGTGCTGCTCGACGGCGAGGTCCGGCCCGAACAGGGCTTGGTCACCGTGCCCGACCAGCGGACGGGAGCAGCCAAATGATTACACGCACCTTTGCCGCTGTGTTGCTCCTGCTGCTGAGCATGACAACACGCGTTCCGTCACATGCCGCCGAATCGTCCGCCCTGCCCGCCTCCCTGGAACTCCGCTATACACTGCGTTATGGCGCGACGACGGTCGGACGGGTCGTCAAGACGCTCACGCGCGAGGCCGATGGCAGCTACCGGCACCATTCGCGCTCGACCCCAATGGGTATGGCAAAAGTGTTTACCAGCGTGGAGTGGCTCGAGGAAGGAAAGTTTGAGCTGGTGCAGGGCAAGGTGCGGCCTTTGTCTTTTCTGGAATACCGGGTGGGCGCGGATAAACCACACCGCCACAGCGCCCGTTTCGACTGGAAGGCACAGAAGATTTTCTACGAGAACTGGCCGACAACGCCACTGCCGCCCGGCACTCAGGATCAGGGCAGTATTCTGTTCGCACTCATGTTGAACCCACCTGCGCCCGGAACAGAGCAAACCCTGCATATTTCGAGTGGCAAAAAACTGCGGGTCCATCGCTATGCCCACGCGGGCACCGAAACCCTGCAAACCAGCCTCGGCCCCATAAAAGCGACTGTGATCGAACGCCGTCCGGTCGACAAGGGCGGAGAGGGTTTCCGTG
>Ga0209705_10002379_pt1 | contig 10118 bp, 8 predicted proteins | sample PPLLaktember2015_5_FD_187262 | JGI IMG/M metagenome (GOLD analysis project Ga0209705, IMG submission 187262) | Freshwater sediment microbial communities from Prairie Pothole Lake near Jamestown, North Dakota, USA - PPLs Lake P8 Core (1) Depth... | ecosystem: Environmental > Aquatic > Freshwater... | reverse complement strand
CATACAGCAAGGTGGGGTTCTGCCCGTCTTTCACCAGCCCCTTGCGGTGCACCAGGAACATGGGAACCAGGGTGCCATCTTTGCTGGGCACGAATCCCTGGTGGGTCTCATAGGCGCTGAAATCGAAGTTGAGGGGGGGTTTAAAAATCACCTGGCTAGCGCCCGCAACAAAATCGTAGCGGAAGATGGTCAGCGGGTAGGCAAAGGAGTGGAAACCGTAAAACAACTCGCCATCGCCGCGGCTGCCGGTCAGCATCGGCCCGTACACCGTGCTCACCGAGCCAAGCGTGGGCAGGGCGATCTCGCCCAGGGGCGCGCCATCCAGGGCAAACAGGCGGATTTGATTGTAAGCATCGTGCAGGTACAGGCCTACGAACTGGTCCTTCACCAGTTTGACCACTTCCAGGACGTCGGCGCTTTCGGGGATCAAGGTCGCCCAATTGGCGCGTTCGGGCCGGGCGAGGTCTACCGCAATCAGGCGGCCGCGCGGCGCCTGGTAATCGCTGCGCAGGTAGAAAAGCGATCCATCGCTCTCCACAAAATGATAAGCAGCCTCCAGCTCGGAGATCAGCTCCACGAATTCGCCGCCGGTGCGCAAATCCTGGTAAAACAGGCGGTTGCGCGAATCGGTGCCCTGCCAGACATTCAGCACCAGGTAATGCCCGTCGTCAGAGACATGCGCCTCAAAGCCCCATTCTTTCTGGTCAGGGCGCTGGTAGACGAGCTCATCCTGGGCTTGCGGCTGGCCCAGGCGATGCAGGTACAGCTTATGGTAGTAATTGGCGCCCACGTAATCCTGGCCCGCCTGAGGGGCATCGTACCGCGAGTAATAGAAGCCAGAGCCGTCGGGCAGCCAGGCCGCGCCGGAAAATTTGCTCCATTCCACGATATCGGGCAAATCCTGGGCGCTGTCCACGGAGCGCACGCGCCAGGTGCGCCAGTCGGAGCCGCCGGTGGACACGGCATATGCAAGCCAGCGCCCGTCGTTGCTCACCGACCAATCCACCATAGCAACGGTGCCATCTGCGGACAGCCCATTGGGATCCATGAGGAGGCGCGGCTCATCTTGCAGCGTCTCGAACACGTAGAGCACATCCTGATTCTGCAAGCCGCTGTTGCGCAATTGGAAATAACGCCCGCCGCGCTTGAGCGGAGCCTGGGCTTTGGGGTAATCCCACAACTCGGTCAGGCGCTGGCGGATGCGCTCGCGCTCGGGTATTTTTTCGAGATATGAGAAGGTGAGGGCATTTTGCGCGGCGATCCAGGCCTGGGTTTGGGGAGAATCAACGTCCTCCATCCAGCGATAAGGATCGGCAATCGGTGTGCCGTGGTAGGTATCCACTTGATCGACGGTCGGGGTATGAGGGTAATGGATGCGGGTCATCATAAGGTCTCCGTTACTTTGGTCAACCCCAACGGGTGGTCGGGGTCCAGGCCGCGGGCGCGCGCAAGCTGCAATGCAAATAACTGCCCCGGCGCCACGCTCACCAGCGGGGATAGCCATTCTACCAGACCTGCAGGCAGCGGCATGGGCAGATGGGCGAACTCCAGCAGATGCGGGTCATCCGAAATCACCAACAGCTCCGTCCCGATCTGGCGCAAGCTGGCAACCAGGGAACGCAGGTCTTCATTCACTGCGCCAGATGGAGCCACCAGGAGCACTGGAAAACCTTCGTTGACCATGCCGATCGGGCCATGGCGAAAATCGGCAGAGGAATAGGGTTCAGCCACCACGTGAGTAAGCTCTTTGATCTTCAGCGCCACTTCGAAAGCGGTAGAGTAATTGTAGCCGCGGCCGATCACGGCGCAGCGATCCATGTAGCGGTAGCGTTCGACGCGCGCCAGGGCAGGTGCGAGTCCTTGCAAGGCTTGATGCAACTGCTCGGGCAGGGCGCGTATCTGGTCAGCGCGTTCCGAGCTGCCCTCCAGGGCGGCAGAGAAGAGCGCCAGAGCTGCCAGAGAAGCGGTATAGGTCTTGGAAGCCGCCACGGCGCGCTCGGGGCCGCAATGCAGAGGGATCACGTGCGCGGCGGCTTGCGCCAGGGGAGAAGCTGGATCGTTGGTAATCGCCATTGTCGGGCGCCCCTGGCGGGCAGCCTCATCCAGCACTGCGACAATGTCGGGCGATTGTCCGGACTGGGAAATCCCCACCACCAGAGCGCCGGGCATACGCGGCGGCTGCGCATACAGGGTAAACAGCGAAGGGGTTGCCAGGGCCACCGGCAAGCGGTTGTGGGCGCCAAACAAATATTGGGCATAGCGGGCGGCATTATCCGACGTACCACGCGCGGCGATGATGACATAATCGAACCTGCCGCGCAGGCTGTCTGCCAGGCGGGCAATCGGCTCGCCCTCCTGCGCCAGGAGGCGGCGGAGGACCTCGGGTTGCTCGAAGATCTCGGATTCCAGGATGGATGCGTTCATTCTGTCCTTATGATGGAGATGTTTGTTGGGAGTCGCCATGCTGCCTGCTACTGGGCCCGATTTATGTCACGCAGCGCCCGGTAACCGATCACGTGAATGCCAGCGTTCTTGATATAGGTGCGCAGCTCTTCGCTGGAGAAAGTCTGGTAATCGGCTACCCGGCTGCGCCAATCGGGCGTGATGGCGCGCAGCTCAGGAGTGTCGAGCGAAGGGTGGATGATGAAATGCGTCACTCCCGCAGGCAAACTGTCCATAGCCCTCTTGGCCTGCTCCAGGCGTTCCTGGGGCTTATCCAGGTCCAGGCCGGTCATGCCGTCCAGTAAGGGCAGGCCTTGCTCTTCAAGCTGGGCGGCAAACTGCACGGCGAAAGCGGCAGTCTCCGCATCCATGCCCAGCTCGCGATAGCCAGCCTCATCCATGCGGGCGATGAGCAGCGGCAAGCGATGCTGCAAAGCCACTCCGATATAGGCGGGGATGAACTTGGGATGGGCAACGGTGCCCATGTGGGTATCTACGTGGGTCACGTCGATGCCGGCGCCCAGGGCGCGCTGCACCTGGGCCTGAAGCTCGACCTGCACAGCCGCCGGGTCGGCCTGCTCCTGGGTGGCGGGCTGCCAGTGATGGAAGTAGCCGTCTTCATCCAGCAGACCGCTGGCGGGATCGCGCGTGGAGAGCGGCCCCCAGCGGTAGGCGTCCCACTCGCTGTTGAGGTTCAGGTGCACGCCCATATCCACGCCGAGGTGGGCGCGGCAAAAGGCAGCCGCGTGTGGAAACCAGGAGCAGGGCGTCATCACCGCCCCGGAAGAGATCAGGCCGAAATCCTGCAAGTCGGCGAAGGCGGCTACGGAAGCCTGGCACATGCCGATGTCGTCGGTGTGGATGATGACCAGGCGGTCGTCGTTGGCAAAACCGAGTTTCTTTAAGACGGGATTGGGGTGCATGGGAGAGTCCTTTGAGAAGTGAGGCGTGAATCGCTTATTGAGGCCAGTTGAAGGTGAGGGTGGCTTGCTCGTAGATGGCATCGGGCACGATATCGTCATCAGGGTAACCTGCCTGGCTTGCCAGGCGGTACGCATGGTGGAGGAAATCCATGGGAATGTTGCGAGCAGTCAGAATGCCTTGCAAGAAAGCGCGCGCTAACCCGCCGCACTGCTCCAGCAAACCGCTGCGCTGAAAATCAACCTGGATGCGCTCCAGATCGTAGGGCACAGCGCGGTGTTCCACCTGCCAGCGTCCAGCGCGCCCGGTGAGCAGGGCGTATTGGGCGCGCACATCGCCGTTCAAAGGCGCGCCTACCGAGCCTGGATTGAAGGCCAGGCGTCCATCGCGCGCCGCTTCCCAGGGCAGGTGGGTGTGGGCGCAAATCAAAACCGGCTCCGGGACCAGGTCAAGGGCCAGGTCGAGCAGAGCCGGGTCGCGATCCGGAAATATCTCCTCCGATGGGTGGCGCGGCGAGCCATGCACCATGCGGATAGCAGGCAAATTGGGGAACTGCACCGCGCGTTGTTCCGGTAAAGTACGTAAGAACGCCAGGCTTTCGGGGTCGATGTGGTTGTATGTCCAACGCATGAGCGCCCATTGGCGGCTGGTCAGCCAGGCTGCGGGGGCGTCGCCGGCTGCCATGCGCAGAAGGTAACCCTCGTTGTTCCCCAAGATCATCCAGCCGGGCCACTGGCGCAGCAGGCTGACACTTTCATTGGGGTGCGGGCCGGCGATCAAATCTCCCGCAATCAGCAAACCTTCCACCCCGTGCCGGGGCAGGTCTGCCAGCACCGCCTCCAGGGCGGGCAGATTGGCATGGATATCTGCCAACACAGCCAGGCGCATTCATCCTCCACGACAAGCGCAAGATTGCATCGAGCGCTGGAGCGAGTTGCAAGCTCGCTCAACAAATCTTCCGGGCTGCGCCTGGTTGCTGGCGCAGCCAACCAGCGACCGCGGGCTACTGAGTGCGCAGCACCGCAGCAAGCGATCCAGCGCGGAAATCCGCCAGGCGCTGCCAGAAATGGTCGCGCACGTGGGCGGGGGCTTATCCAGCGGGAAGAACGCACACTCGCTGATCTCGCTCAAGCCTGACTGCATCTCCCCACCGGTGATCTCGCCCTCCAGCGTGATAGCCAGGGCGGCCTCACCCGGCCTGGAATACAGCCCTACCACCCTGCCCACTCGAATCTGCAAACCCGTCTCCTCTGCGACCTCCCGGATGGCAGCCTGCTCGAGCGATTCGCCGGTCTCGACCACACCACCCGGCAAGCTCCAATAGCGCTGTCCGTAGGCCTGGCGCACGAGCAGAAATTCATCTCCCCGCTGCAGGAAGACCAGAACAGCCACTTCGAGGCGTGCAGGCGTTCCGACAGCAGCCTCCATTCACTGCCAAAACTGCGGCAGGTACTGGCGATACGCTTCCAGGTAGGCATCCAAAACCTGGCGGGCCACATCCATGTCGGTGATCACCGGGTCGAGCAGCAGACACTGCAGGGCTGCCTGGCGGTCGCCGTTGACGGCGGCATCCACACACAGGCGCACCGCCGCAAGCTCGCGGCGGCACAGCTCGGCAACCGCCTCGGGCAGCGCGCCCACGGCAACTGCTTGCACGCCCGACGCGCTGATCACGCCGGGAGTCTCCACGATGGCGCCCAAGGGCAGGTTAGCGATCTGGCCCACGTTCGGCAAATTGACTGCCAGGTGATGGTGCATGCCCGCTGCGGCGATATTTTCGATCACCTCCAGGGCGCCCTCGGAATCGGCATCCCGCAGGACTTCAACGCTCTCCTCGCCGCGGCCCAGGCGCTCGATATAGGCATACCCTGCCTCGCGCCGGTTTTGCCAGGTGTCCCAATCGTACAGGGTGAGGCCGTATTTTTCCCACGGGCGGGTGAGCGGATCGCTCACCCAGGGCAGGTATTCGCACAGGTGCTCATCGCCTGGGATGGGGAACAGGCCAAAGGCATCGTAGACGCGCCGGGTGAGCGGCTCGAAGGAGGCAGACATAGCCGCCCAACGCTCGGCAAAGCGCGGGTACAGGTCGGCGCCGGTCTGCCTGTCGTGCACCGAGAGCATCCAGGTAAAGTGATTCAACCCAGCCGCTTGAATCTCGAGGCGCTGCAAGGCCTGCAGGGCCACCTGGTGGCGCAGTGGATTCTCCTGGGGATCGGAATGCGTGCCCGTGATGCCGGGCGGCACCTGGATGCCCAGCTCCTCAGCCAGCGCCATGCCCACCATGACGTAGCCGACCATAATCTGGTGACACAAGCCGACCACTTTAATCTTAGAATAGCGCGCCACGGCGTCACAGATGCGCGTCATGGGGTTGCTGAAATTCACCAGCCATGCATCCGGGCAAAGCTGCTCCATATCGCGCAGGATGTGCAGGATCGGTCCGATGTTGCGGGCTGCATGGGCAAATCCGCCCGGCCCGCCGTTCTCGGCGTACGGCTGGCGCACCCCGAAGCGCAGAGGGATCTCGAAATCTTGCCGCCAAAGGGTTTCGCGGGGCGGCACCTCAACCGAGAGCACCACGAATTCGGCGCCTTCCAGGGCCGGGCGATGCTGGGGGTAGGCGCGGATATCCATGCCGGCTCCCCATTCTTCGTTCAGCCGCCGTGCCAGGGCATGCACCAGGGCCAAAGCCTGCGGGTTGTTATCCACCAGGGCCAGCCGGCTGCCGCGCAGCCGCTCGCTGCGCATCAGCGCTGCCAGGGTGTTCAAGCCAAAGGAGGCGCTGCCAGCGCCGATGACAACGATGCGTGCAGGAAGGGTCATGGCTATATTCTACTTCCCAACCACCGGCAAGTAAACCAGATTCAGGCAGGGTTTCACACAAACCAGCGACCCATAGGCGGGATAATCCAGGATCACCCCGCTGGGGTCTTCCAGAGCCTGCACCAGCACATCCAGGGCGCTAAACTGACCCGGATCCCCCAGCGCCTGGAAAGTGAGCGAGGCGAGCAAAGGATCCCCGGTAACGCCAGTGCTGGAGGAGAGCTGCAGGTGCAGGGTATCGGTATAGACCGCATCCAGCGTGCAGGAGGCACCGGTAAAGACGAAACCCGGGTTAGCCTGGCAGGATACCAGCGAGACCACCGCCGGATCGAATTGAAGGTCCAGGCTGGCGCTTCCCAGCCCGGGTGTGCGCAGGTTACGCGCTGCCAGGGGCACGGTGACCTCTTCACCCGGGGCGGCCCTGCCAGAGCCGCTCCAGATATATGGGCCTGGCGTCGGCGTGGGAGCCGGGGGAGGGGTGGGGGTCGGATCGGGCACGTCCGGCAGCTCTTTGCGGAACTGCATGGCGCTGAAAGCGATGGTGTGGGTCAGGCTGGTCTCCCCATTCAGGTCTGAGAGCGTGACCTTGCCGCCGGTGCCGCTGTCGAAATCGTAGCTGCCCAGGTCGAGCCACATATTGATCAGCGGGCGCTGGTTGCCAGAGACGGTGGTCTCTCCACCGGCATGCTGGATGGTATAGCGCGCCTGGGAGGTGTCCACCAGGTCAGCAATGGTAGGGCATTGCCAGTCGATGGGCGGGTGGTCGGGCACATACGCCAGCACCTGGTAGCGCCCGGAGGAGGGCAGGTTGGGCTGCCACTCGCCAGAATTGGTCGACTGTGCGGCTGAATCGACGTTCAGGGTCAGGTAGGCATACCCGCCATAGCCGGTGATGCGGTGCCAGGCGCTGCCGCACATATCGCCGCTGTAAGGCGGCTCCAATTGGCTGGGCGCATACAAGGTAACCACCTCAGCCTGCTGGTTCTCCCAGCCGTCGGTCCACAGGAAAGTGACATCGATCCAATCATTGACTCCCACGGGCAAACCGATATCGACGCTGACATCATCGGTCAAGTCGATGCCAAAAGGAGCGATCACCTCACGCCCAAACTGGTCTTCACCGTTGTTATAGTCGTCATAAAAGGCCGCCTGGGCTTCGGGCATGCCCGCCGGCAGATCGGGGAAAAGGCGGCGCGGCTGCGGATCGTTCAGATCGGCCCAATAGCTATCATCCACATTCCAGGGTCCCGATTCGCTCACCTCGACGGTTTTGGTGTCCTGGTAATGCAGGCGCACGGAATAGTTCTGCCCCACGGCGTAACCGCTGTCATCGCACAGGTGCAGGCCATTATTAGCGTGCTTGAGGCACTGGTCGGGCAGGGCTACGGTGGGAGCAGCATCCGAGTCGAAGCGCGTGGCGTAGATCGAATAGGTGCGCGCCGTGCTGGGGCTGGCTGGGACCGTGGAGAAGCTGGAGAGGCCGTGCAGGAGGCGCTCCGCCTGCCACTGGCGCTCGATCCAGTCCACCAGGCGCTCATAGGTGGGGGCGTCCAGGGCAGCTTGCAGCGCCTGGCTGGTTTCCAGCAGGCGCGCCTGCACCTGCTGGTTGTAGCCGCTGTCCTGGATGCGAGCGCGCTTCTCGGCTAACGAGAGGCTCTCCGCTTGGGCGATAAGCTGGCTGGAACGGAAGAGCTGCTCCAGCTCGCCGGCCTCTTGCAGGCCTACCTGGCGCACGATCTGAAGCTGGTCAGGGCTCAAGCCGGCTTTACCCAGTTTTTCTGCCAGGCTGGCAGTGGTGACAAAGTAGTGCAGCACGGGCTTGACTCCCCAGATGGGTGCTCCCATGACGACGAAAGCCTGCCCGCTGCGAACGCGCAGCCCCACCAGGAGCAGGGTTGAAACCAGGAATAGCGCCGCGAGGCGCCGGAATGTTGGGCGAAACATTGGCAGTACCTCTGTGGATTGTAGATTGTAGATTTTAGATTGCTGATTTGCGCCAGTTACTGGGCTAAATCTGGCCCATCCGGGCTGCTGGCACACCATTCTGACTGGCTTTGCGCAGCAGCTCCTGCAGGGGCAGGTCTGCCAGTGAATCGAGCACCAGGTTGGCATGCCCCAGTGGCATCTGGCGTGTGAGGGTATTGGGCACGGCTACGCAGTATAAACCAGCGGCGCGCGCCGCGGTGACGCCGATGGGCGAATCTTCCAGCACGATTGCCTGATGGGGGTGTAGTTTAAGAGTTTCCAAGACCGCCTGGTATAGCTCAGGATCGGGCTTGACATTGCCCACGTCATCGCGGGCGCGGATACAATCGAAGTAGTGGATCACTCCCAGGCGGGCGAGGTGTCCGGCGACCCAATCACACGGCGAGCTGGAAGCCAGCCCGACTTTGAGGCCCATGCGGCGGGCATCCTCCAGGTAGGTCTGCACCCCTGGCTGGATAGCCTGCACGGCTATCAGCTCATCTTCACGCTGGCGGCGAAGCGGGCTGAGGACATCGTGATCCAGCTGGTGGCCGATTTGGGCCTCCAGGTCATCGAACTGATCGAGCTCATTGGATACCGTGCCAATCACCTTTTCCCAGGTGGAAAAAGACAGCTTGCCGCCATATTGTTCATACAGCTCCTCCCAGGAGCGGAAAATCGGCGTCTCGGTATCCAGGATCAAGCCGTCAAAATCGAAAATTACGGCTCGAAACCGGGTGGATGGGTTGGATTGGATTACCAAATTGCAGTCGATCTCCTGAACCGGTCACGTCCGGTGTCGTTGTTCGCGGGTGGCGAAAGGCGAGCTGGAGTCTTATCCGGCGATGAAAGTTACCTGGTTATCTGCCAGGTCGGTGCGCAATCTGGCGGCTTACATCTCGGCAAAAGGTTCAGCCAGCCCGCCCAGCTCCTGGGGTTAAAAACAGGAGGACATTATAGCGCATTTCTTCCATCGCCTTATCAGGCTGAATTATACCTGCTTGGAGCGCACCGGCATCTCACCCTGCATCTTCCCGTCATACCTGCGCGTTGACGGCTATCTCGAGACCATGTACAATCAAAGCTGAGGTGGACATGAATCGCATTGTGCAAAGCCGGGTATTTCCGTCCGGCCAAATGCTGCAAATCGTGCAGGGCGACCTGACTACAGAAGAGGTTGACGCCATCGTCAATGCCGCCAATGCCGGATTGCAGCACGGCGGCGGCGTCGCCGGGGCGATTGCCCGGCGCGGCGGGCCGCAAATTCAGGCGGAAAGCAACGCCTGGGTGAGGCAACACGGCCCGGTCGAACACGCCCACCCAGCAGTCACAAGTGCCGGGGACCTGCCCTGCCGCTACGTGATCCACGCGGTGGGACCGGTGTGGGGCGAGGGGAATGAAAACGCCAAGCTGGCTGCGGCGGTGACCGGCTCCCTGGAAACCGCCCAACGCCTGGGCCTGGCTTCCCTGGCGCTGCCCGCAATTTCCACCGGCATTTACGGTTTCCCCAAAGAACAGGCTGCGCAGGTGATCGTGGGCGCCATCGCCGGCTACCTGACCCAAAATCCCGCCTCGGGCATCCAACTGGTGCGCCTGACGCTCTTTGACCAGCCCAGTGTGGACGCCTTCGTGCAGGCTTGCAATGATCACTTCAGCGCAAAACACACGCATTAAATGGGTGCGCTCACTGCAGTCCAGCAGCCGCCAACGGCGCCAGGAACGTGCTTTTGTAATCGAGGGAGTGCGCCTGGTTGAAGAAGCGCTGGCAGCCAGCTGGGCGGCGCAGCTTGTGCTGTACAGCGCCGAGCTCAGCCCGCGCGGCCAAGAACTCTTACAGGATTACGCGGCGCAGGGCGCCCCCGTCGAGGAGGTAACTCCGGCTGTGATGCGCGCCGCCAGCGATACGCAAACGCCCCAGGGCATCCTGGCAGTCTTGCCGATGCAACCACTGCCTACTCCGCCAAAAC
>Ga0209705_10002378_pt1 | contig 10119 bp, 8 predicted proteins | sample PPLLaktember2015_5_FD_187262 | JGI IMG/M metagenome (GOLD analysis project Ga0209705, IMG submission 187262) | Freshwater sediment microbial communities from Prairie Pothole Lake near Jamestown, North Dakota, USA - PPLs Lake P8 Core (1) Depth... | ecosystem: Environmental > Aquatic > Freshwater... | reverse complement strand
CACCCCTCTGTGGAACAAAGCCGTTGCCTCTTCCCAGTATGATCTTGTCTCAGAGCCGCTGTTCCACAATAACACGCTTCTTCCCTGCTGGAACGAGGAGCAGAGAAAGGAATTTAGGCAGGTGAAAGCAAGAGTGCTGGAGATCAGGAGAGGGGCCGATTCATCAAGCTTGCAGCGTAGGCCGCCCCGAATCCATTGTCGATGTTGACTACCGTCACACCTGAAGCGCATGAATTCAACATGCCCAGAAGCGCCGCAATGCCCTGGAAACTCGCCCCGTAGCCCACGCTCGAAGGGACCGCGATCACCGGTTTGTCCACAAGCCCGCCCACCACGCTGGGCAAGGCACCCTCCATGCCGGCCACCACGATGATCACCGATGCTTTCTGGAGCTTTACCCTGTGCGCCAGCAACCTGTGCAGGCCCGAGACGCCTAGATCGTAAAGGGTTTCCACCTCGTTTCCCATGAAACGGCCGGTGACGGCCGCTTCTTCCGCCACAGGAATATCCGATGTTCCGGCACTGATGACGAGGATCGTTCCCTTTCCCCTGGGCTCCTGGGCATAGGTGATCAGCGTGAGGGTTCGTGATCTTGGGTAATATTCCGCTTTCCGATATTCCTTCTTGATCTTTTCCGCTTTTTCCGGCGACAGGCGGGTGATGAGAATGTTCTCCTCCTGGGCGATCATTCTGTCCATGATTGCAAGAATATCCTCAACCTCCTTACCTTCTCCGAAGATGACTTCCGAAGCCCCCCTGCGGATGCTCCGATGGTGATCGATGCAAGCCACGTCAATGTCCTGAAAGGGAAGATCGCGGAGCCGGCCGACCGCCTCATCGACCGTCACTTCCCCTGTCTTAACCTTTCTCAACAGGTCTTTGATCCTCTTCTGGTCCAACTTCTTATCCTTTTGTTCTCTTCTCTTGTTGGTGTGACACCGTTGCTAAAGGAATCCCGAATCTTTCAGATAAGACATAGAATGCTGGCCGATATTGGTCACCTGGCTCAGTGCCCTAGCCACATGAATGAGCGCCTCTTCCCCTATCCCGGAATCAAACATCACGAGCGCCTTGTTCAGGAATCGCTCTACTTCGTTCCACTCCTCGTGCCCTGTAACCACCTTGGCCAGACCGACTTCGTGACCGAGCATGCTCAAATCCATATAGATGATTCTCGACGCCCCCCGTTTCTCCTCTTCCGGCAGATTCTTGAGAAGCTCCAAGCTGCCGGCGATCATGATCAGCCCTGCCTTGATCTTCTCGCTCTGGGAAAAAGCCATGATGGCTTCGCTGGATTTCATCCTAACTTTCCGACCCCCTGGTTCTGAGGTTTCCTGCGTGAGGAACTCAAAGTCGATTTTCAGGCGGAAAAGGGCTTACAGCTGGCAAGCTTTCATCATCTCGCACACTTCCTGAAAGACGTCCGTCAGGCGCAGGATGCCGACGATTGCTTTCCCGTCCTTCGTAACCAGCAAAGACTGGTGATGGCCTACGACGAGTTGATGAAGTGCCTGGTCCAGGCTGGCTTCCTGGGGAACGTATTCCCCTTCAGTGGGCGTGTGCATGACGTCTCTCACCTTGATGTGAGGGGATCTCCTGCAAATGTCCTCCAGCGGTTTCTGCCACAGGTCATACTTGTCTACCATGGACTTGATGAATTCCGTGCTGAAACCCGTGTGGGAGATCCCTTTGAAGTCCCCCATCTTTTTGTAGCCTCCTTCAAGGCCCTTGATCACATCAAGCTGACTGAGCTTCCCCACCACATGTTTCCCCTCGTCGAGGACAAGAATCGCACGGTGCTTGTACCGGTCCTGTCGGAATTTCTTCTGCGCTTCTTCAAGGGCCAGCACTGCTGCATACAGGTTGGCGTCTTCTCCCACCGTAGCATATTCCTCAAGGGGCACCATCAGATCTTTCACTTTCCTCGTCTTCATCACTCAGTCCTCCTGTGTGTTTTGTGACCTTTAATCTCTTCTCCCTGAGCCGGGAAGGCACTACAGCCGGTTGCCTTTCGGCTTCCTCAAAGGCCCGTTGATCCCCGGCTGCACTGGAATGCTTCATGAAGGGAGGGAAATGCGTCGTCAAAAGACTATAGGGAAAAGCCCGTCGACTGTCAAGCGCCTGCCCGGCTACTCAGGCCTGAAAGATCTCCCAAGTCCCGCAGGGGATGATCCGCTCAAGATTCGCACCATCCCGCGTAGCCATGGGGAGGCCCTGCTCGATGTCTTTGCAGAGCTCCTTTGTGCCAGGTACATGACGATCAAGGTGAAGATCATGAGCGGGAAAGGAGCGACCTGGAACACCTGGGCAGGTACGGAAGGCCACCACCCCTGAAAATGAATCCCCATGATCTGCAGAAAAGCGAAAAGGTAGGCTCCCAGAGCGGTTTTGACCGGGTGCCAGCCTCCAAAGATGACGATGGCCAGGGCGATCCACCCGGTTCCTTCGGCGCCCTGAGGCCGGCCCCAGCCGGTTTTGGTGCACAGAGAGAAGGTCGCCCCTGCAAGGCCTACCAGGAGGCCTCCCGCCACCGTGTACCAGAACTGGATCGATCGAGTGTTTGTGCCTCTGGCATAAGCCGCTTGCGGGTTCTCCCCGATGGCCCTGACGCGGAGCCCCATGGGTGTTTTGTACAAGTACCACCAGACAAAAGGGATCAGGAGCAGGCTCAGGTACGCGGGAAAGCTTTGATCAAGAAAAATGGGACCCAGAACAGGAATATCCTGAAGCCATGGGATAGGGAGAAGGCCGGTTTGAGGGCCGTAGAGCCTCGCGTATGGATTCCCAAGGAAATAGGCAAGGTCCCTGCCCGTCAGGGTGAGAACAAACCCGACAGCCACCTGGGACAGGCCCAGGAACACACTGAAAAACCCAACAACCGCGGCCATCATGGCTCCCACAAGGGCGCCGCCGGCAAATCCAAGAAAAAGGCTGCCGCTTTGATAGGCGATGGCAAACGCGACCATAGCGCTCAGCAGGATGGAGCCGTCCAGGCTCAGATTGATGACCCCTCCTTTTTCCGAGATCGTCTCCCCCAAAACAGCCAGCACAATCGGCGCAGCGCCGGCCACAATGGAAGCGAGGAGAATGGTGAGATCAAAGTCGGTCATGTCCTAGCCCCCTGCCCTCCGGGCCTTGCGCCGTGCACCCGCACTTCTCAGCCCATACACCAGAAGGGTGGTGAGCACCAAGGCTCCCTGGATGATCCCGCTCAATGAAGAATCCAGCTTCAGCACGATGGGAAGTTGAATGCTTCCCACGTTCAGGCACGCAAAAAAGAAGGCAATCCACGGCGACCCCCAGACTTGGTAATTGGCAAGCATCACCACCAGAAGCGCAAGATAGCCGTAGTTGCTGGAGATGACAGGAATGAGGCGATGATAGACTCCGGTCACCTGGAATGCTCCTGCCAAACCCGCGCACCCTCCGGCCATTCCCATCGCAAGGACAAAGTAGGTGTTCGGGTTCAGGCCGTGGAGATACGCCGCCCGTGTATTGCTCCCAATCCCTTTGAGGGCAAGCCCAAGCCTGGTGCGGTTGAGCACCCACGCGGCAACCACAAGTGCCAGCACCGTGACGACCAGGCCGACAGGCGAAAACCTCCCGGACAGAAACGTCGGGAGCCACAAGGATTCAGGGAAGAGCTCTGTCCCGCTCATGGACCCGACGCCGGGTCGCTTCCACGGACCGAAGATGAGCCAGAGGGTAATTCCCTGGGCTACGAAATTAAGACCCAGTCCACCGAAGATTTCGTTGACGCCGCCCTTGGTCTTGAGGAAACCGGCCAGGGTCGCCCAGAGGCTCCCTCCGAGAATTCCTGCCGCGAAGGCCATGACCAGCATGAGAGAAGGAGACCCGCTCTCCACGCCGAACCTGAGCACAGCGGTAGAGGCAATGGCGCCGGCCACGACCTGACCTTCCACGCCGATGTTCCACAACCCGATTCGAAAGCTGTAAATCAACCCACAGGCGCACAAGGTGAGAGGGATCCAAACCATCAACACCTGCGCCAGCTTGCTCCAGGATCCCAACGCACCCACAAAAAGGTGATAGAAGGCCGGCCAGGGAGGCTCGCCGGCAACGAGGAGCACCAGGCTGGTCAGACAAAAGACGCCTCCCGCGATGAAGAAGACTTCCAGGAGAAATTCTTTGGGGCGGCTGTTTTCAGGAAGGAGGCCCATGGTTATCCATTGCCTGCGATGGCCTTCGCAAGCTCCCCCATCGTGGTATCGCACGTTCTCACGTCCTTCGCCACCGCCCCGTTGAAAAAGACAAGGACGCGATCGGCCATTTGGAAGATCTCGTCCAGCTCGGCAGACGAGAAAACAATGCTCGTTCCCTGAGCTGCATAGGCCATGAGCTTTTCCCACACCCACTGCACCGAATCCATGTCAAGCCCGCGCGTGGGGTGCTCCAGAAGCAGGAGCAGCGGATTGGCCGGAAGGAGGGCCAGGAGGAGTCGCTGCTGATTGCCCCCTGAAAGGGATTCCGCCGCAGAAACAGGACTTCCCCTGATCCTGAATCGTTCGATCCCTTGCTCGGCCCTCTCCCAGGCTTTCGGCCAGTGGATCGTCATCCCTTTCTGCTGTTGGAGAGCGAAGTGTTCCGTGATGGTCAGGCCGGGCATGAGGCCTTCCTCAAGCCGTCCCGCCGGCAGGAACGTGACCCTCCTCGCCTTGTAGGCATGGTGATCCTTGCCCGTCATGTCCGCTCCGGCCACCCGGATCTTTCCCGTCTGAGGTTTCTCGAGCCCTGCAGCCAGACGCAAAAACAGGCCCTGCCCGCTCCCCTCCAATCCTGCCAGCCCGACCACTTCGCCCTGCCGCACAGATACCCGGCACGGGCTCAGCCCGGCTCTTCCCCCCAAGCCAGAGACCTCCTCCATGGCCAGAGTCAGGACTCTCTCCTCTGCCCGTTTCTCGAAACAGGGAGGAGGAGCGAGTTCGTTTCCAAACATCCACCTCAGAAGTTTTGCGCCCTCGAATGGCAAGCCCATGTCCCCTTCCACTCTCCCCCGCCTTAAAACCGTGACTCGGTCACAAAGGGCTTCCACATCCTCCAGTTTGTGAGAAACGAGGAGAATCGTCTTTCCTTCCCCGGCGAGTTTCCGAAGAGCACTGAACAGGGCTAGTTTCTGAAGGTTCGATATCCCCGTGGTGGGCTCATCCAGAATCAACACTTCCACACCCAGGGCAAGAAGCCTGACCAGCTCCAGTTGCTGCCGCTCTCCCACGGTCAAGCGCTCTACGGCTGTGCCGGGGTCGAGATGAAAGCCGAAATGATCGGACAGTACCCCGAGACGAAGACGATAGGCCTCTTCTCTTGAAACGAGTCCGTGGTCAAGTCCCATCATGAAGTTTTCCAGGACCGTGAGCGGCGGAAAATCAAGGGGATCCTGGTAGAGCATGCCGATGCCCAGGTGGGTAGCCTGCGAGGGATGGTCATACTCCACCTGCCGGCCGTTGAGGAGAATCGTGCCGGAGGTCTTAACCGTGTATCCCGCAAGAACCTTCATGAGGGTGCTTTTGCCCGCACCGTTTTCACCCAGAATTCCGTGGATGGACCCTTCATTGATATGCAGGTCGATCCCGTCGTTGGCACTCACCTTCCCATACTGTTTGCGAATGTTTTTGAGCGTAATCCTCATGAGGTTTTTCTTGCGGAGCAGGCGACACCGTCTGCTCCGGCGTTTACTGCTTACTGATCACTCTTAACTGCTCACTTTTTCGCCTTGCTCTCTCCCGCCATGCCCTTGAGCAGCTGTTCCATGTACCAGATCTGTTTGTCCGTCGCCACCTCCCCTGCTTTCAGAAAAGGCTTTCCGTCCTGGTAATCCAGAGGACCCTTGAAGAGCTGGACTTTTCCGCTTCCAAGGTCCTTGATAAAGCCATCCAGAGAAGCCTGCGCGGTCTTTGAAAGGGCGCCTCCTGGGAGGAAGCCCACGGCACTGGTGTCTGGACTGTTGATATCCTTCCAGTCCGGCCCGTTCCAGAGCCACTCCTGTTTGAATTTGCCCTCCATGGCATCCTTGATGAAATGGACGTAGGTCGGCCCCCAGTTGAAGTATGGAACACCCAGGCAGGCGTCCATGGCCCCCTCACACGCTCCCTTGTAGTCATACGGAATGGCCCACACCTGCTTTTTCTCCTGCCTCTTTTGGCGCGCCACCACTAGAGCTTCCGTGGTGTCAATTCCGGAGATCACCACATCGTATCCCGTGTTGAAGAAATTCTGTGCCACCTGAGTGGGATCGGCCGTGACACCAGGAATGTTGAACCAGAAACCGATCCAGGTCACCTGAAACGAGAGGGTCTTGGGGTCTTTCTTGAGCACGTTCTCCCAAGCGTAACGGGCTCCGAGATAAGCGGAAACAGCTAGCCTTCGCGTCTCTTCGTTGATCAGAGGACCAAGGTAGCCGATTTTGCCCGTCTGGGTGGTCAGAGCCGCTGCAAAGCCTGCGATCATCTTGCCATATTCCATGCGGCCCATAACATTGGCCAGGTTTTTCGATGCCTTGCCTGTGAGGACATCGTCGCCCGACACATGGAGAAAAGAGGTGTTTGGGTGCCGCTTAGCCGCCTCTCTGGCCCCGTCTTTCATGTCGTCGGAGTTGGCAATGACGAGCTTTGCCCCTTTTCCAACAAGGTCATCCACAAGCTGAGGGATGGTGACTCCGGGCCTGTCTGCGGGGTTGACTTTGTCGATGTAAATCATCTTGGTCCCGGGGACTTTTTTCTCAATATAAAGACCGGCATCGTAATGGGCCTGGCTCCAACCGTGATCGTTGTAAGGCCCCACCAGAAGCATTCCGAAGATAAAAGGCTTGGCTGTTGTTTGAGCATGAGCCGGGTTCATGATCAACAGTCCACACAACGTAAGGGCGATCAAGAAGAACGTTTTTGTCATGGTCTCTTTCCTCCTGTGATGTCGTTGCAGGTTATTCGTTATTTGTTATGTTATCAGTTCACCGTCGTCCGTTGTCTGTAGTCGAAAGCTCGTTGCACGTTGCGTGTCACAGGTTGCAAGTTGCAGGTCACTTGTTGTTATTCGTGAGTGGTTCTCTATTTTGCTTCAGTGTGCTGTCTACTGTATCCTGTTTTCTTCGTTCTTCACACTTTAGGAACATCTGTTAATTCCCTTATCTTTTTGTCCGCGATCGCAACGAATGCCTTGTTCAGGCTGCCCAACAAGGATTTGTCTTTTCCCTCGATGTAGAACCTTAGCACCGCATCGGTTCCCGAAGCTCTCAACTCGAACCACAGGGTCCCGAAATCGATATAGGTCCCATCCCCGGCCCAGAAGACTCTCTTGATCTCGGGAACCCTGACTCCTTCTCCCACCAGGAGCTGCAAAGCTTCCTGGGCTTCCCGTGGAGACTTCTTGAGGGTCAGAGCCTTGAACGCGTCGACCGTGTAATCCTTGGCCTTGTTGCCGATCGTTTTGGCCTCTTCTCTCGCTTCGCCGATGAGGCTTTCCTGAAAAAGCGTTTTGTCGATCCGGTTGTAATACCGGTGCTGGATGTCGTATTCCTCAATCTTTTCTGCATAGAGCTCGGCAAAGGATTTCTTTTCCAGATAGAGCTTGCTCATCACCCCCAAGTTCATGAGGGCGATTTGCATGCCGTCCTTTTCCTTCATGGCCAGGCTTTTTCTTTTCTTGCCTTTGCTGAGCCGCCAGGTTGCGCTTCCCATGGCAGCACCCCCTGACTCCTCGGCCATGATGAGAATTCTCGGGCTCCGCCCCAGTGAGACCTCCTTTCCGGTCACGTCCTTGAGAACGACCTCAGTGCCCCGATCCAACTGGGCTTCGATGTCCCCCACCATTTCTCCAAAGTACTTGAAACCGACAGGAGTGTTGAACACCCGGATTCGGGTTCCAGACTTAGCGAATTCCTTGGCATACTTCTTGTTGAACACGTCCGCCAGTTCACCGATGGATTTCGATGTGGGATAGGTGGTACCGATCACCTGATCATTCTTGAAGAGGTCTCCGCTTTCAGCAAGCATTTCCAGCTTGAGAGCCGCGTTGAGAAAATAAATCTGATTGGGCTTGAAATAGACAATACAATTGCCGGTCCCGGCGACGGATTCCACTTCCAGACCGCTCTCCTCAGCCCGCTCCTTCACGGAGTCCGGCGCGATCGTGACGATGTTGTAGCGGTCGCCGTCCGGATCCCAGATAAACCCGAAGTGAATCTTTCCGGAAAGGAGTCTCTCCTTCAGTCCGATATTCCGGTAAATGATTTGTTTCGTGGGGTCGCATCCGTAGTTCTCTCCGTCAATCTCCCCCACCTTGTGAAAGTCATCCCGTTTTTCCCAGTGCAGGTACTGGATCAGGCCGTCTTGCCCGGTTTTGATTCCGAAGCGTTCAAAGAGGGCGAGCGAGTTCTCGTGCATGCTTCCGCCCACCGTGGAAACACCCACCTTCATCCCCGCTTTTTCAGCGTCATGAATCAAACGGAACGCCTCTTCAGGGATGATGTCCTTCAAGTAATCGGCATACGCGTCCAGATAGCGGAAGTCCTTCTTGATGAGCGGCGAGTTCACAGCGCTCAGAGTGATCGAAAAGGAGTTTGACTTCGCCTCCTCACCGATTCGGCGTACCTCGTCTCTGATTTCGTCCGCAAGGCCAAGGAGCTGCATGCCTTTCTCGTCAACAGGTTTGAAGCCTTGCTTGAAGTTCTGCGAATGACTAGCCGTGATGTTGGCTCCCCCATCCAGTTCATTGTAAAAGACGCCGAAGGACGTGGCCCAAATAGGGGTCGTGCCCTTTTCTGCGTTGAGATGCACCGTGATGCCGTGGGACGCAAAGATCCTCCCTATAAAACCGATGATTTCCAGGGTGTACCGCCGAACTTCTCCCCCCAGATGAACGGACCCATACCCTTTCCTGCTGTAGATCCGCGCCATCGCTTCTGCGACCATCATGATGGTGTGAGCGTTGTACGGGGCGTCGGTGGAAAAGAAATCGTCCATGTCGATCGTATCTCTGTAGCCCGCAGTGCCGAGCTTGAACTCAGCGACCCACTTGAAAAGTCGATTTTCTTCGAAAAAGGACGACCTGTACACGATCCGCACATCCTGGTCCTCGGGAATCCGGGTGTGGGGATTTTTCTCCATCGTGATTTCAATCATTCGTAATCTTCCTTTCCGAGTCGTCGATCCTGATCGAGACTATGAAATCCCCCCAAAAACCTCAACCATTTTTTTCTCCCAACCCTTGACCCTATTGAGCTGGTTGCGCTAGGATGAATTCGTTTTAACATTAACAGGACTCTGAAAAAGAGCCTTCTCGCAGGTTGCTCAAAAACGCTCAGATGCAAGGCGACCGAAATCCCGAGGAGTGAGACGTACAGTCCAGTACGCCGCAATGACGAGGGATGAGGGCAACACAGTAGATGGGCGTTTTTCAGCAACCTGTTAATGATCTCTGTAACTGCTGAGGTTCCTATGCGAGCGATGTTCCAACGTGTAACCCTGATTCTTTTCTTTTTCATCACCGTCCCATGCGCGGCTGCCCAGGAAGGGACCACTCCCGTCTTCAACGCTTTCCCCTCTCCTAAAACCCTGACGCTCTGCGGAGAACGCGTGCCCCTTGAAAGCCCGGACGTTTTGGAGATGCTGGACCGCGAGTTCACCGTCCTGGTCTGGGATCATGCAAAGGTTTTCATGCTGCTCAAGAGGGCGGCCCGCTATTTTCCACCGATCGAAAAAGCGCTGCGCGATGCGGGTATGCCTGATGACCTCAAGTATCTGGCTGTGGCTGAAAGCTCTCTCATCCCCTATGCCCGGTCAACGTCAGGAGCACTGGGGCCCTGGCAGTTTATCCCTGAAACCGGCCAAAGAAAGGGGCTTCGGAAAGATCAGACGGTGGACGAGCGAATGGCCCTTGAGCGCTCAACAGAAGCCGCCATCCTCTATCTCACTCAGTTGAAGGCCATGTTCGGCTCCTGGTCTCTGGCTATGGCCGCTTACAACTGCGGCGAAAACCGTTTGCAGAAGGAAATCACGGAGCAGAAGGTGTCGGACTACTACAGGCTGAATCTGCCTACGGAGACCGAGAGATACATCTTTCGCATCGCTGCGACAAAGATCATCATGGAAAACCCGCGTCGCTACG
>Ga0209705_10002375_pt1 | contig 10123 bp, 11 predicted proteins | sample PPLLaktember2015_5_FD_187262 | JGI IMG/M metagenome (GOLD analysis project Ga0209705, IMG submission 187262) | Freshwater sediment microbial communities from Prairie Pothole Lake near Jamestown, North Dakota, USA - PPLs Lake P8 Core (1) Depth... | ecosystem: Environmental > Aquatic > Freshwater... | reverse complement strand
GCTCCCTGTGGGTAAAATACCGGAGCTTCCGAGGAGCAGTCCGAAGGCATATGCTATAACGATAGATCCCAGTTTCTTAAGAAAGGACCATCGTCTGCACATATAGATTATTACAAGGGGAAAAGTAAAATATAGGAGTACCAGACTTATGATCTTGATCATATTTACAGGTTTTAGGTATGATCAAATTTAGAAAAAGCTATTTACCTGATTGCAAATCCCCTGAAAAATATGTATTTATACTTACTTTTCGTTGCCGTCACACTCCTCAAAGCTCTTTTTATACTGCTCGATTGCCTTGAGACTCATTCCCATGCTTGAGAAACCGCCGTCGTGGTACAGATTCTGCATTGTAACCTTGCGGGTAAGGTCGGAGAACAGCGCAACACAATAATCGGCACACTCCTCTGCAGTTGCATTGCCAAGAGGCGACATCCTCTCCGAGAAGTCGAGGAGGGATTCCATTCCATGCACGCCGCTTCCTGCTGTTGTCGGAGTGGGAGACTGTGAAATTGTATTAACCCTTACTTTTCTGTCGCGGCCGTAAATATACCCGAATGACCTGGCAATGGATTCCAGCAGGGCCTTTGCGTCGCCCATATCATTATAGCCTGTCAGGGTCCGCTGTGCAGCAACATACGTAAGGGCGACCACCGAACCCCATTCATTTATTGCATCATACTTGTAACAGGTCTGCAGTATCCTGTGAAAGCTCAGGGCTGATATGTCAAATGTCTTGAGCATGTTCTCATAGCTCGTATTCTCATAGGGAATATCCTTTCTGACATTCGGGGACATTCCTATGGAATGAAGGATAAAATCAAACCTTCCGCCAAATATCTGAAGGCTTTCAGAGATAAGCTTGTCAATATCGACCATACTTGTGGCGTCGGCAACGATTACTTTCGAGGAAGTGATCTGTGCAAGTACATTTATGGTGCCCATTCTGACCGCCACAGGTGAATTTGTAAGTACAAGTTCGGCACCCTGGTTCCATGCTTTTAGGGCAACCTGCCAGGCTATTGATTTGTCATTGAGGGCACCGAAGATTATACCCTTCTTCCCTTTTAAAAGTCCTTCATCCATATTTACAAAATTATCCTTTTTCACTACTCAGCTGGCGCGGATTTGGCTTCGCCGAACTCGTCCTGCTGAAGCAGGACTCGGTTGTAATCCGTGTCCGTTTAAACCCACCCCCAACCCCTCCGGGGAGGAGAGCCTTGTTTTAGCCCCTTTGTTTATTTGCTTCCCGCCTTTATAAGCTCCTTTGCGTTCCTTATCGCCGTTTCCGTCACTTCACTTCCGCTCAGCAGCCTGGCGACCTCCCTGATCCGTTCCCCAGCAGTTAACAATTTAATCCGGGTAATTGTTGAATCGCCCGTCTCATCCTTGTACACATGGTAATGGACCGTTCCCCTCGAGGCAACCTGCGGAAGATGGGTTATATTGACAACCTGCATGTATTTGCCCATCCCGGATAGAAGCTGTCCGACTTTGTCGGCAATCTCGCCGGAGACTCCTGAATCTATTTCATCAAAAATTATGGTTGGCAGGTTCTTGCTTCTCGTAAGCAGCGATTTCAGACTCAGCATCACCCTTGATAGTTCACCTCCTGAGGCAATCCTGGCAAGATCTTCAGGTTCAGTCTGCTTATTAGCGGAGAAAAGGAAATCGGCTGTGTCGGTACCGGTTGAAGTAAAATCCCTCGTCTTTGACAATGCGATCCCGAATCTGGCGTTTGGCATGCCCAGATGCCTCAGCAGCTCAGTTATTCTTGATTCAATCCCCCGCAAGGCTGATTTTCTTTTCATCGATATTTCGCCAGCCAGGGTTGAAAGAGACTCTGTTGAAGACTTTAAATGGGATGACAATTCATCAAGCCTGTCGTCGCTTGTCACTATTGACTTTATAATATTTTCTATTTCAGCTTTTTTTAAAATCAGTTCATCGGCATCCTTAAGCCTGTGTTTCTGGATAAGCGAATACAGGGCATCAAGCCTGCCGTTGATCTTCTCAAGGCGATCCGGGTCAGCTTCGGTGTCGTGCCCGAGCCTGTCAATCTCATTTGCAAGATCATCAAGTTCAATGAACACGGAGCTCATCCGTGAGGGGATATTCAGCTCGGCAGGCAGGAAGGCTTCTATCTTTCCTAAAATTGCCCTGGCTTCCCTGAGCATCGACAATAATGAGGAATTCTCGCCAGAAAGGATCTGTGAGGCGCCTGACAGCGCCAGTTTTATTTCTTCGGAGTTTTCCAGAAGTTTTTGTTCCTTTTCCAGCTCCTCCTGCTCCCCTATTTTTAATTTAACTTCTTCCAGCTGGTTTAAAAGAAACCTGTAATACTCAAGATCAGCTTTGTTCCTGTCGGAATTCTGTTTCAGCTCATTGAATTCTTTCTGAAGTTTTCTGAAATTATTAAAGGCAGTCCGGTAATCCTTGAGCATTTTCCCGGTTTCCGCGAATGAGTCTATTATGTTAAGCTGAAAAGCATTATCATTAAGCATAAGGACCTGGTGCTGGGAATGAATATCGATAAGCCTGTCGCCAAGTTCCTTTAAAAGGCTGATTGTTACTGGTGTATCATTTATAAACGCCCTTGATTTTCCAGCGGGATTTATTTCACGCCGCAGAATGGCCGGACTTTCAAAATCGAGGTCATTTTTCAGGAAGAAATCCTCAAGATCGTACTCCTCTATTTTAAAAGTGCCCTCAACGATACATTTTTCTGCTTTGTCAAGAAGAACCGATGAATCGGCTCTTGCACCAAGTATAAGGGAAAGTGCACCGAGAAGTATTGACTTTCCGGCTCCTGTTTCGCCTGTTATTATTGTGAGTCCGTTACCGAGGGAAAGGTCCAGTTCTCTTATGAGGGCATAATTCCGAACAGTAAGTTTTACAAGCATAGCCGGATATTATGATTAGTTGGCTGCGGTTATCTTTTCATACTTTGTCCTGTTCCCCGGATCTATCTCAACCAGGATTTGAATGACCCGGCTTTTCTCCTCCGGAAATGCTTCTGAAAAGATGGATACCAGTTCATCAGTCTTCGATTCCAGAATAACCTGGACAAGGTACATATATGGATCGGGTTTTGCCCTGTAAACCTCCTGCAGCAACTTAAGGCTCTCTGCTATGCTGGTTCTGGCTTCGGCAGTTCTTGACTCCATCCTGTCGAGACCGTTGATGTTGTATTCGTGTATAAACCTTCTGACACCCTCATATTCCTTATCAAGGACGTTTTTCACGAGCCAGTACCTGTTCCTGTTTCTTGATCCGTCATAGGGCTTCCAGCCCGGTTCGGAAGCATTCTGGGCATTTGTTACAATTTTCTCGGCAACCTGGAAAAATTCCGTCCCTCCCAGTGTGGAAAAGGAATCATAATCAAATCCGAGGATCATGTAGGCATAATATGCAAGCACTGAAACAAGACTAGAACGGTATGAATTAGGATCAAATTCAAGAGGCTGGAATTCGACATACCTGAACTGAAAATTATTATCCATAAAATTCAGCATCGTAGAATTGTAGGTAGTGTTGAAGATCGGACGCTTCAGCTGAATCTGGATGGTCCCCCTGAACTCATCAGCCGAAAACTGGTCGGTAAGTGTTATAAGTATGTTGCAGTCGATCCGTTCAGCATAGCTGTAAACATGGTTTGTCCATACCATATTATTCATGAATTCATAGATGTCGCGCTGCATCGATTCAAATACCTGCCGGTTTGAACCCTGGATTTTCTGTGCCGAAACCTGAACGTTGCAGTTAAGCTCCTGGGAATAAATCAGATCAGTGCCTGATAAAAGAACTATCAGCAGAAAATATCTAAATGGTCTCAGTAAATTCATTACAGTCAGCATTAAATCAAAGTAACTATTTTGCCAGGAATATCCCTTGCCACTTCTTCCTTTGATTTCAACTCAAATTTATGAATAATATTGTTTCTGTCAATTATGGTAATCCAGTTGGTATTATTACCATTAACGGGAATTTTAATGACAGATAGATTGTATGCAGAGATCAGGCCTGAACCACTAATAAAAAACCGTATTACCTCCGGTAACTCCGATAAGTATTTTCTTCCCCTTAAGCATTCGATGCTAGGTTTTGCTTTTCCCGGCAGAGGTATCAGGATTCCGGTAAAAGATCTTTCCTTCCTCAAGTTCCTGAAGAGCAATAAGAGACGGCTTTGGAAGCCTTTCGTAGAATTTTGATATCTCTATCTGTTCGCGGTTTTCAAAAACTTCTTCAAGGTTATCCGTATATGATGCGAACTCTTCAAGTTTTTTGTTGAGTTCCTGCTTCATCTCAACCGATATCTGGTTCGATCTTCTTGAAACGATTATGACTGTCTCATAAATGTTTCCGGTATCTTTGACCAGCAGTTCCATATTACGCGTAATTGTTGTTGAAGGAGCCATCGATTTTCTGTAATCCATATTTCTTATTGAGTTTTATCTAAGTTTGCTGTGTCTGTAATCTTGAGATATTTTGCCGTATCCTCGTAGATTTTCCTTACTTCCTTTGAATATTTGCTTTCGGGATATTCTTCCATAAATGAAAAATAGTCATCAAGCGTTGCCTGATATCTCTCCTTTTGCTTGTTGGCGAAGCTGTTCTCCGCATAAAGGAAGAGCGAGTTGAGCTTGAGATACATCATTTCCTCCCTGTATTTTGAATAGGAATATTCCTTCAGGCTGTTCGACAAGGCGGTTACGGCGGCTTTGTATTCCCTCATATTGTAATAGAGTCTTGCATTCAGGTATGATTTCTCGACAAGCCTGTCCTCCATTGTCTTGATATAACCCTTTGCCTCTTCAACCTTCGGACTGTTTCCAAATCTGTTTATGAACACTGTGAATCCCTCGATCGAGTTTCTTGAATTTTCCTGGTCCAGTTCCGCCCTTGGAGAAAGATTGTAATCACATAATGCTCCCAGAAAAGTTGCTTCTTCTGCGTACTTTCCGAAAGGATACTGTTCAACCAGCGATTTGAAATATGATCCGGCCATGTCGTACTGTTTCATGCCATAGAAGCACTGGGCATTGAGCCAGTTGAGTTCTTCGGCTTCGTCGGTGGCCCTGAACCTGGGTATTACCTGACCGAAAAGCTCCGACGCTCTTGCATATTGCTGGGAGGCGTAATACTCCCTGGCTTTTGCCTTCTTAAGTTCGTAATCGGAACTCTTCAGGAGTTTCTCATATTCCCCGCAGGAGCTTAACAGTATTGCTATCAGAATAACAAAGTATAGCCTGACTTTCATACAAAAAAATGTTGCGCAAAAGTACAATTATTTTTTGAATTACACCCATATGGATATAATAATTAGCATCATGACCAGTATAAAGTGCTATTACAGTATCCCCTTGAAGATTTTCTATTTCATTTCCCCTTGGCAAATTAGGTATAAATAGGTATCGGTTAATACTTGTTTATCCTTACATTTGTGCAAAATTTTAAAAAGCATCACGAAATGGACATTTTCGATAAAATCAAATCTGACAAGGGAGCGTTGGGACAATATTCCGGTATCGCTCATGGGTATTTTACGTTTCCGAAACTTGAGGGAGAAATAGCAGCAAGAATGACCTTCAGGGGCAAGAAGGTACTGACCTGGAGCCTGAATAATTATCTGGGACTTGCAAACGATCCGGAGATCAGGAAAGCCGATGCGGAATATACGAGGGAATATGGGCTGGCCTATCCTATGGGTGCAAGGATGATGTCGGGACAATCTACAAATCATGAAAGATTTGAAAAAATGGCAGCCGAATTTGAAATGAAAGAGGATGCCTATCTGCTGAATTACGGTTATCAGGGGATGGTCTCCATAATTGATGCCCTTGTCGACAGGCGCGACGTAATAGTTTATGATTCAGAGTCGCACGCCTGTATTATGGACGGATTAAGGCTCCATTTCGGGAAGCGGTTTGTTTTTGCCCACAATGATATTGAGAGCTGTGAAAAGCAGCTTCAGAGAGCCACAAAGCTTGTCGGGGAATCGGGAGGAGGAATACTGGTTATCACCGAGGGTGTTTTTGGAATGGCCGGAGATCTTGGCAAACTCGACAAAATAGCTGAACTCAAGAAGAAATACAATTTCAGGTTCCTGGTTGACGATGCCCACGGATTCGGTACAATGGGCGCCAATGGCAGAGGGACAGGAGAGCATTTCGGCGTTCAGGATCAGATAGATGTGTACTTTGCAACCTTTGCAAAATCAATGGCCGGAATTGGCGGATTTGTTGCCAGCACCAGGGAAGTTGTCAATTACCTGAGATATAATCTCCGCTCGCAGATCTATGCAAAATCACTTCCGATGGCAATGACGCTGGGAGCGATAAAAAGACTTGAGCTGATTCAGGTTCACCCTGAGTACCGCGAAAAACTCTGGACTATCGTAAGAGCTTTGCAGAGTGGATTAAAGGAGGCAGGACTTGATCTCGGAAAGACCGAATCGCCTGTAACTCCCGTTTTCTTTAAGTGCGGCCTGACGCAGGTCACCCAGCTTATTTATGATCTCAGGGAAAATTATAATATTTTCTGTTCGGTTGTAATATATCCGGTGGTTCCAAGGGATGTTGTAATGCTGCGTCTTATTCCGACGGCGATACACACCCTCGAGGATGTCGAATATACTGTAAAATCATTTGTTGAAATCAAGCGTAAGGTCGACAATAATGAGTACCCCGATGAAATGGCCGATTTTTCACAATAATTGAACATTTTCCATCCCTGGCGGTTTTATTACTGTGAAAGATCTCACAATAATTAAATCCAGTGTTAAATAAAATTCTAAATATCAGGAATGGAATTCAGTGCGGTTAACCAGAAAAACCTTTTAAAGGGGTACAACATGCTTCTCTATTTTGCGGGCAGTATGATAATGTACGAACCTACAGAAGAATGTGTTGTCGATTTCTGGTCGAATGGTATTTTAAAATCTCTTCCGGTGAAGAGCAATAATCCGCGATTTTTTGAAGCATCGTCACAGCTCAGGGAATCATGCAGGGATAAAACCCTTTGCAGAAAAATGCTGCAGGAGGATTTCAACAGACTGTTTTCAGTTTCAGGCCAGCCTCTTGCGCCACCAGTTAAATCATATTACACCGATTCAGCCCTTGCAGAAGCACTTGGGGCTGAAAAAGTTGCTGATTTCTATAACGCATACGGATGGCAGAAAAGCAAACGCTACAATGTCCCGGATGACAACCTTGGAAAAGAACTGCTTTTCCTGACACTCCTTAACGACAAGTATATTTCGATGGATGATGATGCCAGCAGATCTGAAATGCGAAATGAGATCAGAAGGTTTATTATCCAGCATATCCTGTCGTGGCTGCCAGACTGGAACAACCTGATGCAGGAAAATGCAGGGACATTATGCTACAAGGGGATAGCAAACCTGATATATGCCTGCTGTGAGGATATTTATGATCTGATGGTGAATACGAAACCTGAAATGAATATCACGGCCGGGTTCAAAAATTAGGATTGAAAAAACTGGTTATCGCACCAAAATAGAATTCTCTCCAGCCTTCGGCAATCTGGGAGAACTCATCGTCAGGGATATTCGTATGCTCAACGGTAACATTTGAGTTTTCACCTTCAGAATTTATTGTGATCGTGACAATTGACTTCTCAGACTGATCACCGAAGTACCACTCCTGCACAACCTTCCTGTCCTGGATGAATTCCAGGTTTTTACCGGTGATATCTCCCTCCCACAGGGAAAATTCAGAGCCGGGTTCGGCCGACATTTCAGCCGGATAACCTGACCATAGTTCAATAGTCAGTGGGTTGGTCAGGGCAGCATATACATCAGAAGGTTCAGCGTTTATTTTAAAAGTTTTTTTGAATGTCTTCATCTTTATTCATTTCTTATTTGCATTCTGACAAATAACGCTCGGCATCAATGGCTGCCATGCAACCGGAACCGGCTGCGGTTACGGCCTGGCGATAAACCGGATCCTGAACATCACCTGCGGCAAAAACGCCTGGTACGGTTGTTTTTGTGGATCCCGGAGTTGTTATGATATACCCGGCTTCGTTTGTTGCCAGAAAATCTTTAAATACTACCGAATTCGGGGTATGTCCTATTGCAAGAAAAAACCCGTCTATCTTTACTTTGACTATCTCTTCCTGAGGAGTTCCCTTATGTTTTACCAGGACCATTCCCTCGACTCCATTATCCCCATACAGATCAATTGCCTGATGTTCCCACAGGATCTCAATGTTAGGAATGTTGATCACCTTATCCTGCATTGCTTTAGAAGCTCTGAGGACATTTCTTCTGACCACCATATAAACCTTCCGGCACAAACCTGAAAGATAGGTCGCCTCTTCGGCTGCTGTATCCCCTCCGCCGACTACTGCCACGTCTTTCCCTTTGTAGAAGAATCCGTCGCAGGTGGCACAAGCCGATACACCCATTCCTGAGTACTTCGATTCCGCCGGCAGACCAAGATATCTTGCGGTTGCTCCCGTGGCTATTATCACCACATCTGCCTCAATTACTTTTTCTTCATCAAATGTAACCTTATGTTTTTTGCCTGAGAAGTCGACCTTTGTTGCAATCCCGAACCGGACCTCTGCACCAAACCTTTCAGCCTGCTTTTTGAGGTCTTCCATCATTGCCGGTCCGGTAACACCATCGGGGTAACCGGGGAAATTCTCAACTTCGGTTGTTGTCGTCAGCTGTCCGCCCATCTGAAGACCTGTGTACAGAACCGGTTTCAGATTGGCCCTTGCTGAATAAATTGCAGCTGTATAGCCTGCCGGGCCTGATCCTATTATTAGGCACCTCACTTTTTCGGTGCTCTCAATATCAGGTTTCTGATTATCGCCTGAAAGATCGAGTGGTTTAAAAATATCCATAAATTGTTTTATCGTTTTGTGTAAAATTAATCGGTCATTTCAATTAATAAATGATTTGAGGCTATCTTTCTTACCCTGCCATCAGCTTCAATGGTTTCATCCTTCAATTTATTAAGATCCAGGAACCGGTTATATGATGAGTCATCGACAAACTTTACTGAAATAATTGCCTTTTCGCTTTTCACAATTACTGCAGTGTAACCTGTCATTCCCTGAAATAAGTCCTCATGATCAGGAGAGCCATTCATGATGCCGAGCTTACCCTTTGCAAGGATGCACTTCGACTGTATTACCTCCCGGGGTATTCCCGGCAGGTATCCTGTAAGGTCCAGCTCTTCATCCCTGATTTTGCCCGTTAATATCTTCCCGATCGTAACGGAGGCGATGCTGTCGGATTTTGAACCGGTGCTATTAATAATACTTATATAATATGGTCCTTTGCATATCTGAAGCTGGTACTTTGTGCGGCATGTGAATTCAGCCAGGGCGGGCATATCCAGGCAACGGTATTTCGACACTGAAAATATGCCGAAAGCCTCTTCCGGTCCGTTCATCTTATAGATATCCATCTTGTATTTGCCCTGCAGATATTCTATTTCGGTTACCGAAACCGTTGAAAAACCGTATTCAAGGTAGAGTTCGGCGCCACCGTTTATATACCCGAAAAGGGCAGAGCTGTTATAAATACGGGAGGATGAAAACTTCGCTCCGGGGAGATCGGTTTCGTTAATGACCGGGAAATTTTCCGGTAACTGGGAGAAAGAAACTGCAGGAAGAAGAAATAAAAGAAATATGGATTGTATGGGTTTAGGCATATGAATTGTCATTTTCTGAATATCTCGCTGGCGCGGATCTGCGATCCGTGCCTGGCTTGCTTATATAGGCACGGATTACGCTTCACTACGTTACGCTAAATCCGCGCCAGCAGGGCCAGTTTGGTCGTGTTCATATCTTAGCTTAAATCAAAAGTCTGCAACTCGATCTTGTTCTTATCGGAAACCCCAAGTCCCAGTTCTGTTGCCATCTTCAGGAATGTCAGGGATTCGGGTGCAGCAGCTTTCTGAAGCCCCTCAGCTATTCTTTTTTCAGCAATTATATCGTAGCCTATCCTGTCCATGGCGACAGGATCGGTGGATACAAGCATTGAATTGTAGTTGCAGATGAACTGGGGATTCGCACCCGGACCACCGTTGAAGCAGCCCCTTAGACCATCACAGATATTCAGCACCACTTTGTCGCGCAGAGGAGC
>Ga0209705_10002366_pt1 | contig 10133 bp, 16 predicted proteins | sample PPLLaktember2015_5_FD_187262 | JGI IMG/M metagenome (GOLD analysis project Ga0209705, IMG submission 187262) | Freshwater sediment microbial communities from Prairie Pothole Lake near Jamestown, North Dakota, USA - PPLs Lake P8 Core (1) Depth... | ecosystem: Environmental > Aquatic > Freshwater... | reverse complement strand
CCCCCCGGGGTTCCACCAGCAACTTTAAAAAATCAGCGGTATCCCGGTCGTCATCGACGATTAGTACGCGGGTCGCCATTTTGTTCACTCTCCAGCTTGATATTGTAGTGTTTTACGCCAATATGTATTGAATAAATACCACATTCCGCGCGGACTAGGGCGGACCCAGCCCAGACTGCACGTGTTATGCCGACGCTGGCGGTCGTTGATGACGGGGGAGACAGACGGGTACTCGGAGAGACAAACAAATGCGATGAAGCGAGGTGTGCCGTCGGCACGCCTCGCCACTGTCGCACGCTTGCGAAAGGCGCCTGACTAAGCGCCGCCGGTTGGCCGCGGTCCCGCGTTGAAGTCGGAGACCCCTCCGCGGCTCTGGCTGCCAAAATCAGACGTGCTGCCGTTACCGCCGCCCTGTCCCGCAGCCGACTGGCGCGCGTTCTCGAACGCCTCGCGGCCACGATCGACGGCCTGGCGACCCTTGGAGACGATGTTGTTCACTTGTTCGCTCGCCTGCCCGTAGGTCTCGTACGCCTTGCGCCGGATATCGCCAGTCTGCTCGTAAATCTTCTGGCGGAACTCGGAGCCAACCTTCGGGGCGAACATCAGCCCGATGGCGGCGCCGAGCGCCGTCCCGCACAGCAGCCCGATGAGAAACCCGCCGCCGCCTGACTCTTCCTCGTAATGTGGTTCGTACATGCTGACTCCTCCTTCAAATGACAATGACAGAACAATCTCTACGCGCCTACTTCAAGTCGCGTGCCAGATGCGCACAGCGTCGCATATCACACGCACCCTCCCTGCATACAACGTATTTGGATCGTATCACCTCACGTGAGGACCGGAGTTTGCTACGTAATTCGGCAGCATGTTACGGGCGTCCCTCGCACTCGCTGCCGCTCTCGCCATTTCCGGCGCCTGCGGCGCCGATACCGCAACGCAGGAGTCGGAGCCGGCCGCGCCGCAGCAGACCGTCGCTGAGCCACACGAACGCAACGCTGTCAGCTCGGCGGCGACGGCTGTCGTTCCGGAGAATCCTGCGGATCGCAGCATTCGCCGCGCGCTCACTCTGGTGATTGCTCAGGACCCACAACTCAAGGATCGAGAGATCAGTTTTCTCGTGAGCAACGGCGACGTCAGCGTAACGGGAGCCGTGAGGAACGAGGACGAACGAAGAAAAATCAACGACCTCGCAATGGCCATCGACGGCGTAAAGAGCGTCGCCAATGGGCTGCGAGTCGAAGAGTAGGAGGGATGCGTGAATTCACCGAACGACGGCACACCTCACGTCGCACGCGGGCAGGATCAGGACGCCAGGGAGGGGGCAGAGGGCGAAAAGAAAGACATCAGGGCAGCGCAGGAGAACGTTCGAAAAGCACGGGATGAGGATGCGATGGACGCGCCTGCCGATGCGAAGAGGACCGGTAACAGGCCACGATTCGATCGGGATCGTTGAGAACAGAAGAGTCACAACAACAGAGGAGTGCGAGTCATGAAACTTCGATTTGATATGACGGCGGTATTGGCGTTGTTCCTTCTCGTGCCGGCGGCGCCGGCGCGGGCGGATGTCGTGTTGACACCCTATGTGGGCTCGTTGTTCGGCGGTGACCTGCCAGACGGCAAGGCGTCGTATGGCGCGACAGCTGCCTTCATGGGCGGCGGCATCTTCGGGGCTGAAGTCGGATTCAACTACACGCCTGAGTTCGTCCCCGAAACGCTCACCTCTCCGGAAGTGTCTCAGGCGAGCTTGATGGGTAACCTCATCGTCGGCATTCCCATCGGCGACGCCGATCAGGGCGGGCACATCCGGCCGTACATCACCGGCGGCGCGGGGCTGTTCCGCGCGACGGCCAAGGAATCTGATTTCTTCGATCGCATTACCTCGAATGACTTCGCGGTCAACTTCGGCGGCGGTGTAATGGCCTTCTTCAGCGAGCATGTCGGCGTCCGCGGAGACGTGCGGTACTTCCGAACGCTCACCGACGACGACCCCGGCAGCGGTCTCGACTTCGAGCTCGGCGATCTGAATTTCTGGAAGTGGGATGTCGGCGCAGCTTTCCGGTTCTGACGCCCCGACCGGCTCGGACTTCTGGCCTCGGGCTTCTGGCTTCGAGGCCGGGAGCCCGGAGTCCGAAGCCTGCAGCCAGCGCCTTCTTACAGACGCGCAGCGACCTTCTTCAAGTCATTTACAAACGACCGCATCGCCTCGCGGCGAGCTCTCGAATCGGGCTCGCGAAGGATCGAGGAAGGATGCACCGTAGCGGTCACCAGCGGCGCGAGCGGCGAATCCACAAAGCGCCCGCGCTCGATTGAGACCTTGAACGACGTGCCAAGAAGCGCTTTGGCGGCCGTCGCGCCCAGGCATACGAGGACCCGCGGACGAACGACGGCGATTTCCGCGTCAAGCCACGGGCGGCAAGCGCCAATCTCTCGCGCCGCGGGTCTGGCGTGGATGCGACGCTTGCCTCTGGGTTCCCATTTGAAGTGTTTGACGACGTTAGTGACGTACGTCCGACTGCGATCGATGCCTGCCTGAGCCAGAGCGTCGTCGAGCACGCGGCCGGCGGGACCCACAAACGGATGGCCCGACAGGTCTTCGTCGTTCCCAGGCTGCTCGCCCACCAGCATGACATCGGCACCAGTACTGCCTTCTCCAAAAACCGTTTGTGTCGCGTTGCGCCACAGATCGCACGCGCGGCACGTGCGTGCGGCGGTCTTCAACGTCCGAAGCGTCCTGCGCTCGGGGAGCGCCGCGAGTCTGGTCATCGCGCAGTGCGAGCCGCAGCGAGCTCAGGCATCGGTGCAACAGGTGCGGGGGGTGCAATGGGTGCAATGGGTGCGAGGGGTGCAACGGGTGCGGGGGGTGCAACGGGTGCGGGGGACAACGGGTGCGAGCGGCCACATCGCGCCGAAGCAAAGCATCGTCCTTGCATATCCGCGCGCGGAGGCTATGTCATGCCGCAGAAACCGAACATTCCCGACACCGCCGACGAGCACACCGGAACGGTCCCGCAGAACCCGGACGACGAGCTTGAAATGGCCGACGACGATGATGAAGCTTTCGAAGACGCTGAGGAATTTGTCGACGAGAGTGAAGTGGAGGAAGAGGAAGACTAGGTGCGAGGGGTGCAACGGGTGCGAATCCAGCGCACCTATTGCACCCGTTGCACTTCTTGCACCCGTTACACCCAGCGCACCTATTGCACCCATCGCACCTATTTAGTGCTGCGGCTCCTTCGACCAGTCTTTCTCTTTTTGATAGAAGGGCACCGCGTTCGACACGGCGGCAAAGGACCGGCGCCCTTCGTCCATCGCTTCGCGCGCCTTACCCGCCGCGCTGCGCAGCCGCTGAAGATCGCGAATCATGTCTTCCAGCCACGGCTCGGCGTCGTCAAGAAGCTGACGCCCTCGGGACGTGAGAAAGAGAAAGGCAAACCCGGCGCCGATCATCGCACCGATGAGCACTTTCGAAAGCTGCGTGTTGTTGTCCACGGCGATCTCCTTCAAACGACTCGCCTGCCCTGAATCAGCTGAACCAGCAGCGCGATAATCGCGAGCACCAGCAGAACGTGGATGAAGCCACCGAGCGTGTACGAACTAACGACCCCGAGCATCCACAATACGACGAACACCAGAAAGATTGTCCAAAGCATCGCATCCTCCACAAAGTTACTGACCGACAGGAAGCATGGGACGTGCCATGGCGGGTCAGGTGCAACAGTCAGATGCAGGTGCATCGGGTGCAATAGGTGCAATAGGTGCGGGGATGCGAGGGGTGCGACGGGTGCGGGCGTGCGAGGGGGGCGATCAGTGCCCCTGGGCGCTGGCGTGCGCCAGTTGCACCTTCTCACACCTCCGCACCTATTGCACCTGTACCGAAGCTGTACAGCTCCTACCCCTTGATATCGTCCTTGGTCACTGTGTACGGCGCCTTTGGTTCGGTCACGGGCGGATCGTGCACGGGGATGGGCGGAGGCTCGTCGGTCGGGGTGGCTGGCGCCTCGTCGGCCGGCTCGCGGTCGCGAGGATCCGACGCTGGTTTTTCGGGTGTGCTCTCGTATGCAGTCATGGACGGTTGGATTGCACAATCGATACCGATCACCGCTTCGATCGCTTCCGCGGTTTTCGAGGGCCTGCGGCGACCGGTTTGAGAACCGGCTCCTTAATCACCTTGTCGAACGCCGCAAGCAGGACCGAGAGCTTCGCGTAAATCAGGTCGACATTAGCCACGCCGAGAACCACATCGCCGTTAAGAACGGCTCCCTTGTTCAGGACGTTGTCCAGTACGTCGAGGAGCGATCCCTCGCTCTCCACCTCGTCAGGCGAGGTGGCATTCGGAAACAGCCAGTCTTTGGCGGGCTTCGGTGATTGCGATTTCCGGCGGGCCATTTATCAGCTGACGAAATGATACGGCGGCCAGGGCCCGCTGATCTCGAGCTGATGCCCCTGTCTGGCCAGCGCCTGTGAGGTTTTCGCAACCTTCTTTTTCCATCGCGCGCGCGCGGTGGCCCTGACGAGAAAAGAGGCGCCGGTCACATAGGGACGCCCCTTTCCAGGCGCCGGAAACACTTCCTTCCGCACCTTTGCGGCGAGCTCTCCGAGCGCGGTCAGCGCGCCGTTGACGGCGCGGACGGTCGCCCGCGGCGGCGCAACCGTCTCGTCGCGCAGCCGCTTCTTCACCTGGAGGTAGTCGCGCCCGCTCGAGAGCGCGCGCGACGATTCCGCTTCGACCTGGCCGGCAATGATCCGCACACCCCATTCCTCGAGCCCGCGCAGCCCGGCAAACATGCGGGCCAGGTGTGCTCGGCGCGTCTGCAGCTGCGCCCGTGCGGCCTCGTCGCTCGAGAACAGCGTGAACAGCTTCAGGGGAATGACGGGGGCACGGCGGAAGACAAACTCCACGACCGATGCATGTGCGAGCGCGTGCCGCGAGATCGCCTCGACGTCCTGCAGTTCCTTCTGCAGCCGGTCACCGGAAAAGCGATCGAGCGGCGCATCGGCCACGACTGCCCACACGTCGCGATCGATCGACAGGAGGCGCGGCGCCCCGGCGCCCGGCACGCTCGGAGGAGCACCGCGCAGCGACGGCGCGCGGCGGGATTGCACGAGACAGAAGACGTAGGTTGCGCCTGCGGCCTTCTTGGGGATTTGCCTGTAGGGCGGGTCTTGCATTACAGACCCGCCCTGCAAAGGGATTGGTCACGACGCGTCGTCATCGACGGTTATCTCGACTCCCGCCACGCGATGCTCGTCGCCGACGATTGCGTCATCGCCCTGCGTGCGCACCTTGATCTCGCGGATGCGCTCGAAGACGTCCGTCTCTATCGCGGCGAATTCCTCGTCGTCGATCTCGCCCGCTTCGAGCCTCATCTGGGCTTCGAGCAGCCGCTCTCGCTGCCGGTCCGGATCGTTCAGCTCCTGGTCGGCGATCGCCGCGACCTTGTCGAGCACGAACGAGATGCCGTTGATGAGGAGGCTGTCGAGCAGGAACATCAGACGCGTTCCAGTTTCAACCTGATGTTGACGAAGTTGTACGGCGGCCACGGGCCCGTGTACTTGAAGGTGAGCTTCTCATGCTCGGCAGCAATCGACTTCACGCGCGTATCGAACGCCGCCTCCTGATCGCGCGAGACGAGAAACGCCGCGTTCATGATCATCTTATCGCCGATGGGCTTGTTGATGCGCGAGGCGACTGCCACATCACGAAGACGGTCGAGAATCTCGCTGCCGTAGCGTTCCGACCGCGATTGCAGAGCCGCGTCGATGGCGCGGCCGTACTGCATTCGCGCGAAATAGGTCGATCCCTTCTGGAGGGCGATTTCTTTCTTGAGGCGATGGATGCCTTCGTCCTCGTCCTCGATGTCCTTGACGATCGAATCGCGATCCCACAGCACCTTGAGGCCGAACTCCATCTTGTCGCGCATCTTCGACAACACGTCGCCGAACGCGTCATACGCCGAACGCAGGAGCTGCACGATGTCGTCCCTCGTTTTGAAGATGGTGCCGAACGACATCGGGATGACCGTGTGATCGCGCATGACGATCTCGTTGACGCGCTCGTGGGCGAGCACATTCTCCCGGGTCGAGTCGAGAATGCCCAGCGGCACGTCCGACACGACGGCGGCAAGATCGCGATAGTGCACCGTATGGATTTCAGAGCTGTTGTCGCCGATGCCTGCGGCGCCGAACTTCAGCGGCTCGGCCGACTGGATAACACAATACACATACTTGCCGCGCATGCTGTCTGCCGCCGACACGTGAGACTCTTCGGCCGCCCTGCGCGACGCGCGTTTTTCACGCGGCGCTTTCGCCGCGACCTTCGTCGCAGCTCGGGCCATGCGCTTGACGGGGCGGCGCACTTTTGTCCTGGTGGTCTTTTTCGCCATTGATCACTACGCTCCCGCACGTCGCCGCCGTGCCAGCTGCTGCCGCGCACCGCTGGTCGCCTTCAATTCTGCACGCAGCGCCTGGTTTTCGGCTGCGAGCTCGTCGTACGGCCGCGACTCGAGCGCTGGACGCGCGACCGGCACCGACTGGCCGACAGCCTCAGAATATTTCAGATACGTGTCTATGGACGCGACGACAACACGCGCTTCGACGGTAATGAGATCGATCCCGACAAGCGAGACTCGTACCCAGGCGTCGATGACGATACCCTTGTCGAGGACTCGGTCGAGGACGTCAATGAGACTTGAGCCGCCTGCGGCTCGTTCAACCGCCATGAAGTATGCCTCCTAATGATGCGGCTGCGCAGTATACGACATTGTTGTGTGTTTTACGGTTGAACGATATGCCTTGCAGGGCGGGAATTAGACCGTCTGAGGTGTATGGAATCAATACTTTACTAGTGTACCGACAACGTTTCTCCCCTCAGACGTTCAACGGTGGCGACGAGAACCGCCGGATCGACCGGCTTGGCCAGATGAAACTGAAAGCCCGCCGCCAAGACCCTGTCCCGGTCCTCTTCGGTCGTGTAGGCCGTGAGCGCCGCGGCCGGCATGCGCGCGATCTTGTCGTTGTCGGAACTGCGCACGTGGCGAATCAGATCGTAGCCGTCTTCGACGGGCATTCCCAGATCGGCCACCATCACGTCGACCTGCTCGCGCCGAAGCGCGACGAGCGCGGTTGAGACCGACGTCGCCACGATGACCGACGCGCCGTAGTGGCGAAGAATCGCGGCAACCACTTCGCGCGCGTCCGGGTCGTCATCCACGATGAGGACGCGTGTGCCCGCAAGGCGCGAGCGCAGCTCCGCACGCGAGCTTTGTTTCACTTCTCGCTCTTTGTCGACGTGCACGGCGCTCGGCGCCGCCTGCAGCGGCAGTATCACGCGGAACGTCACGCCGGTGCCGCCGTCCGTTTCGGCTTTGATGGTGCCGCCGTGAAGGTCGATGATGTCGCGAATCAGCCCAAGCCCGCGCCCGTACTTGGCCCGCGGCGAATGCTTGCTGGGATCCTGCGGCCGCTGGCGGCTGAAGAGGTAGGGCAGCGCCTCCGGATCGATGCCCACGCCCGAGTCGTGCACCGTAAGCTCGGCCATGCCGGTGTCTCCGGGCTTCAGGCAAATCTCGACGGTTCCTTTGTCGCGTGCGAAATGAATCGCGCTGTTGAACAGGCCAATCAGGGCCTGGCGAAGCCGCGCGCCATCGGCGAGCAGCGGTCCCGGAAGGGCCTCGAGCTGGAAGTCGAACTGGATCTCCTTGCCGCTGTTTTCCTTCGCCGCGTATGCCGCCGCATTCACCAGCTCCTTGGCATCCACCGGCGCGAGCTTCAACTGCAGATTGCCGGACAAGAGGCGCCAGGTGTCGACAACCTCGTTGACGAGCTCGAGCTGCTGTCTGGCCTGGCGAATGATTGTTTCGCCCGCGCGGACGTTGCCCGCCTCGTTCAGCGCCTTGCGTTTGATGAGCTCTGCCCAGCCGATGATGCTGTTGAGGGATCCGCGCAGATCGTGCGCGACGACGCTCAGGTAGTCGTCCGAGAAACCGTCGACCTCGAGGCTCTGCCGTTTGACTGAATCTTTTCGGCGTTCTGAGGGTTGGGTCGACTGAACGTGTGGTTTGGCGCGGCCCGACATCGCTCTCGAACTCGTCCCCTTCATCCTATCTGTTCCTGCCATCGCTCGTCATCACTCTTCAGCGCTTTCAACGGCGGAATGACGCCGGTCACCATCTGCGGAAGAGGCGAGAGGAGGCGTCCGTGGGACGCCTCCCGAGCTTGTGGTGCTCCGCACATATGGGGAGCGTTCTGAGGATCCGGAAAGGAATCCGGTCGGGCAAACTACTGCAACGCCCGTACCTGTACAAAAGCCGAGTTTTTCGGGGAGTTTGCGAAACGGAAGTGGAGTAAAACCCTACATCGCCCCGTAAGATCTGTCGGTGTGGTCCCGGCGGCCGTTCCGGATCGTGCTGGCGGCAGACTTCAAGCCCTGGAGAATCGCCAGAATCGGCCACGTCCGCGACTTGACCGCCCAGGCGACCGCGTTGCCTGTTCCTGCCACGTGTTTGAACGTATCCGACACCGTTTCCTGGGCATTTTTCACCTTGACGGTGATTCTCTCCACTTCGTCGAGGATGCCGTCGGCGCGGGCGCGCAGCGGAGCGATGTGCACGCGCTCGACCGTCTCCATGGTCGCCATCGCTTTCGAATACACGCGATAGGCCAAGAAGCCCGCCACGCACATCATCAGGAACTCGACCAGGCTCACAACCGCCAGAATCGCCAGCCAGACATTAGTCGTCGTCATATCAACCATTGCTGCCTCCAGGACCTTATGATGCCAGTCGCGCCTTGGTTGGCAGCGGCCGCAGCGTGCGGCGCCGCTCTGGGCGCGCCTGCGGGTTGTTTGCCTGGCGGCGAGCCGTCATCGGGCGGCCAACTTCCCAGCCTTCGGTCTCGTAGCCGCAGAGCGAGCAGTGCAACGACAGCTTGTTGGGCTGGAAGTGCAGCATGATGAGATGCCCGTGCATCCCGCACCACAGCCTGGCCAATTGACGGGATACCGCAGAGAGGGCGCCCTGGAGGCTCGACCCGGTACCATCCTGTGCCCGCTTGTTGTTGATGCCAAAAACGTTATCGAAAACCATTGCTATGCTCCCGCGTCGTGTAAAGCAAGGGCCGGGCCGTTTTCCTTGGGGCCTGAATCAGCCCGTACGGCCTCGATCACGAAGTTGGGCGATTTGGGACTGATCACTTGCCCCCGGCACCTGTCGGAAAATCTAACAGCCCCCGAGACCCCGAAACATCAGTAGCTAATAGTGTAAATAAGATCGACACCCGTTGTATCGATGCGCTGAGTGCGGTGCGAGCGAGGTGTCCCTTGCGTAACGGTGCTGACCAGCCGCAACAGCTCGTTGATACGGTATTCAAGCGAAAGCTGGCTGTAGTCTTCCGTCCCGAATTCCTGCCGGAACGAGACGAAGAGACGCGACCCGAACTGCTGCCCGAGCGCGATCGAAGGGCGGCCGCTTTCGCTGCCCGTGGCGCGAATCTCGAAGATGTCGAGGTCGAGCGCGTCGGCAATCGAATTGGCCAGGGGCGACGCGAGGTAGCCCACAGCCAACCCCCCCGCGCGCTCCGCGAGATTCAGTCGCTCGCCTTCGCCGAGCTGGTTGATCGGCTGATTGAACACGATGAGCGACAGCACGTCGGCTTCGTCGAGCGGCGGCTGGCTCGAGAGTCGAACCAGCGGCTGACGCGCCGTTCCCCTGATGTTCACAATCGCGGTCACACCCGAAATGACGCGCTGCGCGTCGACCTGCAGCGCAGGATCGACCGGCCGGACGCCCTGGAATCGAATCTGGCTGTCGCGCAGCACCTCGAACCGGCGACCCTGGAAATCATAGAAGCCGCGCACGACCGTGACGGTGCCGACCAGATCGGGCACACCCGCCGGCGCTTTCCGAATTTGCAGCGCGCCGCCAACGGTGATGTTCATGTCGCCGAGGCCAATGCGAGAGAAGCTGGCGTGCATGTCGCGCCCGCGCAACACCAAATCATCGGGCAACTGCAGCCGCACGTCGATCGTCGACATGTCGTACGGGCCCACACGGGGATCGTCGGCGCCCCCCAGAACACCCTGGTCGCCCCGGGGGCTGACGCGCGCGCTGGTGCTAGTACCGTCACCGACATCAGGC
>Ga0209705_10002361_pt1 | contig 10141 bp, 5 predicted proteins | sample PPLLaktember2015_5_FD_187262 | JGI IMG/M metagenome (GOLD analysis project Ga0209705, IMG submission 187262) | Freshwater sediment microbial communities from Prairie Pothole Lake near Jamestown, North Dakota, USA - PPLs Lake P8 Core (1) Depth... | ecosystem: Environmental > Aquatic > Freshwater... | reverse complement strand
GATCATGCTCACAGGACACGCCACCCTGGAGTCGGGAACCCAGGCCATGCGCAAGGGTGCCTATGACTACCTCATGAAGCCCTGCGACATTGAAGACCTCGTGGAAAAGATCAAGGAGGCCCACGAAGCCGAAGAAATCAAACGCCACCCTGTGCTTTGGCCTAGAAAAGTCGTACGGGAAATAGCACTCCATCCTTTCAGGAAGCTCCATCCCGAGGACGCCTTGTCTAAAGCCCTGGAGATCATGAGCCGGGAACAAGGAGAGGAGTCCATCGAGGAAGTGTACGTTGTAGACCAGGAAGATCGACCCCTGGGCATCGTGACCAAGAGAGATCTTGTGAACGAGGCACAGACGGTCCATGCCGACATTCCCTTGGATTGGGCCGGGCTGATGCAGAACCCCGAGCGGCTCCCTCAGAAGACCATGAAGGAAGTCATGCGTCCTCAGCCTCTGACCACACAGGCAAACGCCTATCTGACGGACGCAGCCAATCAAATGATTGTCCACAACCTCAGGCGCATGCCCGTGGTCAGAGCTGAGAAAATGATCGGCGTGATCAAGCTGGAAGACGTGTTTCAGTATTTGGACCATGAAATAGAGTAGGTGCAAAAATGGATGCGATTCAGAAAAGTTCCGGAGCGGTGAGCTCTCGCGCGCCCCAGGAAAAGGATTTCCCCTATTTCCGGCGGCTCTTCAACAGCATTGTGGTTGCTCTTCTAGCCGCTTCTTTTATCCCTCTTCTCGTGATCGGCGGGGGCATGTACTATCACACGGTTTCCATTCTGGAGCAGAAGACGCTCGGTGCGCTGGATGCGGAGATCAGCGAGCACCGAAAGACGATCGATCATTTCCTCACCGAAAGGACAATCGATCTGAAGAACCTGTCCGGCATTTTAGGGTTCGACTATCTCACGGCGCCCGGAAACCTGAAGAAGATGTTTGACACCCTCCAGCAGCAATTACCCTGCTTCACCGATATCGGCGTGATCGACGATCAGGGACGGCATCGGGCCTACGTGGGGCCTTATGATCTGCTTTCAAGAAACTACAAGGAAACTCCCTGGTTCAAAATGATCGCGCAGAAGGATTCTTACATCAGCGACGTGTTCCTGGGATTCCGAAAGGAACCTCATTTCATTATCGCCGTGAAGCAGACGACGAGCGAAGGCTTCTGGATTCTGCGCGCCACAGTGGATACGGATTATTTTGAGCGTCTCGTGGCAGAGGTTCTGAGCAAGAGAGACGGAGATGCCTACATCGTCAACAAGGACGGAATCCTGCAGACCGCCCCGCGATGGGGCGGGAAGATCATGGCCCAATCGGACGTGAAACGCATGGAGCCCTTTGAAGGAGTCAGGCTGGAGGAGCGGGCGGGAAAGATCGTGATGATGGCCTGGCTCGAAAGAGTGCCTTGGCTCTGCGTGGCGGAGTTCAAACGCGACGATATCTATAGCCCTCTTCGGAATGTCCGGACCGTCGGGATCTTCGTCTTTGTACTTGGAACTATGCTCATCGTGCTCACGGTCCTTCTCACGACCAACTATCTTTTCTCAAGACTTGAAACCAAGCGCAGGAATATCCGTTTTCTGGATCAGCAGCTGCAACACTCGAACCGGATGGCCTCCTCCATGAAACTGGCCTCAGGGTTCGTTCGGGAAATCAAGGAGACCCTCTCCAACATCGACCTAGTGCTCAGCTGGGTCGATGACCTCGCTCAGGGAGATCTCTCGGGAGAAGAGACCCGGACAGAGGTCAAGGAGAGCCTGAGGCAGGTTCGGTCGGAACTGGTTCGCGCGCGCCGCGCAACGGACCAGTTCCTGAAATCCACCCAGTCGTCGCTTCCGATTATCCGGGATGTGAGGGTGCAGGAGCTTCTCGACGACATCCTGGAGCTTCTGGAAAGGGAACTCCATTTCAACCGGATCATAGTCCGGCGTGAGTATCGGGATCCCGTTCCCCCTGTGCAAAGCGATCCGTCACAGCTCCGCCAGGTCTTTCAGAACTTGATCGTGAATGCGGTGACGGCGATCGGGAAGGACGGAGCGATCAGCCTGACCGTTCAGGGGTCTGAAGAGAGAGTGAGCATCGCGTTTGCGGATACCGGCCCTGGCATCCCTCGGGAAAGGCTGGAGAGGATCTTTGATCCGCTGTTCACGACCAAGCCGGAAGGCACGGGATTAGGGCTGTCGATCGGTGCGGGCATTTTGAAGAAACTGGGCGGGAAGATCTCGGTCACCAGCGAGATTGGAAAGGGAGCGGTCTTCACTGTGGAGATCCCTACCCGCTTCAGCCCCCCTGAAGCTTAGCAGGTTGCTGAAAAACGCCCATCTACGGCGTTGCCCTCACCCCTCGTCGTTGCGACGTACTACGATGTACGTCTCACTCCTCAGGATTTCGGGCGCCTTGTATCTGAGCGTTTTTGAGCAACCTGCGAACAGGGGCTTTTTCAGAATCATGTTAGAGTCTCAGATAAGAACTTTTTCGCAACACGCCTGAGGCGGGCGGCTGCGCAGATTTTGTCGAGCCGGCACCGGGGGGTGTGGTCTCTTTAGAGCCACAACCATTTCTTCTGGGCTGTGAGGCGGCGCCGAAAAGTCAGTGGGTTACGGTAAAAGCCCTTTGGTACAGACCCTCCGATTGTCTTGAAGGTCTGCGCCGCATTTGGGGAAGGTTCGAAGGCAAGGGGGCGGTTGGCGGGATGAGTCCATTTCCGGTTGCGGACTCGCCAGAGACCACCCCCCCGGTCCCGGCTCGAACAGGATTGGATTACGGCGACAGGCTGCATTAGGGTCATGATCAAGAGAGAGCACATTAAGCAGGCCATCAATGCCATCTCCAGGCGCAGTCCTGAAATCGGCTATTCCCTGGATCAAATGCTGGGGATGGGAGTCATCGACACAGCCGCCGGTACGGATCAAGCCATGGACGGCGACAACCTGCATTTTGTTTTTGATGATGAGAAGGTGCTCGTGAACAAGGTCCTCTTTTTCAATGAGGGCATCGTGCCTATCGAGCAGGGCCTCGTCATAAAGTACGGGGAACTGGCCAGGAAACAGGAACTCCAAGACAAAAGCGAGTCCTTCAGTTACCGGGACGCCTCTGCGGAGATCCATCATGCAGGGCTCAAATTGGTGGTGATCTATGAGATCGATCTCGCCATCAGGCGCCTGCGAAGGGAACTCGAAGACAGGCAGTCCCCCTCTTCAGAGAGCAGGCAACGGCAGATCGGTGATCTCATCGCCTCATTGGAAGCCATGAAGAAAGATGAGCGGCCCATCGCAATTCGCGAAGAGGAAAGCGATCCTGTTTTTTTCTACAGGGGGATGGTCGATCTGAACACGCGCGCTTACTTTATGAAATTTCCCATCTCCATGGACACCCTCATGCAGGTGGCGAACATCAACATGGAGTTCTTCCACGTACGCTTCGTCCTTAACTGCCTGATCCGCGGCTTGGAAAGCAACCTGATGGCTTGCGTGACAGGAGAGAACATTGTGGGCCTCCTTTACCTGACCCTGAGGGAGCAATTCTTCAAGAAAGATCTGGAGGTCAAATACCTGGCCACCCTTAGGGGCAAAACATGGAATCCCAAGGGTCTCTCTCCCAAACCTCTCAAAGGGGTGGGGACTTTTCTCGTGGCCGGAGTGTGGATGCTGTGGAAAAACGAGATGCCAAGCCTCAGGGAGATTGTTCTGGATGCGGAAGTTGGAGCCAGGAGGTTCTATGAAGCGGTTGGATTCGAGTCCAGAGGCCTTTCCGGCTATGTGCTGAAAACGCCGAAGGGGTATCTCCTGAGATCCATTTTGGCCATGACTCACCATTGCAGGACCCTGAGGCCTGAGCTCGTCCAGGAGCTCGTCAAACTGGTCGTCAAGGAGGTGAAGGGGCTTCGCAAGAAGGCAAAGGATGAAAAAGCCTTGTCCAGAAGAAAAGCCTCCGTCAGTGCCCTCCAGGAGTGCTTGAAGCCGGAAACACGGCCTGAGCTTTCAAAAGCCGCCTCTATAGCCCTATTGAAGTACCAGAAGAAGATCCCCGAATCCATGGAGATTCTCACGAAGCATTCATCGAAGGAAGCCGTCGGACATGCCACCCCTTCTAGTTGTTAGAGACCAGAGATACGCGTTGCATCTTGAGAAGGTCCCGCACATCGAGAGCCCGAGGCGGGTCAAGGCCATGCATGAGGCTCTTGCCGACCCTTGCCTTCGAGAAAAATGGCTGGAGGTCAAACCCAGAGAAGCCTCTGAAGAGGAGCTGGCTTGGGTTCACACGAAGGAGTACATCGAGCGTGTGGCCGGAAGTGCCGGGAAAAAACTCACCTCCTTTGACCTCGACACTCAGGCTTCCGAGCAGTCCTACGACGTGGCTCGCCTCGCAGTGGGAGGAGTCTTCAACCTGCTCGACGAAATCCTGAGCGGAAAAGGGAAAAGGGGTTTTGCGTGCGTCAGGCCGCCCGGCCATCACGCAGAGCCGGACAAAGCCATGGGGTTCTGCCTTTTCAACAATGTCGCCCTGGGGGCTCGATATCTCCAGGAGCGCCATGGCATGAAAAAGGTGATGATCATCGACATCGATCTTCATCACGGAAACGGGATCCAGAACACCTTCTACGATACAGACCAGGTCCTCTATGTCTCAACGCATCATTTTCCCTCCTATCCTGGAACAGGAAAATTCGGCGAAGTGGGCACGGGAAAAGGGGAAGGGTTTACCGTGAACATTCCCCTGGGTAGAGGGCAAGGCGATGAGGATTTTGCAAGGATCGTCTATTTCCTGCTCAACCCCATTGCCCAAGCCTTTCAGCCGGAGTTCATTCTAATCGCCTGCGGCTTTGACCTGTACGAGCGGGATCCTCTCGGCGCGATGAGGGTGACTCCTGACGGATACGGCCTGATCACCTTTTTCCTGCTTGCCATTGCAGAAAAGGTGTGCCAGGGCCGGATCGGTTTCATTATGGAGGGCGGCTACAGCCTTCGTGGGATCCGCGAGTGCGGTTTCCGGGTCCTGCAAGAGCTTTGCGGCGACTCCACTGTAGACGCCAAAAAGCTGGACAAAGTTGTCAGGAGCTCTCCCAGAAAAGTCCCTGCCATGAGCAAGGTCATGGAGGTCCACTCCAAGTACTGGCCCGTGTTCGATAGACTGTGACAGTATACACTCTCTGTCCTCTCAGCGGTTACACCCACCCCCTGTTTCCCGCGAGCAACCCTTTAAGGAACCTTCGAAATATCAACCGGATAGATGCTCTTGCCTGATCTCTTGATGGGTGCCGAAGTTGGCATGCATCTTGAATCCTATTGACAGTTATATTGCAGTCATAATATAGCTAATCCCCGGCTTTGGTTTAGCAGGCACTGAGAGCGGTCCGACGGAAAAGAATTTGGGATCCTCGCTTGTCTAAACGAGCGTCTCATTTTATAGAAAAAAAGGAGGTTTGTGATGGCAGAGAAAAAAGGCGGGAGTATGGATTCGGTATACACGGAAAAAAGGGTGTTCTACCCATCAAAGGAATTCGTTGAAAAGGCCCGTTTGAAGAGCCTGGACGAATACAAGAAGATGTGGGAAAGATCCATCAAAGACCCCGCGGGATTCTGGGGGGAGATGGCTTCTAAGCATATCGACTGGTTCAAGAAATGGGATGGAGCGGTTGAGGAGTACAGCTTCAAGGACAAAATCTGGCTCAAGTACTTCGTCAACGGGAAGCTCAACATCACTTACAACTGCCTGGACCGGCACCTCACGACGTGGAGAAAGAACAAGGCAGCCCTCATTTTCCAGGGCGAGCCTCTCGAAGAAGCCAAGACCTACACCTACCAGCAGCTGCATCGGGAAGTCTGCAAGTTTGCCAATGTCCTTAAGAAGTTTGGCGTGAAAAAAGGGGACAGGGTAGCCATTTATCTTCCCATGATCATGGAGCTCCCCGTGGCCATGCTGGCCTGCGCCAGAATCGGTGCGATTCACAGCATCGTCTTTGGTGGGTTCAGCGCCGAGGCTCTGCGCGACAGGATCAACGACTGCAAGGCAGAGACCCTGATCACCTGCAACTGGGGCTACCGGTCAGGGAAAGTGCTTTCGAGCAAAGGAAATGCCGATGTCGCCATGGATCAATCCCCGAGCATCAAGCGGTGCGTGGTCGTGAACCGGATCGACAAAGAAACCAAGATGAAAGAGGGACGCGATTTCTGGTGGCACGAACTGATGAAAGAGGCCTCCCCGGTTTGCGAGCCGGAGTGGATGGATGCCGAGGATCCTCTCTTCATCCTCTACACCAGCGGCAGCACGGGAAAACCCAAGGGCGTGCTCCACACCACGGCGGGTTATTTGCTCTTCTGCATCATGACCATGCTCTATGTCTTTGACATCAGGGATGAGGACGTTTACTGGTGCACGGCGGACATCGGCTGGGTCACTGGACACAGCTACATCGTTTACGGTCCTCTCGGCGTGGGCGCCACCTCGATCGTGTTTGAAAGCGTTCCCAACTATCCGCAGCCTGACCGCTTCTGGGAAGTCGTGGAGAGATACGGGGTCAACGTCTTCTACACCGCCCCCACCGCCATTCGGTCCATCATGAAGAGCGGCGAGGAGTGGCCGAACAAAAGAAACCTGAGCAGCCTGAGACTCCTTGGCAGCGTGGGTGAGCCTATTAACCCTGAAGCCTGGATCTGGTACTACAGGGTGATCGGAAAAGAAAAATGCCCCATCACCGACACGTGGTGGCAGACGGAGACAGGCGGCCACCTGATTTGCGGTATTCCGGGCGCCATGCCCATGAAACCCGGCTCCGCAGCCCTTCCGTTCTTCGGTTTGGACCCGGTTATTCTTCGCGCGGATGAAACCGAAGCCGGGGTCAACGAGGGTGGGCATCTGTGCATCCGAAAACCCTGGCCCGGCTTTATGAGAACCGTTTATGGTGATCCGGACCGGTTCAAAGAGCAGTACTTCGTGCAGCACCCGGGCACCTATTTCACGGGCGACGGTGCGAGAAAGGACGAGGACGGCTTCTACTTTCTCATGGGCCGTGTGGATGACGTGATCAACGTTTCCGGGCACCGGCTGGGAACCGCCGAGATTGAAAGCGCGCTCGTTTCTCATCCGTCCGTTGCGGAATCGGCGGTCGTTGGATTTCCTCATGACATCAAGGGCCAGGGCATCTATGCCTTTGTCACCCTGAAAGAAGGCTTCAAGGCTTCAGATGACATGAAGAAGGACCTGGTCGCCCATATTCGAAAAGAGATCGGGCCCATTGCATCGCCCGACAAGCTCCATTTCGCGGATGCTCTTCCCAAGACCCGAAGCGGCAAGATCATGCGAAGGATTCTCAGGAAGATCGCGGAAGGCGCGATCACTGAACTCGGAGACACCTCCACGCTGGCCGATCCGGACGTGGTGGGAAGACTAGTGTCTGGAAGACAGTAGTCTTTAGAGCAATGCACTTGTAGGATGGAATACTAACGCCTCTTCATTGCGCCACAAAAACTTAATGCCAGTCTTTTGTGGGCAATTCTTCACCTCCTTCACCGAGTTTTCCCCTGGGGTTTTCTTTGCGGCAAGCCCTGGGGGAAAACTCCTGCCAAGGGGTGTATTTTATCTTCAGCTGGACGCAGGAGAGACCCTCTATGTCAAAGAATCGCGGTTGGACTGTTACCTTCAGCGGAACAGGAATAAACCTGGCTCTGGGAATTCTCTACACCTGGAGCGTTTTCAAGGGGGCCATCAAGACATCGATCGATAAGAAAGACGGAGTGTTTACCTGGGACCTCGCATCCCTGAATGACCCCTATGCGATCTGTTGCCTGGTCTTCGCTTTTGCCATGATTCTGGCAGGCAAGTGCCAGGACAAGTTCGGTCCCAGAGTCACGGCGTTCATGGGCGGTGTTCTGGTTAGCATCGGGTTGATCCTCATTTCTCTGACCACGAGCTATGCGGTCTGGGTCATAGGGTTTGGGTTGCTTGCCGGAATAGGAATCGGTTTTGGCTATTCAGCCGCCACACCGCCCGCGCTCAAGTGGTTCCCCCCTCAGAAAACGGGTTTGATCGCGGGACTGGTGGTTTCCGGTTTTGGACTTGCCTCCGTGTACATTGCGCCGCTGTCCCAATATCTCCTCGGAATCTGGGGCATCCAGAGTTCCATGCTGTTTTTCGGAATTGCATTTCTCGTTGTGGTGTGCGGTCTTTCGTTGTTTCTTGTGAACCCCCCGGCCGGCTATGTTCCTCAAGCCGCTGCTCTGAAAGCCGGCCAGAAGGCTGCCGCTCCCAAACCTCAGGTGGATGCCAAACCGTCTGAGATGATGAAGACCGGGAGCTTTTACCTCATCTGGTTCATCTACTTCATTGGGGCAGGCGCAGGCCTTATGGTCATTGGAAGTGTGGCCGGGATGGCCCAGAAGAGCATGGGAGAAATGGCCTTCATCGCCGTGGCCATTCTGGCTATTGGAAATGCCGGGGGTCGAATCATTGCGGGCATTATTTCGGACAAGATCGGTCGCCGTCTCACACTGATTATCATGTTGCTGTTCCAGGCGGCTCTCATGCTTATTGCTATTCCTCTGGTAGGGGCCCAGAAAGCAAGCCCCATTCTCGTTGTTCTCATTGCGACCTTCATGGGTTTCTGTTACGGAACCAATCTTTCCCTCTTCCCTTCCCTGACCAAGGACAACTGGGGACTTAAGAACTTTGGGATCAACTACGGGCTCGTGTTCACCGCCTGGGGCGTGGGCGGATTCGTCATGGGCAGATTGTCACAGATGCTGATCGCCGGCACCGGCAAATACACCTCCTCCTTCTTGACGGCTGCAGTGCTCCTTGTGATCGGTGCCGTCCTCACAGTGCTGATGAAAGGGAAAAAGAGCGCGCCACAAGCGGTGGCTCAGAAATAGCCTGTTCTTCTCGATTCGATCCGGTATGGACATGGGATCAGGAGTTCTCCTGATCCCATGTTTTGTTTGGACGAAAGGTTGGTTTCACTTGATCCCGTGGATCGGGAAGATGTTCTCTTGAATGTACGCCACCACCCTTCGGGCTTCCTGGAAAGCTTTCTCTTTGACCTCTCCCTTGGTGAAGAAGGCGTGATCGTAGAGACTGCCCACTTCCTTTTCAGGGCCGAACATCATTCCGCCCACCAGCCCTGCAAATTCATCCACAGGCTCCACGTGATTCAGAATGGACCACGCCAGCGTCCAGCAGCGAGACGTGCGGTAGAGGTCGTAGCCTCCTCCGCCGAGGGCGAGAATCTTGCGGCACAGGGGCATGATTCCCCGGAGCGCTTTCTGGTAGCCGTTGTTGGTGAGCTTCAGGTGAGTGAGAGGATCTGAGATCAGGGTGTCCGCTCCGATCTCGGCAACGATGAACTCCGGTGCAAAGGCTTTGAGGATCGGGAACACCGCGGAGTCCAGGAGGTAGGAGTAAACCTCGTCATCCGTGCCGGGTTCCAGGGGGATGTTGACCGTGTATCCGACGCCTGCGCCTTTTCCGATTTCCGTCTCGGTACCGGACCAGGGATAGAGGGTGCGGCCGGTTTCGTGAACGGAAAGAAAAAGGACACTGGGATCCTCGTAGAAAGCCTCCTGGACACCGTTTCCGTGATGGGCATCGAAATCGACATAAGCGATCTTGATGCCCGGATGGACGCGCAAAGCATCCAGGATGGCGATGACGATGTCGTTCATATAGCAGAAGCCTTCGGCATTCCCTGGCATGGCATGGTGAAAGCCGCCCAGAGGATTGAATGCCGCCTGCGCGCGGCCGCTCAGGATCTCCATGGCGGCGTGATGCGTTCCCCCGCAGGCGCGCAAGGACCATTCGTAGATGCCCTTGATAATGGGAGTGTCCTGCGACCCTAGACCGCAGGCGAGCATTTCGAGGCTCACGTTGCCCTGGCTGGCTTCGCGAAGAAGAGCAAGATACTCAGGTTCGTGGTACAGAGTGAGGAGCTCGGGGTCAAGAGGCTCGGGGTTCACCACCTGCATCCAGGGGTAGTTGAGCACACCGTAGCGATTGCAGAGGTCGTAGGTCTTTGTGGCTCTTTCGGGCTTGAACGGGTGATTCGGGCCGAACTCAAACCGGCCCATCTCGTCGGAATACACAAAGAGGGATGGGGTTCTGTCAAAGGATGGCGCCATGGATTTTGTCTGATGGTCAATGGTG
>Ga0209705_10002356_pt1 | contig 10159 bp, 5 predicted proteins | sample PPLLaktember2015_5_FD_187262 | JGI IMG/M metagenome (GOLD analysis project Ga0209705, IMG submission 187262) | Freshwater sediment microbial communities from Prairie Pothole Lake near Jamestown, North Dakota, USA - PPLs Lake P8 Core (1) Depth... | ecosystem: Environmental > Aquatic > Freshwater... | reverse complement strand
TGACCTTTCAAGACTTGAAAGTTCTCAGATAGAGATCACCTATGAGGAAGCTTCGGTCAACGGTATAGTGAACGAAATTGTTGATGAAGCCAGGAAGATCATTAAACGGAATGAGAAATCCATCATCATCGATGTGATGAATATGCTCGAGGAAAACGGCGACCTTATATTTACTGACAGGATATGGCTCAAAAGGGTTCTGAACCATTTAATGGACAACGCTGTGAAATTCACTCTCGAGGGCTCAATAAGGCTTTCATATACCAAGGAGAATGACAGCCTCGTATTCAGGGTGAAGGATACCGGGATTGGAATCAATAAGGAAAACCTCGATCATATATTTGAGGAGTTCCGCCAGGAGATTGACGGTCATCACCGTCCTTTCGAAGGGCTTGGAGTCGGACTGACACTTGCCAAGGAGGTTATCGAAAGAATGGGCGGAAAAATATTTGTCCAGTCTGAAAAGGGAGTTGGTTCGGAATTCAGCTTTTCAATCCCGTACAGGCCCGCAGGCGGAAGTACAAGACTTAAATCGAAAATGGCCGCCGCAGTTGTTGAATCCCAGAACTTCCATGCTAACTGGAGCAACAAAACCTGTCTTCTGGTCGATGACAACAAGGACGTGCTTCTATATCTTAACCGGACACTGGCTGACACGGGAATAAAGACACTCAGTGCAAGGTCGGGGATTGAAGCTATAGAAATTGTAAATAAAACACCCGGAATTGATGTTGTCCTCCTTGATATGCAGATGCCTGAAATGAACGGGATAGAGGCTACAAGGGAGATCAGAAAGATCCGGAAAGACATTCCGATAATTGCACAGACTGCCTTTATTTTCGAAGACGACAAGGATATTATTCTTGAGGCCGGGTGCGACGCATGCCTAATAAAACCGATAAGGAAGGACCATCTTCTTACGATTATGTCAAGTTTCTTAAAGTCGGTTTAAATTCTTATTTTGCAGAGAGCTGAAATAAATGATTAATAATCATTTTGCTGATATCATTTTGCCCTTTGCCGTAAAAGGAACATTCACCTACATCGTCCCTGATGAGATGAAAAGCATAATTTCGCCCGGCTTCAGGGTCCTTGTGCAGTTCGGGAACAAAAAGCTCTATTCGGGAATTGTCAATAAGGTACATGATGTGCCTCCCTCTGCAAAAAGCGTCAGGCCGGTTTCAAGAGTTCTCGATCCGGTCCCTCTGGTCAATGAGATACAGTTAAGGCTCTGGTTCTGGATCTCAGAATACTATATGTGCTCCGTTGGTGAGGTTATGAAAGCCGCTTTGCCATCGGACCTCTGCCTCGAAGGAGTGACGGAAATCCCCGTGAAGGAAAAATACAGGCCAAGGGAAGAGACTTTTGTGAAGCTGGCTTCAGATTTCACCGACAGTGAGCTGAACGGTATCCTCGACAAGCTTGTCACAGCTCCCGTTCAGTTCAGGTTGATGACAGCTTACCTGCATTTAGGCGGATTTGCTGACGGCAAAGTTATCAGACCAGTAAAAAAATCTCTGCTTTTGAAGGAATCACATTCGTCACCTGGAAGCATCGAAGGACTTGTGAAAAAAGGGATTTTCTCATTTCTTGAGCTGGAGACAGGAAGACTCGCTGACACTGATTCACCTTCCGAACCCCTGAAGACGCTGAGCAAGGAACAGGATTCTGCTTTCAGTGCTGTTTCAGCGGTCTTCAGAGAAAAGGAGATCGCTCTTTTGCACGGGGTCACCTCGAGCGGCAAAACCGAGATCTATATCCATCTCATTGAGGAACAGCTGAAGCAGGGGAAACAGGTACTCTATCTCCTCCCTGAAATTGCATTGACTACCCAGATAATCCAGCGTCTGAAAAAACATTTCAGCGCGGTGACAGGGATCTATCATTCACGTTTCAGTAATGCTGAAAGGGTAGAGATATGGAACCGCGTGGCAGGATTCGGCCAGGGGAGGGATTACAAACTGATTTTGGGAGCAAGATCTGCCCTCTTTCTGCCATACCGGAACCTGGGACTTGTAATTGTTGATGAAGAGCACGACGGATCGTATAAACAGCACGATCCCGCTCCAAGGTACAATGCCCGCGATTCGGCAGTGGTACTTGCCGGTTTTCACAGGGCAAAGGCAATCCTCGGCTCTGCCTCACCATCGGTAGAAAGCTATAACAATGCTCTCTCGGGGAAATACGGACTGGTTGAGCTGAAGGAAAGATTCGGATCAATAAAACTGCCGGAGATCATACTGGCAAACTCACGCGAGGCATACAGGAGAAAGCTGATGGTCTCCCATTTCACTCCACAGCTGCTTGAGGCAATGGATGAAGCGCTGGCAAACAACGAGCAGGTGATCCTTTTTCAGAACAGAAGGGGATTTTCACCATATTTAGAGTGCCCCGAATGCGGATGGATACCAAAATGCATACAGTGCGCCGTGAGCCTCACCTACCATAAAGGCATTGGCAGAATGGTTTGTCATTATTGCGGATTTTCGGCATCCATCCCTGCTCATTGCGGCAATTGCCAGTCACCCGGACTTTCCACAAGAGGCTTCGGGACCGAAAAAATTGAGGATGAGATAAAGATCGTATTTCCTTCGGCAAGAGTCGCAAGGATGGATCAGGATACCACAAAGGGAAAAAATTCATTTGACAATATAATAAGGGCCCTTGAAGAGAGGCAGACCGATATTCTTATAGGTACGCAAATGATCTCAAAGGGACTCGATATCGAGAACCTTATGGTTGTAGGAATACTGAATGCTGACAACCTTCTGAATTATCCCGATTTCAGGGCTCACGAAAGAAGCTTCCAGCTGATGGAACAGGTAAGCGGAAGGGCGGGAAGAAGGCAAAAACCAGGCAAGGTCATTATTCAGACATCAGATCCTGACAACAGGATAATACGACTTGTACTGAATCATGACTACAGCAACATGTTCAGGATTCAGATGGAAGAAAGGAGAGCATTCAATTATCCACCTTTTTGCAGGATGATAAAAATAAGCATCAGGCACAAGCAGAGAGTTATCTTAAACGGTTTTTCCGATTTACTTGGCCGGGAACTTAAAAAAGAGTTCGGGAAAAGAGTTCTTGGTCCTGAATTCCCTCTGGTTTCGCAGGTTCAGCTTTGGTATATTAAAACGATTCTGATTAAGCTTGAACGGGAAAAATCAATTAGCAGGGCTAAACAGTATATCACAGGTGCAATTGAAAGGCTCGAAAAGGAAAAAGGAGCGTCAGCCCTTAAAATTTCGGTCGATGTGGATCCGTATTGACAGTCCCGGAGGCGTATAACCGCAAAAGCTCCTTCACATTTTTCTCCACGCTCCACTCCTCCACAATCGTTTGCCGCATTTTTCCCTTATCAATATTTATTTTTCCTGACATGACGTCGGCAAGGATCCTGCTCAGGGATTCATGATCGTTCCGGGGGAACAGGAATCCGTTCTCTCCATGCCGGATAACCTCGGAGTGGATCCCGACCGATTCTGTTGCTATCGTGATAAGGCCGCAAGCCATTGCTTCGAGGCATACAAGTGAAAATCCTTCAGATACTGATGCGATCACAACTGCATTGCTTGCCCTGTAATAACTGATTATATCATCGCTCTCAGGCAGGAAGTGCACCTGTGAAGAGATCCCCCTCTCTGAAGCAAGGGATATAATTTTATCTGCGTATTCATTTTCGTCAATCTTTCCAATAAGCGCCAGTCCCCATCCGGGATGGTTACCGAGCAAACCTGTCAATGCTTTCAAAACCACAAGCTGTCCTTTAGCAGCACGGATCCGTCCGATAACGCTTATCAGTTTATCCTGGCCTATACAGGCTATACCCGTTTTTTCATGAATGTTGAAGATTTCAGTATCGATACCATGTGGAATAAATGTATTCCGGCAATTCAGGTCTTTTGACATGGAGGTGCTTAGGCTCACCACATTATCGGCTTTTCTCATCAGCCATACAGTAAATCCCGAAGGTCTGCTCGCTGCATGACGCGTAAATACAAGCCTGAATTTCCCTCCAAGCATTCTCATCAGCAATGCAAAAATAATTTCATTGTTACGGTGAGCATGGATTACCGGTTTGCCAGGGGAATAAATAAGCTTAAGCAGCTGTAACAATCTTATTTTCTGAGAGTCAATTCCATATCCGAAAACCCTTGCTTCAGTGTATCTGTTAAGAACCGGTATAATATTTTCCACGCTCCTGGTAACACCGGTCTTGTGGGAATGGAAATGGATATGAACGACCATCTGCTTAATTTGTAAAGCAAATATATTAATTTAGTCCGCCTTTGTTATAAGAATCAGCCAGCATGAAACGGTTTAATAGTAATTCAAAAAGAATGATTTATGTCGCCAGATGAGAAGATCGTGACCGGAAATTACCTCGGAAGAACCCTGAAAATCCCATATTTCGCTGCCGCCACAACGGGCAGCTTCAGGGGAAATATTAAAAACGGACAGGCAATTGTGCGTGAAACCGAGAAGATAAAGATCTTCCTTGAGCTAAGCCGGAAGATCAAGGATCCTGTGATGTTTGACATCGGGGCATGCTTCGGGACCTACAGCTTCATAACGCTTTTTAATCCCGGACTGAAGGTTCAGGCATTTGAACCTTATCCGAAAATGATTGAATACATGAGGGATATAATCCGGCTTAATGATATCCCGAATATCACTGTAAATGAATTCGGACTTTCCGATAAGGAAAGGAAATGCGATATGGAATTCGGTTCGGGTTTCCGCCGCTCAGAGCTTAACCTGAATGTCGGGACCACAAATATCCGCCCTGATGCCGACGGCAACTATATCTTTAAGTCTCTTGACTCGTTGAATATTCAAAAGATGGATCTTGTGAAAATAGATGTGGAAGGACATGAAATGGAAGTGCTTAATGGTGCTGCCGAGACCCTCAAACGATGTAAACCCGTGTATATCCAGATAGAGATACATAACCGGAAGAAGGACAGAAAAGAAAGGGTCCGGACAATTCTGGAAACATTTTTGAATAATGAATACACAGCTTCACATAATTTCTTCAAATTTCATGGCGACTTCTTCTTTAAACGTAAAGATCTATGAACATTGTTAAGTATTTAACAGTCGCCTCATTATGCATTTTGACCGGATGCTTAATTCAGCAAAAAAATGAGGAGGAATTTGATCCAGTCGAGCTTGTCAATCCGCTGATGGGCACCGATTCGGAATTCAGATTATCGACGGGCAATACTTATCCTGCAATTGCACTTCCATGGGGGATGAATTTCTGGACCCCGCAGACGCGCAATATGAATAACGGCTGGGCATATACCTATGATGATTTTAAGATCCAGGGGATAAAGCAAACTCATCAGCCTAGTCCCTGGATCAACGATTACGCGGCATTCTCGCTTATGGCAGTTACCGGAAGGCTCAAATTCGCAGGAGAGGAGAGGGCTTCATGGTTCTCGCACAAGTCTGAAACCGCAAAACCATATTATTACAGTGTTTACCTTGCTGACTACGACGTGACTGCTGAGGTTACTCCGACTGAAAGGGCGGCGATCTTCAGATTTACATTTCCTGACAGTGACTCATCTTATATCCTTATTGATGCCTTCGATAAAGGATCAATGGTACGGATAATTCCCTCAGAAAGAAAAGTAATAGGTTATTGCAGGAATAATCATGGCGGAGTACCCAAAAATTTCTGTAATTACATTGTAATTACATTGGATAAGGACATTGAATTCACAAATACATGGAATAACAATAAGCTGAATCTTAATGATCTGGAGGAGGAAGGTGATCATGTGGGGGCTGTTCTCGGTTTCAAAACCTCAAGGGGAGAGAAGGTGAATATTCGTGTTGCTTCTTCATTTTTGAGCCATGAACAGGCACTTCGCAATCTTGAAAAAGAGACAGGGGGAAAGGATTTCGAGACAATATGCAATGAAGCAAAAATTGCATGGAACAATCAGCTCAGCAGGATCAGGGTGGAAGGCGGCACCGATGACCAGATAAGAACATTTTATTCGTGCCTTTACCGTGCGCTTTTATTCCCAAGGAAGTTTTTTGAGATAAATGAGAAGAATGAAATTGTGCATTACAGCCCTTATAACGGAGAGATCCTTCCAGGGTATATGTTCACCGATAATGGTTTCTGGGATACTTTCAGATCTCAGTTTCCCTTTCTTACCATGATGTATCCCGTCATGAACAGTCAGATAATGGAGGGTCTTGCAAATACTTACAGGGAAAGCGGCTGGCTTCCTGAATGGGCAAGCCCCGGACACCGCGACTGCATGATTGGTTCCAATTCAGCTTCACTTATTGCTGATTCTTATCTGAAGGGAATCAGAGGATACGATATTGAGACTCTGTACAAGGCAATACTGAAAAATACAGACAGTGTTGGTCCCGTTTCTTCAGTTGGAAGATACGGTGCTAAATATTACAACGACCTTGGATATGTTCCGTATGATGTTGGAATAAACGAAAATGCAGCAAGGACACTTGAATATGCATATGCCGATTTTTGCATTGCCCGGCTTGCAGAATCCCTTGGCCGCCCGGCAGCCGAAATAGAAAAGTTCGAAAAAAGAGCAACGAATTATAAAAATGTTTTTGATCCGGGCCGCAAGCTTATGCGCGGAAGAAACCTCGACGGATCGTTTCAGTCCCCATTCAGCCCTTTTAAATGGGGTGATGCATTTACGGAAGGTAACAGCTGGCATTATACATGGAGCGTATTTCAGGACGTCGAAGGGCTGATTGACCTTATGGGGGGTAAGGATTATTTTACAGCCAAGCTTGATTCGGTATTTGAAGTTCCGCCGGTTTTTGATTATTCCTATTATGGCCAGGTTATACATGAGATCCGCGAAATGCAGATAATGAATATGGGAAACTATGCGCATGGCAACCAGCCTGTTCAGCATATGATTTACCTTTACAATTATGCCGGACAGCCATGGAAAACACAATATCATATCCGGAATGTGCTCGACAAGCTTTACACATACCTTCCTGACGGATATTGCGGCGATGAGGATAACGGTCAGACTTCGGCCTGGTATGTTTTTTCGTCACTCGGCTTTTATCCTGTCACCCCCGGTACGGATGAATACGTTTTCGGCTCGCCTCTGTTCAAAAAAGCTGTCCTGGAATTTGAGAACGGCAAAAAGCTTGTAATTGAAGCCCCCGATAACTCGAGGAAGAATATTTACGTGAAAGAAATAAAGCTGAACGGGAAACCGGTCAGCAGGAATTTCATAAAGCATAACGAACTTCAGGGAGGCGGAACACTGAGGTTTGAAATGCAGGATGTTCCAGATAAAGACCGTGGTACTTCAGAGGATGCTTTTCCATTTTCGATGAGTAACAAAAGGTAAAACAATGAAAAAGATCCTGGTTGTCTTTCCTCTTTTAATTTTATTTTTGACTATTATAATGTCATGTAATTCAGGAAAAAGAAATCCTTCAACCGGGACTGACACTTTGTATTATTATCAGGAAGAGTATCGTCCTCAGTTTCACTTTTCGCCTGAAACCGGATGGATGAATGATCCGAACGGAATGGTATTTTATGGAGGTGAGTACCATCTTTTCTATCAGTATTATCCCGACAGTACAGTATGGGGTCCCATGCACTGGGGACATGCAGTAAGTTCTGATATGGTTCATTGGACTCATTTACCGATTGCTCTTTATCCCGATTCCCTTGGCTATATTTTTTCCGGTAGTGCTGTTGCCGACACTGGAAATACTTCAGGCTTTGGTACAGATAATAATCCTCCGCTAATTGCAATTTTCACCTACCATAACACCGGACTGGAAAGAGGCGGAAGCAATACCTTCCAGAGCCAGGGGATTGCCTGGAGCATCGATAAAGGAAGGACATGGACCAAATATTCAGGCAATCCTGTCCTTCAAAATCCGGGCCAGAGAGACTTCAGGGATCCCAAGGTGTTCTGGCATAAAGAGACCGGGAAGTGGATCATGATACTTGCAGTTCACGACAGGGTAAACCTTTTTTCTTCAGCTGATCTGAAATCCTGGTCCTTTGAAAGTGAGTTCGGGGCGGATGCAGGTGCACACAGCGGGGTATGGGAGTGTCCCGACCTTTTTCCTCTGAATGTTGAGGGAAGCGCTGATACAAGATGGGTCATGATTGTAAGCATAAATCCGGGAGGGCCCAATGGAGGATCGGCAACTCAATATTTTACCGGGAAATTCAATGGTAAAAAGTTTATCGCGGAGGAGAATACAAGTAAATGGATTGATTGGGGTACAGATAATTATGCGGGAGTGACATGGTCAGGTATAACAGAAACTGATGGCCGGAGACTATTTCTGGGATGGATGAGCAACTGGAATTATGCATCTGTCGTTCCAACGACAACATGGCGTAGTGCAATGACAATTCCACGGGAACTGTCATTGGCATACGAAAATGGATCGTATTATCTGGTATCCAGACCGGTCAAAGAACTTACTATCCTCAGGAAAGAATCGAAATCTATTATTCCGGGAGAAGCAAGTAATTCCTCCGGGGCAGATCTTATTATTGATGTTCCCGGACTCAACCAGAGTGAGCTTATATTTGATCTAAGAATTCCTGAAGGTTACAATGATTCCCTGGGGATAATACTTAAGAACAATATGGGGGAGAACTTAATTATTGGTTATTCGGTTGCTGCTAAACATATATTTATCGACCGGACAAAATCAGGCGAAACATATTTTTCAGAAAGATTTGCCGGGGTTGCAACTGCACCTTATGAATCGGGTAAGACTTTAAAAATGCATCTTTTTATTGATGCCTCTTCCGTAGAATTGTTTATTGATGAAGGAAAACTGGTTATGACGAGTCTCTTTTTCCCATCCGGGAAATACACAAAGCTTAGATTCTTCTCAAAAAACCCCGATTCATACCCTGAAATTATCAATTATTATAAACTTGAAAGCATCTTGTCTAACCAGTAAGCTATAATTAAACTAAAGCTTTTATTTCTGCGTTAATCTGCGCATTCTGCGGGAAACAAAAAATCTCCCGCTGATCTCGCTGATTTTCGCAGATAAAAACCGTTATAATTTCAGGCTGATACCCAGTCTTTTCAGGAACGCTGTCAGCCATACCATCAGAATAGCCCAGATGATAGATCCTCCAACAACCAGGAACGGATTTGTTGATTGTTTGTAGAACAACAATGGCACCCCTGACATCCATATCAGATAGTACAGAATATCCGGAGCCAGGTAGGTCGTTAGTGAGTTTTCACCGGCCGGTCTGAAGAATGATGCCCAACCTGTTTTCTTCAGTACGTCGGTCAGAAGGTATATGACGGTGAATACAAGAAAGCTTAATCCGCAGCAAACCAATCCCCAGCTTGGAGTTGCCTCGATCTTAGATAAAATGAACCACCGGCGGAGTATAAAACCTGCAACAAGACAGAAAGCCCCGGCAAAAATGAGATTCCGGATAACCATTTTGGGCCCTTCGTCGCGCGATTTCTTAACCATTAACCCCGCCATCAGCCCTGTAAGTACAATAAACGGCACATTGCCCTCGATTATGATACCAAGGAAAGGTTTTATGGGATCCAGGAAATCAAGGAGCTTTAATCCGGAAAGGATGTTAAGCCCAAGGAATAATCCGGTAATCATGGCAGTTTTCACCAATGAATCGCGGCACAGCAGGTATGTAAATGCCGATACCAGGTAACCCCAGCCTATGAGTCCGAGTATTCCCCACCAGCCGGTAATAAGCGATCCCTCATTTTCGGGCTGACCCGATTTGAACTTAAAAACAAGCAGTATCAGGATCCCTATCCCGGCCAGCCGGAAGCCTGTTACGGTAAATGGCTTATCCTCCTTGTTGCGGTAATTGTTCCAGATGAGGAATACCGCAATGTACATAAGTAGAGCCCACAGGTTTTTACTTATCCCGGTAAGGGAGGGATCGACCCTTGCTGTATTAAGCATAAGGATTCCAATCACAAGGAGACTGACCGTCCTGGTAAAAATATGCCTGCTGTTTTCTGCAGCCGTCAGACCCTGTGATATCCTGCTTGAAAATGCGAATGGGATAGCCATTCCCACCATGAAAAGGAAGCCGGGGAATACCCAGTCGGCCAGTCCCATGCCATCAAAATCAGCCTTCATATGACCGAGCCAT
>Ga0209705_10002354_pt1 | contig 10160 bp, 8 predicted proteins | sample PPLLaktember2015_5_FD_187262 | JGI IMG/M metagenome (GOLD analysis project Ga0209705, IMG submission 187262) | Freshwater sediment microbial communities from Prairie Pothole Lake near Jamestown, North Dakota, USA - PPLs Lake P8 Core (1) Depth... | ecosystem: Environmental > Aquatic > Freshwater... | reverse complement strand
ATGAGTTCTTTGGTGCTGGGTTATAAGATGGAACAGGCCTCACCCGAGACGCAGAATCTTAAGGCCTTTAAATTTGGCTCTTTTCAAATTCTTCATCAACCGAAAACTATCTTTCGTCGACAAGACACGCTCTTCCTGGCCTTCCAGATCACCGGTTTATCTTCTGATTTGAGGCAAAAAGGTCAGTTGAAATATGAATTTTTCAAAGACGATGAGCCTTTTTATAATTTCACCAGAAAAGTCAACCAATATGAAGGAGGGGTGAATTTTAGACACGAATTCTCTCTCCAGGAATTTCCTCCGGGCTACTACCGCCTTCGGGTTGGGTTGTGGGATGGTGAACAGGAAATCCTTGCTGAGGAAGAGAAATTCGCGATTTCTCCTGTATCAGTGTTCCCCCGCCCCTGGATTCACACCAAAACGCTGCCGCCTCCAGATCACCCCGTCTATTCCTTCCTCCTGGGAAAGCAGTTGTTCAGCAAGGGAGAAGTCAACAGAGCACAGGCCAAGCTAGAGGAAGCATTCGAGAAGAAGCCCGATTCCTTGGATTTTGCCCTGAACCTGGCCCAAGTCTATTCCGTTCAAAAGAAACACCACCAGGTTAAGCAGGTGCTGCTGGCTTTCTCTGATGGGTCAGAGGTTCCCTATCAACTCTATTTCCTTTTGGGAAAATCCCATCAGGCCCTGGGGGAATTCGATAAGGCCATTGCCGTCTACACGAAGGCTCTCTCCCATTATGGGATAAATTCAAACCTTCTGAATTCCATAGGAGAATGTTATTACCACCTGGGGATGTGGGATGAAGCCCTGGCCGCGTGGGAGAAATCACTGGAAATCAACGACCGCCAACCTGATGTTGAGGAAAAGGTAAAAAACCTGAAAAAAATAGATCTGAGTGAGATTGAGGATACCCCGTTTCCTCGGACCTCATCCCTGAAAAATGGTCCAGCCTCAGTGGTCGCCGTTATCGGAGCCGCTCCAGCCCCAGGTGATTCCCGCCCTCGCGCTCAGGACATCGGCCATTCCTCCCTCGCCGTGGTCCTTAATCCACGATATCTCGTAGCCATCCGGCGTGAAACCCGCGCAGGTCTCCATGACATCCGCAATTGGCATCTTCCCCTTGTGGATGAGACCCCACATGAACTCGGTGGTGCGGGTAATGGCTTCCAGGAAATCCAGGTCGATGTTCCCCAACTCTAATGCGCCGGTCTCGTGGTCGGCGGTCGCGACGGCTAGGGTTTCCCCGTTAGACTCGGCGAAATCGAGGGCCAACTGGACGCACTCATCGAACTCGAGCGTCTCGGCGATTACGCCCGCGATGTCACGGTTGGTCGCCATCCAGTCGATGGCGCCGCCCTCGATCACGAGGAAGAACCCGTCAGGATCTTGGCTCAGGACTTCGATCGCCTTAGCGGCCATCTCGGGCAGGGAGGGTGAATGCTGCAGATCGGGGTCGCGGTCGAGAACGTACTCTATGGTCCATATCGATCCGAAGACGCCCAGGAGTCCGATGTGCCCCTCCATAGCTTCTTCGTCTACGGCGTTCAGCCCGTCAACGGTGTCGACATAGAGATACCCGTCTGCTACCATTTCAACGATCAGGTTGCGTCCGTCCGTCCTCGATCCCCCCAACTTTCCCTTGGGCAGCATGTAGTAGCGACCGCACAGCCCTTAATGCGCCTAACCCCCTGAGATCGTTCCACTCCCTATGGTATGATTTTGGCAGTTTGGATGTGAGAATTCTGGTCTCTTTCACTGGGGAGTTGCCGGGCCGTGCTCCTGATGTTCCAGAATTCGAGAGCCATGTCCTGCTAACCCCTTCATAACTTTGCTTCTAGCCCTCCTCGAAAACGAATATCATCCATTTTGTAGGATTTCCGAGACGTTAGGCCTATATTCGCACCCAAAAAAAAGTTGACATCTCATTCTCGGCTATGCACAATCTATCCATAGGGATTTTTGCGAAATGTCTACCAAGCGATTTTCCCGTTTCTCCCATCTCCTGGGGTGCGGGAGGAACGGGAACAAGGCGCTTATGTCAAGAGCGTCTCTGTGCATTTTGGTGCCCAGGTTCAATACAACGTTAAAAAGTTAATCAGGAGGATAATATTATGAGAGCCCGAAACAACCTCATCGCCCTTGGTATGCTGTCTGCAGTTGTGGTGGTTTTCTTGACAATGCAGCTAACCTCAGGAGTCTGTGCCGACCCACAGTTGGCTCGAGGTCTTATTGTCGACAATTTGAACGGGGCAGTTTACCATGTCTATTATGGACAGTTGCACAGCCACACGCTTGATTCGGACGGTGGTCGCCCCCGGGAAGAAGAACCTTACGGCACCCCTGAATATGCTTACGAGTATGCGCGGGATGTTGCCGGCCTCGACTTTTTCAGCGTTGCCGATCATTGCTCCTATCCCTACGATCCCTCCGATCCCTACAATCCCTACGGCAATGACGGTCTGACTGTTGAGGAATACGATAACCTGAAGGAGGTCGCCGAAAGTTACAACCAAGACCATGAATTTGTGACGTTCTGGGGGTTCGAATGGACCAGCGATGACACGTCGTGGGGCGGTCCTGATACGTTGCTCGGCAAAGGACACATTACAATAATCAACTCTCCGGTTCACTGTGAAGCGGATGAGCCGCCGACGAATGACCTCAATGGGCTTGTGGCCTGGATGTCGGACCCCTCAAGGCGAGATTGTATTGCCTTCTTCAATCATCCGGGACAGTACGGAACCGACTTCGATCATTTTCTTTTCGATTATAGCGAGCAGTTCGTCGGGATGGAGCTATGGAACCGGGATGACGACTATTACAGCCACGGATGGTACAGCGGCTATCAAGGCAGCGGAAGCTGGTACGACGAGGCGCTGAGCAAGGGCTGGTATATTGGAGCCACAGGCAGCGAGGATAATCATTACAAAGACTGGGGCACTCTGACTGAGTGGAGGATGGCTGTTCTGGCAGAGAAAAAGACCCGTGAATCGATTTATGATGCCATAAAAGCACGCCGGTTCTATTCGAGCAGGGATAAGAATCTGGTGCTTTCTTTTACCTGCAACGGCGCCCAGATGGGTTCCAGGATAGCGGGCGGCGTCCTGGACGTTGTGATCGAAGCCTCAGATGGAGACGGCGAGATCTTTCACAAAATATGGCTGATCAAGAACGGGGAAAAAATAATGAACTGGACACCTCGTTCCAGCAATCCGACTGTGACAACCACGGTAAACGGTAGCCCTGGAGATTATTTTTATGTCATTGTGGAACAATCTAAAGAATTTAAATGGCAGGCCATCTCCTCGCCGATCTTCATCGTTGAATAATCATTTGCTTTTCGGCGGCGCCGGCTGACAGAGCCTTCCCAAGGCTGTTGTCCCCTCTAACCATCGTGAGGAAGCATAGATCAAGACAGCGGGCACTTCAATCCGGCTCCCGGGGGTGGCGATATCTGCCTCAGGCCGGCCTGGGGCCATAAAGCCCCGGAAATCGGTCAGACTTCTCCTTCTCAGGGAAAAAGATGAGGAGAAATGCCCGCCGGCTATCTCAGTTGCCACCAGTCCTTCTTGATACGCGCTCTGAGGAGGTGGGGGGCTCGTCCGCGGCCAAGGTCAGCTTGAGGTGGCTGCTGAAAAGAAGATAGAGCTTAAGCCGTGCCGCCGCCGTCCACCGCAAGCACCGCCCCTGTGACGTAACTCGCCGCCTCGCTGACGAGGTACAAAACCGACTGGGCGATCTCGATCGGCTGGGCATAACGGTTGAGCGGACGCTCGGCGGCTTCCGCCATGAACGTGTCTTCGGCCTGACCGAGCTGTTTGGCTTCGTTTCGAAGCATGGGCGTATCGGTATCTCCGGGACAAATGCAGTTGACGCGGATATTCTGCGGACCGTGGTCAATGGCCATGGCCCGGGTCAGGTTGACCACCGCTCCCTTCGAAGCGCAATACGAAACGGCGTTGCGCCCGCCCTTGATGCCCCAGCCCGATCCCGTGTTGACGATTGCGCCGCCGCCCTGCTTAACGATTTCAGGGACGGCATATTTGCTCATCAAAAAGATGGACTTGACGTTCACGTCCATCACCCGGTCCCATTCCTCTTCGGTGGTGTCGATCACATCGGCGCGGCGGATGATGCCCGCGTTATTAAAGACAATATCCAGCCGGCCGAATTTTTCGACGGCGGTCCGCACCGTGCGCCGGCAATCCGCCGCGACCGCCACATCGCACTGAACGAAGACCGCGCGTCCGCCCGCCGCGGCAATTTTCTGTTCGGCCTGCTTCCCCTGTTCGGCCTGGATGTCCGCGATGACGACGGCCGCCCCTTCCTCGGCAAAGAGTTGCGCGGTGGCGAGTCCGATCCCCGACGCACCGCCTGTCACAATAGCGCATTTGTTATCCAGTTTACCCATGAGCTCTCCTTGTTTTGGCGTGTCATTGCGAGCCGCGTTTTTCGCGGCGAAGCAACCCCCGGCTTTTCATCCAAGATTGCTTCGTCGTCGCCATATGGCTCTTGGCAATGACGATACGTTCATATTTACGGCTGGCTGGCAAGGCCGCCTGCGATCTCGCCGCCGTCAATGACAAAATATTGTCCCGTGATGAATCCCGCATCGTCCGAAGCGAGAAAGGCGAACAGCGCAGCCACATCTTCGGGCTTGCCCAGTTTGTTCAACGGAAGTTTATTTTCAAAAGCCCTCCGCATTTCAGGCGTGTATTCGGCCTCCTGCATCGGCGTCATGATAAATCCTGGGCAGACCGCGTTGACGCGGATGGTCGGCGCGAGTTCGAGCGCCAGCGAGCGCGACAACTCGATCACGCCCGCCTTGCTTGCGTTGTAATCGGCGTAATAGTGATAACCCATCAACCCGTTGGATGATCCCATGTTGACAATCACCCCGCCGCCTTGAGCCAGCATCCGCCGCCCGGATTGCTGGGCGACATAAAAAACACCGTTGAGGTTGATGTCCAGCACCGTGCGCCATTCCTGCGGCGTGATGTCCAGGAACGGATGACGGATGCTGATCCCCGCGTTGTTGATCAGGATATCCGGTCCGCCCGCCCGTTTGTCCAGCTCATCAAAAGCGCGGCCGACGGAATCGGGGTCGGCGACATCCACAAGGATGTATCCTTCCAAATCCGGCAGGTCCTCCTTCAAGCGCTGACACGCCGCTTCGTCCCGGTCAAACACATAAACACGCGCCCCTTCTTCGACAAACCGCTTGGCGGTTGCGGTGCCAATTCCGCCCGCGCCGCCTGTGATTAACACACGTTTGCCGTTCAAACCCTTCATGAGAAGCTCCCTTCAATAGACAACCTTATAAACCATCCGTTCCTTGTAACCCGTAACGACGTTGAAATAACCCGCGAGCAACGCGTCCACTTCGGCGACGCCCGTGTCCACGATGAGGGGTTGGAGACGCAGGGCGCGCAGTTTATCGGACGTGCTGACGACAATGATATTCTCGCGCCCGACTTTGCGAATCACTTCGGGACCGATCTGCTGGTTGCCGCGCCCGAACAGGAATCCCTGCCCGCCTATCGGCGTGACGATGATCCTGGCCGGCATTGTTTCAGTCAAGTTCAGCAATTGCTCTTGCGTCACATCCTTGGCTATGAGTTGTCCATCGCGGACGACATCCACGCCAACCAGGGTCTTTTCCACGGTCAGGGCCTGGGCGATGGCACGTGTTGTTGTGCCGGGACCCAGAATATAAGCCACGCCCGCCTGCATCTGCTCGAGGACATCCGCCGCGATGGCTTCCGCCTGACGCGCCTCCGATGCGCGGCTTGGTGCTTTTTGATTTTGCAATAACAGCGGACGGTACGGCACGTGCAAAGTCCCATACAGACGCGTGCTGACCCGGCCCGCGCGGTAGGCATCCTCATCCACGTCCAAAACTTCGGCTTCGCGAAGGCGCGCCTTGCCTTGGAGGTACATCCCTGCCAGCTCGCCCGCGTGTTTGGGATTGGTCGCATAGACCGCCGAATGGATCTTCACGCCCGCGGGAATTCCCAGGCAGGGGAACTGCGCGGGAATGGCCGAACAAACGTCACGCGCCGTGCCGTCACCGCCCGCAAAGAAGATCAAGTCCACTCCGAGCGCCGACATCTTATTCACAGCGCGGCGCGTATCCTCGGCGGTCGTTAAGCCAGAGTGGATTTCGCCGATGACCTTTGGCGTGAAGCCCGCCTCACGTGCAGACGTCTCACCCATCTCGCGGGGGAACGTGACTACTTCCAGCGTGCCGGACAGGCCCAGCAGAGGAATCAGGCTGAGGGTCGCGCGATGAAGGGATTCTGGAATCGCTCCCAGTTCCAGCGCACGGCGTTGAGTCTCGACCCCATCACTTCCTTTTAGTCCCACGCGTCCGCCGATTCCTGCGAGAGGGTTGACGATCAGTCCGATGCGGTTCATAGTAGTCCTACGTCACTGCGAAGAGGGCTTCAGGTCGAGACGGTCCGTCGAGACCGCGCCCGACAGCAATCTCCCGTTTATGAAGAGATGGCTCACCTGTACTTCTTCAACTTCCTCTTATATGCCCGCCAGGTGACCGCCCACGCATCGGGATCGTCAAACGATTCCTGGTCAATCTTGTGGACGGTGCTGTTGTGCGGTGCGGTGTGGACAACCTCAGGACTTGTGTAGGCCTCATTCGCAATGTGCTTGAGGATGGTGATGTATTCGTCGAGGTCTTCCCTTGAATAAGACTCGGTGGGTTCGAGGGTCATCGGTTCAGGCACCACGAACGGGTGGTGACTCGTCCAGTAGTGTGTGCCAAAATCAGCCGCGCGGAAACCGATCTCCTCCGAATGTACGCCCGTATCGTTGGTCAACCCTTCCCACGAGTAACGCACCTGCTCGATGCGGCGTTTGCCCTTTGCGTATGGCGCGCTTGCGCCGCGAATCTCAAGCACTTTGTTGAGCAGGTAGTTGTTGTTGAGAACCGCGATCTCAGCCACTTCACGCAGACCATCCGCGCCAAGACTCATGATCCACGCGTAAGCCTTCAGCATGTTCCCTGTCACGCCATACCAGGGACGAATCTTGCCAACGCTCTGGGGGCGGTTGAAATCGAGATAGTATGAAGTCCCATCGAACTCAATAGTGGGGATCGGCAGGAAGGGAGCCATCTCCTTTTTTACACAGCAGGCGCCCGAGGCAGGTCCGCCACAGCCGTGAGGCGTGGAAAAGGTTTTATGCAAGTTGAAGTGGCAAACATCGAAGCCCGCTTCGCGCGCCCGCGTGATTCCCAACAGACCGTTGGCGTTGGCCTGGTCATACGAGCAGAGTCCGCCCGCTCGGTGGACAAGGTCGACAAATTCCACAATGCGTGGATTGAATATGCCCGTGTCCTCAGGGTTGGTGATGAGCAGCGCGGCGGTCCGCTCCGAGACGGCGGTTTTCAAAGCCTCGAAATCGGGGTAGCCATCGGCATCGGGAGGCAGGGTGATAATTTTGTATCCCGCGACCTTCGCCGCCGCGGCATTCGACGGATGCGAGAAAGAGGATGTGATGACCTCGTCGCGCTTTTGACCTTCGCCGCGTGATTCGTGAAAGGCGCGAATCATCGCAATGTTGGCGTAGATTGCCGCCGACCCAGCCCCGGGTTGGAGGGTGACGCGGTCCATACCGGAAATTTCCTTGAGCATTTCCTCAAGGCGGAACATCACTTCGAGGATACCCTGCACGGTCGAAACCGGCTGGAGCGGATGCAGTTCACTCAACTTGTGCGAGCGCGCCAATTGGTCGTTGACTTTCGGGCTGTACTTCATGGTGCAGGTTCCCTGTCCAACGTCAATGTTCAAGTCCACCCCAAGGTTTTCTTGGGAGAGCCGCATATAATGGCGCAGCACATGCACCTGCGACATCTCCGGCAGTGCGGGCGCGGTCTTGCGTTTCAAACTCGCGGGCAGGTTATCGAACACATCGCCAGCGGCTTGGACGACCGCGGCTTCGGGTTCGGGCGGCAGCACGCCGCGCTGACCCTCAGAAGTCAACTCAAAAATCACAGGCTCATCCCAACGTGCCTGATGGAAGCGCCGCAACGCGGGCTTGGGTGCGACGGCTTTTGGCGCGCCGAGTTTCTTTGGTTTTGGGTGGGTCATTTCACGGCCTCCTGGATGGCATTCACGAGCACGTCAATATCCGCCTGCGTGTGGACTTCGGTCACGCAATACAAAGCGCTCTGTCCCAAGGACGGAAATTCCGCGGTCAAGTCCTTGCCGCCGAAGATGCCTTTTTCGTGCAATGCCTGATTGATCTGTCCAACAGTTTTGCTTGTCTTGTCGAAATTGACGACGAACTCTTTGAAGTGCGGCGTGTTGGGAAAATGTGTCTTCACACCCGACACCTGATTCAGTTTTCTGATGGCGTATCTCACCCGCTGCATGATGCCCTGTCCGAGCTCCACCATGCCCTGAGGACCCATCAAGGCCATGTACACACCCGCCGTGATGCCCCACAACGCGGCGGCGGTGCCCACCCACTCCTTGCCTTCCTCGCGCACCGCAAACGACGTTCGCTCATACGCCACATCGCCAAATCCGTACTCACCTTCAACACCTGTCGTCGCCACGCCGAACAAACGGGACGGAAACTCCATCACGAATTTCTCTTCATCACGTGATGCGATGAAGCCCGCGTGTCCGCCGCCATAATTCATGTGGATACCCAGTGACTGAATATCGCCGCAAACGATGTCGCCGCCATAATCGGCGGGCGGGTTGATGACTCCCAGTGAGATCGGGTCCACGCCGACGACGAACATCGCGCTGTTCTCATGGGCAATCCTGGCAATCTCTTCGGCCTGCGTTTCAAGAAAACCCAAATAGGACGGATTCTCGATAAAGACCGCTGCGGTCTGGGCGTTGATCCGCTTGCGCAGCGCGTTCAAGTCCATCAAACCGGTGGATGGGTCGAAGGGAACCAGTTCCACTTCCATATCGGGCTTGATGTAGCCGCGGACCATCGAGAGTTTATCGGGCATCACCGTCGCAGGCAGGAGCGCAACATTTCTGCCCGTGATACGTCCCGCCATGCGGAGGGCTGTTCCTGTAGCCTGAAAACCGTCATAGACAGGCACATTGACCACATCCATGTTCAGTAGCTCAGCCATCATGCTTTCATATTCAAACAGCGCTTGGAAACGTCCGTGATCTTCGTAGGGCTCGCCCGCATAGGCCGTGAGGAACTCACTGCGCGAGTTGACCTCGTCACACACCGCAGGGATATGATGCTGCGCGCACCCCGCGCCGAGGAAACTCAGCCTCTCGCGTGTGGACTTGTTCTTCGAAAGCAATCCTTCCACGTGGCGCACCAGCGCCGCTTCCGAGAAAAGCGGCTCCGGCAGCTTCAGCTTGCGTTTCAAGCGGATGGAGTCGGGAATGTCCGCGAAGAATTCCTCCACGCTTTTGGCATTCACCGCCTTCAGCATGGCTTCCTTCGTGGCCGGCACGGAATTGGGAATGTAGGGATAGACGATTTTTTTAAGGCTCATGGGATTTCTCCATTATTGCCCATACTGTCATGGCTTTTTGCATATTACAATTCAAGTCAGAGGGTTGTCAACTTCCAGACTGGCTCCGTCCATAACGTGGCCTTGAGGTATCTTGACTGTGGGATTGAAGTAGCCGATTTCGCTCGTGCTCCTTGCTTTTCTGAGATCCATCCCATGAGGAAGTAGCTGGATTCTTGTCAAGAAAATAGTAAAATAATCCGGATAACGTGTGATGTACAATGATAAAGGAGGATCCGATGCTAAAAACAAGAAGACCCAAGCTGGACATGCTGTCCGAATCGTTCATCGATCAGATCGTTTCTGAAGCCTTGGATGTTCTGGGAAAAACGGGCGTGCGCGTAGAAAACGATGAAGCTTTGCGGCTTCTCGTAGATGCAGGATGTGAAGGCAAGGGGCAAACGGTGTCGTTCAAGGAAAACCTTGTCCAGGAGTGCCTGAAAACTGCGCCTCATTCCATCAAAGTCTATGACCGCAGCGGCCAACTGACGATGAATCTGGAAGGGGATGAGATTCACTTTGATCCGGGCTCCGGGGCCTTGACGATTTTGGATCCGGTGACATTGGAAGAAAGAGGTCCGGTCACCAGGGATCTTATCCGTTTTGCGATATTGATCGATGCCCTCCCCAACATAGCGGCCCA
>Ga0209705_10002352_pt1 | contig 10165 bp, 9 predicted proteins | sample PPLLaktember2015_5_FD_187262 | JGI IMG/M metagenome (GOLD analysis project Ga0209705, IMG submission 187262) | Freshwater sediment microbial communities from Prairie Pothole Lake near Jamestown, North Dakota, USA - PPLs Lake P8 Core (1) Depth... | ecosystem: Environmental > Aquatic > Freshwater... | reverse complement strand
TTCGGGCAAGTCGACATCGACGCGCGCAGCAAGGACATGGTCGTCGCACTCAAGGACATCGACGGCAACGAGGTCTTCAGTCAGCGGCTGCACGCCAGGCCGTGCAAGGGCTGGGGTCGCGACGACTAGCCGCCGGGCGACAAGGCGCCGCTCTCGTAGGGCCGAGCGCGGCGCTCGCGGCGATGGGCCTTGTAATCGGACAGGCGTATCCCCTTCGCGGCGGCAAGGCGAATTCAGTGCGCCCGAGGATTTGCTGATCCAGATCAACACGCCGCACGCCTCGCGGGCTGAAACTTGGCAGCAACCAAGTGATGACTGAGTCTCCAAGCGATCGCATCGATGCCCTGCGGGAGCACCTCCAGGGGCTTTTGCACGCGGTCGACCAGGAGGAGGCCAATCACCGCGCCAGCATCGATGCGGTGCTGCCGAAGCATCGGAGGAGCGCGGCGAACCTCGCGCACTACCTCGGCCTGCGCGGGCAGGATATCCATCGCTTCCAGCTCGAGTTGGCCGGCCTGGGCCTGTCTTCGCTCGGCCGCTGTGAAGGCCATGTGCGCGATACGCTGCTGCGACTGCTGGCCTGGCTGTCAGGCGAGTGCGCTGAGGCGGTTGCGGCGGTTGGAGACGAGCGGCTCGACTGGGCTCAAGCTGAAGCTATGCTGCACGCGAATACCCGGGCCCTGTTCGGACCGCGGCCACCCGATCGACACGTCTACATCATGGTCACCGCGCCCGACGCGGTGGATGTCACTCCGGCCTGGGCGGACGAGTTGCTCGGAGCCGGGGCGGATCTGCTGCGGATCAACGGTGCGCACGAGTCCCCGGCTGAATGGGCGGCGATCGCGTCGACGTTCAAAGCCCGGGCGGTCGCGCTGGGCAAGCCGGGCCGCGTCGTCGTCGATCTGCCCGGCCCAAAACTGCGTACGGAGATTACCCAGCTCGAGGACGGCGTTGTGCATTGGCAACGACGCAAAGACCGCCTGGGGCGCACCGTGGCTTTCACGAGGGTGCTTCTGGTCGCCGAATATCAGAGCGGCGCGCAGATGCCCATTCCATCAGATTGGCTACCAAGGCTCCAGGCCGGTGACGTGATCGATCTGACCGACTCGGGCGGACGGGAGCGAGCCCTCGTCGTAGACGAACCCACCGAGGGTGGCGTCCTGGCGCAGTGTGACCGTTCGCTGTACGTGACGAGCGGGTTGCCCCTGGTCTGGCGGCGCGGCGATACCATTCTGGGGCAGGGCCGGGTCGGCACACTACCCAAGCAGCCGAAAGAACTCGAATTGTCCACGGGAGACGCTTTTCTGCTCAACGCCACCGGACAGAGCGACGATCCGGCACTGCCGGCGCTGCGGTTCCCCGAAGTTGTGCTGCTACAGCAGGTGCGTCCGGGCGAACCAGTGGTTCTCGACGATGGCAGGATCGCAGCCGTGGCCGAGGCGGCGCGCAGCGACGGACTGCTCTGCCGCGTGCAGCGCACACTGAAGTCGCCTACCCGGCTGCGCTCAGGCAAGGGCATTGCGTTTCCGCACAGCGAGCTGGCGCTGAATCAGCTCGGGACGCAAGACGAGCTGGCGCTCGCTTTCGCGCTCGAGCATGCCGACGGCGTCGGCGTTTCCTTCGTCAACTCTCCGCGCGACGTAGCGCTTGTGGGCGAGCGCATTCGGTACGCGGGAAGATCCGGCTTCGGCATGATCCTCAAGTTGGAGACACGTGGTGCGATCCGCAACCTGGCGGACATCCTGTTCGAGGCACTCAAGCACGAACCGGTGGGACTGATGATCGCGCGGGGTGATCTGGCAGTCGAGCTGAGCTTCGAACGGCTCGCCGAGATGCAGGAAGAACTGCTGTGGTTTGGCGAAGCCTGCCACCTCCCGGTGATCTGGGCAACCCAGGTGCTCGACACGGTGGCGAATTCAGGCGTGCCGACTCGCGCGGAGGTTACCGATGCGGCGATGTCCATGCGTGCCGAATGCGTGATGCTGAACAAAGGCCCCTATATTGCCGAGGCGACGCGCATGCTTGCTAACATCATTGGCAAAATGGAAGCACACCAGTACAAGAAACGTTCCTTGTACCGCCAGCTATCCGTAGCACGCGCCCCGGGTAGCGCGCATGCGCGATGATGGCGCGCGACGCGGCGACTGCACGTTTGAGCATGCGACCTTATCCGGGGTTTGGCCAGAACAAGTAAGCATCCATCGCCACCGGGATTTGCCCGGGGTTGGTGGCGGGTTACCCACCCTGCTCCTCGTGTACACGAGTGCAGCATCACCCTAGTGCGCAGGGCCAAACCAACGATTGCTTCCTGCTGGGTGGACACGTCTCCGCCGAGGTCAGCAACGAGATCGGCGCGCCAGCGGTTGAGCGCCCTGCCGATCCGCGTGCGACCGTCCACCATCTGCAACCCGCGGCCATCTCAGTCTGGCGCGTCAGCGCACTGCGAGCCCGGTTCTTCTGCCGAACCGCGGCCGCGAGGAACCCGATCACCTCAGCGTGTGTTGCCCTCGGGAAGGCTTCTGCTCTTCTTCGTGTCTTCATGGTGGGTGGTTGGAATATTCACGCTGCTCAGTCAGCCTCGCCAGCCTCGCCCAGATCTTCCGGCGGCGGGGGCGGCGGCACAACCAGCACCTTGTCGACCCGGTTGCGGTCCATGTCCACCACCTCGAAGCGCAAGCCGCCCCATTCGAAGTGGTCGGCCACCTTGGGCACCTTGCCCAGCTGCAGCATCACGAAGCCGCCGATGGTGTGGACGTTGCCGGTGGCCTCCTCCGGCATCTCCGCCATCTCAAAGATCTGCCGGAACTTCTCCAGTGACAGCATGCCGTCCAGCAGCCAGGAGCCGTCCTCGCGCCGCACGGCATCCATCTCGGTCGGCTGCTCGGCTGATGGGATGTCGCCGACGATGGCTTCCATCACGTCGTTCATCGTCACCAGGCCCTGGATCTCGCCGTACTCGTCGACAATCAAAGCCAGGTGTTGTTGGGTCTTCTTGAACGTCTCCAGCAACTGGTTCGGGGACAGTGTGTCGGGCACATACAAAGGTGGCTGTACCGCTGCGGCGAGGTCCAGAGGCTGGCCGGCGAGCTGTCTGGCGAGCAGGTGCTTCGCGTAGACGATACCCAGAACGTTGTCGAGCCCGCCGCGGCACACCGGCAGGCGTGAGTACGGGCTCGCGATGATGCGTTCGCGGTTCTCCTCGGTGCTGCCCTCCAGGTCCAGAAACAGAATGTACATCCGCGGCGTCATGATGTCGGTGGCACGCTGCTCGTCGAGCCGCAGGATGTTTGCCACCAGCGTCTTCTCGCTGGCATCGAAGATGCCAGCCTCGGTGCCCTGCTCCATCAGGACTTTGATCTCTTCCTCGGTGACCGGCGGCTCGCTGCTCGGCTTCGCACCGAGCAGCTTGAGGATCAACTCGCTGGACCAGTTCAGCAGTTGGACGAGCGGCGAGGTCATCTCAGAAAGCAGCTGCATCGGGCGCGCCACAGCCGCTGCGATACCTTCCGGGTTCAGCAGCGCCAGGCGCTTGGGTACCAGCTCACCGACCACAACGGAGAGGTACGCGATGACCACGACGATCAGCGCCAGGGCGATGGTGTGGCTATGAGGCCCGATCCCGGGCAGCGCGGCCAGATGCACGGCGAGATCGCCCGCGAGGACGGCCTCACCCAAGGCGCCGCTGAGGATCCCGACGGTGGTGATGCCCACCTGCACCGTGGACAGGAAGGGACCCGGCTGGTTAGCGAGGCCCAGCGCAGTCCGTGCGCGGGTGCGGCCGGCCTCGGCCCACCGCTGGAGACGGGCCCGGCGCGCCGAGACGATTGCCAGCTCCGACATCGAGAAGACGCCGTTGAGCAGGATGAGCACAAGGATGAGCAGGAAATCCATAGGGAAGGGAATGTGAAGCGCGGGACCCGCACGCCGAGAAGATTAGCAGGATGTGACGGTTGCATTCGGCCCCAGGGGAACCGCGTGGGGGTCTGGCCTGTGACGCAGGGGTGGGAGGCTGCGGTAGCGTGGTTTCCCCACCAGCCTGCTAAAATTCGCCCTTTGCATCGGGAGGAAACCCATGAACAAGCTCGATCTCGCCAACCGTGTGTGTATCGTGACCGGCGGCGTTTCCGGCATCGGCCTGGCCGTCTCGCAGCGAGTCGCCGACTCCGGCGGCATGCTCAGCCTGTGGGACCGCGACACAGCGGCGCTGGAGAAAATGGCCAAGGAACTCGGTGCGAAGACCAAAGTGCACACAGCACAGGTCGACGTGTCCAGCTACGCCGACGTGCAGGCCGCGACGAAGGCAACTGCGGCGCACTTCGGCAAGATCGACTGTCTGGTGAATTCCGCGGGCATTGCCGGCGACAACAAGCTGGTGTGGGAGTACCCGGTGGAGGAGTGGCTGCGTGTGCACAACGTCAACCTGCACGGCACCTTTTACACCTGCCGGGAGGTCACGCCCCACCTGCAGAAGAACGGCTGGGGACGGATCGTGAACATCGCGTCCATCGCCGGCAAGGAGGGCAACCCCACTGCGTCGGCCTATAGCTCGTCCAAGGCGGCCGTCATCGGCCTGACCAAGTCGCTCGGCAAGGAGCTGGCCAAACAGAACATCACGGTCAACTGCGTGACCCCCGCGGCAGTCAAGACTCCGATCTTCGCCCAGGTGAGCCAGCAGCACGTCGACTACATGCTGCAGAAGATCCCGATGGGCCGCTTCGGCACCGTCGAGGAGATCGCCGCCATGGTGTGCTGGCTGTGCACCGAGGATGCGTCTTTCACCACCGGGGCGGTGTTCGATCTTTCGGGTGGTCGGGCGACCTACTAAAGTTGGGCGGATAACTTCGAATCACCGCCGCCCTCCCCCTCGATGGGGGAGGGCCGGGGAGAGGGTAAGCACTTTGTCGATGCTGACGGGCCATGCCAAGCGCCTGCGTGCCGACTCGACGGACGCCGGGCGTCTCGTCTGGAGCCGACTCCGGGCCCACCGACTGCTCGGCTGGAAGTTCAAACGTCAGCAGCCCATCGGGCGGTACATCGTCGACTTCGTCTGCTTCGACGCGAAGCTCGTGGTCGAGTTGGACGGTGGGCAACATGCCGATGCGCTAGACGAGGATGCAATCAGAGATGCCTGGCTGGGCAGCCAAGGCTTCACAGTTCTTCGGTTCTGGAACAATGACGTGCTGAGCAATCTGGATGGCGTGTTCATGACGATTACCGCTCAGCTGCCCCCCTCTCCCCAACCCTCTCCCACGAGGGGAGAGGGAGTCGTCAACTAGTCAAGCGTTGCAGGCATGAGTCATGAAAATGAAAGCCGCAGTCATCCGCCAGATGGGCCTGCCGCAGCCCTACGCGACCTCGAAGCCGCTGGTGATCGAAGAGGTCGACCTGGACAAGCCCGGCGAGCGTGAGCTGCTGGTGCAGGTGAAGGCAGCCGGCCTGTGCCACTCGGACCTGTCCACCATCAACGCCGACCGGCCGCGCCAGATGCCGATGGTTCTGGGCCACGAGGCGGCGGGCGTGGTGGTCGAGTGCGGACCGGGTGTTCACGATCTCAAGCCCGGCAACCACGTGGTCATGGTGTTCGCGCCCAGCTGCGGCGAGTGCATTTCCTGCCAGGAAGGCCACCCAGGGCGCTGCGAGCCGGGGCAGAGATCCAACGGCGCCGGCAAGCTCCTGGGCGATGCGATGCGCCTGTCCCAGAACGGCCAGCCGGTCTATCACCACGTCGGCGTGTCCGCCTTTGCGGAGTACTGCACGGTGAACCGCGGGTCGGTGGTGAAGATCGACGATGAGCTACCCTTCGACGAAGCAGCCCTGTTCGGTTGCGCCGTGCTCACAGGGGTAGGCGCGGCGCTCAATACCGCGCAGGTGTTCCCCGGGGCACGCGTGGCGGTAGTGGGCCTCGGCGGCGTAGGGCTCAACGCGCTGCTCGGCGCGCAGGTAGCCGGCGCGAGCCAGGTCATCGCGCTGGATGTCCACGACGACAAGCTGGCGCTGGCGAAGAAGCTCGGCGCCACCGACGTCGTCAACGCCAAGGACTCCGATGCCATCCAGAAGGTGAAGGACCTCACGCGCGGCGGCGTGGACTTCGGCTTCGAGATGGCCGGCTCGGTGCAGGCGATGGAGCTGGCTTACCGCATCACGCGGCGCGGCGGCACCACCGTCACCGCCGGCCTGCCGCACCCGGATGCGCGCTGGCAGCTGCAGCATGTCAACCTCACCGCCGAGGAACGCACGGTCAAGGGCAGCTATGTCGGCTCCTGCGTCCCGCCGCGCGACCTGCCGCGGTACGTCGAGCTGTATCGCAAAGGCATGCTGCCGGTGAGCCAGCTGATGAGCGATCACATCCGGCTCGAGCAGATCAACGAGGGCTTCGACCGGCTCGCCTCCGGGCATACTGTTCGCCAGATCGTCATGCTCTAAGAAAAACCTGAACCACGGAGGACACGGTGGACGCGGAGGGACAACCAAGGAGCAGGAAACAGTAGTATCCGACGATCGCCATCGAGGCGCTGCTGGGTTTGCCCGCGTTAGCTCTCCGGCCCGCATGGCTGAGGCTCGTCCAGGTTGCCTCGACACAACTCTTGGTTGCTGTGCGCTCCGGGAATGGTCGTGTTTTCATTGCCTCGGTTTTCCTCCGTGTCCACCGTGTCCTCCGTGGTTCAATCTTCAGCTCCGGACTCCGAATGGAACAACAGCGCTACGCCGCCGATGATCTCTTGCGCCTCGCCCGCGTGCTGCTCGAGCGCGGAGGCCTCGATACCGACAAGGCCTCGGCCGTCGCCCGCATCCTGGTCGAGGGCGACCTGCTCGGCCACGACACCCACGGCCTGCAGCTCCTGGCGCCCTACCTGCAGGAGTTGCATACGGGCGGCATGGAGAAGACCGGCGGGCCTCGAGTGCTGCACGACAAGCCGGCGGCGCTGACCTGGGACGGCCGGCGCTTGCCGGGCCCGTGGCTGGTGGTGCAGGCCATCGAGGCCGCGATTCCGCGCGCGAGGGAGCTCGGCACCTGCTCGGTAGCGATCCGCCGCAGCCATCACATCGCTTGCCTCGCTGCCTATCTCAAGCGCGTCACGGACGAGGGGCTGGTCATCCTGCTCACCACCTCCGATCCCAACAACACCGCGGTCGCGCCGCACGGCGGACGGCGCGGAACGCACACGCCCAATCCCATTGCGGCGGGCTGGCCTACGGGCGGCGATCCGGTGCTCATCGATGTCTCCTGCTCGATCACGACCAATGGCATGACCATGCGCATGCTGGAGGAGAACCGGAGGTTTCCCGGACAATGGCTCGTCGACGCGGAGGGAAATCCCACCGACGATCCGGCGGCGGTCCAGGGGGAGCCCAAGGGCGCGCTGCTTCCGCTCGGCGGGGCCGAGGTAGGCCACAAAGGCTATGCGCTGGGGCTTCTGGTCGAGGCACTCACGGGAGGGCTGGCCGGCCATGGTCGCGCCGACCCGCAGACCGGTTGGGCCGCAAACGTGTTCGTGGAGATCTTCGATCCCGCCGCCTTCGGCGGGTATCGCGACTTCGTCAGGCAGACCGCCTTCCTAGCCGCTGCCTGCCGGGACACGCCGCCACGGCCAGGGTTCGACCGCGTACGGCTACCCGGAGAGCGCGCGCTGGCACGCCGCGCCGAGCAGCTTGCAGATGGCGTCGCGCTTCGCCCCGGGGTCATGCCGGCACTCGCCCCCTGGGCTGAGAAGCTCGGCGTGCCGCTGCCGGCCGCGACCCAGGCCGCGATGTCGTGAGCCCCTCTCCCCCACGACGCCGCGCTGGTTCGCATCGGCGGGGCGTGCTGCTCATGATCGGCGCCACGCTGTGCTGGTCCACGGCGGGCATGCTGGTGCGGAACATGGACCTCGAGGACAGCTGGGAGATCACCTTCTGGCGCTCCCTGTTCATGACGCTTTTCATCCTGGGCGTGCTGGGCATCCAGTACCGCAGCTGCATGTTCGAGCGGATCCGCGCCGTCGGGCTGCCCGGCTTCATCGCTGGCGCGCTGTGGGCGCTCATGTACATCTGCTTCATCCTGTCGCTCGGCCTCACCACTGTCGCCAACGTACTGGTACTGGCCAGCATCACCCCTTTCTCGGCCGCCCTCTTGGGCAGAGTCTTCCTCCAGGAGCATGTCCCGGCGCGCACCTGGTTGACGATGATGGCCGCGTTCTGCGGGATCCTGCTGATGTTCATCGAGTCCATCAGCCGCGGCGGGCTGCTGGGCAATCTCATCGCGCTGGTGATTCCCTTCGCCTTCGCCGTCAACGTCGTCATTCTGCGCAGGATCGAGGCGCACATAGACATGATCCCGACCCTGGTCGTCTCGGGTGTCCTGTCCATGGCCGTCACGCTCCCCCTGGGGCTGCCGCTCGGTCCAACGGCGAAAGATCTCGGCCTGCTTGCTATCATGGGGGTCGTGCAGCTCGGCCTCGGCGTGGTCCTGATGATCCTCGCCGCGCCGGCGTTGGCCGCCGCGGAGATCGGCCTGCTGGCGGTGCTGGAGACCATCTTCGGCACCTTCTCGACCTGGCTGGTCGTGGGCGAGCGTCCGGGTGCCATGGCGCTCCTAGGCGGCGCGATCGTGATCGTCGCGCTGGTCATCAACGAGCTCTTCGGCCTGCGCGCACGCGCAGCGCCGGAAGCCGAAGAGGCGGTGCGAGAGGTGAGCGGAGCCGGGCATTAGCGCCGCGCGCAGCGGCGCGGTGAGCGAGGAGCAATGCGTACGGCGTAGTACGCCGCGCTATCGAGCCCTGAGACCGAGGTTTTTCACCGCGAAGGACGCAGAGGTGCGCGAAGGACCGCGAAGGAGGTCTTGCTTGTGACTCTGCACACTCTGGAGCGGCTCTGCTGTCCATCGCTTGCTTTTCCTTGGCGCTCCTTCGTGCACCTTTGCGTCCCTTACGGTGAAAGGTTTTCTGGGAGAGTTCGATGAGCGAGAAGTCCGACAACCTGGCAACGCGCTTGATGAACTGCTACGCCTCCGCCGTGCACGACGTGCTGCGCGCGATGGGCTACAGCCGCTGCGTGCTGCCTCCCGGCATCAAGCCGCTGGACCCATCGAAGAAGCTCACCGGGGAGGTCTACACCGTGAGCGGACACGTGGATTCGACCCGCGATCCGCACGACACGCTCGTGCAATGGACGGGCCTGCTGTCGAAGGCGCCGCCCGGCAAGGTGCTGGTGTGCCAGCCACACACTTACGAGATCGCTCTGATGGGCGAGCTGTCCGCCGAGACCCTGCACTTCAAGGGCGTCCGCGGCTACGTCGTCGATGGCGGCTGCCGCGACACCGATTTCATCCTGGAGCTGGGTTTCCCGGTGTTCTGCAGCTTCAACACACCGAAAGACATCGTCGCGCGCTGGGTTCCAGACCGGTTCGGAGAGCCGATCACCATCGGCGAAGTCACCATCAGCTCCGGCGATTACCTGATTGGCGACCGCGACGGCGTGGTGATCATTCCCGGCGCGGTCGCTTCAGAGGTGGTGACCAAGACCGAAGAGGTCATGCAGACCGAGAACAAGGTCCGCACCGCCATCCTGTCGGGGATGAACCCGCAGGAGGCGTATCTCAAGTTCGGGAAGTTCTAGGTCGCAGAAAGACCAGTCGTCGGGATTCGGAGCGTTGGACGACCAATCCCACACCATCGGATCCGCCTCGTGATTGGCTGAGAAGCACGGGCATCCTCTGGCCCGTCGCGGCGCCGACGTCGCGCAGGACATGAAAGAGTTCCGGCTGGGTGAGCGCCTCCAGACGGGGGCCGGGCGGCACAAAGCGCTCGGGCCGCGGCAGAATCGACCATAGGATGCCCAGCGCGCAGAACACCGCCACATGCGCATTGACGACATTGACGCGACCGGTGTTCGTCCACTGCGCATAGGGGAGGTATAGCAGCACAGCGGCCACGCACAGTGCGAGTAGATAGAACCCGAGGGTGAGCCCGACCGCCAGGAACGCCCGCGTCGTCAAAGACATCTGGGCGGGACGGTGCGGTGCCGCGACGCCCTCGGCTTGGCCGGGGAGGGTGGGATCGGACGTGGACATGGTTCGGCCTCTGTTCCAACTCCGGCAAGATGCCGGTTCGACGAAGGCGACTGTGCCTTACCGTGCAGGACAACGGAACTCGATATCGCACCGAATCCCGGTGAATATTCACGGGTG